>JAABUX010001975.1_pt1 | contig 29789 bp, 24 predicted proteins | sample 5561851 | NCBI WGS metagenome assembly JAABUX01 (sample SAMN10711883, study PRJNA513361) | rock metagenome | isolation source: Antarctica rocks | place: Antarctica: Victoria Land, Richard Nunatak red sandstone | collected 2016-01-03 | reverse complement strand
TGGTTCTCGGCAATCAGTGTGGTATAGTCCATAACGAGTCTCTCCTGAATGAAATGAGGTTTGATTTCTTTCATTCTAATGGATTGACTCGTCTTTTTCACCCCCCATGACTTTTGAGAAGCCCTGTCGGTGGCTAGCATCGTGCTTGACACCCCTTCTGGTAACATGCTAGCATGAGCATAGATATCAAGCTGATATCTGTGAAATAGAAGGGATGAAATGTTATGGGGCTGGAGCGGGCAGACCTGCTACATATCTATTATTTTATGCGTCTCACCCATGTTATGGAAGACCGCACCCGTACTTTCTAAGCTCCAGATGCCGACATTGTACAACATAGTTCATGTGCGTTAGAGTATGCTCCGTAGCAGGTCTGCCCGCTCCAGTCCCATAGCATTCATTTCATCCTTGACGAAGTATATCAAAGCTGGTGTGTTTGTAACGTAGTTTTAGGAGGAGGAAGAAATGGCAACACTGCAAGAGCTAAAATCAATGATTAACAAGAATAAGACTGCAATGCTATTTTTGACAAAGGATCATCCCGATAATGATAAGAAGCAAGATATAATTATTCGCGTTATGTTAAGTGTAACGGGTCATTATATACGTTCATTTCGTTATGTTGAACCTCTGAACTCTCCGACAGATAGATCTATTCCGTACAGTAGATGGTCGCATCTTATTGAAGATATGCCTACTGCGCTATCTGAGAGCAATCAGTGGGAAATTGACCCTAAAGCCTTATAACAAACGTATGCTATAATACGTACAGAAAGTCACGCGAAGGCGTGGATAACCTCTTTTTGCAGGTTATCCACGCCTTTTTGCATTACAGAAAGGAGAAAGAGAAAAATGGAGCAGGAAGAACCGAAAATCTTCAAAGTGAACGAGGATAGTAGGGAAGTAAGCCGAGCCCATAAACAGAGTTGTATCTATGGGCCAAAAGAAGGAGAAGATAAAGTACACGGTAGATGGCATGAGCATCAGAGTCTAGAACAACTGATACCACTTCTACAGGCAATTAGGCAAAGAACCACTACGCCTATCAGGGCTTGTGGTACATGTAATCCAGTCTTGCCGCAGGAAGTGAAAGATTTGTTTCGTGGTTAGAGTACAATAGTATAGCGCGACGCATAGCGACAAACACAAAATAAGAGTCGTCACTATGCGTCGTTTCCTTCTATCTTTTTCTCTCACTGAGAGTATTATGTCGCTTGCTGTGAGCCAAGACCTATACTGCAGCTATCAATGCTTCCATCTGGATTGGTTAGGTATTGTACGTCAAATGTGCCAGGCTGGACTGTATTTCCCTTTGCATCGGTAAAGTTGTCTGCACTGAATTTTGTTGCAAGTAAAGAACTCGTATAGATTACATCGTAGCCGTTGTTCGTTGAGAGTGGAATCTGGTTGGTCTTCTTTGCATCCGTTGGTGTATAAGCTATGCACACATCTCGTGCTGATGTTTGTGTCCACACGTCTCCGTTAATCGCGGCTAGAGTCACTAGATCAACGTCTTTTCCGTCACTCGCAAAAACTATAAGACCATCAACGTTACTGTTGCCAGAACGCATCCAGTGTTTGCTATTAGCGTCGCTGTGATCATTTGGTTGTCCATACTTCCCTATAAAATCACTCATAAGACTACCGATCTCTGGTGTGCCATTTGTTGTTGTCGATCCACTTGACGCCTGGGTCGCTGTAGGCTGTGTAGTTGGTGTAGCCGTAGGTTGTAGCGTTGCTGTAGGCTGTTGTGTAGGTGTTACTGTAGGAGGTGGTGTTGGTACAGTAGTTGGATTGGTTTGTACTATCCCTCCAGAGGTATTCTTTGCTGACGGCGTTGGTGTTGGACTTGCTACTTGCTTGGGAAGCGTACTACCATACGCTGCAAGACTCATTGTGCAGAGCAGAAGTATGACGAAAATAGCTCCACATCCTAAACCAAATTTTGTTGATCTTTTCTTAGAAGCAAGCCATTGTCCAAACGATCTCTTTTGCGGCTGTGTAGGTTGAAAGGGTGGTGGTTGCGGAGGAACATATGCTGACTGAAATTGTCTTGGAGAAAAGGGCTGTTGTTGAGAAATAAATGGTTGCTGCTGAGGATGTTGAGGTGATCTAAAAAATTCCGTGTTTGCATTGTTCGGAGCATTCTCGTCTTGTGGTGGATATCTGTTTTCCGAATTCATATAGTTTTCCTCTTCTTACTACTTGTGCTTTTGCATATTTTCTGCGTTTCATGATAATAAAAACGGATATAAACATTTCTAGTAACAGTAGTGCGATAAAGAAATACTACGATATGAAATTACATATACACGCAGTGAAGAGCACGTCTATCTCTTGCTCCGTGAACACCTCTTTGATGTACTGCTCTTGCTTAGGGAGTTTGATGTTCTTGACGATGTTCAGTTTGACATACTGGCTATACGCCTCATCACGCAAACACCAATGCAGCATCGACATAAATAGAACGCAAGTAATCGACGAGCGTATAGGTGCTGATTTCTGTCTTGTCGCTTCTGTGCGGCTTATGTTGCGTTTTCAGCCACTCAAGAAAGACGTGTACATTTCTGTTATTCATCTGCTTAAGGGTGACATACTCCTGTTCACACCACTGTAAAAAGACGGTCAATGTTGCTGATACACGCGTTGCGTATTTGCCTGTGAGTGCTTATTGCTTGCTAGGTAGTTAAGGAGGACTGATGCAAGGTCCATAGATAACTCCTCTGTACTTCTGTGGTACAATGTTTCATGTAACTGAAGCCAAGAAGGAGCCTGAATGACCAGAGAAACGTTACTTAGAATCTATTATTTTATGCGTCTCACTCGCGTTATGGAAGACCGAACCCGTACTTTGTTCTTACAGGGCAAGGTGGTGGGCGGCGTCTATACCGCACAGGGGCATGAGGCGACAACCGTTGGAGCGGCAATGACGCTGCGCCATGATGACTGCATTGTTCCGCAGCACCGTGATCTGGGGATGCATCTGGTACGAGGTGGTTCACCACGCGCTGTGATGTGTCAATGGTTGGCTCGTGGCAACTCTCCAACACTTGGTCGTGATGGGCAGATGCACATCGGCGATATGCATCACGGCATCGTGCCGATGATCAGTATGCTTGGCGAATCGCTACCGGTAGCGTGTGGTGTGGCCTTGACCATGAAAATGCGGAAGCGTTCGACTGTTGTACTAGCTTCGTGTGGCGATGGTGCGACGAATACAGGGCCATTTCATGAAGCGATGAACTTCGCCTCGATACAAAAAGTTCCAATGGTGCTGGTGATCGAGAACAACGGCTACGCCTACTCGACACCAACGACGAAACAGTTCGCCGTCCAAAACCTCTCCGAACGCGCTCAAGCATATGGCATACCGGGGGAGACCGTTGATGGTAACGATGTACTGGCCGTGTTCGATGCGGTGGAACGTGCCGTTACACACGCACGTAACAACGAAGGGCCTGTAATCGTCGAATGTAAAACGTTTCGTGTGCGTGGACATTCGGAGGCGGATAAGGCCGATTACGTACCACAAGCATTACGCGAAGAATGGCAAGCCAAGGACCCAATAAAACGCTTCAAAGTGTATTTGCAAGAAAAGTATTCTTTTAATTCCCATGAAGAGGCAGATATTGAGGCACGCATCAAAGCGGTCGTCGATGATGCCGTTTCCTACGCAGAAACCAGTCCGACCCCCGATGAGACAACGGTGGCGGATTATGTTTTTGCTCCTGATGGGCCTACCGCGATTATTGGTGAGCCGGGGGCAGAAGATGCACGCTTTGTCAATGCTCTTGATAGGCGCACCGGCCAACCATTTACAACAATGCTACAGGCCGAATCTACAGCGCAGCCTATGGAGGTCGCCCAGAGATGAATGAAGAGAAGCAGCAGCAGAAGGTAACATATTTGGAGGCGATAGGCCAGGCCATTCGCGAAGAGATGCTACGGGATGAGGCAGTGTTTTTGCTGGGCGAGGATGTTGGGGCATATGGTGGTGCCTTCAAGGTGAGTGCTGGCCTCATGGCAGAGTTTGGGCCAGAGCGCGTCATTGATACTCCAATGGCAGAGGCCGCGATTATCGGTTCGGCAGTAGGGGCTGCGTTGATGGGCATGCGTCCCATCGCAGAGATGCAATTCATCGACTTCATCACCTGTGGCTTTGACCAGATTATCAACATGGCAAGCAAAATGTACTGGCGTGTAGGTATGCCTGTGCCAATGGTTATCCGTGGTCCCTCTGGCGGAGGTACGAAGGGTGGTCCGTTCCACTCGACCAGCCCGGAGGCATGGTTCTTTCATACGCCGGGTATGAAAGTTGTGGTGCCGTCCACGGCGTATGATGCGAAAGGCATGCTCAAGGCGGCAATTCGTGATAACAATCCGGTTCTCTATCTTGAACATAAGCTTTTGTATCGTCTGCCCGAACTACGCGAAGAACTGCCTCTTGATGATTATATCGTGCCACTCGGCAAAGCGATTGTGCGCCGTGATGGAGAGGATATGACCATTCTCACCTATGGGGCGATGGTACATCAATGCTTGAAGGCGGCACAAACATTGGAGGAAGAGGACGACCTTGAGGCTGAGGTAATGGATCTACGTAGCCTCTCACCGCTTGATCGCGAGTCTATTCAAGAGTCGGTGAAGCGCACCAACAAGGTCTTGATTGTTCACGAAGACACTCTTACAGGTGGTATTGGAGCGGAACTATCGGCTATTCTTGCCGAAGACCTTTTCGAGTACCTGGATGGACCAATCACTCGTGTTGCCGCACCGGATGTTCCGTTTCCTTATGCGCCACTATTAGAGGAGGCGTATCTGCCGAACGCAGAAAAAATTCTCACGGCAGCGCGAAAACTCGCCGCGTATTAAAATACATAAGTCAAATGTGGTAAATAATCAATTTCGTAGGGACCAGATGATGCTCTTTCAGCAAGTAATGAGGGAATCGAAAAAACCCAACGGGCGACCACAAGGGTCGCCCGTTGGTTCCCAAATTAAAAATTTAAAGAGTATCATCTGGTCCCTACGAAAGACAAAGAAACATCATATAAACAAAGGAGTTTACATATGCCGACACCAGTAACGATGCCGCGCCTCGGCGAGTCGGTTGCCGAGGGGACAATAGGGTCCTGGATGAAGCAGGTAGGTGATTATGTCGAGAAAGATGAGTCGCTGGCCGAGATCATTACCGACAAGATCAACGCCGACCTACCCTCTCCGGTTGCGGGTCGTCTCACAAAAATTCTCGTCAACGTCGATGAGACGGTAGTGGTTGGAGCGCAGATCGCACTCATTGAAGAGAGCGCGGATGCCAACAGTACAGCATCCACTGAGGCGGCACCAGGACCAGACGCCGCGCCAGTGAAAAGCACACAACAGGCGCAGACGCCTGTGTTTAACAAGGCACCAGCTACCGTTGGAGCCGTTGCTGGCGGACAGATGGAGCATAGCGACACCTCTGTTTCCGATGGGCAGGATGACGAGCGGCAACGCATCTCGCCACTTGCACGTCGTCTTGCGCGTGAGCATAATATTGATCTCAACGCAATTCAAGGTACGGGCGCGAATGGACGTGTACGTAAAGAGGATATCCTGGGCTACGTCTCGCAGCAGCAGCAAACAGCCACGGCGGTCATGACGCGACCATCGGCAACACCGCCCCCTGCACAAACACAACGTACTCAAGTTCCAACCGAGACAGCACCTGTGCAAACAGCAGCGAATGCCCCCTTGCCATATGAGGCGGCTCCCGTCGAGCGGCCTGCAAGCATGGGCGGCGAAGATGAGGTCGTGACGCCGAGCCGTATGCGTCTGGCGATTGCCGAACATATGGTACGCAGTAAGCGCACATCGCCACACGCGACAACAATGGTCGAAGTCGATATGACGAATATCGCGAAATGGCTGGCGAAGAATAAGGATGATTTCAAGAAACGCGAAGGTTATGGCATCAGCTTCGTTCCCTTCGTCATGAAAGCTGTTTGTGAGGGTATTCGTAAGTTCCCAACGATCAATTCGAGTTGGACTGAAGACAACAAAATCATCATCAAGAAGCGTATCAACCTGGGTATTGCCGTTGCCACCGACGCTGGCCTCGTGGTGCCTACAATCTACGATGCCGATCAGTTGACATTAGCGGGACTGGCAAGGCAGGTGAACGCCATCGCACAACGTGCTCGCTCAAACAAATTGACTCTACAAGATATGCAAGGTAGCACGTTTGTCGTCAACAATCCAGGTGTTTTTGGTACAATTCTATCAGTACCCATTATCAACCAGCCGCATGCAGGTATTCTCAGTATGGATTCGGTAGTGAAACGCGCCGTTGTGGTGGAAGATGATGCCATCGCGGTGCGCTCGATGATGTATCTCTGTCTCTCGTTCGACCATCGTATCCTCGATGGTGCCGGGGCAGGGGGATTTTTGCAAGCCGTTCGTACTAAACTACAGAACTACGGACGCGAAATAGACGTATATTAGATTGTAGAAAATTGCTATAAAGACATGCGAACGGCTGTGTGTAGGGACGGGCGACCACAAGGGATCGCCCCTACTATACCTCGTTGATGCGATATGATATCACATATAGTAGGGGCGATCCCTTGTGGTCGCCCGTTGGTATATGTATTAGAGGAAAAATACATCATGGCGACAATGATTCCAGAACGCCGTCCAGAATGGCTCAGAGTACGCGCTCCCAAAGGAGAGAACTATCAGGAACTGAAGCAATTGATGCGTACTCAATCGTTGCATACCGTATGTGAGGAGGCACGTTGCCCGAATATCGGCGAATGCTGGGGCCATAAGACTGCGACATTCATGATCCTGGGCAGTGTGTGTACGCGTAGTTGTGGTTTTTGTGCAGTTGCAACAGGCCGACCGATGGGCCTTGATTGGGAGGAGCCGAAGCGGGTGGCGGAAGCGGTCCAGACGATGGGCCTACGCCATGCGGTGGTGACATCGGTCAATCGTGACGAGTTGAAGGACGGAGGGTCGGCTGTTTTCGCCTCGACCATTCGCTGGATACGTCGCCTGAATCCAGAATGTAAGGTAGAGGTGTTGACGCCGGACTTCAAAGGAAACTTTGATGCCTTGCGTGTCGTGATAGATGCGAAGCCGAATGTCTACAACCATAATGTCGAGACGATACCGAGGTTGTACAAGCAGGTACGCCCACAGGCGGTGTACAAGCGTTCGTTACAGGTTCTCAAATGGGCCAAAGAGATGAATCCTACCGCCCCAACTAAGTCTGGTTTCATGCTCGGCCTTGGTGAGACATGGGACGAGTTGCTTGAAGTGATGCACGATATGCGCGAACATGACGTAGATATTCTCACGATTGGGCAATACCTGCGTCCGTCCTTCAAGCATCTACCCATTCAACGCTATGTGTCGTTAGAGGAGTTTGCCGCACTCAAAGTCGAGGGCAAGAAGATGGGCTTTCGCCACGTCGAGTCCGGCCCATTCGTGCGTAGTTCGTATCATGCACATGAGCAGGCCGACGAAGCGGTAGAGAGAATGCAGACCCAATTCAACAACTAGGAGCGACGCTTGAAGATACGTGTCAACTCTATTGATCTCGCTTATGACGATCACGGCATTGGGCAGCCGGTCATCTTTCTGCATGCCTTTCCCCTTAATCGCACTATGTGGGAAGGGCAGAGAACGGCGTTGCTCAATGAGCAGAAGTTTCGCCTTGTGGCCTTAGACTGGCGTGGCTTCGGTGAAAGCGACATTGACGCAAATGTCTCTACGATGGAGATGTTTGCGGATGATGTGGTGGGTTTGATGGATGCACTTGGTATGGAGCAGGCGGTTCTATGCGGTTTGTCGATGGGTGGCTATGCGGCGTTTGCTTTTTTGCGTAAACATCCCCAACGCGTGAAAGCATTGATACTCGCCGATACGCGACCCGGTGCCGACACCGACGAGGGCAAAGCGAACCGTGAGAAGCTTGCCCAACTTGCAGAGGCAAAGGACATTGATGCCATTGCAGATTGGCAAGTCCCTCTGCTTCTCGCGGAACACACACGTCAACACCATTCAGAGGTAGAGGTGCGCGTCAGGCATATGATAGACGTTGCGACACCGCCTGGAATAGCAGCGGCGGCGCGTGGTATGGCTCAACGGTCAGACTCAACGGACCTTCTCGCACACATTACATGCCCGACACTCGTGCTGGTGGGAGAGCAGGATGCTCTTACTCCGCCAACGGTGGCGCAAGCATACACTTCGCATATCCCAGGAGCGCAGCTTGCAATTTTACCAGGCGCAGGGCACCTATCAAATCTGGAGCAACCAGAGGCGTTCCTTGAAGTTATACGAAACTTTTTGCTTGCCAACGCTCTGAACCAGGGAGTGGATAGTAATTAGAGGAGCTTTATTTGCCCATCTTTATAGGTACATGGATGTATTATAAAGATGAGATAAAAAAAGCTCCTTTAAAATTCAATGTATATTGATGGGGATGAATATGAAGCAGCCAGTGGTGCTGGTAGTTGATGACAATCCAGCTATTCGTGATATGGTATCATGGGCACTAGAATTGGATGGCTACGAACCTGCAGCGGTATGCGAGGGGCAAGAAGCGTTAGAATGGATGCGTAACGCCGCGCACGAGGGACGTTATCCTTCGGTAATATTGCTTGACCTTGCTATGCCAGGAATGGATGGCAACGCTTTTTTAGAACGCTTACACAGTAAGTGGGAATCCAGCCAGCCCAAACCCTCGATTGTGATTATCACTGCACGAGCAAGCACACCCGATGCAACGACAATGGGTGTAGCGCAGATTCTGGCAAAGCCGTTTCATGTGCGTGATCTGCTTGATATTGTGCATGAGCTTGTAGACTAGTTTGTATCTTGTTCCACTAACGATCTCGTCCTTTATGACAGTAATGTTATATGGAGCGAGATCGTTTGCGTTTGTGGAGATTTTTTAAGTAGCCCAAACATTGGTCAAATCTGTAGTCCCTCTTGAGGTTTTCTTGAATTATCACTGGTAGAATAGTTGGTAAAGAGTGATATATGAATAAAAGAAGATGGTCGTTCGAGCATAAATAACAGACATGATGGAGAACCAGATGGATTTACACGATCAACCGACTGAACCGTGGCAAGAGCCAGAGGATACATATACGACACAAAAGCTTGGACAGCATTTCGAGAAACAACCTACTGTGCCAGCTCCTGCGCTCCCATCTCCACAGCGCAAGATGTCGCGTCGTAAGCTCTTTGGCGTGACTGCACTGGGGTTAGGCGTCGTGGCAGCAGCTGGTGGCGGCGTGGTGCTAGAGCAGACGTTGCAACATGGTGGCCTAAACTCTTTGCTACATAGACCGATATCTAGTAGTATGCAAATAGGACACCTTTTAAGACGTGCGGGTTTTGGAGCGACACCCGACGATATCAACACGTACAGCAGCCTCGATTATGCAAGTGCCGTTGATCGTCTCATCAACTATCAACAGGTACCAGATGATGCTATGGAGGCTCGGCTTCAGGCGCTCAATCTTGATTTTTCTGCATCTAAGGGTGCAGCCATTGTCAATATGCAACGTTGGTGGCTTCTACGTATGGCCTGGACACAACGTCCTCTGCTGGAGAAGATGACGCTGTTCTGGCACGGACTACTCACCAGTAGTTATCGCAAAGTTGGTGGCCCCAAGTCATATGGGCGTGTGATGGTGCAGAATCAGTTTTTCCGCGCTCATGCCTTCGATACCTTCGACAATATTCTACTTGGTATTACCAGTGATCCAGCTATGCTTGTCTACCTGGACCTGACGAAGAGTCGAAAAAACTCTCCCAATGAGAATTATGCCCGTGAACTCATGGAGCTATTCACGCTTGGTCTCGGACACTATACACAGCAAGATGTCTATCAGGGGGCGGCAGCGTTGACTGGCTGGCATGTCAATGGTGTATCGATGCAGAGTCACTATGTAGAGCAAGATCATAACACCTTGACCAAAACGTACCTCGGTCAGACTGGCAATCTTGACTATACAGACGTGATTCATACGCTCACCAATCATCCTGCAGCACCGTTGTTTCTGGCACGCAAGCTCTTTACCTTCTTTGTCTATGAAAATCCGAGTAATGACGATCTGCAGCCGCTCGTCGATACCTATGTTCAAAGTGGACACAACATTGGCGCAGTGATGAAAACGTTGCTGCTCTCGCCACAATTCGCCTCACAGCAGGCATACCGGGCGCGTGTCAAGTCGCCATCAGAATTTGTGGCTGGTATGTACCGTACACTTAACATTCAGGGCAATGGTGGCGGTTTAGAGTACATGACCACGATTATGGGCCAGACGCTGTTCGACCCACCTAATGTAGCAGGTTGGCCCGCCGACAAGGTGAGTGCCCTCTGGCTCAATAGTGGTACGTGGATGGCACGACTCAACACTATCGATCAGTTGGTGTCGGGTGGACGCAACACGCGCTCAAAAGGCAATAACATGGCTGATATACAGGGGCTGGTCAATACCAACAAGTTGGACTCGCCAGAGACCTTTGTCGATTTCTTCACAGGACTTTTGCTCGATGGTGTGGTTGACGCTGATCGCCGTACACAATTCATCAGCTACTTTAACCAGCAAAATGCGAGCAGAAGCAATACACAAATTACGCTGGCAAATGGTAAGAGCTATCCGTTGAATACTGTGCGCGGCACACTATACCTGATACTGGCATCACCGGAATACCAATTAAATTAAGTAGAAAGTCTACAGTCAATCTTGATATCACAATGTGGTAGGGACCAGATTTATCGCGTCCGAGGGTGCGATTTATCGCACGAAATCCTTCTCGGCCCTGGCTGTAATTAATGAGCATCTCGCGTGATGAATCACGCACGGACGCGATAAATCTGGTCCCTACGACAAGCTTAATTAGGAGCAGAACAATGAATCTCTCACGAAGAGCAATGATAAAAAATGGCATGTTGGTCGTCTCGGCTGGTATGGTGATGCCCGCAATCTTCAGTCGTGGCATCGCCTCAGCCCATGCACAATCGCTCGAAGGCTCACGCATGGCGCAGTTGGCAGGAGACCGTACCCTGATCGTCGTACAAATGGCGGGTGGTAACGATGGTTTGAATACTGTCGTACCATTTGCCGATGCAACCTACCGCAAGATGCGGCCAACCATAGGTATACCAGAGACACAGGTGCTGTCGTTAGATGGTCGCCTCGGCCTACATCCTAATCTCGCGCCACTTAAAACTCTGTGGGACCAAGGTCACATGGCGGTTGTCGAAGGCGTAGGCTATCCCAACCAGAGCCTTTCACACTTCCAGGCAATGGATATCTGGCAGACGCTCGATCTCAATGGAACTGGCACCGATGGCTGGCTAGGCAAGCTGGTCTCTGGCTGGGTCGATAACGATGGGCACCCGTTCAAAGCAATGGATATCGGTGTGCAGACCGCGCAAGCTCTTTCCTCAATCAGCGCACAGGTCCCCACTGTCGCCAGTACGCAGAGTTACCGCGTCGCGCCGGATCCGCTTGATCTCGACGGGGGCAACGCACGTCTCACCGCTCTGATGAACCTGTACAATACCTATCCCAAGTCGTCGCCCTATGCCGCTCTGCTCGATACAACAGCATTGAATGCCCAGGAGGGAGCGCTTCAATTGCAGCAGGCAGACGCACAATACAAACCAATGGCGAACTATCCAATTGGTCCCTTCGCGGCTGGTCTCAAGGTGCTATCCGAGGCGATTGTGCAAGGGCTAGGACTTCGTGTTGGCTATGTCACGCTGGGTGGCTTTGATACGCACGCGAATCAGCAGGCAACGCATGCCACTTTGATGAAGACGCTTGCCGATGGACTATCGGCCTTCTATGCCGATTTGACCGCTCACGGTAAAGCCGATAACGTCGTCATCATGACCTGGTCCGAGTTTGGACGCCGCGTCGAGGAAAATGGCAGTCTTGGCACCGATCACGGTACGGCGGCCCCCATGTTTGTACTCGGCAATTCCATTACCAAAGGTATCTATGGCGAGCCACCGAGCCTGACAAGCCTCGACAACGATGGCAATTTGAACTACACCACCGACTTCCGTTCCGTCTATGCCACCGTGCTTGATCGCTGGCTAGGTGCCTCATCGACAGACGTGCTTGGTGGGGCGTATGGTTCACAGAACTTCCTGGCTCAGCCATAGAGCAAATCTGTAGGGGCCATAATTCATTACGCCCTGACACCGTGTACACGGTGTCAGGGCGTAATGAATTATGGCCCCTACAAGTAAGTCCTAAAAAAATCCCCATATCTGCGTCTGTGAGACGCCCCAGTCACTTTGGAAGGTCTGTTGTAGCGTGGAGATAACGCCCGCATCGGTGAAGAGAACGCCGAGTTCACGGTTGTTATCGAAAGAGTTAGTCGAGATGTTGATCGAGCCAACATAGGCATTGCTTCCATCGGCGACCATCATTTTGGCGTGCATGTAGAGTTGTCCGTCTTCTTTGACCTGCGCTCCACCTGCTTTGATTACGGCGATACCAGCGGCATTGGAGTCTGTGCCACCGCTTGGAGTCGGCAGAATGACCTCGACGTTGACGCCACGTTGTGCCGCGCTTGTGATGGCTTGCTCAACGGTGGTATCCTGCATCTCTTCGGCTTCGATGAGCAGTGAGGTTTTAGCTCCATTGATAAAGGCGACAAAATCGTTACGCGAGTTGTCGGGACTGATGACTAGATTTGGGTCCGCGACATGCTCTGTGGTGCGATTCCAGTCGGCATTGAAGATGTTAATTGTGCCTTGTACATCTTGTGGCGTTGTGTCGATGATGTCGTATTCACGATTCTTGCCAGTGGCAATGGCCGAATTGGTGAAATTAGAGGTCATGATGAACGCAGTGGTGCCGTCGATAATCATGCCTTTTTCATGTGTGTAAGTAAACACAGAATTGCTATCCTGTGCCTTTGCGCCAGCCGCATTGAGTGCGTCAATCGTTGCTTGCGGTGAGCCGCCGCCAAAAGGATGTGGTTCCAGCATCACTCGTACATCTAACCCGCGCTTAGCAGCGTTCTCCAATGCCTGAATTACATTGTTGTCGCTCATAAGATAGATTTCCAGCCATACCGACTTCTGTGCGCTATTGATAGCACTGAGAATAGGTTGCTCACCTGCGGTCGGCTCGACGAATACCTGCACCGATTGCGTACCTGGCGTTGGAGTCGTGCCAACGGTAGGAGTAACACCAACGGTCGGCGTTGTGCCTACTGTTGCTGTTACTCCAACGGTAGCGGTAACACCGACCGTTGGAGTGATAACGGGAGTGGGTGTATGTTTGTGAATAGGGGTCGCCGTTGGATGTGGCCGTTTATGACTACTCGCGGTAAGCGTTCCTGGTTGAGCATAACGGGCACTGGCATACTGGCTAAACGTAAATGCTGAGAGGAAGATACACAGCAAAGCACCTACAATTGGCAAGATGAATGCCCTGCGCGAACGAACTTTACGAGGCATGATTACTCCTATAAATAGTTTTTTCAGAAGCAGCGAAAAGAGTATGCTTCCATAAAAAATAAACCCTTTGCGAGAACAATTTCTCCTGCATACCTATCCTATAAGCGAGAAATGCGTAGCGATTTGTGACATGTCATAAATCGCTACGCATTCCCCGCTGATTTTTGCTATAATATGGTTTATACATAACTCTTCCCAAATTTATAGAAGCGGAAAAATATTTATGTCTCAGGATACACAATCTTCACAAGAGCCGAAAGTAGAGCAAGAAGCTCAACCCCCCGTTAAGAAGCGTGGCTGGTTTTCACGTACCCCACCACGTATGCGTACTCTTCTAGCTATTGTTGTGATTGCTATTGCCGTTGTACTTGCCTTTCACGGTCCATCAGAGGGTGAGTCGGATAATGTCACGGGTGATCCTGCTTTCATCCCAACCGTTGGCATAACAAACATGGTTGATAGCGTCTCGGTGAATAAAAGCGTGGATGTGAAAGGTCTGCGTCTCACCGTGACGCAGGTAATGGAGGCGACAAAATTCTCGGATGATCGCAAACGAGCAGGTGTATATACCGTTCGCGTTTTGATGCATACAAGGAATGACACGCCTTCAGTTATTGCTGTACAATACGATGCGCTGGTTCGCCTTGTGCTTGCCAACGGACAAGAGGTTGCTCCTAAATACATCTCCGTCCTGCCCGCTACGCTACCTGGTCAACCGTTGTCAGGCTTTATGGATTTTCCTATCACCTCTCAAGTCTCACTTTCGTCGCTCACACTACACTTTGGGGGTGATGCAACAGTGACATTTGCGAAATAGCCATGTGCTGTATCTTGAGCATTATGCAGGGAGTAGTGTCTGTGTAGCACTCTCAATCTTCGTTGGGTGCGCCAACGTGTTCGACACGGTGCTGTACGTCGGCCAGTGCAATAATCCTCTGTTGTGAAGGGTCTTGTGCTTCGACGTTGCTCTGCATCAGGTCTTCAAGCATGAGGTAATATTCTACCAGCACACGCTCGCCACTTGTCGTGTGCGTGACACACTCTTCGAGTAGTGCCTGCGCCTCTTCATACATACTGAGACGTTGCTGTGCATCTTCAAGTGCCTGTTGTGTTCTTTGCACACGTTGTATACCGCCTTGCTTCTGACGTTCACGACGCTGTAGGCGTGTTTCCTCCTGTGGCTCTTGAAACGCTTCTTGCAGCGCGAGTGCCGCTTCACCTACCTCGATGTTCGTTTCGACTTGACGCCGTGTCAACCACGCACGAAGCGCATGCAGTCGTACCAGCGCGTTCGCACTATCGGGCAAGCGCAGGTTATCAGCGGAAAGCAGTTCATCGCTACCAGCTTCTGTCGCTTCGCCAAACATCTCTTCGTCATCATTCATAATAATGTTGTGCTTTCTTGTCACTCTTTTACACTCTTTTTAATCATAGTAGCACGTTATGGCAATACTGGGAGAGACATGCAAAAGGCACTCGACATTTTGTCGAGTGCCTTTTGCATGTCTCTCCCAGTATTTATTACCCCAAAGCCTCGCGTCCTGCCTCGACAGGCTCAACGGGAGCCTCTTCTTCGTCGTAGTCGGTAGGCGATGTGAGATCACGTCCACGCCGTAATCCCACTGCCTCGAAAATTGGCGTGAGAACTATCGCAATAACGAGATTGAGTACAAGAGCCGAGATGCCCGCGTAGAGCAGAACATTAAAGACTGGGAAGAGTGTTGACTTGTAGCCAGTAGCGACAAACATACCCGTTCCTACAATCATACCAACTGCCCAACCGATGAGTAGTGCCCAACGATTGAACCAGTTGGTATACAGACCAAGAAACACAGGCAGTAGCGTTTGTAGTATCCAGATACCGCCAAGTTGCTGAAAGGTAATGATCTGTGCTGTTGGCAGATAGGCGATGAAGAGTAGCGCACCGAACTTTACCAGGAATGAAGTGTTTTTGGCAACTCGCGACTCCTGGGCATCGGTGGCATCCTTCCTAATGTATTCCTTGTAAATGTTTCTCGTAAACAGATTTCCTGCTGCAATTGACATGACGGCTGCTGGTACCAGTGCGCCAATCGAAATGGCGGCGAAGGCAAAACCTGCAAACCACGACGGAAACGTGGCATTGATGAGCAATGGTACCGCAAGATTGGATGTTGCAGGTTTAAGCTTCGATGCAATCGCCATGTAGCCGAGTAGTGCCAACAAACCGAGCATCAACGAATAAATAGGCAGCAGAGCCATATTGCGCTTGATGACGCGCTGACTACTACTACTCAAAATACCCGTTAACGAGTGGGGATACAGAAACAGGGCAAGCGTCGAGCCGAGAGCCAGTGTTGCATATGCCGCGAACTGTTTCGGCGTAAGAAGATCATTGAATACTTGTGCCGTGCCTTTTGTCACCGCTACTTGATGGCTTGCCAGTGCCTTCAAATGGACCGCCGCGAAGATTGGACCAAACCCACCAAGCTTGATAGGAATGTAGATAATCGTGGCAAACAGGACCACAAAAATCATGATATCTTTTACCAGTGCAATCATCGCCGGGGCACGTAAACCACTGGTGTAGGTGTACGCCGCGAGAATGAGGAAGGCAATGATGAGCGGAAAGTCAACGTTAATACCGCCAATCGAGGTACTGAGTGGGATACCGAGAGCAGCGAGCGAGACTTGAATACCGAACATTTGGAGTGCGATATATGGTAATGTTGCCAGGATACCAGTAAAAGCAACTGCGAGAGCTAATGATCCACTCCCAAACCGCTCTTTTACAAAGTCAGCAGCAGTCACATATCCATGTTGCTTACATACCGACCAGAACTTGGGCATCAAAACGTAGATCAGTGGATAGACGAGAACAGTGTAGGGAATGGCATACCAGCCGCTTAGCGCACCAGCCGCGAACATCGCACCGGGGACCGCGATAAACGTATAGGCCGTATAGAGGTCGCCTCCTAAGAGAAACCACGTAATGACAGTGCCGAAGCGTCTTCCGGCCAGTCCCCACTCGTTAATCTCGTTTAAGTTGCCGCGACGCCAACGCGCGGCGACAAAACCAAGCACAGTGACGAGGAGAAAAAAGACGATAAATACTACAATTGCGTCCCAATGAATCATTGCTAGCAACTCCTTTCTCGCTACGTCGTCCATCAACGCATGAGAATGCTACAACGCATGCTAAGAGTACGAACGGTTCAGAATAATTGAAAGCGAGCTATGCTCCCACGAAGTAGACGACCGCCGTGATAATAGCGGTGATGATGACCCATGATAGTTGAAACCAGTAAAAGAACGGGATGCCGAACAACTCTGGCTGCGTGAAATTGTAGAAAGGCGGCCAGAGTAGAACAATAAAGGGGATAATGAGCAATAGCAGGAATGCTCTGCGGTTCTTACGCGAAGAAGGACGACTAACCATAGAATGCTCCCTTTGTTTGTAGTTCAATCATGAACGACGGACGATACCGGATCGATAGCAAAAGGACAACAACATGGGGTGTTGAAGAGTATGGTGCTATCCTACGGTATTTTCTACAGAATGTCAAACAAGCAGAGTCTGTTCGGCGGTCGCCCGTTTGTCTTGTATGTTATACATGAGAATATTCTTCGTTGTGTAGTATAGAGCATGGAATGTGGACGAAGAGGTGTGTGTATGATAAAGAATGAAACAGTCATTCTTGAGGGTCGCTATCGTATCATACGTTGTCTGGCGCAACGTCCCCGTTTGAACCTGTATCTTGGGCGTCGTCTGCCTTCTGCCGCACAACAAGCGTCGTCTTCCTGGTCTGATACCGATACTCAGGTTGAACAGCACTATGAGCCGCTTGTTGCCATTCGTGAACTTGTGTTGACAGGACTTGCTTCACACATACGCACACTGGTCGAAGCAGCCGCATTTGAGGAATTTGTCTTGCCCAGCGTCTTCGGCTCGTCACGTTTGCCAACTGCAGGAGATCGTGTGTGGATCGAAGGTGAGCGCCATTACCTGGTCATGCAAGTAAGCGATGCGAAAATGCCGCGTTATGAGCATGCGACCACGCTTGACGCTCTCCTGCTAGCAAACGCCACATGGCCTGCATGGATACACGAAGAGGTCGCAGTTGAGTGGGTAATACAGCTTAGTCGTATGGTTGCACGCCTGCATCATCAAGGCACTATACTGGGCAATATAACCCCGGCCAGCATTCTTGTCGATGGACAGCAAAAGACAGCGTGGTCACCTATTATGCTCCCATCCTGGCCGCCATCTCCATTTTATTGGAAAACAACCGCTATCGACGTTCATCTCACTTACACTCAAGTATTTCCTATAGCCGAAAGTTCAGTGGAGGGTGTATTCACGGCACCAGAACTACTCCATGGCAATGCCGATGAAGGCTCAGACGTATACGCGCTGGGTGCTATACTGTGTTTGCTCCTCACACATTTTGCCCCGATTGCGGCTGCGCGACGACAACGTGCCCACGTCCCTATCAGCCGCAGGCAACGTACCAACACTTTGGTACAGGAACGAGTTGATGGACTCGAATTGATACCCTTGCGCTTCCTGAACGAAAACGTCTCACCATTGATAGAAGCGGTAGTGCTCCGCGCCCTCGAACTAGAGCCTACCAAACGCTACCCGACAGCATTTGCCCTCGTCGAAGCTTTGGAAGCAATCGTCGGCTTGCAATAAGCAACACGCATATAACACAGGTGAAAAATGGAGAGGAATGCAATAATGATTTATGATATACTTTTAACAAAGTAGCCGATTTGCAGCCTTTCTATGGAGGAAGTTACCCATGTCCCATGTTTCTGCGAGCAACGATGACCGCAAGACTCTCTTTGACGACGACAAACGCACCGCGCCTGCAATTGAAGCCACCAATGGCAAAGAGCCAATGCGCCATGTGCGTGTAGCCATTCTTGGCACTGGTTTCTCTGGTTTAGGTATGGCGATTCGCCTCAAGCAGCAGGGCCAAAACGACTTTACCGTGCTTGAGAAAGCCGAGAACATTGGTGGTACATGGCGTGATAACACCTATCCCGGCTGTGCCTGTGACGTGCCTTCGCACCTGTATTCCTTCTCGTTCGCGCTTAACCCAAACTGGACACGCACCTACTCTTCTCAACGCGAAATTTGGGACTACCTCCGTTATTGCGCGAATAAATTCGATATCCTTCCTCACATTCAATGGAATACCGAATTGCAGCGTGCCGACTGGAACGAGGATGAGCAATGCTGGCATATCACCACCTCACAGGGACAGTTACGCGCCGATCTACTCATCCTGGGCAATGGTCCGCTCAGTGAGCCATCGTTACCTGCGATTAAGGGCATCGAAAATTTCAAAGGTACACTCTTCCACTCAGCAACGTGGAGACACGACTATGACCTGACGGGCAAACGCGTCGGTGTGATCGGTACGGGCGCGTCAACCATTCAGTTCGTGCCGCGCATCCAGCCACAGATTGCTCATCTCTCGCTTTTCCAACGCACATCCCCCTGGATTATGCCACGTCTCGACAAGGCTATTACTCCCTGGAAGCGTATTATGTATCGTATGTTGCCCTTGACACAACGAGCAATCCGCGGTCTGTTCTATGCACAACGCGAACTCACCGCCTATGCTTTTGTCTATAAACCTGACAGGCTAAAAGAGGCCATGAAACTTGGACAGGAGCATCTCGAAAGACAGGTTGCAGACCCTGTGCTACGTGCGAAACTGACGCCCAGTTACACTCTTGGCTGTAAACGCGTTTTATTATCAGACGATTTCTATCCAGCACTCACGCAGCCTAACGTCGATGTTGTGACTAGCCATATCCGCGAGATAGGCGAACGTAGCATTATAACCGATGACGGGGTAGAGCATGAGATTGATACGCTCATCTGTGCCACAGGCTTTCATGTCACCAATGCCCAATTACCTCAATTCATATTCGGGCGTGACGGTCAATCGCTCGCCGACAAGTGGCACGAAGGCTCTCGCGCCTATCTTGGTACGGCTGTCACAGACTTCCCCAATATGTTCTTGCTCATCGGCCCCAATACAGGACTTGGGCACACCTCTATGGTTTTTATGATCGAGTCTCAAATCGCCTATATCCTGGATTGTCTACGTACAATGGATAAACGCGACTTGCAGACCGTCGAGATTCAGTCGCAGCAAGAGGACAGCTTCAATACCGAGATGCAGCGACGCATGAAAGGTACCGTCTGGGCCTCTGGCTGTGCTAGTTGGTACCTCGATGCCAATGGACGCAACACCACCATCTGGCCTGGCTTCACCTTCGAGTTTCGACGCCGAACACGCCGTTTTGATGCCCAGCACTACAACATGCTGCATCGTGAAGCGACGAACCATAGCGAAAAAGCTTTTGTGTAAGGTGAACAAATTGTAGCCATGTTGTTATAGTAGTCCCGTTTGTTGCATGAGTGCTTGCAAGCCTTCGTGAATATGCTCCACCGCATATCTTTGGCTGATACGCTCTTGTTCCAGGCGAATGTTTTCTTTCGTAAGGTACTCGAAAAGTGCGTGTTCCTCGAACGTGAGATGTGAGAGGTGTTGAGTAGAAGTGGGTGTCCCTGTAACTTGAAATTCTTTGAACGTTCGCAATGTTGCCTCATCCATCATGATTGAGACGACATGCGGGAATACGGAGCGCAGCAGAGAGAGTATTTGGAAGCCGTGAGCATCTATATCTCCCCAGTAGAGAATAGGGCAGGTAGAGAGCCAGGATACAGGAGCGAGGTTGTTTACCATAAAGCCGCCACCAAAGATGGCAAAGGTATTAGGCAAGGGAGGAAGTGTAAGAAACGTCATCTTGTTCTCGGTCACGATGCACGTTTGACTCTGTAGATCAAAAGCCGCAAATTGCGAACACGGCAGACTGATATCCGTTAATGGAAGAGCGTGTCGTTTTAGTAGCTGGTTGTTGAGCAGGCGTATCCGAACGAGTGGCTCATCTTCTCGTAGACCAAAACGTTGTTCAAATGTTGGTGCCTCCAGTCGCATTGCGTTGGCGGGAAGCAAAAGCTTGAGAAGGTCTTGAAGAATGCCGCGATGCTGCTCAATGAATTTTGTGTGAATGGGAATGGGCAATTCGCGGATATACATATTTGGTTGGAGATGCTCTAAGAAGTAGGTGCAGACCACGAGAAGGTCGTGCCAGTTGCCGTATTGCTCGATGACACGATAAGGAAAGCGTAACATCCATTCATTTAGTTGTGGCATAGTGGCACGAATGAGCATTCCATCTTGCTGGAAGTGTGCAAACTCGTCTCCTTTGTCTATCAGCCTTAAAAAGTCTTGCTGAGTCTCGATGATAATACGTACCGGAAGATTTTGATCTCCATATTGGCGCATCCGTTTGAATTGTGACACAATGGAATAGCCATAGCCCCGTTGCTCTTTCGCATAGCGATGAAGCGTCTCAACTTCGTTACGAAACTGAACAAAATCTAACGATGGTGGGCCAGCAGGAAGCGTGTATGGAAAGAATGTCTCATCCCTCAACCAGCTTTGCAAAAATGGCAGATACGAGCGTGCTACTTTCTGTTGTATCTCAGTCGGCGTAATCATGTACCATTGCTCCTGCTTGTATCGCTTGTTTTTGTTGATGGTATTGCTCAATGGAGAGGTTGTAGACCTTCGAGTCGTTCTCTTCTTCGTTGTTGACGACGTAGTGGCAGGCCGAGATGTACGGCTCAATCACATGAATTTTGTCTAGTGGAGTCACAACGAGCAGTTGTAGATTCAGCTGCTGAAAGAGTTCCATTGCGTAACGGGCGTTCATCTCGTCCGATTTGCTGAATGCCTCATCCACGACGACAAAGCGGAAGGTACGTTCGTGTCCCTCTTCCTGATCAAGTCCATACTGATAGGCAATAGCCGAGGCGAGAATTGTGTAGGCCAGCTTCGCTTTCTGTCCACCGGACTTGCCGGAGGAGTCTGAGTAGTAGTTTTTCCGCTTGCCATCTTCGCGATACAATTCTTGTGCAGAGAAGTCGAGCCAGTTACGCACATCCGTCACTTTTGTTGTCCAGCGGTCGTCTTGCTCAAAGCGTTGTAGAAGTGTGTGGATACGTTGAAAACTCGCCTCGTTCGCTTCTCCCGTGCGTTGCTGTGATACATCGGGCAGACAGGCGCGAAGTTCATTTTTGAATTCGCGTACCTCTTGATCGTGTGTTCGTTCGCTGCATAATTCGATATAGGTGAGAAGCGTATAATCAATTTTGTGAAGCGATGTGTTTAGCTTCTCTATACTCGCCTCTATCTCTTTTTCCTGCTGTTCCAATCCTGCTTTGAACGAGTTGATATCGATAATCACTTTATCGTTGAGCAGGTCTTTGAAGCGTTTCGAGTGACGCGGAAGGTCTTCGCGTTTTATTTGTTCGTAGTAGCGTCTATACTGCTCGACAGCCTCCAGTGAAGCATCAACCTCTTGAGCAATCACCGCGCTCATTTGTCGTAGGTCCTGCATACGCAAGACAATTTGTACGCCTAACGGATTAAGTATGCCTTGTAATGAGTGAACACGCCTGTTATAGAAGTTTAGCAGGACGTTTTCTTCGCTATCTACAGTTTCAAGTGTTAGCTCTTTGCCGTCGTGTTCTTTTTCGATAGAAGCAAGCAATAGCGTGTATTCGGGTTTACTCTGACGTTTCTTATCGCAACCTGCAAGTTGAGTTATATACTGCTTAACAGTATTGTCAAGTGTTGTAATTTTTCCATTAAGCGTATTGTATGTATCCTCTACAACGTCAAGTTGCTTCTCGACATCTGCAAGTAATGCATGCAAAGCGGCTAGACTAGAGTCCTTTTCCAAATCACGTACTTGCGCTTTCAATTCAAGCACGAGCCGTTCATCAGTCTTCCAGTCGAGAACTGTAAAGCTCTCGAACGCAAGTATTTGTTGTAATTGTAGCTTTCTTGCTTGCTCACGCTCCTGCGCTTGTTCGACGCGCTGGATAGCTGTTTCAAGCTCGGAATGTATGCGTTTTTGCTCTGAAAGTTCCGTTTTGAGGGCATGTAGTTTCTCTACGTTATTCCAACCGAGTACGTAGGATGTGCGATCCCCCAAACTTTTGCGGTCATCTTTCTCATGATGAACAGGGGTATGTTTGATTTGTCCATTCACCGTCAACGCGCGACGCGCCTGCTGAAATGCTTCAAGCGTGTCGCAACAGAGATAATCATATCTGTCAATAACCTCGGTAGAGAGCCAATCGCTAAAAGATGTGCCCGCTTTGATCTCTAACTTGTTGTACAGCATGTTGCTATCAGGAAAAATCGTGTTGCGTGGGGAGTGCGGCGTTGTTCCAATGCGATGATAGACGAGGCGTCGTCCGAGATGTGTTTTCTCGACAAAATGGCTGGCTTGATGATAATAGCGTTCGGGCACAAGTAATTGTACTGCAAAGCCATGGAGTAAACGTTCGATAGCGGCTTCCCACTGTTTCTCGGTATCACGAATGCGTATTAACTCGCCGATGAACGGTATTTCGTCTTCGGCAACGCGTAATTCGTCAAGCAGTAGCTGGCGTATGGTGATATCTTGCGTGGGAATCTGGCTTTTTCTTTGTTGAAGCGATGTAATCTCTGCTTGAAGGGTGCAACAGGTTTCTTGAACACCTGCTAATCGAGGGACGTGCTTATCACGCTCATCCCTGAGACTTTCCAGGTGCTTGCTTGTTTCGGCAAGAATGTCTTTTGCTCGCCTCAAGGTTGTATAGAATGTCCCTTCGTTTTGATATTCTGGAAGGCCAAGTTGCTTTGCAAGCGAATTGTATCCATTGGCCTGCGTTTGCTTTGTGTCTTGTGCGGAAGAACGAAACCTAATCTCCTGCTTTAGTTGAGCAATTTGCTGTCCAATCTGATTATTGCCAAGAGTAACACTTAACTGTGTGTGCTGCTGCTGTAGGCGTTTTCGTTCAGACGTAATAGACTCCATAAGATTTTTTTGTGTGGCAAGTTCTTGTTGTGCAGTAGCAAGTGCTGTTTCTAATAATGTGTATTTCCTTCCCGCGACGTAGATAGGTACGAGTTCTCCACAGCTCTGTGCCTCGCTGATTTTTGCCTGTTGCTCTACATATTTATTGGCATCCTTGATAAGCGGTTCAAGAATATCCAGTTGCTTTTGGGCAAGCACAATCGCATCGTGAGCGCGTGTCAAATTCTCGAAATTTGCACGTAGTTGCGTGATGCGTGCCTGCGGATTCGTCTTTTCCAGCATGTGTTCGCGCACAAAAGCGTTTAATCCGCCAATCTCTTTGAGAGAGACAATTTGGTTGAACAGGTCGAATGCTTTTTCCGAACGAACATTGACGAGTTGGCGAAAACGCCGATTGTATGCTGCAAAGTCGGTAAACCCCTCCACTCCAAGGGTTTTCAGTTTTTTGCGTAGCTCTGTTAATGTGCCAGTAAGACCAAAGTGTTCTACAATAGTCAGTTGAAATGGAGCAACGACAAAAAATTTGTCAACACCATCATCTGCCACACGCAAAACCTGGGCAAGCGTGATATCACGCTTTGTCTTTATGTTTTGAAAGACGGCGAGAAGAACCGAGTAAGACGTTTTGTCACGTAGATATTCGGGGCGAGCTTGACTGCTTGCACTATCTTTTTGTTTGCTCCACGCGCCAAGTATATACGTTCGTTCGTCGCGCTCACGACGCTTCTCCGTGCCTGATGCCTGATTATATGTGCGGCGATGGTAGGGTACAAGCAAGGTGAGCAGTGCATCAACGAGCGTGGACTTGCCCGAAGCATTTGCCCCTGTGAGCAACGCGGTTCCATTACAGGGAGCCATGACCCAGACATGCTGGTTGAAGGTTCCCCAATTATAAACCTCTAATCGTGCAAGCCGAAACCCATCAGGGATAGCTTGACTCTCAAACGTCTGCTGATTCTGATAGAGGTGTTCCATAACGTTGTAGCTTCTCCTTAATATCAAGCAATTGCTCGGCGGTAATACGCGCTTTGATAATGCGTCGTACCTCAAAATATTCGGCATCCGCCAGATGCGTCATGCGTTTCAAAAATCCGAGTTCAACAACGTGCCCTATCGTGGCATCGATTCTTTTGTATGCGGTCATCTCATTGGTGCGTTCGGGTAAAAAGGGGAGCAGGAGGTCTTGTATCTGCTTTTTTGTGAGGACACAAGAACTGCTATCAGGGTTGCTCGATTCCGACTGATCGAGTTGTTCCCGTAACAAAACACAGAGCAACGTCGTATGATAATTCAAGCGATCTCTGCGTACAAGGCGCGGCAAGGTGAGCGTATGGCCTTCATCATCTTCAAGAATTGGTTGGTGCAGGTAGGCAAAGCCGTCCTCTTCATGCACCCGGACCTCCAGTCCGATCTGTGCAAAGTGGATTTGTACTTCGCCCACATGTTTGAGCAAAAGATTCCAGACGGTTGGTTCATCGCTGAAAAGCGGCCCTTGCAGCAACTTGATGATGATAGGTGCATAGGCTACTACAGCGTTGCTTTTCATGCTGTACTCCTTCGATAGAGAATCCTGGGAAGAATAACCGCTCTTGGAGTGTCCATTCTATCTGCGATTGAAGAAAGCGGAATTGTTTCATTGTGTGTTGTGTCGATGACATGATAAGGGCTTTTTGCCGCGATGGTGCAGTATGCGAGGAGTTCAGAAAGTCCTTTCTCTAATGGATACTGATCAAGTAAGTCAGCAAGCGTACATTCTGAGCGAACTTCTAGCACGTGTTCGACACGTTCGCGTAAACGTGTCTGATCGATATAAAACTGCGTATGCAGACGGGTAAAATCAATCGTGCTAAGGTCGTCCATGTCAACCTGTGTCGGCAACTTGTCAACAGGAATTGTCTGTGTTGGCTCCCACAGGCTGCGTTCCATGACCAGAGAAAGCTCCGGCGAACCCTCTAACTCAAGAAACGTGTCCTCATTTGGCATTACATGCATGACCTGTCGTGCCTGTTGCTTGATATGTAGCGCAAGTTCGCGCACGCGGCGGCTTTCTGCGCGTGCCTCTTCATCGAGCAGGCGACGTAACTGCTCCGCGATACGTGAGTTCGATTGTATCACCTGCTCACCAGCAGTAATGAGGTAGGCTGGTAAGCGTCTTAGTACATCGTCCATGCGTGTGATGGATTGCAGATCGGGAACGCGGCGTAACTCATCCAGGAGCGTATAGAGTTGGTCGTGTTGAGAAGGGGCCATGAGGAAGTCCCAGAAGGCATAGAAGCTACGTCCCTGATCGGAAGATTTGAGTTCTCCGTCCGCGTCAAGCACGTATTCAACCAATGAGCCTTTGTGTGTACCGGGGTGTATCTGCCTCTCCTGTACATTCCGTGCAATCTCACGGAAACGGTCTTCAACTAAGTGAAAGTCACGGAGCAGTTGACGTGCAAGGGCGGCGGCTTCAAAGAAACGCTCTCTCACCTGCGTTGAGCTATAGCGGTCATCGACTTTCCCTGTCTGGCGAATATCGTCAATCTGCTGCTGTAGCCCATCGCGCTGCTGCTCTAGTTGCACGAGCCTTTGTTGAGGGTCTTCCGTACTCTTGTACACGATATCTTGAATCATTTGTACGACCAGCAGAAAACGCGATTCGGTTCCCACAAACGTTTGTGTATGCATTTCTTCAAGCCAGCCGAGAGTACGCTCTGTGTCGGCGGTTAATTCAACCGTTGGTTTGTCATTTTTGCCAGGAATGGGGGCGATGATGCGAATATATCTATGTTGTTCATCTGCCCACTCGCTGATATACGCCTGTGCTGGTCGAGGATAGCGGCCCGGTTCGTAGACATGAATGCGTTCAATCTCATCTTCCAGATGCTCGATGAGTTCAGCAAGAGGGAGTGAGACATGTTGCTCCTGCTTGAATTGTTGATAAAGAAAGCTGATGATAAGCGGTGCTGTCTGTTCAGCCCTCAACAATTTCACTGATGGAGCGTGTTGTAGGTCAAACGCAAGTTGTTCGTAGTCCATTACATCTACCTTATAACTGTGCCTACTTGCATCTCTGAGTGGGTTTTACGTGAGTGTGTCTTCGTCTGGTGGCAACGCAACGTTGCGATAGAGCGCGGTTATGGGAAAGCTGAGGTTCAAACTTGTAAGTTCTATCTCATCGCCAGCGCGAAATGCGTGCAACGTCCACAGGTCTTTCCTCGCACGTCGATAGACATCCACCGCTTGCCGTTGTGTGTCAACAAGGACATATTCTTCGATGGTAGGACAAGACCGATAATAGTCGAATTTTCTGCCACGATCATATGCCTCAGTACTCGGCGAAAGCACTTCGACAATGACGCGCGGCGACTGTAAAAAATCTATCGTTCCTCCGTCCTGAGTATCACAACTGACGGAGACATCGGGATAGACATAACGTTTTTCAGAAAGACGTACCTTTATGTCTGATGTGTAAACGCTACAAGTAGTATTCCGCAGCGAAACACTCAACTCGCGTATAATATTTGCGCTTATTTTGGCATGGTCAGCCGTCCCACCTGCCAGCATGTAGGCGTATCCAGCGATGAACTCGTAACGTGTGTCGGTGCTTTCGCGGTCAAGACTCAAGTATTCTTCAACGCTCATCCGTAAGCGATCCGGTAATGCAACCATTGTCTTCCATTCCTTCCCAATTGTTATCTCAAGAGCTTTTCATTAACAAGTCGCTAGATACCCTTAAATGACTCATAATACGCTCGAATAGACGACTTGGTAAAATATACTCCTCACGTTTCAGTGTCTTTCCGTTTCTTAGATTTGGACGAACAGAATACACTTGTCATCGGAAATGACTTAAACATGGTTCTATAGTATCATGGATGCATACTGTATACCTGTGGAAATTCCTTATGCCCTTGTTGTATTCGTCATTGCTTCTCGTGTTCGGAGTCGTTATGCTGCTCGTGAATTACTTGTACAAGTGTATGAAGTGCTGTAGTTAGTAACTGCGCTGTTGCGAGATCAATGAGATTGCCATGAGCGTCGAGTTCTTTACGAATAAAGGGAATGATGAGCGGCTCCCCTGCAAGCACATAGGCAGATAAGGCACTTAACGTTAGCAACAGCGATGCATGCGCCTTCTCACCGCCCATATAGGACGGAGAGGCACTCATTGCCAGCACAGGTTTGTTGACGAACTCACCTGAAGAAACCGTCCAATCTAGCGCGTTTTTCAGCACACCGGGCATCCCAAACGCATACTCTGGTGTGCAAAGGAGAATACCATCGGCGGCGTGTAATTGGTGACGAAAAGAGGTCACAGATGGTGAGGCATTGGCAATGTCAAGGTCGGGACTGAAATGTGGAAGGGTGCCTAAACCCTCATACAGAGTTATATTCATATCAGCAAGAGCAAGCTTTGCCGTTGCTCGCACCAGCATCGTATTGCTTGAGTCGGCGCGAAGACTGCCAGAAATGGCGATGATATGCATGATTTTTCCTCTCTCTAACTTGTATAGTTCTTTGAAAGAAACACTCTCAGACTGATTTTTTATTTCTCCTTCGACAGCTTCGTATGACTTGGATGAACGAATCGTTGCCAGTTGGCGAGACCGTGCAGGAACCCATTGTCAACAGGTTCATCAAGCAGTGGTCGAACAAGGAAACCCGGATCTCATCCATGTGCAATCCGATGAAACGTGGGTGAAAGGATGCTGATGGCTAGAGCATAGATAATGAAATCTAAAGATAAGTAAAAAAATTACGTGAAGCGTAGCCGTGAATGCTGTTGTTCATCCAGACCAATCCCCGCTTTTGGATAGATAGAAAACTGTATTTCAAATGGCTCTTCTACAAGAACACCTGTTGTATCATGAGATTTGATGATGCGAAGTCGATATTGACCAGTATGTATCATACGAAAGACAAATGTATGTGTCATATCGCTACTATTTTCTGATGGCACTATTGAACGCTGTTCCCTGACTAAGAGGATTTGTTCCCGGTTCAAGGAAACATCGACATGCCAAATTTCGTTCGACAATGAGGCTTCTGGAAGATGAATATGTACCTCATCATCGACGTATAAAAGTATGTTTTCTTTATGACTCTTTGGTCCTAAAGACCAGACATCGGCCCAGGAGTTTTGAGGTGCTATACCTCCACTTAACGCTGTCTTTATGCTTTTAGGTGTCTGACGTTGCAATGTATAAGCATCTTGCCCCTTTATCTTGCCAAGATTGACAAGATGCTGAGCAAGCGCACTATAACTTACTCCTAAACGCAAAGAAAGCTGGTATACCATCTGTGTTGTAAATGGTGCTGATCGTGATAAATGCATTCTTGCTATCTGCAAATTTACCAATCTAAGAGGCATTAAGAAGTAGGCTGCAAAAGCTTGGGCCTCTATCTCTTGTATCTTGTCAAAAGCTGTAGGCGTTTCAATGTCTTGGAGATCGCCTGGAGAGGAGAAACATTTCCGAATGCCACTACGCGCCCCAGGTCCAGGCATCACAAATTCCATTTCGGAGAAGTTCGTTAACTGACTGTAGTTGATATCTGTAATATATTGGTATGCCAGGAAATCACCTATTAAAGGGTAAGAGTGTAAAAGATGAAAACCGTCTTGCATAGAAGGAAGCCTCATCAAACGTGTAGGAACATCCTCTGCGAGCATCATCTCTAACAACTTCAAGTAGGTGCGATGCTTTCTGGATGAACCAAATAGGGTACGACCAGAGGGCATAATATAAGCTGCCGAAAATAGCCTTTGTTTTCCTTGAAGTGCTGCTGTTAGCACTTCATCGTAACGTTTGTAGGAGTAATTAGCATAACACAACTCGCTAAACTGCTCCGTCAGTAACTCCCATGTTGTAATACGATTAAATATTTTGAAGAGTATGATACGAAAGAAAAGCTCTTGTGGTAATTGCGAACCTTCATAAATGACATGTTTGATCAGATATTGACTAACACGATCTGAGGCGCGATAGGCATTCGTGAATTTATATTTTTGAAGAATAGAGTCACATGTCAAGACATCTTGTTGACCCTCTAAACGCTTAAAAAAGATATTTTGTCTCTCAACAGCAAAATGCCAATAGGTATCAAATACTACCGTTGGCTTGGGAGGCGACAAACGAATAAAGATATCCAGATACGCGTCCTCCTTTGACGAACCTTTTGTTTTGCTCTCTGTGATGCGGTACTCACTGTTTGTTCTCTTATGTAGTGTAAAGCATTCCTTGTAACTTTCGCATGTCAAGGCCGATGCAATTGCGGCTCTTGAAACTTTTTGGTGATGCTCTCTAAAATTCATCATTTGGCTTGAGAGATGGGTGTGTGAACCACGACCTTCGCTTAGCACAGCATCTTTTTGCGGAGA
>JAABUX010001974.1_pt1 | contig 29794 bp, 29 predicted proteins | sample 5561851 | NCBI WGS metagenome assembly JAABUX01 (sample SAMN10711883, study PRJNA513361) | rock metagenome | isolation source: Antarctica rocks | place: Antarctica: Victoria Land, Richard Nunatak red sandstone | collected 2016-01-03 | reverse complement strand
CCAGTGTCGCGGTCGATCAGGCGGAAGTTGCTCATGCGGAAGGTGTCCGGGCGGGGAGGCAGGCGAACCGATCTACCAATCCTACAGCGTGCATCCGCGTCGCGTTAAGTCCGACAGGCTGCTAGCCGCGATCTCTCAAGTGCTGCCGTGGCATCCTGCCGACCTCTATAACGTCACGCGGCAGCGGAACCAGGTGTTCGCGCTGCAACGAAGCCGCCGGCAGCCACCAGCACGGACGCCATCACCGTCAGCCCCGTGAACGGCGCCAGCCCGAACAGGGCCAGCAGCAGCGTGGACGCCACCGGGGTCGCGAACGCCAGCGTCCCAAGCAGCCGAGGGTCGCCGCGCTTCATGCCGCGGTCCCATAGCACGAAGGCCACGCCCAACGGCCCCGCGCCGAGCGCCAGCGTGGCGGCCCAAGCCCGGGCGTCCGGCACGATCGTCATTTCCGTCATCCCATGCAGCCCGCCTGCCAGCACCGCCGTTGCGGCGCAGAAACCCGCCATGGCGCCCGGCGGGACAGCAGGGAAGCGCCGCGCCAGGACGGAGTACAGCGCCCAGACAACGGCGCTGGCCGCAGCCAACCCGTAGCCAGTCATCGCCCCGGCCGGGAACGCCGCCCCGTTGCCAAGCAGCGCCGCGCACCCGGCCAGCGCCAGCGCGGTGCCCAGCAGGTGGCGCCAGGTCAGCCGCAGGTCGAGCAGCCCGGCCGAGAACAGCACCAGCAACAGCGGCCATGTATAGTTGATCAGGTTCGCCGTCACCGCCGGGGCACGGGCGAGCGAGGCGAAGTACAGGGCATGGAACCCGAACAGCCCGCCCACCCCATGCAGCCAGGCCACGGGCGGCTGCCGCAGCTCGCCCAGCCGCCCGCGCGCCGCCAGCCATCCCAGGCCCGCCAAGCCCGAAACGGCAAAGCTCATGGCCGTCAGTTGTAGCGGCGGCACGCCGGATGCAGCACGCGACAGCAGGGCCAGGAACGCCCAAAGCCCAATCGCGCCGCATCCGGCAAGGTTGGCAGCCCTCAATACATATGCTGGCCGCCGTTGATCGACAGCGTGGACCCCGTGATGAAGTCCCCATCGTCCGCCGTCAGGAACGCCACGCCGCGCGCGATGTCTTCGGCATGGCCCAGCCGTCCCATCGGGATGCGGGCGATGATCTTGGTCAGCACGTCCGGCGGCACCGCGCGCACCATCTCAGTGTCCACATACCCCGGCGCGATCGCGTTCACCGTGATGCCAAACCGCGCGCCCTCCTGCGCCAAAGCCTTGGTGAAGCCATGGATGCCCGACTTGGCGGCGGCATAGTTCACCTGGCCATACTGCCCGGCCTGGCCGTTGATGCTGCCTATGTTCACCACCCGGCCGAACTTCGCCTGCCGCATGTGATCGAACGTCAGCTTGCACAGGTTGAAGCAGGACCCGAGGTTGGTATCCATCACCGCGTCCCACATGTCACGGGTCATCTTGCTCATCGTGGTGTCGCGGGTGATGCCGGCGTTGTTGACCAGGATTTCAATGGGGCCGTACTCCCCATGCATCTGCTTTACCGCCGTCTCGCACGCCGCATAGTCGCCGGCGTCGAACCTGATGTGCGGGATGCCGGTGTCCTTGGTGAAGGCCGCAGCGGCGGCATCGTTGCCGGCGTAGCTCGCCACCACCGTCCGTCCCGCCGCCTTCAAGGCCGTGCTAATAGCTGCGCCGATGCCGCGCGTGCCACCGGTAACCAGTGCTACCCTAGCCATCTTGATTATGTCCTCCCTAGCAGAGCGGCCCCATAGAAGCCGCTTTGCCGGGAGGTTGCTAGGGGTTGGCTACCGCTCCAGGCGACTACCGCTCCAGGCACATGGCGACGCCCATGCCGCCGCCGATGCACAGCGTGGCGAGGCCCTTCTTGGCGTCGCGCCGCCCCATCTCGTGCAGCAGCGTCACCAGGATGCGCGCGCCGCTGGCGCCGATCGGGTGGCCGATGGCGATGGCGCCGCCGTTCACGTTCACCTTACTGGTATCCCAGCCCATGTCCTTGTTCACCGCGCAGGCCTGGGCGGCGAAGGCTTCGTTTGCCTCGATCAGGTCCAAGTCGTGCGCGGACCAGCCGGCGCGCTGCAGGGCCTTGCGGCTGCTGGGGATTGGGCCGGTGCCCATCACCGCGGGATCAACGCCAGCCGTGGCGAAGCTGGCGATGCGGGCTAGCGGTGTCAGGCCGCGGCGGGACGCCTCGGCGCCGGACATCACCACCAGGGTCGCCGCGCCGTCGTTGATGCCACTGGCGTTGCCGGCGGTGACGGTGCCCTCCTTGGAGAATGCCGGGCGCAGCTTGGCCATGCCCTCGGGCGTGCTGTCGTGGCGGATGTACTCGTCGTCGGACACCACCACGTCGCCCTTGCGGCCCTTGATGGTCACGGGAATGATCTCGTCCTTGAAGCGTCCGGCCTTTTGTGCGGCGCTGGCCTTGTGCTGGCTGCCGACGGCGAACTCGTCCTGCTCGGTGCGGGTGATCTGGTACTTGCTGGCGACGTTCTCCGCCGTAGTGCCCATGTGGTAGCCGTGGAAGGCGTCCCACAGCCCATCCTTCAGCATGGTGTCAACCAGGCCGAGCTCGCCCATCTTGGTGCCGGCGCGCAGGTACGCGGCGTGGGCGGACTGGCTCATGCTCTCCTGCCCGCCGGCGATGACGATGGCGCTTTCGCCGGTCAGGACCTGCTGCGCGGCCAGCGCCACGGTGCGCAGGCCGCTGCCGCACACCTGGTTGATGCCGAACGCGGTCTTGCTGTCGGGGACCCCGGCGTTGCGGGCAGCCTGGCGGGCGGGGTTCTGGCCCTGCGCGGCGGTCAGCACCTGACCCAGGATCACCTCGTCCACGTCAGCGGGGTCGAGGCCGATGCGCTCCATGGCGGCCTTGATGGAAGCGGTTCCCAGAACGTGTGCGGGAGTGGCGGCGAACCCGCCGTTGAAGCTGCCGACTGCGGTGCGGGTGGCCGATACGATGACGACGTCTTCCATTTTTTTGATCTCCCGTGCGACAGGTCTTACATAATCGGTCGCAAGCCCTGCAACCACCCCAGCAACGGCTGCCACAGCTCTGCTTCCGCACGGGGTCCGACGACCATGCCGATGTGCCCGGCGCGCGGCTGGTGCAGCACCGCGCCAGGGATCAGCCGGGCCAGCGGCAGGGCGGAAGCCGGCGGCACGATGCGGTCCCGGGCGGGAGCGGCAACGAAGGTCGGCATTGCCAGGCGGCCCGGCTCCACCGCAACGCCATCCACCTGCCACGTGCCGCGGCCCGGGGTGTTCAGGCCATACCACTCGCCGAGCGTCTCCCGTGCGACCGGTGCGGCAAGGGGCACCCCGTCGTTCAGCCAGTCCTCCAGGGCCACGAAGTCCCGGGCGGCGGGGCCTTCCTGCTCCAAGCGGCCGAAGGCGCGGAACTTGGCGGCAATGGCGCCCGGGTCCGGCGCGGCGAACAACGCCTGCAACGCATCGACGGGCAGGCTGCCGGTGGCGGCCATCACCGGCTCGAACAGCGGCAGCATCGCAGCCAGGCGGCGGGCGTGCTCCGCATGCACGGCATGAAAGTCCCAGGGCGTCGCCAGCAGGGCCAGCGCATCGACCAGGTCGGGCCGGCGCAGCGCGGCGGCGAGGGCTAGCAGGCCGCCCATGCAGTAGCCGGCCAGGACCACCGGCGAGCCGACCGCGGCCAGCGCACGCTCCAGGCGGCCGGTGATCAGGTCGGTCAGGGCAAGGCTGCGGTCCGCCGCGCCGGGCCAGCCCCAGTCCAGCACCAGGGGTCGCACCCCATACGCTGCGAGCCAGCGGACCAGGGAGCGGTCGGGCAACAGGTCAAGCACGTAGGCGCGGTTCACCAGGCTTGGCACGAACAGCACTGGGCGCGCGGCGGATGCGCTCACGGTTTGGCCCGCGTCTTCACCCCCACCCTTGCCATAGTCCAGCAGGCGTGAGTCCGCCTCCTGCCAAAGCACCGCCGGATCAGGCAGGCTGCGCCGCCAGGGGTGGCGGCGATAGGCGGCGATGCCGTGGATCAGCCCTGGATCAGCCCAGCCCGGCCAAGCCGCGGGCGGCGCCAGCGATGACGGCAAGAGGTGCATCATCAACGGCCGGGGACCGCGCCGCAGCATCGGTCCCGGCAGGTCCGGACGGAGCGTCATCCGGTCGCCCATGCAGGACGGCCGCCTGCCTTGCCAGACTGGCAGCCGTCCGCAGCATGGCCTCCTGCACTTCCCGGTCCACTGCCAGGGCGGCCTGCTCGCTCTGCAGGACGATGGCCCAATCCTCGGCGAGGCGCAGTTGCATCGCAGCGGTCATCCCCAGCCGCTGATCCACTTCCACCGTCTGCGTCATGGCTGGCCCTCGATTTCTGCATGCTGCCATGCAGCATAGTCCGGTAGGGAAAGGTCGCGCAGGCTGCGAATGCGTGATACTTACTTGACACTTTGATCCCGAGGACACCTATGGCCGACGCCCCCTATGCCGCATCTGATGCGCCCGCGTCCGCAGCGTCCCAACAGCCGGCGCAGCCGCCGGTGGTGGTGAAGAAGTATGCCAACCGACGGCTTTATAACACCGAAACCTCCAGCTACATCACACTGGACAATCTGGCCGACATGATCCGCGCCGGCCGGGACTTCGTGGTGTACGACGCAAAGTCCGGGGAGGACATCACCCGCGGCGTGCTGACGCAGATCATCGTCGAGGAGGAGAGCAAGGGCACCTCCATGCTGCCGACCCCGTTCCTGCGGCAGTTGATCGGCTTTTACGGCGGTAATCTGCAGGGCGTGGTGCCGCGTTACCTTGAAACCGCGATGTCGAGCTTTGCCCGGCAGCAGCAGCAGCTCCGCATGGCGATGCAGCAGACGCTCAGCCCCTTCCTGCCCGTAGGGGTGGAGGAGATGGGCCGGCAGAACATGGCGATGATCGAGCGCGCGATGAGCCTGTTCAACCCGTTCCACCGAGGCGGGGAGCCGCTGCCGCCGGAGACCGCCGTACCAGCGCCGGAAGCCGTTGCCCACACCCCTGCGCCGCGCGCGGACAGTGCCGAGCTTGAGCGCCTGCGGCATGAGGTCGAAAGCCTGCGTGCAGAACTCGCGACGGCCCGGGCGGACGCCAGCCCCATGGTGGCCCCAATGCAGCCGGCCTCGGACCTGCCGCACGATGGCGCGCCGGCGCCTGCATCAATGCACGGCGCCGAGGCCCCGAATGCTGCCGAGACAACGGGTCTTGCGGAGGCGCCAGGTCCGGAAGTTCAGGTGGCCGTGAACGTGCTGGCCGATCCGGCTCCAGCAGGTCCGCTGCACCTGGAGCTGCCGAGCCCGGACGTGATGATCCCGCCAGCCACGGCAGCCGAAGGCGTCCCAGTCACCTCCCTGCGCCTGCCGAAGCGGACGCGGACGCCGCCCGGCAAGAGGATGAACTGACACGTTGCTGAAACCAGGCAACCAGCACCCACTGCTGCAGCTCGGAAGCTATTGGGCTGGGTATCGCCACCCTAATGGGTGATTTCGCGGCCGCCGTCCGGGTTCTGCAGCGTCAGTGGCCCGATGCCGGCCATTCCAACACTGGCAGCCGCACCAACGGGAATCCTGCCAGCGACAGCACTCCGTCTGCTAGCCGGACCGGCACCATGGCGCCTGCCTGACCGCCACGGCCGAACAGCAGACCAAGGACTGCGTTGACGGCCAGGGCGGCGGAGGCAGGGATGGCGCCGGCCCGCACCATCGCATCAAGCGATGGGCGATAGCCGCGCAGAATGGCCGTTCCCTCCAGCGCCGGTTGCAGCGCGGCGTCCAGCCGGGCCGTCCCAGAAGCCCGGATGTCAAGCTCGCCGGCTTGGGCGCTGAAGGCCCGGACCTCCACGATGCCGCCCAGGTCCCGCCACTGCGTGGCCTGTTGGATAGGGTCCACGGCGGCCGGCACAGGTTGCGTCAGCGTGGCATCCAAGGTCACGCGTTGTACAGGCAGCAGGCGCAGGTCGGGCAACTGCACCAGCGCCAGGGTCGCCCGCAGGGTCGGGCCGTCGGTCCGCGCCTGCAACGCGCCGACCCGCGCCTCCCCGCCGGGTAGCGCCAGCACCAGGTCTTGCCCTGTCACCTGCAGGGTCTCGCCATCCGCCTGCACGTCCATCGCCGCAGCGGTGAGAGTGAATTCCGGCGCCTGCCCGAGGCGGATGCGTTGCAGGCCCGTCGGCGCGAGCTGCAGGATCGCGGGGTGCCGAATATGGAACCCAAGCTCTACGCCTGCAGCGGACCAGGCCAAGGGCACCCCGGCCGGTCCGCCATCCAGCGCCAGCGGTCCCAGTTGCAGCATTGCAGCCATGGGCCACCCTGCACGCCGGGGTTGTTCGGACACGACTAGCCACCCCTGCTGCCGCAGCCCGTCCAACCCTGCAAGGTATTGTGTCCGCAGGCGGTCCGTCACGTAGGCCCATGCCAGCCCATGGATTACAACGGCCATCAAGACGCCAACAAAGGCAATCTGCAACAAGATGCTGACGCGCTTGGAACCATTTACGTTTGGGTCAGGGCGAGAGGCGTTCGAGATAGGTCCAGGTTCCACTGAGGTTCGACTCATGTTCCGTTGCCTCCTATCCACAGCCATCCTGCAACTATCGCGAGCAAGGCCAAGCCCAGCGCGAGCCAGGCCCATCCTGGGTCGGGTATGGTGCTAATCACATTTAAGTGTGCAATGATCACAACACCTTAGCGTTTCAGCATGAGCCGCAATCGGCTGGCATATAACGTATCTGAATCGACGAACTGACATGTAAGCATTATATATCCGCGGCTTAAGCCGTCAGGCTGGGGTTCGCAGGCACCGCGGCGACAACCTCATGCACAGATTTATCCACAGGCGTGGCCGCTTCGGCAGCGAGCGCCGCCTCAGCCAGCCGCCAGCCGGCCCGCAATGCTGCGATCAACTCGGCCTGCGACAGGCCAGGTGGAATTGGCGGGGCGAAGGCGATATGGACCGGGCCGGGCCGCTTGCGGAAGGCCCGCCGGCTCCACCGCAGCCCAGAATCGGTCGCCACTGGGATGACCGGCAGCCCGGTCCGCTTGGCGACCAGCGCGATACCGGGTTTCAACTCCACCTCCTGTCCGTGCGGCACCCGGGTGCCCTCCGGGAACATCACGATCTGCCGGCTGTCCGCCTTGGCTGCATCGGCGCCGCGAAGCAGGGTCCGGATGGAGTTCACGCCGCCGCGATCCACCGGGATCTGCCCGGCCGGGACCAGCAACGGGCCGAACAGCGGCACCCGCGCCAGTTCCGCCTTGAACACGTAGGCCACCCGCGGCACCAGCCGCAACCAAATCAGGGTGTCGTACGCCGACTGATGCTGCGAGGCGATCAGCGCCGCTCCCTCGCGCGGCAGGTGCTCCTCGCCGATCACCACAACGCGAATACCACAGATCACCGCCGCGCCGTCCAGCAGCAGCCCGGCCCATGTCTGCGCCAGCCACAGCGCGTGGCGGCGCCAAACCCAGCGCATCGGGGCGCCCAGCCCGGCGACGACGATAGTCACCCCGACGAACCAGATGTTGAACAGCGTCGAGCGCAGCAGGATCAACCAGTTTGCTCCATTGGGGTCTTCTCCATGCGGGCCTTCGCCATCGAGGTCTTTTCCGTCCGGAACAGCCACGCCAGGCCCAGGCGGACCGCGATCAGCTTGTCATACTCGTTGGCCAGCATCCGCGCTGCAGCAGGATCGGTGCTGCCGCGCAGGGCAGGGGACTGGACCGGGACGGCATGCAGCTCGGTGTCGGGCAGCATCCGGCGCATCTCGAGCAGGGCGCGCGGCATGTGATAGCCCGCCGTGACGACGATGAGCCGGTGCAGCCCAAGCGCCTGCACCCATCGTGCTGTCTCGGCCGCGTTGCCGACCGTGGTTGCCGCTGTCCGGCCCAGCGTGACCTGGCCGGCAACCTGCGCCGAGTCGAGTTGGATGCGCCGGGTCAGCTCGGCCAGCTCGGCGCCACGCGCCACGCCGGACACCAGCAGCAGCGGCGCCCGGCCGTCCGTCAGCAGGCGCAGGGCGGCCTCGATCCGGTCGGCGCCGCCCGTCAGCACGACGATGCCGTCCGACGCCGGCGGCGGCTGGGCCGGCTGGTGGGCCGCATGATCGAACCACGCAAACCCCACGCCCCAGGCCGCTGCAGCCGCAAGCAGCAGGGCGCTGCCGGCCTGCGCCGCCTGGAGGAGCCGGTGGGCGGCCTGCCACGCGGTCAAGGCAACCGGCGCAGCCAGCGCCGCACCGTCGCCTGGGCAGTTGCCCAGCCGATGCCGGCCGCTGCCAGCGGCAAGACCGGGAGCGCCAGCCAAAGCGCCAGCGGAAGGGCTCCGGCCACGTCCGGCGGCGCATCCTGGCCGGTGAAGGGCCAGACCAGGTTGGCCAGGCCCACCAGGACCGGCATGGCCGCCGCCGCGCCGATGCCGCCGCCCAAGGCTGTCAGGAAGGTCGCCCGGCTGGCGAAGCGGTTGGCGATGTAGCTGTGCGTCGCGCCCAGGCCGTGCACGATCTCGATGGCGTCCCGCCGCGCCGCCAGCCCGGCGCGGGTGGCGACCGCGACCACGGCAACGGCGACGAAGCCCACGACCGCCAGCGCGAGGCCGGCGCAGGCTTGCAGGCTGCGCGCCAGCACGGCCAGGCGCCGGACCCAGGCCTCCTGCGTCTCGACCAGCGTGCCCGGAGCCTCCGCCTGCAGCCGGGCCGCCAGGTCGGGCGGTGGCGGCCGGGTCAGCCGGACCTCGATCACCGCCGGCAAGGCCAGCGCGATGCGGCCGGTCCCCGCGCCGAGCCAAGGCTGCAACAGGTCGGCCAGCTCGTCATCCGGCAGCACCCGGGCAGCGCCGACGCCGTCCAGCCTGCGCACCGTTTCGAGCACGCGCTCGGACCGGGTTGCGGGACCGTCCGCCGCGGGGGCGTCGGGTTGCGGGACCTGTACGGTCAGGGTGGCCGACGCGCCCTCCTGCCAGTGCCGGGCGAGCACTGCGGCGGAGATGGCGCCGGCGAGCGCCAACGCCGCCAGGAAGGTCATGGCAGCCACCAGCGCCGGCAGCAGCCAATCAGACAGGGCACGGCGCAGGCCGAGGTCGTCAAATCCAGAGGGGCGCAGCCCTCGCCCGCTCGGACGCGGCTGCTGCCTGGCCGAGCGCGGCCTGCTGTCCCGCCGGGTACGGCCCAGGATCATCCGGGTGCCCCATACGCTGACAGGGGACTAATCATCGCGGACAAGCTGGCCGTCCAGCAGGCGCAGCGTGTGCGCAGGATGGCGGGTGACCAGGGCGTCATTGTGGGTGGCAACGATGACGGTGGTGCCCAGTCGGTTCATCTCGTGCAGCAACTGCATCAGGCGGCCGGCCTGCTCGTCGTCCAGGTTGCCGGTCGGCTCGTCGGCCAGCAGCAGCAGCGGGCGGGCGACGACGGCGCGGGCGATGGCGACGCGCTGCTGCTCGCCGCCCGAAAGCTGGGCCGGACGCGCCAGCAGCCGTCGGGACAGGCCGACCCAGCCGAGCAGCTCCAGCGTGTCCACCCGGATCTGCCCCTCCGGCCGGCCGGCCAGGCGCAGCGGCAGGGCCACGTTGTCGAAGGCCGACAGGTGCGGCATCAGCCGGAAATCCTGGAACACCATGCCGATCCGGCGCCGCAGCAGCGGCAGGTGGCCGCGCCCGGCGGCGCCGATGTCCTGCCCCATGAGCTGCAGGCGTCCCTCGCTGGGGCGGACCTGCAGGTGCAGCAGGCGCAATAGGCTCGTCTTGCCGGCGCCCGAAGGGCCGAGCAGCCAACGGAACCCGCCCTCGGCGATGCCGAACGACAGCCCGCGCAGCACGCTGGCGCCGGCGTAGTCCAACCCGACCCCGTCCAGTTCCACCATCCGGCGGCAACGCCTCCCAGCTTCGGCCATTCTAGCCTGCGCCATACTTGTCGCACGCCGGTGGCGCATCGGGGAAGCGGCCTGACTGGGCGCCCGCGGCCTGTTCGGCACATTCCCGGCGAGGTATCACGGCCCCATGAGGATCGTCTGCCCTGCCTGCACCGCCGCCTACGACGTGCCGGAGGCCCGGCTGGCTCCGGGGCGCGCAGTCCGGTGCGCGCGATGCGGCACGGATTGGATGCCGCTGACGGTCGAAATGCCGACCCTGCGATCCGACGAGGCTTCACCAAGCGTACCGGAGCCAGCGCCTGCAGCCTTCCGGCCCCTGGCTGCAACGGCCGGAACCCGCCGCGTCGGCGCCGCCGTGCTCGCTGGCTGGGCCGTAAGCTTGGTGCTCCTCGCAGCGCTGGGCTGGGGCGGCGTCCGGTGGCGCGGCGACGTGATGCGCGCCTGGCCGCCCAGCGAGCGTCTGTATGCCGCGTTGGGCCTGACGCCGGGCCAAGCGGCTCAGTAGGTCTTCAGCAAGCGGTCGATGTAGTCCAGTTCCGGCTGCGGCCGAGTACGGTCGGCACCGCGGCGGCGCAGCTCGTCCTGGATCGCCCGGCTGCGCGCCTCCTCCATGGCGTCGGGTACCTGGACGTCATTGCCGGGGTCCCCCGCCAGCCCGTGCGGCGCCAGCCGGCCCAGGGGATCGCGCCGCGCCGACCGCCTGCGGTCGCTGCCGGCGCCGTCATTCGGCTGCGAAGGGTCGCCTTGGCCATCGCGCTGGCCATACTTGCCGCTGTTCTTGCCCCCGGGCTTGCCTTGGCCGTCGCCTTCCCCTTCGCCCTCGTTCTCCCCCTCGCCCTGCTGGCCGTCGCCGGGCTGCTCGCCAGTGCCGAAGCGGGTGGCCAACTGCTGCGACATCTCGCTGGCGCCCTTCTGCAACGCCTCGATGGCCCGCTGCTCCGCGTCGCCTGCGGCCTGGTCCTGGCCGTCCGTCAAGGCTTGGGCCGCGTCGCGCATGGCGGTGTCCGCCTCGCCCAGCGGCGGCGGCACCTGGCCAGTCAGGTCGCCGAAGCGCTGCATCAGCTCGCCTAAAGCCCGGCGCAGCGCGCGCTGCGAGCGGCCGTCGCCCTGCCGCGCTGTGCCGTCGGCCGGGGTTGGCGGGCGACGGGCCTCCGCGCCGGGGCGACCCTGGGCGTGATCCAGCAGCCCGCCTTCCCGCCCAACGATGTCCTGCACCGCGCCGACCTGCTGCTGGCCGCGTTCCCGGCGCTCGGCATTCTGCTTGTCGCGCGACTGGCCGTGCTCGGGGCGGGCGTTCTGCAACTGCTGCAGCAGCTTCTCCAATTCGGCCATCTGCTGCTTGGCGTCGTCCATGCGGCCTTCCTTGGCCGCCTGCTCCATCCGCTGCGCCATACGATCCAGGTCGCGCGGCGTCATGGAGGGTCCAAGCTCAGGCGGCGCATCCGCCCCCTCGCGTCGCGCCTGCTCGGCCAGAGCCTCCATGTGTTTCTGGATTGCCTCGCGCAACTCCTCCATGCGCTTCACCAACTCGGCTTGCTCGGCGGAGGTCTCCGGCTTGGCCTCCGCGGCGTCGCGCAAGGCTTGGCGGGCAGCCTCCAGCGCCTTGGCCGTGCGGTCCACCAGCCCCTCTTCCAGCGCCAGCGCCAACTGCCACATGCGCGCCTGCGCCTCGTCGATCACGTCGGCGTCCTTGCCGCGGCGCAACAGCCCGGCGATGGCGCGCAGGTTCAGCAGCACCGCGGAGTCCCCGTTGAATGTCTCCGGCGCATCGGCCAGCCCGTCCAGGGTCATGCGCGCCGGCTCCCGCTCGCCTGGGGTCAGGCTAAGCTGCCGCCGGACGTCCAGCACGGCACGGGCGACCGGGTTCTCAAACTGGCGCTCCGGCAGGGTGAACCCGACGGCGGCGCTGCGCCCGACCTGGCCGGGCTTGTCGCGCGCCACCACTTGACCCTGCACGGTCAGCCCGGCCCAGGGATGCGCCGACAGGTCCTGCACGGCGCTGCCCTGCGCTGCCTTCGGTGAGCCGGATAGCGGCAGCCGCACCACCAGGGGCGGCGCCTCCGGACGCTCACGCAGCCGCAACTCAACCTGCACGCCCGCGAGGCCGTAATCGTCCGTGGCGCCCCACGGCAGGCGGGTCTGCTGGGTCGGGCGGCTGCCGGAGAGCGCCGGGCCTGGCGCGTCGGTGAACAGGGCCGTGGGCGGCAAGTCCGGGATCACGGTCAGTTGCCAGGTCTGCGTGCCGCTGCGGCGCTGGACGGACAGGATGCCGCCAGAGGTCAGCTCCCGCTCCGCCTGCCAGCTTCCGGCGTCCAAGGCGCGGAACGCCGTCGTGTCGCCATCCAGCGCCAGCACCGGCTCACCGTTGCCGCCAGTGACGCTGACGGTCAGATGGGAGCCGGTCGGGACTGAAATCATGGCCTGATCGGGGTGCAGGAAGATCGGCGGCAACCCGGTATAGGCAGGAGGCGTGATCCAGGCCTGGGTGACGGGCGCAGGGGCGGGCGGCTCTGCCGGCAGTTCGGGCGCGATCCCGCGCAGCAGCCGGCTTGCCACGTCCGGCCCGGCGATCACCAGCCCGGCCAGCAGCGCCACGGCCAGCCCGCCGCGCAATGCCCGGGTGTCCCGTCCAGGCAGGCCGGGACTGGGCGGGGCCACCCGCAGCCGGGACACCTGCGTCGACAGCCGGGCCAGGTGCGCCTGCCACAGCGCCGCACCCTCCGCGGTCACCACCGCAGGCTGGTCGGCGAGGGCGGCAAGCGGGCGGTGGCGCAGCCCGGTGTCGCGCTCCAGCCGCCGGTCTGCGACGTCCGCTGTCGGGCGGCGCATCCCGCGCCAGCCACGCCACAGCAGCGCTAGCGCGCCGGCCACGACGGCTAGCAGCAGCAGCACCCGCGGCCACGGCGGTAGCATGGCCGGTACGTCGAGCAGCGCCAGCACCGCATACAGGCCCATGACGCCGAGCGCCGGCCATGCCGCTGGCCACGCCTGCTCCCACCACAGCACCAACCGTGCCAACCGCTGCTTGCGGGCCAAGCCTTGCAGAACGGGGCCGCGGGAGGCAGGCGGAACGGGGCCGGGCGGGGGCGCGCTCACCGGAGCCAGTCCGGGATGCTTTCCGCCGCCCACAGCGCCTCGACGGGCTGGCGCGTTCGGATCACCGACCAGCGGCTGCCGTCAACCATCACCTCGGCCGCCAAGGGCCGCGCGTTGTAGGTGCTGCTCATGACCGAACCATATGCCCCCGCATCCAGGATCGCCAAGCGCGCATTGGGGGCCAGGGCGGGCAGGGCGCGCGCGCGGGCGAAGGTGTCCCCGGTCTCGCAGACGGGTCCGACGATGTCCGCCTGCGACACGGCGCGCACGGCGTCCACGGCGGAGACCGGGACGATGCCGTGCCAGGCGTCATACATCGCGGGCCGGGCCAGGTCGTTCATCGCCGCATCCAGCACCACGAAGCGCCGGCCGGCGGTGGTTTTGGACAGCACGACCGAGGTGAGCAGCACCCCGGCTGGTCCCGCCAGCCAGCGGCCCGGCTCCGTCGCCAGCCGCACGTCCAGCCCGCCCAGCGTGGCCCGGACGGCGCCGGCCAGGGCGGCCGGGCTGGCGGCGGGCTCGTTGCGGTAGGGGATGCCCAGGCCGCCGCCGCAGTCCACCACCTGCACGCGCTGCCCGGCCGCCCGCAGCGCCCCTACCAGGTCGGCCGTGCGCGCGTAAGCGGCGCGATAGGGCGCCATGGACAGGATTTGGCTGCCGATGTGCAGCGCGATGCCGACCGGATCGAGGCCGGGCAGGGCGGTGGCATGGGCATATAGCGCCGCAGCCTCGTCGTAGGCGATGCCGAACTTGTTGCCGGCCCGGCCGGTGGTGATCTTGGCGTGGGTGCCGGCGTCCACGTCCGGGTTGATCCGCAGCGCCACCCGAGCGGTCCGGCCCATGCTGGAGGCGAGGGCGGACAGCATGGCCAGTTCCTCCGCGCTCTCGGCGTTGATCTGGCCGACCCCGGCCGCGAGGGCCAGGCGCAGGTCGGCCGCCGACTTGCCAACGCCGGAGAACACGATGTCCCCGGCCGGGATGCCCGCCAGCAGGGCGCGTTGCAACTCGCCGCCGCTGACCACGTCCGCGCCGGCGCCACCCTGCGCCATCAGCCGCAGCACGGCCAGGTGGTCGTTGGCCTTCACGGCATAGTGGACCTGCATCGGCAGCCCGGCCATGGCGTCCTGCAAGGCCCGCAGCCGTCCGCGCAAGCAACTGGCGGACAGCACCCAGGTCGGCGACCCCACGGCGTCGGCGATGGCGTTCAGGGGCACGCCGTCCATCAGCAGGCCATCCATGGCGTGCAGGCTGAGGTGCGGGCGGGCGGCGACCAGCTCGGCGGTGGTGGGGTCGGCGTCGTCGGGCTGGGCGAGATATGCGGACATGGCTTGTAATAGGGTTGCTAACGGCGTTGATCCAGCGCTGCCTAACGTGACGGATAAATCCGGGGATACTTCACCTCGTCCGCCGGTCCAGGCGGGCCTGGGGCACCCTTCTTGCCGCACGCCGCCAGCAGCACCAACGCCACCAGGACCGCAACCCTCATCGCAGCGCCTGCTGCCACCGGGCCGCCTGCGCCGCCACGTTGGCCGGGGCGGTGCCGCCATAGCTGGTGCGGCTGGCGACCGAGGCCTCCACTGTCAGCACGCCGAACACGTCGGCGGTGATGCCCGGCTCCTCCGCCTGCATTTCGTTCAGCGTCAGCGCCGCCAGGTCCACGCCGCGCGCCTCGGCCCGCGCCACCAGCCTCCCAGTGACGTGGTGCGCGCTGCGGAACGGCAGGCGCAGCACCCGCACCAGCCAGTCCGCCAGGTCCGTCGCAGTCGAGAAGCCCGACCCGGCCATCGCCCGCAGCCGCGCCAGGTCGGGCGTCATGTCCCGCACCATGCCGGCTGTGGCGGCAAGCGACAGCGCCAAGGCGTCGGCGGCGTCGAACACCGGCTCCTTGTCCTCCTGCATGTCCTTGGCGTAGGCCAGCGGCAGGCCCTTCATCACCGTCAGCAGCGCCACCAGCGCGCCGGTGATGCGCCCGGTCTTGGCCCGCGCCAGCTCCGCCGCATCCGGGTTGCGCTTCTGCGGCATGATGCTGCTGCCGGTCGTGAAGGCGTCCGACAGCCGCACAAAGCCGAACGGCGCGCTGCACCAGATCACGAACTCCTCCGCGAGCCGGCTGAGATGGACGCCGCAGATGGCCGCCGCCCCAAGGAACTCCAGCGCGAAGTCGCGGTCCGACACCGCATCCAGCGAGTTGGCGGTCGGCCGGTCGAAGCCCAGCGCCGCCGCGGTGTGCGCGCGGTCGATGGGAAAGCTGGTGCCGGCCAGCGCCGCCGAACCGAGCGGGCATTCATTCAGCCGCCGCCGGCAATCGGCCAGCCGCCCGCGGTCGCGTGCCAGCATCTCCACATAGGCCAGCAAGTGGTGCCCGAACGTGACGGGCTGCGCCGTCTGCAGGTGCGTGAACCCCGGCATTGGCGCGTGGGCGAACTCCGCCGCGCGGTCCGCCAGGCCCCGCATCAGGTCGGCCATCTGCGCGTCCAGCCCGTCGATGGCGTCGCGCACCCACAGGCGGAAGTCGGTCGCCACTTGGTCGTTGCGGCTGCGTGCGGTGTGCAGGCGTTTGCCGGCCTCGCCAACGCGGTCGATCAGCCGCGATTCTATGTTCATGTGGATGTCTTCAAGCTCATCCACGAACGGGAACCGCCCGGCCTCGATCTCGGCGGCGATGCTGGACAGCCCGCTTCGGATAGCCTGCTCGTCCTCCGCCCCGATCACCCCGGCGCGGGCCAGCATCGCGGCATGGGCCAGGCTGCCGCGGATGTCTTGCCGCCACATCTTGCGGTCGAAGCCGATCGAGGCATTTATCTCCTGCATCACCACCGAGGGGCCGCGGGCGAAACGGCCGCCCCATTGCGCGTTGGCCTCAACGTTCCGAGTGTCGGTGCTGCGGGCCTGCTGCTCCTGGGGGCCTGGTTCTGACGAGCTGCTCAAGGACGCACAATGACCCCAACGACGCGCCGCACCTTGCTGACGGCGGCCCTGACCCTACCGGCGGCGGCCCTGCCGCGCAAACCGGCGCTGGCCGAGCGCGGGCTGGCCGGCCTGGACAAGCTGGTGCCTATCGACCCGGCGCCACTGCCGGACCTGCGCTTCACCCTGGCCGATGGCACGGCGCGGAGCCTGGCCGACTACACGGGCAACGGCGTCGTGCTCAACATGTGGGCCACCTGGTGCGCCCCCTGCGTGGCAGAGATGGCGGCGCTGGACGACCTTGCGCGCAAGGTGTCGGAGAGCGGCGTCACCGTCCTGGCCCTGTCGTCGGACCGCGGCGGCGCGCCCGTGGTAGAGCGTTTCTATCATGAGCGCGGCATCCGCACCCTGGCCGTGCTGCTGGATCCGCGTGGCGAGGTGCCCCGCGCCGTCGGCGTACGCGGCATCCCGACCACGCTGCTCATCAACCGTGACGGGCAGGAGCGGGGCCGGGTCGAGGGAGCGGTGGACTGGTCGTCTGCCGCCTCGGTCGAGACGATCCGTAAGCTGATCGCGTCGGGTCCCCCCAGGCCGCCGGTCGCCTCGACCGTGCCGCTCTAGGTCACGGCCGCCTCAGGTATCGAAGTTTCGGTTCGATCGGGGGCCGATCAGTGCCATCAGCTCCCGCCGGGTCTCGGGCTCGTCGCGGAACACGCCGAGCATCCGGCTGGTGACCATGCTGACGCCGGGCTTGTGGACGCCGCGGGTGGTCATGCACTGGTGCCCGGCTTCAATGACGACGCCGACGCCGCGCGGCTGCAGCACGTCATTGATGGTGGCGGCGATCTGGACGGTCAGCTTCTCCTGAATCTGCAGGCGCTTGGAGTAGGCATCCACCACGCGGGCCAGCTTGCTGATCCCGACTACGCGGCTACGCGGCAAATAGGCGACGTGGCATACCCCGATAATGGGAACCATGTGGTGCTCGCAGTAGCTTTCGAGCCGGATGTCGCGCAACAGCACGATCTCGTCGTAGCCCTCGACCTCCTCGAACGTACGCTCCAGCAGTTGGACGGGGTCGATGGCGTAGCCGCCGAACAGCTCCTTGTAGGACTTGGCAACCCGGCGGGGGGTATCGATCAGACCCTCGCGATTCGGATCATCACCGGCCCAGCGCAGGAGGACGCGTACCGCGGCCTCAGCCTCCTCCATGGTCGGACGCGGGTCGCCGGGAGCGGGTCTGACCTTCGGGACCGATGTGATTTCGTTCAAGAATTGTTCCTCAATACGTATTGAAGGCTCTCGTCCCAACATAGCCTATCCGGGAGTCAACTTTGTGTGATGCTACGTTTGGAATTGGCACTTGCTTGCGGGTTTTCAATGAACACTTCGGCCGGTCCGCGGCAGGGCTGGGCTGTCGAGGCTGAACATCGGCACCTCGGCGTCGAACACCTCGCCGGTTCCAGTCACCTGCATATGGTAGGTGCCGGCCATAAAGCCGGAGTCGGTCGTCAATGGAATGCCTGAGGTGTATTCAAACGCCTGTTCAGGCTGCAGCACGGGCTGCTCGCCGATCACGCCGGGCCCTTCGACCCATTGCACCCGGCCGAGCGCGTCGGTGATCTTCCAGGTTCGGCGCAGCAACTGGACCGTCTGGGCGCCCCGGTTGGCAATCCGCACGCGGTAGGCCCAAACCCAGCTTCCCTCCTCCGGGTCCGACTGCTCGTCCAGGTAGAAGGCTTCGACGCTGACTTCGACGCCGCGCGTTGTGGCGATGTAGTCGGTCATGGCTACTCCGCCGCCTGACGTAGGCTAGGTTGCGCGCCTGCGGCGTCCAGGGCTTGGTTAAGGTCGTCAATTAGGTCGAGCGCGTCCTCCAGCCCGACGGACAGCCGGATCGCGCCGTCGCTGATGCCCAGCCGCACCCGCTCGTCCGCGCCGATCCGCATGTGCGTGGTGGTGGCGGGATGGGTGACCAGCGACTTTGAGTCGCCAAGGTTGTTTGACACCGCGATTAGGCGCAGCGCGTTCATCATGCGAAACGCTGCCGTCTTGCCGCCGGCCAGTTCGACCGTGACCAACGTGCCACCTGCGCTCATCTGCGACATCGCCAGGGCGTGCTGCGGGTGGTCGGCGCGGCTGGGATACCATACGCGCGCCACCGCCGGGTGCACGGCCAGGCTGTCGGCCACGGCGACGGCGCTGCGGCTGGCGGCGTCCACGCGCAGGTGCAGCGTCTCCAGCCCCTTCAGCAACAGCCACGCGTTGAACGGCGACAGGCTCGGCCCGGTGTTGCGGATGAAGGGCTGCAGGGTTTCCTCCACCCAGGCCTTGCGCCCCAGCACGGCGCCACCGAGCACGCGGCCCTGGCCGTCGATGTGCTTGGTGCAGGAATAAACCACGATGTCCGCGCCCAACTCGATGGGCTTCTGCAGCAGCGGCGTGGCGAACACGTTGTCCACCACCAGCAGCGCCCCGGCGGCGTGCGCCAGGCAGGCGATGGCACGTAGGTCCAGCACCTCCAACATCGGGTTGGACGGGCTTTCCACCAGCACCATCGTTGCCGGACGGGATAGCGCGGTTCGCCAGGCGTCGAGGTCAGCGCCGTCCACGAACTCGGAGTGTATGCCGTACCGCGGCAGCAGGGTGGAGACGATCCAGTGGCAGGAGCCGAACAGCGCCCGGGATGCCACGACACGGTCGCCGGCCTTGAGGTGGCTCAGCATTGCCGCATGGACGGCTGCCATGCCGGTCGCGGTGGCGCGGCAGGCCTCCGCGCCCTCGACTGCGGCCAGCCGGTCCTCCAGCATGGTGACGGTCGGGTTGCCAAAGCGGGTGTACTGGTAATGGGTGGCGGCGCCGGTGAAGGTGTCTTCGGCCTGCTCGGCACTGTCATAGACGAAGCCGGAGGTGAGGAACAACGCCTCGGACGTTTCGCCGTAGGGGGTGCGGGTGGTACCGCCGTGAACCAGCAGGGTGGCAGGGCGGAGCGTGGTAGTTGGCATGGGGCCTCCAAAATCAGGGCCGACGATGCCGGCGGCACCCGGATGCCAGGTCGCCGCAGGCCTCTTTAGCGCGCTTGTTTAACCTCGCCGCAATCCGGCCGGACAAATCACGAGGTGGACGAAGGATACCGATAGAGGCGTTGCGCGGTCAACGGCCAAACCGTATAAGGGCGACGCTGCGGGTGTAGTTCAATGGTAGAACGGCAGCTTCCCAAGCTGCATACGAGGGTTCGATTCCCTTCACCCGCTCCACAATTCTATGGGGCAAACTGTTGCCTTCCAGAGTGAGAAGGCAGTTGACGTTACCGGGTCGGGCGCGGTGGCATGACAGTGTAGTCGTAGAAGCCGCGCCCGGTCTTCCGGCCGTACCACCCGGCCTCCACATACTTCACCAGCAGCGGGCAGGGGCGGTACTTGCTGTCCGACAGACCCTCATACAGCACCTGCATGATGCTAAGGCAGGTATCCAGCCCGATGAAATCCGCCAGCTCTAGCGGACCCATCTTGTGGTTGGCGCCCAGACGCAGGGCAGTGTCGATGCCACTCACGCTGCCAACGCCCTCATACAGGGCATAGACGGCCTCGTTGATCATCGGCACCAGGATGCGGTTCACGATGAACGCCGGAAAGTCTTCCGACACCGCCGTCGTCTTGTCCAGCCGCGCCGATAGCGCCTGCACCGCCTGGAACGTCGGCTCGTCGGTGGCGATGCCGCGGATCACCTCGATCAGCTTCATCACCGGCACTGGGTTCATAAAGTGCATGCCGATGAACTTGCCCGGCCGGTCCGTGCTGGCGCCCAGCCGGGTGATGCTGATGCTGCTGGTGTTGCTGGCCAGCATGCAGGACGGCTTCAGGTGCGGCGTCAGCGTGCGGTATATCGCGAGCTTGACCTCCTCCTTCTCCGTCGCGGCCTCAATCACCAGGTCGCTGTCGGCGAAGGCGGCATAGTCGGTGCTGGTAGTGATGTGGGCCAGCGCATCGGCCTTTTGATCTACCGAGATCGCCGACTTGGCGAGCTGACGGTCAAGGTTGCGACCAATGTTGGCCACCGCCTTGTCCAGCGCGTCCGCCTTCATGTCCAACAGCACCACTGGCAGCCCGGCCAGGGCACAGACGTGTGCGATGCCGCTGCCCATCTGCCCGGCGCCGATCACGCCCACCGCCTGCACGGCCGGCACCGCCACGCCAAGGTCCGCGATGCCTGGCGCAGGGCGGACGTCAACCGTCACGACGCGCGCGCCAGTTCCGCCTCAAGCTCCGGCAGCGCAGTGAACAGGTCACCGACGAAGCCGTAATCCGCCACCTGGAAGATCGGCGCGTCCTCGTCCTTGTTGATGGCGACGATGATCTTACTGTCCTTCATGCCCGCCAGGTGCTGGATGGCGCCCGAGATGCCGATGGCGACATACAGGTCCGGCGCCACGATCTTGCCGGTCTGCCCCACTTGGTAGTCGTTGGGCACGTACCCCGCATCCACCGCCGCCCGCGACGCACCGACCGCCGCGCCCAGCTTGTCGGCCAGCGGCAGCAGCAGCTTGAAGTTCTCGCCGTTCTGCATCCCGCGACCGCCGGAAACGACGATCTTCGCCGCCGTCAGCTCCGGCCGCTCGGACTTGCTCAGCTCGGCCGACACGAAGCGCGATGTGACAACCGCATCAGGAGCGGACACATTCTCCAGGGCAGCCGACCCGCCCTCGGCCGCCACGGGATCGAAGCTGGCGGCGCGGATGGTCATGACCTTCTTGCTGTCGGACGACACCACCGTCGCCATCGCGTTGCCGGCGTAGATCGGGCGGATAAAGGTGTCGGCGTCCACGATCCCCGAAACATCGCTGATCGGCTGCACGTCCAACAGGGCTGCGACGCGCGGCATGACATTCTTGCCCGTCGCAGTGCTGGCCGCCATGATGTGGTCGTGGTGCCCGGCCATGCTGACTAGCAGCGCCGCCAGCGGCTCCGCCAGGGCATGTGCATAGACTGGGCTTTCCGCGACATGCACTTTGGTCACGCCGGGCAGCTTCGCGGCGGCTTGGGCGGCGAACTGCACGCCCTCGCCCACCACCAGAACATGCACATCTCCCAGCTTTGACGCTGCTGCGACGGCGCTGCGGGACGGCTGCTTGATGCCGTGGTCGTCCCAGTCGAGGAGAACTAGCGATGCCATGTCAGATCACCTTCGCTTCGGTTCGCAGCTTCTGTATGAGTTCGGCCACCGATTTTACCTTCTGCCCGGCGATGCGCTTCGGCGGCTCGGACACCTTCACCATTCGCAGGCGCGGCGCCGGGTCCACGCCGAGGTCGGCGGGCTTGAGGATCTCGATGGGCTTCTTGCGCGCCTTCATGATGTTGGGCAGCGACGCATAGCGCGGCTCGTTCAAGCGCAAGTCGGTAGTGACGATGCAGGGCAGGTCCAGCTCCAGCGTTTCCAGGCCGCCGTCGATCTCGCGGGTGACGGTGAGCTTTTCGCCCTCGATGCTGATGCGGCTGGCAAAGGTGCCCTGCGGCCAGCCGAGCAAGGCTGCGAGCATCTGGCCAGTGGCGTTCATGTCGTCGTCGATAGCCTGCTTGCCCATGATGATCAGGCCAGGCTGCTCCTTCATGGCCAATGCTCTGAGCAGCTTGGCGACGGCGAGCGGCTGCAGCTCGACGTCGGTCTCGACCAAGATGCCGCGGTCGGCGCCCATCGCCAGCGCGGTTCGGATCGTCTCCTGGCACTGCGCCACGCCCATGCTGACGGCGACGATCTCGGTGGCGATACCCTTTTCCTTCAGGCGCACGGCCTCCTCGACGGCGATCTCGTCGAACGGGTTCATGGACATTTTGACGCCGGCAGTCTCGACGCCGGAGCCGTCCGCCTTCACTCGGACCTTCACGTTGTAGTCAACGACCCGCTTCACGGGGACTATGAGCTTCATGGGATGACCGTCATGGTTGCAGTTTCAATGCATATAATGGACAGAACCTAGGCAGCAACGCCACAGGTCGCGTCGCAACGCTGCCATGGGATCAAGCCGGCGGACCTTACGGGGCGGCCCGGCGCGAAGTCAAACAAACGGCTAGTTCTTAAGCAGGCTCAGCAGCACCACGAACAGCAGCAACGCCACGCCCTGCAGCACGACGCGGTAGCGCATGAGCTTGTTCGAGCGCGCGCTGTCCTGGTTGCCGCTGACCAAGCCGAACAGCCCGGCGAACAGCACGCCAACGGTGCCGAGCATTGCGAGCACGACCAGGACTGTCAGAATTGTCTTCACCAATGAAAGGTGGGTTCCCGGGCCGTGTTGTCCATCCCCGGCGGTCGTGCCGGCGTCGGCGGACCCGGCTGGATTGAGGCAACCGCCTGTGGTGTGAGGACCGCACCGGCTCCCTCTCGCCGCTTCGGGGAGAGTTGGGGTGAGAGGGCCTTGCAGCGTGGTCACCACAGCCGGGTCAGCCTGAAGGAGGCGCCGGGCAGGCTTGTGGGTTGGACCTGCGGCCGGGTTGACACCTCATTGAGGCGGGTGTTGCTCCGCCCTATGCCGCACTTCCTTCACAGGCTGCCGCTGCTGCTGGCGATCCTTTGGCTCCCCCTCGGCTGGGCCGGGACCGCGGCGGGGCAGGCGCTGCCGATCCCCGTCGCCCCATCGCGTGTTGGACCCAGCCCGGCACCTTTTATACCGCCGCCTGCGATCTCACCGGCCCAGGCGGAGCAGGTGCTTGGGCTGCTGCGGGACGACAAGCGCCGGGCTGAGTTCGCTGCGACGCTGGAGGCTATTGCAAAGGCGGCGCCCGCCGTCAGCCTGGCCGCACCGGGCGAGGCTGCCGCCGCTCCGACTCCGGAACCAGCAGCAGCCAAGCCCGTCGAGCCTGCTGCGGCAAAGGTCATCCCGCTGGAGCCGGACAGCCTGGCCGCGCAGATCGTGAGCCGTGCCTCGGCCAGCCTGTCCGATGCAGGGTCGCAGCTTGCCGCCGCAGTGCAGTCGATGAACGACTTGCCGCTGCTCTGGCGCTGGGTGGCGACGCAGGCCGCCGATCCCGTCACGCGGGCGCGGGTGCTGGACACGGCGGGCAAGCTGGCCTTGGCCATCGCCGCCGGGCTGCTGGTGCAGTGGGGGGCGGCGCGCATGCTGCGCCGGTTGCGCGGCACGCTGGAGGTGTGGGCGCCAGGCAACCCAAACCCAGGCAACGTAGACCCAAGCAGCGCAGAACCAGGCAACACAGACGCTGGCAACACAGACGCTGGCAACGCAGATCGGGACATCGCGGACCTCCACCCTGCCAACGCTGGCGCGGCTGGGCAGCGGGAGGCCGGCCAGCGGTTCAACCAGACGATCGGCACCCTGTCGCGGCTGCCCTACCTGCTGGGGCGGCTGCTGCTCAACTTGGTCCCGGTTGCCGCATTCGCCGCCTGCGTCGGCCTGCTGCTCGGCACTCGCATCGCGCAGCCTGCGACGACGGGACTGGTGATCCGCGCCGTCATGGATGCCGTCGTGCTGTGCCAGTCCATTCTTTGGGTCACGGCGTTCCTCGTGGCGCCCGGGCCGTACCGGCTGCGGCTGTTGCATGTGTCGGACTGGGCGGCGGGATTCCTGTCGCGCTGGACCCGGCGCATCGCGGTCACCGCGATCTCCACCTATACCGTGACGGAGGTCGCGGTGATGTTCGGCATGTACGCCACCGCGCATGACGCACTGTTGAAGCTGTTCACGCTGGTGGTGCACATCATGCTGGTCGTGGCGATCCTGCAAGCCCGCGTGCCGGTGGCGGCGCTGATCCGGCCGCCGCCGGGAACGGACGGCGTGTGGGCGGTCCTGCGGACGCGGCTGGCGGACAGGTGGCACCTGCTGGCGGCGTTTCCCGTCGTGGCGCTGTGGGTGGTCTGGGCGGTGGAGCTGCGCGACGGCTACACCCGGTTGATCCAATTTTTCTTTATCACCTGCGTGGTGGTGATCGGCGCACGGCTGCTGGGCGTCGTGCTGCTGGGCGGGCTGGAGCGGGCGATGCGGCCCTCGGCCGCCCTTGCGGCCCGGCATCCGGGTTTGGGGGCGCGGGCGAACTTCTACTTTCCGGTGCTCCGCCTGGGGGTGGCGGCGACGGTGTGGGCGGCGGCGGCGATCGCGCTGCTGCAGGCCTGGGGCTTCGGCCCGCTGTCCTGGTTCAGCCAGGGCGACCTGGGCAGCCGCATCGTCTCTGCCGCCGTCCTGACCGGGGTCACCGTGGTGGTCGCCATCCTGGTCTGGGAGGGGGCGAACGCCGGGCTGGAGCGGCACCTGAGCCAGTTGACGGAGGCGGGGCAACTGGCGCGTTCCGGGCGGCTGCGGACGCTGATGCCGATGCTGCGGACCAGCCTGCTGGTGACGATCGTCATCGTGGTCGGGCTGATCGTGCTGAGCGAGATCGGGGTGAACATTGCGCCGCTGCTGGCCGGCGCGGGGGTGGTGGGCATCGCGATCGGCTTCGGCTCGCAGAAGCTGGTGCAGGACCTGATCACCGGGCTGTTCCTGCTGCTGGAGAACGCGATGCAGGTCGGCGACGTGGTGACGCTCGGCGGGCTGAGCGGCACGGTCGAGGCGCTGTCGATCCGCACCATCCGGCTGCGGGCGCTGGATGGCGCTGTGCACATCATCCCGTTCAGCGCCGTCACCACCGTCACCAACCAGACGCGGGATTATGGCTATGCCCTGCTGGACATAAACGTGGGATTGAACGAGGAGCCTGGGCCGGTGATCGACGTGGTGCGCGACCTCGGGGCGGAGATGCGGTCCGATCCGAAGTGGGCGTCGCTGATCCTGGACGCGCTGGATGTCATGGGGGTGGACCGGTTCGTCGATCTGGCCTGGGTGCTGCGGGTGCGGCTGAAGACGCAGCCGGCCAGTCGGTGGTCGGTGGCGCGGGAGCTGAACCGCCGGGTCAAGGAGCGGTTTGACAAGCTGGGCATCGACAGCCCGCTCACGTCGCACCGGGCGTTGAGCAGCATCCCGCCGCCGGTCGCCGAGCCGGCCGGGGAGCCGGTGAAGGCTGATCCGGTGAAGGCGGAGCCGGTGAAGGCTGGGGCGCCATTGAAGGAGCGGGTGGGATGACGGGCTTGGACATGGCGGGTTTGGGGAAGGCGGACCTGGAGACGGCGACCTTGGAGGCGGTCGGCTTGGACGCCTGGGCTGGTGCGCTGCGCGAGGCCGGATTTGTCTTCGTGCACGGGCCGGACATGGGCGCCGTGCTGGCGGCGGCGGGGTTGCGGGATTGGGACGGATTTGCCCGGAGCTGGGACGACCTCGGGATGGACACCTACATGGCCGATGGCGGACGCTACCGGAAGCGCCGCCATGCCGCATTCGCCGTGTCGGCCGCCGGCCTGCAGCGCAAGCCGGCGCAGCCGCACTACCAAAGCCGCGACTTCAACGCGCTGAATGGCGGCATCGCGCGCTGGTTCGATCCGGTGACGGAGGCCGCCGCGGACGGGCCGGCGTTCCAGGCCATCCTGCGCACCTGCCACGCGCTGTTCGACGGCCTGACCCCGGCGCCAGCCTGGCACGTTGAGGCGCACCAGTTCCGCATCGAGGCGCGGCCGGGCCAGTCGGGCCAGCCGACGCCCGAGGGGATGCACCAGGACGGGGTGGACTGGGTGCTGGTGCTGATGGTCGGACGGGTCAACATCGCGTCCGGCACCACCAGCATCCATGGGCTGGACCGGGGGCTGCTGGGCAGTTTCACGCTGGAGGCGCCGATGGACGCGGCGCTGGTGGATGACCACCGGGTGTTCCATGGCGTGACGCCGGTGCAGCCGCTGGACGCTGCCCGGCCCGCGCACCGCGACGTGCTGGTGCTGACGTTCCGGCGGGAGAGCGCACCTATAGCCGCCTGAGGACGAAGGCGTCCTGGCCTAGGCTGGACGTGTCCACGGCCTGCAGCGCGAAGGGAAGCTGGTGGCGGATGATCAGCCGGGTCAGGGCGGCCTCGCTGAGGAATGCCTCGCCATACAGCAGCGATTGGCCGCTGGTGAACCAGACGAACTCGCCGCGGTCGTAGTCCAGGATGCGCTGCTCGATGGAGCCGGCGGCGTCGAGGCAGATCGTCGAATACCAGTCGATCCGCTGTCCGCGTTCCCGTGCGGCGGCGGCGTCCTGCAGGCGCTGGAGGAAGCGGGCGCCCCAGGTGGTGAACACCAGGGAGCCGCCGGGGACCAGCACGCGCGCCAACTCCTGCAGCCAGAGCGTCGCCGAGTCCGGGGACAGGTGGGAGAAGACCGACCAACTGCAGGCCAGGTCGAAGAACTGCTGGGGCAGGCGCCCGGTCGGGGTCGAGGCGTCCGAGAGGAACGCGACGTAGGGGTTCAGCGACCTTGCCAGAGTGCAGAACAGGAAGTCCGGCTCGAAGCCATAAAGGTCGGCGAACTCGAAGTCCCGCATGAAGGGGCGGATCGTCCGCCCCCAGCCAGAGCCGAAGTCCAGGACGCGCTTGCCCAGGGCGGCCGGGGCGGTGCGGTAGGTGTTCGCCTTGACGAACCGGAAGAAGTCCGCCGCCTCGGCGACGGCGTTGGCGCCGAAGCTGCCGTGGACGTGGCGTTGCATGTCGTCGTTCGGGAAGGCGGGGAACTGCACGCCGTCGATGACGGGCTCGGTGACGGAGCGTGCCAGCAGGTGGCACCAGTCCTCGTCGGACATGGCGCCGAACCGCTCCCGGAACACGTTGTGGCCGTCGGGTGGCGTGAGGTCATAGGTGATCAGGGGGACTTGGTGGTCAGTTATGGGGCGGTCAGTCATGGCTCGACGCCTTGTGGGCTGCTTGGTGGATCGGGGACGAGCCTGACGACGAGGATGCGCCCAAGGTCAAGACGGCCCGCAGGCCCGGCCCGTTGTCGGCCAGCGCCAGCGTGCCACCGTGCAGGTGCGCCACCGCTTGCACGAGGGTCAGGCCCAGGCCGAACCCCGGTGTGTGGCGCGCGGCATCGCCCCGGTAGAAGCGTTCCGCCGCCCGGGCATGGTCGGCCGGCAAGATGCCCGGCCCGGTGTCGGTGACGGTGACCTGCACGGCCGCGTCGGCCCGCTCGCCTGCAAGCGTCACGGCACCGCCGGGCGGGGAGAACTTGATCGCGTTGTCGAGCAGGTTCGCCACCGCCTGGCCGATCAGCTCCGCGTCGCCATGCAGCGGCAGCGCCTCTGGGACGTGCAGGGTCAGGCGCAGGCCGTGCTCCTCGGCTGCGGCGCCGTACAGCTCGGCCATGCCGGTCAATAGCGGCGCTGCGTCCAGGGGGGCGAAGGCGGAGCGGCGCGTGCCGGCTTCGATCTCCGCGATGCGCAGCAGGGCCTGGAAGATGGCGGTGATGCCGTCCAGGTCGGCCACGGCGCGCTCGACGGCGGCTTGCAGGTCTGCGCCTGGGTGGGCGGCGGCGTCTTCCAGGCGGGCGCGGGCGCGGGTGATGGGGGTGCGCAGGTCGTGGGCGATGGCGTTGCCGACCTGGCGCACGCCGTCCATCAGCACGGCGATGCGGTCCAGCATGTCGTTGATGCCCGCGGCCACCTGGTCGAACTCGTCGCCGCGGCCGGACAGGCGGACGCGCTGGCTGAGGTCGCCGCCTTGGATCGCCGCTGCTGTCGCTGCGACGCCGCCTAGCATGCGGCGGAACAGGCGGCGCACCGCCAGCCCGCCTAGGGTGCCCAGGGCGGCGCCGAGCAGCAGCGCCCAGGCCAGGGTTTCGGTCAGCAGGCCGCGCAGCGCCGCCCGGGCCTGTACGTCGCGGCCGACCAGCAGGGCGTAGCCGCCGGGCAGCTCGAAGCGGTGCAGCCGGGCTAGGCTGGTGCGGCTGTCGCGCTGGACGGCGATCTCGTAGGTGGAGCCGATGGTTTGCACCTCGGCCGGCCAGGACCCGAGGTTGCCGACGACGCTGCGGCCGGAGGGGTCTAGCACCAGGTAGAGCGCGTCGGGGTCCACGTTGGCGGCGAGGCGGCTTTGGATGGTGGCCAGCAGCGCCGCCGGGCCGCCGTCCTGCCAGCGTTCGGCCAGGCCCTGGGCGTCGGCGCGGATCGCTGCGTCCACCTGACCGGTTAGCAGGGCGGTGATGGCCCACCATAGGAATAGCACCAGGGCGAGCGCGCTGGCGCCGAATAGGCCGCCGTAGGCCAGCGCTAGGCGTACTCCTGCGGAGCGCAGGACCCGCATCTAGGGGCTGATCGCTGGGGGGGCTGTCATTGCGGGGCGCTTGGTGAAGTGGTCCAGAGGCCGGCCGTCTGGCCTTCGTCTTGCGGTGGGTCGATCTGGAGCCGCAGTCCCGTCATGATTGGTCCCGTCATGGGTGGTGTCCCGGTTTGAGACTCCTGCCTCTTTCGGCGCTCGATCCTTGTAGGCGCTGCTCCTCGCCGGTTGCGATCCGTATTACCCTCATTGCCCCGCTGATGGCGCAAGTTGGGCGTTTTTCGCCGCGGGGTCGGGCGAGTGCGGCGGTTACCGGCCGCCAGTCTTAAACCGAGATGCTATCCGAGCCTGTCCAGTCATCTGTGCGGACCTTCAGAGGTTTGCTCGGGCTCGGGCGGTGGGCGCCATTGGCCAGGGAGGTGCACGGGGTGGCGCGGGATCGTGGCGATCCCAGCCGGCGGTTCGGCCGGGTCGTCCGGCGGACCGCTGCCGGCGTGGGTGGGGCCGGTCGCGTGGGGGGTGGCGGTCGGTCCGGGTGGAACGGGGCTGGCTGGGGCGCGCTGGGGGGTGGCGGGCACGGGCGGTCCGGCACCGGGCGGGCTGGCGCGGCTGGGCGTGGCGGCGCGGGCGCAGAGCTGTTCGAGGTCCGTCGGCGTGCGGCGTTTCCAGGGGTGGGCGCCGGACAGGGCGGCGAGGCCGAGGTCGCGGCAGATCTCGGTGATGATGTCGGCGACCGGGCGGCTGCTGATGTCGTCGTCGAGATCGGGGGCGTCGAGGCGGTCGTGCAGCTCGGCGGTCAGGGCTTCGGCGCTGGCGTCGTCGAGGTCGGCAGCATCGGAGGCGGCCTGACCGGAGGCGGGGGCGGTGCGCTGGATGGTGTCCTCGACCTCCCGGAGGATGCGCTTGCGGGCGGCGGCGCGGTGCCGGGCCGGGTCCCGGGCGGGCGGGATAGGGGCGGCGAGGCTGCGCGCAAGGGCGATGCTGCGGCGGACGGCGCGGGCGGTGCGGTCGAAGGCAGCGGCGAGGGCGATGTCTGGTGCCGGGGATGACGCGGGCTGCGGTCCGGGGTCCTGCTGCGCGGCCGTGGTGGTGGTCCGCTGTGCGGCCTGGGTGGTGGCCTGCTGGTGCAGAAAGCGGGCGAGGCTGGTGCCCATGTCGATAAGGTCGTGCAGGATATGGCGGTAGTAGTGCGCGTCAGCGGCGGACTGGCCGGGGGCGTGCGGGCCGGGTTCGGTGTGGAGTGTGGCCGGAACTGGCTGGGCGGACATGAACGGAACAAGAACATTGTTGGGTTGCGGGTGTCAAGGCTGGCGTGGGCGGGCTGGCGTGGGCGGGCTGGTGTGGGCGGGGCAATGTCTCGGTTTGAATATCGGGTTCTGGTGGAAAGCGATTACAGGGAACTCGCACCTTGGTCGGCCGGTTTGCGCCCATGTCGGTCGTTCTGCCGCTTGCTGCTGCGTCTCCGAAGCGGACATCATGTCAGCGGGTCTTGCGGACCGTGACGAGTGGGAAGCGGACCCTTGGGAACGCCAACTTCCGGGATGCCGCGCCTGTCAGATTTCTTGTCGGACCTGTGCATGGGCCAGCAGCGCGAACAGCCCGGTTCCGCCGATGACGTTGCCGATCAACGACGGAAGGATGATGCCGACAGCCACATGGCCCGGTCCTGTCTGCCCGGCGAACAACAGGAGAAAGGCTTCAGCGCTGCCGGCCACCACATGGGCGAAGCCGCCGAGAGCGATGGCGTATGTGAGCACGAGGATGACCGAGAACTCGCTTCCGC
>JAABUX010001973.1_pt1 | contig 29803 bp, 25 predicted proteins | sample 5561851 | NCBI WGS metagenome assembly JAABUX01 (sample SAMN10711883, study PRJNA513361) | rock metagenome | isolation source: Antarctica rocks | place: Antarctica: Victoria Land, Richard Nunatak red sandstone | collected 2016-01-03 | reverse complement strand
CTAACGTGTCTCGGCGGCCCACGTACCGCCAAGGTATTTCAGCCAACGTGTACTAGTCCCCGCGACGATCGCCCGGTCGGCTGACGTCGGTGGACGAGGGCCTGCTGTGCCAGGGGGAGGCGGTAGACCCACACATGGGGAGGTATCTAACCGGACATCTATGCCGATGTCCGGTTAGATACCCGGATGTCCTGGCGGGCGACCACGGCGGGGCATAGACTGGAGGGCAGGGACAGGGCGCCGCCTGGTGGGGGCGGCGTCGCAGTGGACCATGCATCGCCGCGGCGCCTACGAGATTGTGGTCCTGGACCCGCGACCAAAATCACATGGGTGTGTTTCACCGACGTTGTAGCGGCGTCTCCCCTCTCTCCCGCGCACGGGAGAGGGGGTCGGGGGGGGTGTCCTACGAAGTAGGAGGGGGTAGCCCCAACACGGATGATAATCGGCCATGTACACAGCAGACACGGCGACTAGAGTTGCTTTCTAGGCGCCGCGCGTGGTACATACGAGTGGGCTCACTGCCGCATACGAAACAGAAAGGAAACGCTGATGCTATCCTCGCACAGGCGCATCGTCGCCGCGCTCACCATGACTATACCTCTGTCGCTGCCCGCTGTCTCCCTGTCGGGGTCGGTCGCCGTTGCGGCGGCCGCGCCACATGACGGACTGTCGGGCACCTGGCAGATCCGCCGGACCTGCCTGACCGGGTGCGTCAGCCCCAAGCCGGTGCGCAAGGTCGTGGCGCGTCTGGGAGCGGATACCTTCGTCACTGCCGGCCCCTCACCCCAGGTCCTGTACCGGGTGGGGAAGCGAGTGCTCGTGCATGGCCCTACAGACTCGTTGACGCTGGACATCAAAAACCCTGGCCGACTCATGAGCGGCTTCGGCGTAGGAGCCAACGGGAGCACGTTTAAAACGACATGGGTCTGCATCGCGTCGGCAGGGAGCGCGGCCGCTGCGGTGAGCCCGACTTTGACGGTCGTCACGGCTACAGCGCCGGCGCGGGCACCTATGGGCATGACCCTGTGTTGAGCACGTTGGCTCTCCTCACTTCTCGGGGAAAGGCAACGCCATTGACAAGATCAACGAGCGGGCGGCGAACTTGACGCCCGTTGCCCTGTCTCCGTCGTCTGCGTGGGACCATACCCCGTCGTCCCCTCAATGGAGAGCGCCTCGTCCAGGATCTGGTCCAGCGGCAGCGCCTGCCCCACCTCCCAGGCCGGGAGGAAGGCGTGCCCTAGCGCCGAGCGGATGTCCTCGGATGTCCGCTCGTAGTCCGGTTGGTCGGCCGGGGGCACCGGCGCGTCGATGCGCTGGCGCAGGGCGGCGGCCGCGCCGAGGAAGTGGACAGCCCGCGCGGGCTGCTCGAGCGCCCCGGCCACACTGGCCAAGCCTTCCAGACACGCGGCGATTTCGGATTGCTCGCCGACATGCCGCCACAGCGCCAGGCTCTCGACGTAGAGGGCCAGTGCGCGCCCGTTGTCGCCGCGCTGGCGGGCCAGGCCGCCTAGATAGGTGAGCGCGTACGCCATGCCGCGCTGATCGCCCACCGCGCGGAAGAGCGCCAGGCTCTCCTCGCACAGCGCCACGGCCCGCGCCATGTCGCCCAGATCCTTGGCGATTTCCCCCAGGTTGACGAGGGTCAGGGCGACGCTCCACACGTCTCCAATCTCCCGCGTCAGCGCCAAGCTCTCGTCATACAGGGCCGTCGCGCGCGCGCCATCACCCCGAGAGCGCGCCAAGACGCCCAGGTTGCTGAGCGTCATGGCGACGGACCAGCGGTCGTCCAGGGACCGGAACAGGGCCGCGCTGCGCTCGAGCAGCGCGGCGGCGCCCTGATGGTCGCCCCGGCGCAGCGCCAGCACGCCACGGACGTTGAGCGCCCAGGCCAAGCCCCATGTGTCACCCGACGCTCCGCACAGTACCTCGCCCTCGTCGCACAACGTTGCGGCACGCCCGTAGTCGCCCTGTTCCACAGCGAAGGTGGCGGCCCACAGGATCGCCCGCGCGGCGGGTAGGGCGGCCCTCTCGCGGGGTTCGGCGCGCGCCAACAACTCCTCCAACCACTGTCGCCCTTCGCTCAGGTGGCCGCTTGTGACCCAGAAATACCACAACGCCCCGGTCAGGCGCAGGCCCGTCTCGACGTCGCCGCCCTCCAGCGCCCAGCGCAAGGCCGCCCGCAGGTTGTCATGTTCCCCTTCCAGACGCTCCCGCCAGGCGCGCTGCTCCGGCCCGCGCAACCGCGGCTCGGCCTCCTCCACCAGCGTCAAGAAGTAGGCGGCGTGGCGGCGGCGCAAGGCCTCCTCCTCGCCGTCGGCGGCGAGGAGATCCAGCGCAAACTCCCGCACCGTGTCCAACATCAGCAGGCGCGACTCCGGCGCGCCCGTGCGCGGGCTCACCACCTCTTCTTGGCGCAGCAAGCTCTTGTCCACCAGCGACGCCACGCCCTCTAAGAGAGCGAGTCCTCCCTGCCCCGGTCGGTCCGCGGCGTCGGGGTGGGCGTCCGGGTGGGCGCTGCTCGGGCACACCACTTCGGCCGCTTCCAGGGTGCAGCCGCCGGCAAAAACCGCCAGACGCCGGAACAGGCGCTGCTCAGCGGCATCGAGCAGATCGTAACTCCAGGCGATCGTGTTGCGCAACGTCCGCTGGCGCGGCGGCAGATCCGGGGCCCGGCTCGTCAACAAGGGCAGGCGTCGCTCCAGGCGCGCCAGCAGGGCCGCCGGCGGCAGGAGCTTGATCCACGGGGCGGCCAACTCGAGGGCGAGCGGCAGCCCATCCAGGCGCCGGCAGATCTCGGCTACCGCGGGCGCGTTGGCGTCGGTGAGCGCAAAGTCCGCCGCGACGGCGCGCGCGCTGTGTGAAGAGGGCTACGGCCGGCGACTCCGCCACGCTCATGGGGTGGGATAGGTTCGCGGGGTCGGGGAGCGCCAGGGGCGCGATCACCACCTCCCGCTCTTCCCGGAGGTCCAGCCGCGCCCGGCTGGTTGCTAACACCGCGAGGCGTCGGCACGCGCCGAGCAGATCGGTCACGAGAGGCGCGGCCGCTGCCACGTGCTCGAAACTGTCGAGCACCAGCAGCGTACGTTTCTCCCGCAGGAACGCGATCAGGCTCTCGGGCAAGGGGCGTTCGCCGAATTCCTGTAGCCCCACCTCCCGGGCGATCGTCGCGGGGACTAGCCGGGGGTCGCCCAGGGCGGCCAGTTCCACAAAGATGACCCCGTCGGCAAAGGCGTCGCCCAGGCCGGCCGCCGCCTGCAGCGCCAGGCGCGTCTTACCCACACCGCCGGGACCAGTCAGCGTCACCAGGCGCGCCCCGTCGCGCCGCAGCAGGTCGGCCACGGTCGCCTCCTCGCGCTCGCGTCCGATCAGCGGCGTCGGCGGCAGCGGGAGCGTTTCAGCGCCCTCCGGGGCCTGTCTCCGCAGGGTGGCGGGCAGCGCGCGCCAGGCCGCCAGCAGGGCGCGGCGATCCTCTGCTCCCAGGCCCAGCGCCGCCGCCAGCGCCTCGAGCGTGTGCCGGTAGGGCCGCGTCTGCCCGTGCTCGACGCGCCGCAGCGTGCGCGCGGAGAGGCCCTCGCCGGCCCGCGCGGCTAACTCCTCCTGCGTCAGCCCTGCCCGCCCTCGTAGCGCCCGCAGCAGCAACCCCAAGTCTTCCGTCAGCCCCGCGTCCATCCCCACCTCCGGCTTTCCGTCAGCCCCGCGTCCATCCTCACCCCCGGCTTTCCGTCGGCCTCGCGTCTATCCCCCCTCCGGCCTTCATGGTAGCACACGATGGTGGCAGTTATCCGACCGGACATCTTCTGAGATGTCCGGTCGACTGGCCGAGATGTCCCGGTGCGCGACGCTGGCCGAGATGTCCTGGTGCGCGACGCTGGCCGAGCAAGCGATCCCGGCCCTGCAAGGTCTGGAGCAAGCGGCCTGGCTGGCGCGGCTAGAGCGCCAGCACGACAACCCGCGGGCGGCGCCGCGGTGGGCGCTGGACTGCGGCCTGAGCACGCTCGGCCCGCGGCTGGCCGGGGGGCTCGGGAAGTTCTGGCCGCGGCGCGGCCATCAGCGGGAGGGCCGGCGGTGGCTGGCCGCCGTCCTGGCGCTCCCGCCCGACGGGGACGACGCCGTGACCCTGACCGCGCGGGCGACCGCCCTCGAGGAGGCGGCGGGGCTCGCCGAGGATGCGCACGATTTCACCGGGGCAACGGTCTTATTCGTCCAAAGCGAATCGCTCCGTCGCACCCTGAGGCAGGACGAGCACCGGGCCGCGGGGCTGATCTCAGCGTGGTAGATGGCCACGACCCCGACCAGTTCGACGCCACGCACGCTCAGGAAGGGCATGGCGCTGCCAGATCCATGCCGTGGTGGAGCGGCGCCCACGTTCTTCCGTTGTCACCCGTCATTGCATCGTCCATTTTAGCGGGTGATTTGTTGTAGGCGCGCGGAATACTGGGAGCGCGGGCAGCTTGCCCGCCCGGACCCAGCGGGCAAGCTGCCCGCGCTCCCAGTCGTCCCAGCACTTATGCGCGCTAACGAATTGTTTGTCCTTCTCTCAAGTATAAAGGCCATCTATCATGAGGAGGGGGGACAATCGTTGGCGACGCGGCAGCACGACCTGGATAGATCGCGCGCAACCGGCGCGCTGGCCGGACGACGGGTACTGGTGACGCGCGCTCGCGACCAGGCCGGTCCGCTGCTGGATGCGCTGCGCGCGGCGGGAGCCGTCCCGGTGCTGTTCCCGACGATCGAGATTGCTCCCGCCACGGACTATCGCGCCCTCGACGCCGCCCTTGCGTCGCTGGAGGAATACGGCTGGCTCCTCTTTACCAGCGCTAACACGGTCACCTATGTCGAATTGCGGCTGTGGACCATAGGGTCTGATTGGCAGGCTGTCGGCCGGGGCGACGTCAGGGTCGCGGCCGTTGGCGCCAGGACGGCCGATCTGTTGAGCGCGCGCGGCGTCGCGGTGGCCTATGTCCCCACGGCGCACACCGCCGTGGCGCTGGCCGAGGGCCTGCCCGTCCGACTGGGCGAGCGCGTGTTACTTCCCGGCTCGGAGATCGCCGACGACGCGCCAGCCACGACGCTCAGGGCGCGCGGCGCGCACGTCGACACCCATGTCGCCTACCGTACCATCGCCCCCGACGTCATGACCGGCCTGGAGGCGCTATGTGGCTCCCAGGCCTCGATACACGAGAGAGGAGCGACGGCCGAGGATGCCGGCGTTCCTGCTATAACACTCTCCGAAGCGCAGTCCATCCATTATCGGCCTGGGAGCGCGTGGCGCTTGCTGCGCTGCCCGCCCGTCCCGCCCGTCCTGGGTCCAATGCGGGGACGGGCGGGACGGGCGGGCAGCGCAGCAAGCGCCACGCGCTCCCAGGTACAATCGCCCACTAACGATAGCGACATAAGTGGGAAGGATGGTGAGGGCTCTTCCCTCGACGCGGTGACCCTGGCCAGCCCGTCGGCGGTGCGCAACCTGGTGGCGGCGCTGGGCGGAGACACGGCCCCGGCCCGCCTTGGGCAAGCCGTGGTGGCCTGCATTGGACCATCCACGGCCCAGGCGGCGCGCGAAGTGGGCCTGCGCCCGCGCATCGTGGCCTCCGATCACACTAGCGAAGGGCTCGTGCGAGCCCTGGAAGGGTATTTCGCGACCATGACGACAGATACAGATGAAAGTACGCTCGACGAGCGCGACACGGCCGGCGCGCCCCCGGACACCCAAAACCTCGAGCAGACGCCGGGGATGCACGGGACGCAGCGTATCGCCGTCTCGCAGCGCCTCTTTGCCGAGGCCCGGGAGTATATTCCGGGCGGCGTCGATAGTCCCGTGCGCGCCTTTAAGGCGGTCGGCGGCACGCCCCGCTTCATCGAACGCGGGGAGGGCGCCTACCTCTACGACGCCGACGGCAACCGCTACACGGACTACGTGCTCTCCTACGGTCCGCTGATCGCCGGCCACGCTCCCGCTCCGCTGGTGCAGGCGATTAAGGACGCGGCCGCGCGCGGGACCAGCTACGGCGCGCCCACGCGCCTGGAAACCGAACTGGCCCGCCGCGTGCGCCGCGCTTTCCCGCATATGGAGCTGACCCGCTTCGTGTCCTCGGGCACCGAGGCCACGATGAGCGCGCTGCGTATTGCCCGCGCCTACACTCGCCGCGACATCATCATCAAGGTGGAAGGCGGCTACCACGGCCACTCCGATGGGCTGCTGGCGCGCGCCGGCTCGGCCGCTATGACGCTGGGCGTCCCCGACTCGCCGGGCGTCCCCGCCGCCGTGGCCGCGACCACGGTTAACATCCCCTTCAATGACCTTGACGCGCTGGAGCGGGCGCTGCGGACATTCGACGTGGCCGCCTTTATCCTGGAGCCAATCCCCGCCAACATGGGCGTGGTACCGCCGGCGCCGGGCTATCTGGAGGGCGCGCGCGCGCTGACGGAGCAGTACGGCGCGCTACTGGTCTTCGACGAGATCATCAGCGGTTTCCGGGTGGCGTTCGGCGGGGCCCAGCAGCTCTACGGCGTAGAGCCCGATATGACCTGTCTGGGCAAGATCATCGGCGGCGGCCTGCCCGTGGGCGCGTACGGCGGGCGGCGCGACATCATGTCACTGGTGGCGCCGTTGGGCCCGGTCTACCAGGCAGGCACGCTGTCGGGAAACCCGCTGGCCATGACCGCGGGCATTACCCTGCTCGATATGTTGGCCGAGCCAGGCGTCTACGAGCGGTTAGACGGGCGCAGCGCGGCGTTGCACGCGGGCTTGCTGGCGTCGGCGCGGCGCCATGGCGTGCCGACCTATGGGACCCGTGTGGGCTCTATCGGCACGTTGTTCTTTGCCTCCGCCCCGGTCACGGACTACACGGGCGCCCGCGCCTCGGACATCGCGGCCTACGCGCGTTTCTTCAATGGCATGATCGAGCGCGGCGTGTACCTGGCGCCGGCGCAGTTCGAGGCCATCTTTGTCTCCCTGGCCCACAGCGACGAGGATATCCGGGCCACGATACAGGCCGCCGACGAGGTGTTCGCGACGCTTGGGGCGTCGTAGGACTCTTGCTCTCTGCCATTGCTGGCTTGTGGGACGCGACCTGCGACTGCGGTCGCATGGAAGCGAACGACGACCGCGGTCGGACGGGACCGGCGGGGCGTCTCGACAGTGCGCGGGCGTCCAGGCGTACGGTCTGCCTTTGTTTTGTCCTGACACCGCAGTGTCCGCGCGCTGCCATGCGACACATGCGGACTGGCCCCCGACCGGCCGGGTAGTCGCGGGCTTGTCGCGGGTGTGGCCCGAGATTGTGGTCGCCGCCTGCGATTAAAATCGCAGGGCAAACGACGGACACTGAAGTGTCTTTCCCGCCCGCGGCTTGTGCCTGATCGGTGATACTCTTGGCTTCCCACAGAGCATCCGAGCGACTTTAGTCGCCGTGGTTTGCCATGCGACGTCAGTCGCAGGCTTGCGGGCTTGCCATCACAATCTCGGGGCGCACCCGCTTGTCGCACTCCTCCCTGCGCCGAAGATGCCGTACTGCTACAATCCGGCTGTAGAGAGATATAGAGGATACGGGAGAGCGGACTCAGATGGTGACGAGAAACCTCAAGGGCTGGCGGCCGCGGAGCTGGCTGATGCTGCCGGTCCTGGTCGTGTTGGCCCCGATGCTCAGCGCGTGCGCGATACCCGGCACGACGGACAGCGCCGCGTCGGCACCAGCCGCCACGACCGCGCCTACCCGCTCACCGGTACAGCGCGGCGGCGGCGTGGCCGCTCCGCTGCCCGCGCCCTCGGTAGCCTCGAGTACCGTGACCGGTTCCTGGGTCTACCACTCCCCGAGTCAGGTCGAAACGTTGCGCCTGCGCCAACACGGCGACGGCCGCGTCAGCGGCGATGGCGACGCGATAGGTCACGGCAACAACGGCGCGGTAGGGAAGTTCTCGATCAGCGTCCACAGTGGCCGGGTGCGTCATGGCGCGCTGACGCTGGAACTCTACACCACGCAAGAGTTCGGCTACTATCTCACGGCGGTCCAGGACCTGCGCTGCCGCAGCGGGGCGCGCGTGCTGCACTGCCTGATGGACCTGCCGATCTCGGCCAACGTCCGCAACTTTCCGCAGGACTTCTACCGCCATTAGCTTTGTCGCGGCCGACGCTCGGTCGCGCGGAGTAGGCCACATATACCGGCGCGTCCATTAGCTGTATCGCCGAACGCGGAAAACACAAACACAGAGGAGAGGGACGGCTTGAGGGTTTCGCTCGCTATCAATGGCGTGGAGCAGGCGCATGAGGTTGAGCCGCGCCTGCTGCTAGCGCAGTATATCCGCGAGGTGGCCGGATTGACCGGCGCGCATATCGGCTGCACCACCGCGCAGTGCGGCGCGTGCACCGTGGTCATGGATGGGCGGGCCGTGAAATCCTGCTCGATCCTGGCCGTGCAGGCTGATAGCGCGGCCATCACCACCATCGAGGGGTTGGCCCCAGCCGCGTCCGCCGGTATCTCGGCCGCGGATAGCGACGGAACGCCAGCGCTGCACCCGCTGCAGAACGCGTTCTGGGAGCACCATGGCCTGCAGTGCGGCTATTGCACTCCCGGCATGATCATGGCCGCGTACGGCCTGCTGCTGCGCAACCCGCACCCAACCGAGGACGAGATCCGCCTCGGCATCAAGGGCAACCTGTGCCGCTGCACCGGCTACGAGACAATCGTCACGGCCATCGACGCGGCGGCGACAGAGTTAAGGGCGACAGAGTTAAGAAGGACGACGGCGTTCGTCGCGGCAGTAGAGGACGGCCTCAGTCGTGTATCCTAGCCCCTTCGACTATGTCGCCGCCTCCTCCGTCTCCGAGGCCGCCGATGCGCTGCGCCGCCATGGCGGAGAGGCCATGATCCTGGCCGGCGGGCACAGCCTGCTGCCGCTGCTGCGCGAGCGCCGTCTAACGCCGCGCCTGCTCGTCGATATCAGCCGCACGCCAGGGCTCGCGGACATCACGGTCGACGGCGAGACGCTGACCATTGGCGCGGCCGCCACCTTCGCCGACCTGCTCGACGCGCCCGCCGTGGCCGCGGCCTGCCCGCTGCTGGTCGATCTGGTGGCACAGGTGGGCGACCAACAGGTGCGCAACCGCGGCACGCTTGGCGGCTCAGTCGCCTACGCCGATCCCTCCGCCGACGCGCCGGCCGCGCTGCTGGCCCTGGACGCCCGGTTCGCGCTGCAAGGGCCCGAGGGCACGCGCGCCGTTGCGGCGGCCGACTTCTTCCGGGGCGCCTACGCCACGGCGCTCCGTCCCGACGAGCTGCTGGTCTCCATAGCCATCCCGCGCCAGGGTCGCGCCGGCGGCTCGTATCAGAAGTTCCGCAACCCGGCCTCCGGCTACGCGCTGGTCGGCGTGGCCGCGACGGCGACCCTGGCCGACGATGGGACGCTCGATGAGGTGAGGGTGGGCGTCACCGGCGCGGGCCTCCGCGCTGTGCGCGCGAGCGGCGTCGAGGCGGTCTTGCGCGGCCAGCGCCCCGACGAGGCGACGCTGCGCGCGGCGGCCGTCCATGCGGCGGAGGGCGTCGAGTTGCGCTCCGACCTTTATGGGTCGCAAAGCTATCGCGCGCACCTGGCGAGTGTGCTGACGCGGCGGGCGCTGCGGCGCGCCGTCGACGTGGTTACGATGGCCGGGGCGGCGCGGGAAAAGAGGGAGAGGTCGGCATGAGCGCGCTCTTGTGGGAGACGAGCCTGTATCTGATCCGTCATGGCGAGGCGGTCAGCAACGTCGAGCCGATCATCGGCGGGATGGAGGGGGATACGGGGCTGACCGCGCGCGGCGTGGACCAATGCGAACGCCTGCGCGACCGCCTGCGGGAGGCGGGCGAGTTGCGGGCCGACGTCTTTATCTCGAGCACGCTGCCGCGCACGCGCCAGACCGCCGAGATCATCGCCCCTGCCATCGGCCGGCCCATCATCTGGGACGCCGAGGTGCAGGAGATGCGGCCGGGCGACGCGGACGGCATGACCATCGCGCAACTCAAGGAGACCTACGGTCTGCCCGATTGGGACCGGGACCCGGCCGGCGTCATCGCGCCCAACGGCGAGAGCTGGGTCACCTTCATGGGGCGCGTCGCGCGGTCGCTGGAGCGCATCGCCCGCGAACAGCGCGGCAAGCGGGTCGTGATCGTCTGCCACGGCGGGGTCATCGACGGCTCGATCCTGCACTTCATGGGCCTGCCCGTGGTCCCCAAGCCGCCGGTGCAGTTCGACACCCACAACACCTCGATCACGCACTGGCAGCAGCGCCACCGCGACGGCGACCCGTCGCCGCGCTGGCGGCTGATCGGCTACAACGACTACGCCCACCTGCGCGAAGACCCGCCCGTGTCACCCATCGACTGGGACGAAAACGCCGCGCGCAAGGCCACCAGGCTGCCCTAAGCAGACGGGGTAGGGGCGTAGTGCATACGCCCTCGCAGGCAGGACCAGGGCGTATGCACTACGCCCCTACCTCGGCAAGGCGGCTATGGGAGGGCGTATGCGGCGTGCCCCACCACCGCCACGAACGTGGAGCAGGCGCGCGAACGCCAACACCCGGTGGAACCTGCCTGGAGACCACGGTCGAGCCGTCCCTTGACAAAGAGTCGCCAATACGATTAGCATATGCCCGACAACGTGAATGAAGGAGTATAGAAGGCTATGAATCGCCTGTCCTATCGCCTCGCAACCCTCGCCCTCGCCGCTGCCCTCGCCGCGGTGGCCGTCGCCTTGCCGTCCGTTCCCGCGCGCGCCGCGCGCCAGGCGTCGGGGCGCACCGTCGCCATCGTGACGCCCTACCTGACGGCGCCGGCGACGCACCAGATGGTGGGCCTGCTGCAAGCGGACGGCGCCGCGCACGGCTGGACGACCACCGTCGTGTCCAGCGACGGCGATATCGGCACGCTGGCGGGCAAGATGGAGGACGAGATCAACAGCAAGGTCAGCGCCATCATCGTCGTCAGCACGGACCTGCACCTGCTCAAAGGGCAGATCGCCGACGCGGGCAAGGCGCGCATCCCGGTGTTTGGCCTCGACGCGGCGGCGGTCCCCGGCGTCGCGGCCAGCGCGAGCTCCGATAGCGACCAGATGTCGTCCCTGGTGACGCTCTACCTGTTCAAGCGCCTCAACGACAAGGGCAACCTCGTCGTGCTCACGTACACGCCCCAGCCCGAGGTGAACGAGCGCACCAAGGAGTTCTATCGCCTGCTCAAGAAGTACCCGGGCCTGCACGTCATCGCCCAGCAGCAGATCGACGTCTCGTCGATGGTGCAGAGCGGCAACGCGATCACCACGAACCTGCTGACGGCCCATCCGACCGAGGGGTCCATCAACGGGATCTGGTGCGGCTGGGACGAGCCGGCGATCGGGGCGACGCAGGCCATTCAGGCCGCGGGACGCACGGGCATCCTCGTCACCGGCATCGATGGCTCGGACCAGGCGGTGAGCCTGATCCGGCGCGGCACGGCGCTGGTGGCCACGGTCAAGCAGCACTTCGATACGCAGGCCAGCCTGATCGTGGCGCAGGTGGCGCGCGTCTTTGCCGGCCAGCGCCCCACCGCGGCCCAACTCTACGCCCCGGCGAGCCTGATCACGCGGTAGAGAGGCCCCTCCCGGTGGGAATCGGAGAGCCGTACCAAGGAGGGACATGATGCTCCAGATCGAGCGGCTGACAAAGCGGTTCGGCCCTGTCACTGTCCTGGACGGCGTGTCGTTGGGCGTGGGCGACGGCGAGGTCCACGCCCTCGTGGGCGAGAACGGAGCGGGCAAGTCGACGCTGGTGCGGATCGTGACGGGCGTCTACCAGGCGAGCGCCGGGACGATGACGCTCGCCGGCCAGCCCCTCGCGCCGCGCACGCCGCTCGAGGCGCGGCGCGCGGGCATCAATGCGATCCATCAGGACCGGCAGCTGGCCCCCGACATGAGCGGCCTGGAAAACCTGTTCATGGGCTTGCCGTACGCCCGCCGGGGAGGGCTTTTCGTGGATTGGGCGGCGATGCGCGCGCGGGCGCGGAGGGTCCTGGACGAGTTCGACATCGAGGTCCCGCTCTCGCGCCCGGTGCGGGACATGTTGCCGGCGGAGCAGACGATGCTGGAGATCGCGCGCGCGTGCCTCGTCGCCAACCGGCTGCTGATCCTCGATGAGCCGACGGCCTCGCTCACCGACCACGAGGCGCGGCGCCTCTTCGCCGTCATGGCGCGCCTGAAAAGGGCCGGGACCTCGTTCCTCTACGTCTCGCACCGCCTGGAGGAGGTCCTGCGGATCTCCGACCGCGTCACGGTGCTCCGCAACGGGCGGGTGGCCGGCGCCGTGGCAACGCGGGAGGTGAGCAAGGAGCGCCTCATCGCGCTGATCACCGGACGGATGGACGCCCCGACCGCATCGACGCGCGGCGCGCCGCGCGTCGATGCGCCGGACGCGCCGCCTCTCCTCGACGTGCGCCATCTGGCCACGCGAGACGGCCGGGTGGCCGACGCCTCCCTGACCCTGCGCGCGGGCGAGGTCGTGGGCCTGTTCGGGCTGGCCGGGGCGGGACGGACCGAGCTTGTGGAGGCGCTCTACGGCCTGAGGCCGCGTCGGAGCGGCGAGGTTCTGTTGCGCGGGGCGCGCCTACGCCGGCTGTCGCCGCGGCGCGGTATGGGGGCCAGGATGGCCATGTTGAGCGAAGACCGCAGGGCGCACGGGTTGGTGGCGCGCCACTCGGTGCGCGACAACATGACCTTGCAGACGATCGGCGCGTACACCCGCCTCGGCCTCGTCCAGCGCCGGCTCGAACGACGCGTCGTGCGCGCCCAGATCGAGCGGTTTGCGATCAAGACACAGGGGGAGGGGCAGCTCGTCGACACGCTGAGCGGGGGGAACCAGCAGAAAGTGCTCCTCGCGCGGATGCTGCTGATGGAGCCGGAGATCCTGCTGTGCGACGAGCCGACGCGCGCCGTCGACGTGGGCACGCGCCAGCTCACTCATCGCCTGCTGATCGACCGGGCGCGCGCGGGGTGCGGCGTACTGTTCGTCTCGTCGGACCTGACGGAAGTGCTGGAGGTGGCGGACCGCGTGGTCATCATGGGGGCGGGGCGGACGGTTGCGGCGGCGCCGCGCGGGGAGATCGACGCGGCCGAGGTCCTGCGCCTGTGCTACGAGGCGGAAGACAAGAGGGGAGGAGCGCGTGAGGACGCACACGCGGGGTAGCAAGGTCGGCGGCCGCGCGCCCTCCCTCGATCTCGGCGCCGTGCTGCGCGTCTACGGGACGCTCATCGCCCTCATCGTCCTCATCGCGGCCTTTTCGGTCTTCGTGCCCCATTTCGCGACCGCGCAGAACTTGCTGAACGTCAGCCTGCAAATATCCTTCCTGGTAATGATGGCCATCGGCGCGACGGTGATCATGGCCGTCGCGGAGTACGACCTCTCGATCGGGGCGATGGCCGGATTGGGCGGCGTCGTGACGGCGGAGTTGGCCATCGCGGGCCTGCCCCTCCTGCTGTGTGTCGTCCTGTCCCTCCTCGCGGGCTGCGGCCTCGGCGCGTTGATGGGCTGGCTGGTGACGAGGTTCCGCGTGCTCTCCTTCATCACCACGCTGGCCGCCGGCACGGCCATCGCGGGCCTCACGCTGCAGGTCAGCGGCGGGACGACCGTGTTCGACAATATCCCCGCCGATTTCACGGATCTGGGGCAGGGCACGCTCGGCGCGGTCCCCGTGCCGTCGATCATGATGATCGCGCTGGCCGTGCTGGCCTGGGTCATCCTTTCTCAGACCTCGTTCGGGCGACAGATCTATGCCGTCGGCGGCAACGAGTCGGCAGCCCGCATCTCAGGGGTGCGGGTGCAACTGGTCAAGGTCGTTGCCTTCAGCCTGTGCGCCGGGCTGGCCGCCCTCACCGGCGCCGTGCTCGCCTCGCACATCGGCAGCGCCAGCCCCACGGCGGGCAGCGACCTGTTCCTGCAGTCCTACGCGGCGGTCTTCCTGGGCATGACCGTTTTCCACGAGGGAGTCCCCAATATCTGGGGCACGCTGGTCGGGGCCGTGCTCATCGGCACCCTGGAGGACGGCCTGACCATGCTCAGCGTCGCCACGCCGCTCCAGGACATCCTGACCGGCGCCATCATCGTCGCCGCGATCATCGTGCAGAGGGTGGGACAAGGCCAGTAGCAGGGGCCTTTGACCCAAGTCGCATGGCAAACAACGGACACTGAAGTGTCTCACAATGTGCCGCTCCACGGCTGTCGTCGTCGTTCCGTGCCTTGCGACGTCAATCGCGGGCTGATCCTGACGTTGGAGTAATCAGAAGACAGTGGACAGGGAGGAGGGGGACGGATGGCGCGCGGGGGGCTGATCGCCGCCTTCGACATCGGCACGAGCGCCGCCAAGGGCGTGCTCGTGGAGCGGGCGCGCGGCATCGTCCACGAGGAGACGCGGGCCTACCCCACGGCGTACCCGGCTGCCGGCCTTGTCGAGCAGGACCCGGAGGACTGGTGGCGGGCGGCGCACGACCTCTGCGCGGCGTTCTGGCGGGCCGGCTACGCGCCGGAGCGGGTGGAGGCGGTCGCGCTGACCGGGCAGATGCAGGACGTTATCCTGTTGGCGCGGGACAACACGGCGTTGCGCCCCGCCATCCTCTACAGCGACGCGCGGGCCGTCGCCCAGGCCGCCCGGCTCAGGAGGCTGCTGCCCGTTGACGAGGCGGGCGACGACCTGGACTTTGTGGACGGGACCTCGCCCCTCGCCAAGCTCCTATGGCTGCGAGACCACGAGGCGGGGCGGCTGGACGCGTGCGCGCATGTCGTGTTCAACGCCAAGGACTACATCGTGGCCCGCCTGTCCGGCGCCCGGAGCACGGACGCCACCACCGCCGCGACGACCGGCCTGTTCGACCTGGCCACCGGCGACTGGAGGCGCGCGTGGCGCCGCCTCGCGGGCATCCCCGCCGCCTGGCTCCCCGCGCTCGTGGCGCCCGCCGCGGTGGCGGGGACCGTGTCCGCGCGGGGCGCGGCCGCGACGGGCCTCCCGGAGGGCACGCCCGTCTACGGCGGCATGGGGGACGCGGCCGCGGCCACCCTCTCGGCCGGCGTGACCGCGCCGGGGAGCACGTACCTCTACCTGGGGACCAGCGGCTGGGCGGCCACGGTCACGGAGACGGTGGGCGCGGGCGGCGGGGGCGTGCGCTACCTGCCCTACGTAACGCCCGGCGCACTGATCAAGGTTGCGCCGCTGCTCAACGCGGGCGGTGTCCATCGCTGGATCGTCGACCTTCTGGCCTCCGGGCCAGCCGCGAGCCACGACGACGTGGGCGACGCGGCCTACGCAGCCTTCGAGCGGCTGCTGGTGGACACGCCGGGGCGCGGCGGCGGCGCGCTGTTCCTGCCCTACCTCAACGGTGAGCGGAGCCCCGTGCGGGAGACGCGCGCCATGGGCACGTTTGTCCGGCTGGGCGTCGGGACGGGGCGCGGGGCCCTGGGCTGGGCCGCGCTGGAGGGTGTGTGCTTCGCGCTGCGCCAGGTGTTGGAGGCGCTGGGGGCCGCCGCGCCGCGTGTCACCCTGGTGGGCGGCATGGCGCGGAGCCCCTTGCTGCACCAGTTGATCGCGGACATCTGCGCCGTGCGGGTCCACGTCCGGGCGCTCCCGGCCGCGGCCGGCGCCCTGGCCGCGGCCGTGCCGGTGGCCGTGGGGCAGGGATGGTTCGCATCCGTGCCGGACGGCGTCGCCGCCTGGTTCGGCGAGGACGACGGCGAGGTCGTCGACCCGGAGCCGGACCGCGTCGCCTCCTACGATAAGCTCTACCGGAGCTATGTCCGCATCTATCCATCCATCCGCCTCATCGAAGAGGTGGATGTCGAGACGGACGCATGAAAGCTACATCCAGGCGACCGACGGCCTGACGGGCGTGGCCGTCCCCAATTTCCAGGAACTCGGGCGGCGGCTACAGGGCGTATGCAATACGCCCCTACCGCACATGGTGATGGTATGTGGTGCGAGGGCGTGTGCAATACGCCCCTACCGCCGATGTGGTGGTAAACGAGGGCGTATGCAATACGCCCCTACCCTGGCGTGTCAACGTCGGAGTATGTACAATATCCCTACCGTATGATGCGATTGCGTTATCGCAATGATGAATCGAGGAGAGCGCAATGCGATGAAGGCATTTGACCCCGACATCCATCATCGCCGCTCGGTGCGGCTGGCTGGATATGATTACGGGTGCGAAGGCACCTATTTCATCACGATCTGCATCCATAACCGGGAGTGCCTCCTGGGAGACATCGCCGATGGCGCAATGCACTTGAACGAGTACGGGCGCATCGCCGACGCGATATGGAAGCAGACGCCTGTCCTGCGCCCCAATGTCGGGCTCGACGCGTATGTCATCATGCCTAACCACGTACACGGGATAGTGCTGATCACGAATGACGGGCGTAGGAGCGCAACGCATACGTCCGTGCCTTCCTCTCCCGATACATCTCGTGGCTCCAACGTATGGCCGCTGACGTCTCCATCCCAGACACTTGGGTCGATTGTGCGCGGCTTCAAATCCGCGGTTAGCAGCCGTATCACTGCCTTGCGCAATGACACGTCTCCCATTTGGCAACGCAATTACCACGAGCATATCATCCGCAACGATGCCGATCTTGATCGAATCCGCTCTTATATCGCCAACAATCCCTTACGGTGGGCAGAGGACGAGAACAATCCCGCGCGCGTGTAGGGGCGTATTGCATACGCCCGGCGCGGACGCCCGGCGCGGACACCCGGCGCGGACACCCGGCGCGGACACCCGGCGAGGACGCCCGGCGGTGATGCATAACCCAGGGGATGGGGCGCATGGGGATGGGGCGTATGGGGATGGGGCGTATGGGGATGGGGCGTATGCAATACGCCCCTACGCCAGGATCGGCAGGGTAGCGGCCCTCCAGGGCGTATGCAATACGCCCCTACCCACGCGTGGTCCTGCGTGCGAGGGCGTATGCAATACGCCCCTACGCCGGCATTGGCATGGCCTCGGTCCAGGGACCGTTCCCTCCCCGCCTATCTGGCCGACACGCCGAAGGGTAGGGGCGTATTGCATACGCCCTCGCGCCACCACCAACACGTCGGGGGTAGGGACGTATTGCATACGTCCAGTGCATACGCCCCTACACAGCCGCTCCTTGCGTACACACATTTGAAGTATCACGCCCCGAACGATTATAGTGCTCACAGTGGTATTGGATCGCCGCCACGTCCAACGATCGTTTTCCTTTTCCTTTGTTTGTGGAACAACTAATGGTGCAAGGACGCTGATATACATGGCCCGGTCCGAGAGCTACACCGTCGCCGCGCCCCTGCCGCTGGAGGATGGGGCCGGCGACCTGACCCACGCGGCGGACCTCTTTAACGCGGCCGACCTGCTGCGCGGCGCCGTCTCGCCCTCCGACTACAAGTACATCGTGCTGGGACTGATCTTCCTCAAGTACGTCTCCGACGCCTTCACCAAGCGCCGCGCCTGGCTGGAGCAGGCCGTGCGCGAGGAGCGGTCTGACTACTACGTGCCGGGCGCGGGCGAGGACGCGCGGCGCGTCGGAATCGACCAATCTGGCGGAGGAGGAGAGGAGAGGGCAAGCCAATGCGGCCGAGTTTCTACGTGCTGGAGTTGAGCGTCGCTCCGGGTGGGGCGCGCAAGCACGACGAGTACCTGTACAACAATCTGGAGGACATCGAGCGCGCCCTGCGCAAGGACTTGACGGACTCGTCCCAGACCGAACTCGCGCTCACCCATGGCGAAACGATCAAGCTCCGCGTCTACAATCACAACCGGTTGACGCGCGCCATCGACTTGTTGCCCTACCTCACAATCCAGGTACCGGGTTTCCCGCTCCTCGGCTTCCACTCCGACGGCGCCCTCGCCGTCGACGCGGACGCCCTCGCGGCGGAAGGAGGGATGGGCGGGCTCGAGGATCGCCTGGAGCGGGCGTTCGAGGTGGCGTTCACGCCCGCGCCAGGCCGGGAGGTGGGCATCGCGGGCATTGAGGTGACGATCGATTGGGACGCTGCCCGCGTCCCGCCGCTCGTCGCGCCGCTGCTCGCGGAGGGCGCGAAAGTGATAGTGTACGAGCCGTCGGCGGAGCGCCTGCTCGACCAGCAGCGCGACGACGACGACGACGATGACGATGACGACGACAAGCATCACTACGGTTACAACGACCTCGAGTTCGGCACGGACCGCGAGTGAGGCGGCGCTGGATGCAGTACACTCTAGCATAAAGGGTGTGCCCACGCCGAGGAGTGAGGAGCAGAGGACAACGAGGAGATGACAGCTATACGTGCGTTGCCGCCGGACCCTATCGCGCCATGGGCCGAGATTGTACCCCATGCGCCGCACCATATGACCGTCGCGGACCTGCTGGACTGGCCGGACGACGACGGGTATCGCTACGAAGTCGTGGAGGGGGTGCTCGTCCGTATGGCAGGGACCAGACCCGAGGCGGGAGCCATCACCCGTAGCCTTATCTTTCCGCTTGCCGCGTTCGTCCAGGCGCACGGACTCGGCACTGTCACGCTGCCCGATGAGGTCTACGACTTCGAGCGCACGGGGCAGCCGAACACCGGCCTCCAGCCCGACATCGGTTTCTACTATGCGTCTCGTGCGCACCTGGTGGCGCCGCGCGAGCCTATCCCCTTTGCCCCCGATCTGGCGGTCGAGGTTGCCTCCGCGTCGCAAGACCACGACGCCATGGACAAGAAGGCCCGGCGCTACCTGCGGGGCGGCACGTCCCTGGTGTGGATCGCGTGGGCCGACGAGCAGACGGTCGATGTGTGGCATCCCGGTGATGACGCGCCATCCGCGACCCTGACGGTTGCCGATGCCCTCGACGGGGAAAGTGTCGTGCTGGGCTTCACCTATCCCGTTGCCCGTCTCTTTCCCTAGCGAGAGCTGAGACACATGGCCCGATCCGAGAGCTACATCGTCGCCGCGCCCCTGCCGCTGGAGGACGGGGCCGGCGACCTGACCCACGCGGCGGACCTCTTCAACGCGGCCGACCTGCTGCGCGGCGCGGTCTCGCCCTCGGACTACAAGTACATCGTGCTGGGGCTGATCTTCCTCAAATACGTCTCCGACGCCTTCGCGGAGCGCCACGCCTGGCTGGAGCGCGCCGTGCGCGAGGAGCGGTCCGACTACTACGTGCCGGGCGCGGGCGAGGAGGACCTGCGCGCCGTGGCCGAGGACCGCGACGAATACCTCTCCGTCAACGTCTTTTGGGTGCCGCCGCGAGCGCGCTGGGACGCCGTCCTGGCCAGGGCCGCGCAGCCGGACATTGGCCAGACAATCGACGACGCCATGCGCGCCATCGAGGCCGAGAACCCGCAGCTGAGGGGCATCCTGTTCAAGAGCTACGCCGCCACGCACGTCGCGCCGCACGCCTACTACGAGCTGCTCAACCTCGTCGGCCGCCTGGGCTTCGGCGACAGCTACGCCCGCGAGCGCGACGTGCTGGGCCGCGTCTACGAGTACTTCATCGGCCGCTTCGCCGAGAGCGAGGGCAAGGCCGGCGGCGAGTTCTACACCCCGCGCTCCATCGTCAAATTACTCGTGGAGATGCTCGAGCCGCTGGAGGGACGCATCTTCGACCCCGCCTGTGGCTCGGGCGGCATGTTCGTGCAGAGCGCCCGCTTCGTCGCGGCCCACCACGGCAATCCCGGCAGCATCTCGGTCTTCGGTCAGGAGAGCCTGGAGGCGACCTGGAAGATCTGCCGCATGAACCTGGCCATCCGCGGCATCCCCGGCAACATCGGGCTCGGCAACTCCTTCCACGACGACCGGTTCAAGGACCTGCGCGCCGACTACGTGCTGGCCAACCCGCCGTTCAACATCAGCAAGTGGCGCGGCAACCTGCTGCGGGACGACGCGCGCTGGCGCTACGGCCTGCCGCCGGACAACAACGCCAACTACGCCTGGATTCAGCACTTCATCTACCACCTGTCGCCCGTCGGACGCGCCGGCTTCGTGATGGCCAACGGCTCCATGTCCGCCGGCAACGTGGAGGGCGAGATGCGGCGGCAGATCGTGGAGGACGACCTCGTCGACTGCATGATCGCGCTGCCGGGCAGCCTGTTCTACACCACGTCGATCCCCGTCTGCCTATGGTTCCTGGCCAGGAACAAAGCGCCGGCGGGCCTGCGCGACCATCGCGGCGAAACGCTGTTCATCGACGCGCGCAAGCTGTTCCGCAAGGTCGACCGCACCCACAACGAGCTGACCGACGCGCACGTCGCGCGCATCGCCGCCACCTACCACGCCTGGCGCGGCGAAGGCAGCAACGACGGTAGGGGCGTATCGCAGACGCCCGGCTCCTCACACACGCCCACCGGGGGTGGGGACGTATCGCACACGCCCGCCGGGAGTAGGGGCGTATTGCATACGCCCAGTCCCTCGGAGGCGCCCAGTTCCTCGGACACGCCCGATTCCCTGGAGACGCCCCTACCGCCCTACGCCGACGTGCCCGGCTACTGCCGCTCGGCCACCATCGACGAGATCCGCGGCCATGGCTTCGTGCTCACCCCCGGCCGCTACGTCGGCGCGGAAGACATCGAGGACGATGGCGAGCCCTTCGAGGACAAGATGACGCGCCTGGTCGACACGCTCGAAGAGCAGTTCGCCGAAAGCGCACAGCTAGAGAAAGCGATCCGGGAGAACCTACGAGGACTTGGATATGGCAGTTGAGCCTGTGTATGGTCCGCTCCCAGACGATTGGAAAGTTACTACACTGGGCCGGGCTTGCGCTGAGGGCGGGGGCGATATTCAGACAGGACCATTTGGCAGCCAACTACATGCTTCTGATTATGTGGCGGCCGGTGTGCCATCAATCATGCCCCAGAACATCGGCGACAATCGCGTTGTGCCCGAGGGCATCGCCCGAATCAAACTCGAGGATGCCGAAAGGCTCAAACGCTATCGCGTGCGGCTAGGAGACATCATCTATAGCCGTCGTGGTGACGTGGAAAGACGATCTCTGATCCGTGCCGAGGAAGATGGTTGGCTTTGTGGAACAGGTTGCCTTCGCGTACGGCTTGGTCAAGGCGTTGTCGATCCTCTCTATTGCTCATACTATCTTGGACATCCCAATGTTCGAGCCTGGATCGTACGCCATGCCATTGGCGCGACGATGCCCAACCTCAATACGTCGATCCTGTCTGCTCTACCGTTGGTTGTTCCACCACTATCGGAACAGCGGGCTATTGCGGGCATCCTCAGTGCACTCGAAGACAAGATCGAGCTAAACCGCTGCATGAACGAGACGCTGGAGGCCATGGCGCGGGCAATCTTCACGTCCTGGTTCGTGGACTTCGACCCCGTGCGCGCCAAGATGGAGGGACGCCAGCCGTTCGGCATGGGCGCGGATACCGCCGCCTTGTTCCCGGATTCGTTCGAGGACTCGCCGCTTGGCCGTATTCCAGGAGGCTGGCAAGTGAAGCCGGTTGGCGATCTAGTCAGGGTAGTTGGAGGCGGTACCCCTAGCACCAAAGAGTCATCCTACTGGGAAGGGGGAAGAATCCACTGGGTTACGCCAAAGGACCTATCTCGGCTATCGAATCCGGTCTTGCTCGATACGGAGCGCAAAATTACGGAGGAAGGACTGACCCAGATAGGATCAGGGCTACTGCCCAAAGGAACTGTCTTATTATCGTCGCGCGCCCCAATTGGCTATCTCGCGATATCTCAGGTACCGGTCGCTGTTAACCAGGGATTCATAGCGATGGTTTGCGATAAAGAAGTGCCCAACTATTACATGCTGCACTGGGCTTGGAGTAACATCGACACGATCAAGGGCCGCGCCAACGGGACTACGTTTCAAGAAATCAGCAAAACAAACTTTCGACCGATTCAAGTGATAGTTCCCAGCCAGCCCATAATGCAGGCGTTCAGCGAACAGGCTGAGTTATTACACGCGCAAACAGTCAACAACCTCAAGGAAAACCACACGCTTGTTGCGATCCGTGATGCACTGCTGCCTTGGTTATTGGCGGGCACTACAAGAGTCGTTGGTGTCGAAGACGCTGACGACTCTGTGCAGTGAGCCAGGAAAGGTCTCATGGCTGGTCCGGGCAGGCCGCTAAGTCACGTAAAACACACTCAAAGGGTTTGCTTAATGTTACTCAATGGATGAGTAGGCTTGCTGTAGATCTAATCCTCGATGAAATGCAGGGTGGATATGAAAATAGGAACTTTCCGGCACACCAGCCGCAGGCGCGGCTACGTTCGGATCGCCGTAAGAGTAGACCATATGTCCGTCCCTTCGAGGAGCAATGCCGATGAATGATATACGATATAGGAGATCAGTTAAGGGGCCATAGAGGGTGTACCACGACTTATTGCTACCAGGTGCCCAAATCTCACACAATGCGGTAAGCCACGGGGTACCACGAAATTTCGCATCGGCCATTAGGAGTACGACCTCTTCCAGCAGCAGTGTCAGATGGGGACGATCGAACTGTTCGGGCTGACCCCGGAAGATGTCGAACACCTTGTCAATGTCGTAGTACGGGTCCTTCCACTCGTCTCTAAGTGCCAGTAGACGCTCCTCAGAGTACTTCTTCTCGGCGCGGAAGATCATCTCCCATGAGACTCTATCCTTCCCGGCCGCTTGACGGATGCAGTCATTCAAGAAAAGGATGGCATCCCTGGGCCGCAACAGCGTTCGACTCAGGATATACTGGACTGGGTCACCACGGGACTTGTTGACATTTGGAACTACATCTAGAAGGGAACGTGGTGGATCGACCTCGTAATATCTCGATGCCGCTTCGGCACGAGTCTTGAGCAGACCACGCAGATCATTCTCTGTCCAACCAAGGTGTAATGCTAGCCCGCGAAACTTTTCCTCCTGGCCACCGCGCGTTTGCGCGCCATAATCAAGTTGGCGGAAGATGTTAGTCCGTAGCGCCACTACAATTTTGAGGTGCTGCACTTGTTGCATGTCGATCACCGCCTCGAACAGGCAACGGATGAGCAGGTTTGCAAGGGTCTCGTCAACCCATTCCTTATCCAAATCATCGATCACAATGTACGTGAAGTGCTGTTCATTATCGAGGATTTCGTTATTGAGGATAGTGATCATTTCATTAAGACGGGGCAGTTGTGTTTCGTTGACGATGCGTTGATACCGTGCCACTAGTTCTTGATGACTCTCGTAATGTTCATCCGTCGCGCCCTCGCCACTAGCCTTAAGATCCACTGCACCAAGGCCAACATCAGCACCTGCTGCCGCCTTAACCTTTTTATCAAAACTCTGGCCGATTTGCTGCACTCGCTCGTCTGTTTCGCACCAAAATCGGTCGCCAAACTCATCAAGGTATGCGATAGCGCGAGCTTTGGCTGGGTCCCTGATGAAACGTTCTTTGAGAGAATTCAACACCGTAATCTTCTGTTCAGGTGAGTTGATTTTGTAGCGGTGACGCAAGACTTCAACCAAAATAACATGTTTCCACAATGCCTTAAAAAACAATTCTAAGTGAACCCCTAATCGCATGAGCGGCGGAACTACGCTTAGGTTAGCAATGTAGGGCAGCGAAAGGTTTTCTGGGGCGATCTGGATAACTTTCTGTGGATGGTTGTCCACTAGGTATTTGAACGCAGCCGATTTACCGCTCCCGGTACGTCCGATGATGAAGCGGCGTGGATCATTTGGGTCTGCAATAGCGGAATAGTCACCGTTATCACAATAGGCTGTTGCAAGCAGCGGGTCACTTTCAGCAACTAGCCCGCCAAAGTTGAAGTTACTCTTGAATCTGCGGCTCACCATGATTTACTCCCTTGTCACGACTATCATAAACGAGCACTGTAGAGAGAATAGTGGTATGCTCGCCCATAGGCTCTCAGACGATTGACTCGTGCTATGAGCATCAACACCGCCCTTGAACTCTAATTCTTTATATGAGGCGCTATCTACAGCTATAGGCAATATAGCACATCTGTTCGAGACGGGGCTGTTTATCCACCAACTATTGCCTGTACAACATCCGCTTCGTGTACGGACGGTACCCGTAAACGCTTGGTGTGAATTTAGCTGGTCGATTTTAGCCTCGACATGTCTGTTTGACCACGAAACGGCAACTCATGCTCGTCATTGTGACGGAGGGGCTGCGAGAGTGATGATCTACAATGTCTACTGCGACGAGTCAGGGCACCTGGAGCACGATCATCTGAAGGTGATGGTGCTGGGCGCGGTGTGGTGTCCGCTGGAGAAGGCCGCGGAGATCGCCGGTCGCCTGCGCGAGATCAAGATTAAGCACGGCCTGCCAGCCTCTTTCGAGGTGAAGTGGGCCAAGGTGTCGCCGGGCAAGCTATCGTTCTACGCCGACGTGCTCGACTACTTTTTTGACGACGACGACCTGCACTTCCGCGCCCTGATCGTACCCGACAAGTCCGAGTTACGCCATGCGGACTTTGGGCAGGACCACGACACGTGGTACTACAAGATGTACTTCGACATGCTCAAGGTGCTGTTCAGTCCCACGGCGGAGTATCGCACATACCTGGACATCAAAGACACGTGCAGTGCTCACAAAGTCGCCAAGCTCCACGATGTGCTCTCAAACAACATGTACGATTTCAGCCGACAGATCATCGCGCGTGTCCAATCGGTACGTTCGCACGAGGTCGAGCAACTGCAGCTCACGGACTTGTTGATTGGGGCGGTCGCGTACGCCAACCGCGATCAGCGGAGCAGCCAGGCAAAGCTTGCGCTGGTCGAGCGCATGCGCGCGAGATCGGGGTACGCGCTGACGCAAACGACCCTCCCGCGCGAAGATAAAATTGACCTCCGTCGCTGGCATTCCCATCATACCGCGGCGTGTTGATGCGAGAACATGTAGAGTTGTAACGCACCGTACTGGAGTGGGAAGGGTATAGATATATGGCCATTGAGTGGCACGAGCGTATCGTCGTCGATCCTAACGTGTTGGTCGGCAAGCCAGTGATCAAAGGGACCCGTTTGTCGGTGGAGTTTATCGTTGCCCTTTGCCATCAGGGATGGAGCATCGACGACGTAGCCGCGAATTACCCGACGATTACTCGCGAGGATGTGCTGGCGTGCCTATCGTATGGGCAGCAGGGGGCGGAATAGTCCCTTTAGCTCGTCCTCGGTCCAGTCGCCGTTACTGAACTCGGCGAGTCCAAGCTCCAGCTCATACAGGATCTTTGCGCCCGGACTATTGTCGTCTAACAGGACATCCCAGGCGATGCCCACGAGACGCACCTGCAAGTCGCTTATCGAGATTCGGTCGGTGAGGTAGCGATCGAGGGCATCAGTCATGTCGAGTTGATCGGAGAGTTGCATTATTCGTTGTCGATGCGCTCCAGGTAGGCTTCGGCGTCATCCCAATCCAGATGGCTCCACACGCCCGCCAGATTGATACGTTCGCGCTGCTTGTCGAGTCCTAACGCCCTATCCGCGGCGTCTTCATCGGTCGCATAGAGGACCTCCTCCTTGCCGCCCTTGTCGAAAGGGACGGCGAAAAGAGGCGCATCATCGGCGACGACGACAACGCCGGCATCTTGCTCGCGAAGCTCGCTCATATGCTCTGTCTCCTCGAACGTTTTTTCCACGCCATGGCGCGGCTTGATGACGGCTGATGCCGCCCGCCCTGCAGAGCGGACGGCATCGTTACTCCTTCTACGCGTGGCAGATGAGCTACCGCCAGTATTGCCTATTGTCGCTGAGCCGTCAACTACCGACAATGCTGTGATCGCTGCGAGTTTGCAGATAGCCGGTCCCGGTTCGTTCTTATGCCGAGAGGGACACACGGGTTTATCGTAGGGGCGTATTGCATACGCCCGTCCCGGATGCCAGGGCGTATGCAATACGCCCCTACGACCATCGTGTGTGCGGCAAGGGCGTATGCGATACACCCCCACGACCACCATGTATGCGGCGAAGGCGTACGCAATACGCCCCTACGACCATCGCGTGTGCAGGGAGAAGACATGTGCAATACGTCCCTACGAGCATCGTGTGTGCGGCAAGGGCGTATGCAATACGCCCCTACGACCGTCGCGTGTCTAGGGGAAGGGCGTGGGCCATACGCCCCGACGACGGATTGGCCGTGGTGTCGTATTATGTTATCAAGGTAGTGGGCGGGATAGGGTACCGGTGGATACGGATAGAGGATAGGGAGGGCGTGACGGATGGCCGGGGGCTTTGACGAGTCGACCGTCGAGCAGGCGGCGCTGGAGTGGCTGCGGGAGTTGGGCTATGGCTACGCCTATGGGCCGGAGATCAGCCCCGGCGGGTCGGCGCCCGAGCGCGACTCGTTCATTGATGTCCTGCTGCTCGGCCGGCTGCGCGCCGCGCTGGGGCGGATCAACCCGCACCTGCCGCCGGCGGCCATCGACGATGCCCTGCGGCAGGTGCGCGACCTCGCTTCGCCCGACCTGCTGGCCGCTAACCAACGCTTCCACGCGCTGCTGAGCGATAGCGTGCCGGTGGAGGTCGCGGAGCCGGGCGGCGAGACGCGCGGCGAACGGGCCTGGCTGTGCGACTTTGACCGCCCCGAGGCCAACGACTGGCTGGCCGTCAACCAGTTCACCATCGTCAACGGCGACTATAACCGCCGGCCCGACGTGATCCTCTTCGTCAATGGCCTGCCGCTGGCCCTGATCGAGCTCAAGAACCCGCTCGACGCCAACGCCACGGTCGAGGCGGCCTACCGCCAACTCCAGACCTATAAGCAGCAAATCCCCGCCGTCTTCGTCTACAACGAGGCGCTGGTCGTCTCCGACGGGACCACCGCGCGCCACGGGACCCTGACCTCGGGCTGGTCGCGCTTCGCCCCCTGGCGCACCGTCGACGGCGACGGTCCCGCGCCCGAGACGATGCCCGAGCTGGAGGTGCTGGTGCGCGGCATGTTCGCGCCAGCGCGCTTCCTCGACCTGGCACGCAACTTCGTGGTCTACGACACCGACGGGGCAACCACGGCCAAGCTGATGGCCATGTACCACCAGTTCCACGGCGTCAACCGCGCCATCGCCGAGACCGTGCGCGCCACGGCTCCCGACGGAGACCGGCGCATCGGCGTGGTCTGGCACACGCAGGGCTCGGGCAAGTCGCTCTCCATGGTCTTCTACACCGGCAAGGTCATCCGCCACCCCGCGCTGGCCAATCCGACCGTGCTGGTGCTCAGCGACCGCGGCGACCTCGACGACCAGACATCCGGGACCTTCGGCCGCGCCCTCAACCTGCTGCCCAACCACGAGCAGGCCGATAGCGTGGAAGACCTCAAGCGCCTGCTGCGCCGTCCGGCCGGCGGCATCGTCTTCTCCACCATCCAGAAGTTCAAGCCAGGGCCGGACGGCCGCTATCCGCTGCTGTCGGACCGGCGCAACATCGTGGTGGTGGCCGACGAGGCGCACCGCTCGCAGTACGGTCTGACCAAAGGATACGCGCGCCACCTGCGCGACGGCCTGCCCAACGCCTCGCTGATCGGCTTCACCGGCACGCCGGTCGAGCTGGAGGACCGCTCCACGCGCCAGGTCTTCGGCGACTTCATCGACGTGTACGACATGCGCCGCGCCGTCGAGGATGGGGCCACGGTGCCCATCTACTACGAGGGGCGGCTGGCCCGGCTGCACCTGGCAAACGAGCTGGTCGACGACGACTTCGACGACATCACCGAGGGCCAGGAAGAGGAGGTCAAGGGCGTCCTGCAGAGCAAGTGGGCGCGGCTTGAAGCGATGGTGGGCACGGCGGAGCGTCTGCAGCACGTCGCCGACGACATCGTGGCCCACTATACCGCGCGCACTGCCACGCTCGAGGGCAAGGCCATGATCGTCTGCATGAGCCGCCGCATCTGCGTCGACCTCTACGACGCCCTGATGCGCGTTCCCGGCTGCCCCGAGACCCGCGTGGTCATGACCGGCAGCGCGACGGACCCGGCGGAGTACCAGCCCCACCTGTACAGCCATGTCAAGCGCGAGCGTATCAAGGAGCGTTTCAAGGACCCCGACGACCCGCTACGGTTCGTGATCGTGCGCGATATGTGGCTGGCCGGCTTCGACGCCCCCGTGCTGCATACGCTGTACATCGACAAGCCGATGCACGACCAGAACCTGATGCAGGCCATCGCGCGCGTCAACCGCGTGTTTGGGGATAAGCCCGGCGGGCTGGTGGTCGACTACATCGGCATCGCCGACGACCTCAAGCAGGCCCTCTCGCGCTACAGCGAGCGCGACCGCGACGACACGCTGATCCCCATGGACGTGGCGGTCAACCTGGCGCGCGAGAAGCACGACGTGGTGGCGGCGTTCTTCCACGGGCTCGACTACCGCGAGTGGCGCGGGCGGCCCAGGGCGGAGCAGGTGCGGCTGCTGCGCCAGGGCGGCGACCGCGTGTGCGTCGACGACGAAACGCGCTCGCGCTTCCTGGGCGAGTGCGGCGCGCTCAGCAAGGCCTTTGCGCTGATCAACGCGCGCCCCGAGGCCGACGCGCTGCGCTCCGACGTGGCCTTCTTCGCGGACGTGCGCCGCAACGTGGCCAAGTATACCCTGGCGGGCGCCCAGCCGTCGTCCGACGTGGAGGTCGCGGTCAAGCAACTGGTCTCCGAGAGCGTCGCGGCGGGCGAGGTAATCGACATCCTCGCCGTGGCGGGCGCCGGGCGTCCCGACGTGTCGGTGCTGAGCGATGCGTTTCTGGAGGAGGTGGCTGACCTCAAGCAGCCCAACCTGCAGTTCGAGGTGCTGCGCAAGCTGCTCGGGGACGAGATCGCGAGCCGCATGCGCCGCAACGTGGCGACCTATCGCTCCTTCAAGGAACGCCTGGAGGAGAGCATCCGCGCCTACCTGAGCCACTCCGTGCAGTCGGCCGAGGTCATCGCCGCGCTGGTCCAGATGGCGCGGGAGCTGCGCGGCGTCGAGGGTCGCGCCGCGCGGTTGGGCCTGAGCGACGAGGAGGTTGCCTTCTACGACGTGCTGGCCCGAGGCGGGACGGAGGCGGTCGCGGTCAGCGACGCGATGCGGGCGCTGGTGCGCGAACTCATCAGCACGATCCGGGGCAACCTGGGCATCGACTGGACCGATCACGAGACCATGCGCGCCAGGGTGCGCGCCGCCGTCAAGCGCCTGCTGCGCCGCTCCGGCCTCACCTCCACGCAGCTTGAGGACCTGCTGCCCACTATCATGGAGCAGGCGCACAGTCTCTACCACGATTGGCCCATGGCCGCGTGATCGCTGGGCTCTATCACCGACTGACCTTCAGGTACATGAAATGGACTTCCCCGCCGCGAGGCTAACGCGACGGTGTCACTATCGCCCCCTGGATTATCGACGTAGGCGTGTCGATTAACCGCTTGCCATAGGTCATCGCCTCAGCGACAATGCAGAGTAACCTTGACGCTCCCTCGGCTGCCCCTGACCACGACAGAATAGGCGCGGAGACCGAAGCTATGACCGACGCGCTGGTCTACGAATGTAAAGATGACGATGCCGGGCAACAGCTATCCCTGCGACGTGTGGGAGAGCCTATACCCGTGGAGTTCCATACGGTCCACTACACGGCTCATCCTTCTCCTATACCTTTGCCAACATATGAACGTGGATTGAGCACGCCCCTCGTCTTCAATTCGACGGTTGTCACCGGTAATGCTCTCGATGTATTAACCGCGCTTCCCGCTGGATTATGCCAGACGGTTGTCACCTCACCGCCGTACTGGTCGTTGCGAGATTACGCTATTCCGGGCCAGCTAGGCCTGGAAAGCGATCCAAACGATTACGTTAATGCTCTCGTGGACGTGTTCGAGGAAGTGCGTCGCGTGTTGGCCGATGACGGCGCATTGTGGCTCAACATCGGCGATTC
>JAABUX010001972.1_pt1 | contig 29807 bp, 21 predicted proteins | sample 5561851 | NCBI WGS metagenome assembly JAABUX01 (sample SAMN10711883, study PRJNA513361) | rock metagenome | isolation source: Antarctica rocks | place: Antarctica: Victoria Land, Richard Nunatak red sandstone | collected 2016-01-03 | reverse complement strand
GCCGAGCCGCGCGCCGTCTCGCAGTGGTAGACGAACAGGCGGGGCAGGTAGAGCAGGCCGGACATCCAGGCGATCACGGCAATGACGTGAAACGACTTGGTCCACAACAGGTAGGGCCCGAGCGCGTCCCAGGTCACGCCGCAACCCGCCGCGCCAGCGCCAGCAATGCCGGCAGTTCGCGCATATCATGGAAAATCCCGGCGCCGACGGCCACCATCGCCGCGCCGTCGCCGAACCGGTCGAGCCCCAGGCACGGCATCCCGGCAGCCTGCGCCGCCGTGGCGCCCGGCACAGAGTCTTCGACCACCAGACAGTCGGCCGGCGCCACGCCCTCCAGCGCCGCCGCGTGCAGGAACAAATCGGGTGCCGGCTTGCCGACACCGACGTCGGTGTGGCTGTGCACACGGCCTCGCACCAAGTCGGCCACCGCCAGCCGGTCGAACTTCGAACGCAGCTCGGGATGTGACGAGTTCGACGCGATCCGCCACGGCAGGCCAATCTCGTCCACCGCGTGCAACGCCTCGATACCGCCCGGGATGGCCTCGGCCTCGGTGGCCATCGCATGCACGATGCGAGCCATGACCCGACTGCGCCACCCACTCGGCAGCGACCCAAGGCGGTCGCGCACCTGGACCTCGATGACATCGAGAGTGGACCCGATAAACAACCGGGTCGCGTCCGCCGTCGCCATCGGCCAGCCGAGCGCCGACACTTCCTCGGCGACGAGCCGATTGGAGATCTCCTCGCTGTCGACCAGCACGCCGTCGCAATCGAAGATCACCATCCGCAACGGCGTCTGTCGCGCCCGCATCAGGTCGGCAGCCGTCACGCGGCGACCTTCAGCGGCTCCGCCACCTCGACAGGGGCCGGCAGCGCGCCGGCACGGGCATGCGGGCAGTCCCGATGCGACCCTGGGCAGGTGCGGCCACCGACAAACGAGCGCAACCCTGGCCCGCGAACCAGCGTGCCGCGCACAAGCTTGGCCAGTGCGGCGATAAACGCGGGCTGGACACCCTGCGTCGGCACGCGAAAATAGTGGTGGACGCCGTGCTTCTCGGCGTACTCGCGGTATTCGACGTCGAGCTCGACCAGCGTCTCGGAATGCTCGGAGACGAAGGCAATCGGCACCACCATGACGGCCACGCCATCGCGCCCAGCCTGCTCGATCGCGGTTTCGGTCGACGGCCCGATCCACTTCTGCGGCGTGGCGCGCGATTGAAAGCAGATCATGCTATCCAGGTCGGTGATCCCCAGCGCCGCAGTGACGCCGGCGACCGTGCGCTCGATCTGGAACTGGTATGGATCCCCCGCCTTGACGATGCTCTCGGGCAATCCGTGGGCCGAGAACAACACCCTCAGCGTCATGCCGGCCGGCAAGTCGCGCAAGGCGGCGCGATAGGCGTCGCGGACGTTGTCGGCGGTGGCCGCCAGAAAATCGCGGTCGGAGTGGTAACAGCACAGCGCGGTGGTCTTGGCCGCCAGCCCAAGCTTGGCCGCCGCCGCGCGCCAGGCGGACAGGCTGCTGCCGGTGGTCGTCGTAGAGAACTGCGGATAGAGCGGCAGCAGCACCACCTCGTCCGGCTTCCACGCCTTGACCGCCCGCACCGCCGCGTCGCTGAACGGGTGCCAGTAGCGCATCGCGACAAAGCACTTCGCGTCCAAGTCGGGCAGCGCCGCCTCGATCGCCCGGGCTTGGGCCTCGGTCAGCTCCAGCAACGGCGACCGCCCACCCAGGATCGCATAGTTCACGGTCGCCGGCTTTAGCCGCACCTGGGCGATCAGCCGGGCCAACAGCGGACGGACAAAGAACGGCACCCGCAAGATGGCCGGATCGCTAAATAGGTTAATCAGGAAAGGCTTGATCGCGGCAGGCTTGTCCGGGCCACCGAGATTGAACAAGACGATGGCGATACGGGGCTTGGTCATGCTCGAAAAGATGGCCGGAATCGGGCTTTGTTCAAGCCGCGCGCACCGTGGCGAGCAGGTCGGTCACATGCTCGGGCGGCGTCGCGGGCAGGATGCCGTGGCCGAGGTTGAAGATCCAAGGCCGACCGCGCGCGGCGTCCAGCACCGTTTCCGTGCTGAGGCGCTGCGCCTCGCCGCCGGCCAGCAGTGCGATCGGATCGAGGTTGCCCTGAACCGGCGTCCGCCCGAGCCGTGCCGACCAATGCGCGGCATCGGCCTGGGTATCGATCGCGACCGCGTCGACTCCCGTGAGGTCGACGTACTCGGCAACCTGAGTGCCGGCCAATCGCGGAAAACCGATAATCGGGATCGTAGGGTGCTCGCCTCGAACCCGCTGCACGATCTCCGCCGTCGGCTCGATCACATGGGCACGGAATCCAGCGGCCGGCAGCACGCCCGCCCAGCTGTCGAACAGCATGACCGTTTCGGCGCCGGCGGCGATCTGGGCACAGAGAAATGCTGCGGTCGCCTCGACCAGACGGTCCATCAAGGCGGCGAACAGGTCCGGCTCGCGGTAAGCCATGGCGCGAACGGTGGCGAACTCCTTGGACCCGGCGCCCTCGACCATGTAGCAGGCGACCGTCCACGGCGCGCCCGCGAACCCGATCAGCGTCGCGTCGCCGACCTCCGCCCGGACCCGCGCCACCGTCTCCAACACCGGGGCCAACCGATCGAGCAAGCCGTTCGGTCGCAGCGCCGCCACGCCGGCCGCATCCCGGATCGGTTCAAGCAACGGGCCTTCACCCTCGGCGAAGCGGAGCAGCTGCCCCAGCGCCCACGGCACCAGCAAGATGTCGCTGAACAGGATGGCGGCATCCATGCCGAACCGCCGCAACGGCTGCAGCGTCACCTCGGCCGCCATCCGGGGGGTCGTGCAGAGCGTCACGAAGTCCCCCGCCTGCGCCCGAATCGCCCGGTATTCCGGCAGGTAGCGCCCGGCTTGACGCATCAGCCACACCGGCGGCGGCCACACTGCCTCGCCGCCCAGCGCTCGCAACACCGCCTTGGTCATCGCCGCCTTCATTAAGCAAGATTTCTAAAAAGACTTTGAAAGAGACAGTAGAGCCCTGTGGACAACGGGGTACCCGGGATATGCAGCCACGCCGGTCGATCCGTCCACAGTAACTCTGGCCGCTAACGCATTGGGGTCCGCCTCTTGCACCCTATCGTCCCCAGTTGAGCGCCATGCTCGTCGAGCTTGTCCCGGCGTTCGCGCGAACGCCGTGTTCCGCGCCTGATTCGCATGGCCCTCGCCGGAGCGAAAAACGCTCCCCGTCATCCCCTTGATCCACAACCGGTGCTAACGTCACCGAATGGCCGAACGGTTAAACCTGCACTTGGTGTCCGAGGCGACCGGCGAGACGCTGAACCAGCTGGCGCGCGCCACGGTCGCGCAGTTCGAGCCGGCTCGCATCGTGATGCACCGCTGGAATCTGGTCCGCTCCCGCTTCCAGCTGCACCGGGTGCTGGAGGGGATCGAGGCCGAGCCGGGACCGGTGCTGTCCACCCTGGTCGACCGCGCGATGCGGACCGAGCTCGAGACCGCGTGCACGCGCTCAGGATTGACGCTCGTGCATGTGCTCGACCCGGTGATCAAGGTCTTGCAGGAGGAGCTGAGCGTCGAGGCGATCTCGCGTCCCGGCCGCCAATACGTGCTGGACGCCGACTATTTTCGCCGCATCGATGCGATGCACTACGTGCTGGCCCACGACGATGGGCAAGCGCAGCCGGGGCTCGCCGAGGCCGACGTGGTGCTGGTCGGCGTGTCGCGGTCCAGCAAGACCCCGACGTCGTTCTACCTCGCCAACCGCGGGATCAAGGCGGCCAACATCCCGCTGGTGCCAGGTCTGGCCGATCCGCCGGGGTTGCTGAAACCGCATTGCCCGGTGATCGGCCTGACGTTGGAGGCGGAGGCGCTGATCGAAATTCGTCGCCATCGCCTGCGTCTGCTCGGCACGCCGCGTGACGGCAACCGCCGCAGCGACAGCGGCGAGTACGTCGACGCCGATGCGGTGCGCGCCGAGCTGCTGTGGGCCCGGCGGTTGTGCGCGGCACGCGGCTGGCCGGTGATCGATGTGACCCGCCGCTCGATCGAGGAGACGGCGGCGACCGTCGTGCAGTTCATGGACGCGTTCCACACTCGCGCCGAAAAGGCCGCTGCACCTTGATCCTGGCCACCCGGCTGATCCTGGCCAGTGGTTCGACGGCACGGGCGGCGTTGCTATGCGGGGCGGGCCTGGCGATCGAAATACGGCCGGCAGCGGTGGACGAGGCGGAGGTCAAGCGTTCGGCGCGCGGCGAGGGCGTGTCGGCCGACGACACCGCGTTGATGCTGGCCGAGCTGAAGGCGTTGCGGGTGGCCCGCGCCAATCCTGACGCGCTGGTGATCGGCGCCGATCAGTTGCTGGTGTGCGAGGACCGCTGGTTCGACAAGCCGGTGTCGCTGGCCGAGGCGCGGTCGCACCTGCTGGCCTTGCGCGGCCGGTCGCACACCCTGGTGACTGCCATGGTCGTGCATCGCGGCGAGCAACGCATTTGGCAGCACGTCGCCAAGCCACGCCTGACGATGCGCCTGTTCAGCGACGCATTCCTCGACGCCTACCTGGCCGCCGAGGGCACCAACGTGCTGGCCACCGTCGGCGGCTACCGGATGGAGGGGCCGGGCGTGCACTTGTTCGACTCCGTCGCCGGCGAGTACTCGGCGATACTCGGCTTGCCGTTGTTGCCGCTGCTCGGATTCCTGCGGCAAACGGGAGCGTTGCTCGCATGAACGACCTGGTCGACGGCTACCGCCGGTTCCGCGCCGAGACCTGGCCTGCCGAGCGCGCACGCTACGAGGCGCTCGCCGCGCGAGGCCAGCGCCCGCAAACCATGGTGATCGCCTGCTCCGACTCGCGGGTCGATCCGGCCACCGTGTTCGACGCCGGGCCGGGCGAGCTGTTCGTGGTCCGTAACGTCGCTGGCCTAGTTCCGCCCTACACCCCGGACTCCGGCTATCACGGCACCAGTGCCGCGCTGGAATTTGCGGTGAGGGTGTTGAAAGTTTGTCGCATCGTCGTGCTCGGCCACGCGCAGTGCGGCGGCATCCGGGCCATGGTCGAGGGTGCGCCGGAGGAGGCGCGGGATTTTGTAAGATCGTGGATGGCGCTGGCGGCGGTGGAGCTGGGGCCGATGCCGGCGCCTCCGGCGAGCGAGGACGTGCTGTATCACTACGAGACGGAGGTGGTGCGGCTGTCGCTCAAGAACCTTCGGACCTTTCCGTGGATCGCCGAGGCTGAACGGGCCGGCCAACTCGAGCTGTCAGGGATGCGGTTCGCAATCCACACCGGGGTATTACTGCGGCTCGAACATGGGCAGTTCGTGCCGGTCTAGCGGCCGTATGGTGCGACAGACACGTAGAAAGACACCAGCCAGATTGCCGGCGCCCGCGCAACCTTTGCGATTGGATCATTCTTTGCAAAATGAGTTGCGCCGGTTCGCGTTCTTCGACGAGTTCAAGGACGACAGCCATCTTGCGTCGGGCGCCGACGGTGTCCGGGCGGAGCACCATGGGTGAGATTAAAGATTGGCAGACCCTGGGCAAGCAGGTCGTCGTCTCCATTCCGTTGACCTCGCCGCTCGAGCCAAGCAAACATCACCGCGCCGGGGGCGAACCGATCAGACCACTTCCACACAGCGAGCGATGGAACCGTAAACATGGATTCGAACATCACGACGGACGAACGGCGCATCTCAGGGCTGCAGCGTCGGATCGATGAAGTCCGCTGGTACCACGAATTCGATTTTGGAAGCGGTTTGCTCGCCGCGCCTAAAACGTCCGATGCTACGTCGCACCGAGCCCTGTGGCACTTCATCGAAAATCAACTCGATAAACTTGATTTTGCCGGAAAAACCGTTCTCGACCTCGGCTGCTGGGATGGCTACTGGTCGTTCTACGCTGAGCGTCGGAACGCGCGACACGTTCTGGCGACCGACGACACCAGCCAGAACTGGGCTGGCGAGGCGGGCTTTAGACTTGCCCACGAGCTGTTAGGGTCGTCCGTCGAATCTGACTTGCAACGGTCTGTCTACCAGTTAGATGCCTTAGGCAGGAAATTCGACGTCATCTTGTGTCTTGGCATCTACTATCATCTTTTCGACCCCTTGTTTGCATTCTCACAGATCCGACACTGCTGCCATGATAAGACGATTGTCGTCATCGAGGGCGATGCCTTTTTCGGGCTGAATGACTTTCTTGGATTGTCGGAAAATCCAGCGCAGTTGGGCGCGCTATATAGCCGTGACCTGCGCAGGGCTCCCCGCTTCGTCCCAGACCCGGATTTACTAAGATTTTTTACGAAAACCGCTTACCTGAACATCGAGAGCGAAGCCGTCCATCCACTCACGACTTTCAACACTGACGGCAGCGTTCCGCGAGGTGTAAATCGAATGCTCTTGACGTGCACGCCACTAAATGGCCTGAACACTTGCCATGTCTACCAACCACCGTTTGGTCTATCGCAATACGACGCTCGCCAGGGCCTGCCACCAGAGCAATGGCCTGGTCACATTTCTTGACATAACTTCAGGAACATAAGTTGGCGACGTAAGATGTAGGCGAGCGTGAAACGTTAAGCTGGGCGCGATCCGCTCGCCACCACCGCGCCGCCGACGATCAGCAGGCACGCCGTCGGCAGCGCCCACGTCGCGGGCGAGATCCCGGTCGCCACCAGCACCGCCGTCGACAGCAGCGGCGCCAGGTACGACAGCGCGCCCAACAGCGGCAGGTCGCCGTGTTTGGTCGCGTGGTCCCAGGCGACGAACGCAAGCCCGGTCGGCCCCAGCCCCAACGCGACCACCGCCGTCAGCTGCCGCGCGTTCGGCACCACGGTCGGCTCGATCGCCAGGTGCGTGACCAGTCCTAGCGCGGCCACAGCGGCGCAGGTGCCCAGGATCGCCTCGCTTGGCACGGCCGCGAACCGGCGGTTCAACACCGAGTAGCTCGACCAAGTGAACGCGACGGCGAGCGCCACCCCATCGCCGATCCAGCGGGTCGCGGTCGCCTCGCCGCCGGCGCCGATCAGCACCGCCGTGCCGGCCAGCCCCATCGCCGCCCCGCCCAGCTGCCGAATCCGCAGGCCGCCGGCACCGGGCAAGAGGCCGGAGAACAGCACGATCAGCAGCGGCCATAGATAGGCGATCAGGCTCGCCTCCGCGGGCGGAGCCAACCTGACGGCGGTGAAGAACAGCGCATGCTCGCCGAACAGGCCGTAGACGCCGAGCGCCAGCGCCGCCGGTGGTTGTCGCACCCGGGCCCAGGCACCCTGCCATGCCACTAGAACCAGCATGACCACGCTCGCGACCGAGAACGCCATCGCCACCATCTGCAGCGGCGGCAGGCCGTGCGCCGCCACGATCAACGCCGCGAGCAAGCCCCACAGCGCGATCGCGACCAGCCCCCACAGCGTCGCCGCGCGGGCCGGCGCTATGGCGCGACCTCGACCACCAGCCGTCCGCGCACCTTACCGTCCAGGATGCGCGGCGCCCAGGCCAGCACGTCGTCGAGCCGGATCGTCTGCGTCATCCGCGCCAACGCCGCGCGGTCGAGGTCGGTCGCCAGCCGCCGCCACGCCTCGATCCGGCGCGGCCGCGGGCACATCACGCTGTCGATGCCGAACAAGGCGACGCCGCGCAGGATGAACGGGGCGACGCTGCCCGGCAGGTCCATGCCGCCCGCCAGCCCGCACGCTGCCACGGCACCACCCGCGCGTGTCCCGGCCAGCACGTTAGCCAGCGTGGTCGAGCCGACGCCGTCGACCGCCACCGCCCACCGCTCGCGCGCCAGCGGCTTGCCGGGCGCCGCCAGTTCGGCGCGGTCGATAATTTCACTGGCACCGAGCGCGCGCAAATAATCCGCTTCGGCGGGGCGGCCGGTGCTGGCGATCACCGTCCAGCCGAGCCGGGCCAGCAGCGCCACCGCGACCGATCCCACGCCACCGGCGGCCCCCGTCACCAACGCTGCCCCGTCGGACGGTTTTAGCCCATGCCGCTCCAGCGCCAGCACGCTCAGCATCGCGGTGTACCCGGCGGTGCCGATCGCCATCGCCTGTGCGGCGCTCAGCCCGTCCGGCAACCGCACCGGCCACGCCGCCGGCACCCGCGCCAATTCGGCGTAGGCGCCCAGGTGGGTCTCGCCCATGCCCCAGCCGTTGACCACGACCGCGTCGCCCACCGCCCACTCGCCGGTGTCCGAGTGCTCGACCATACCGGCCAGGTCGATGCCCGGGACCATCGGCCAGCGCCGCACCACCGGGGCGCCACGCGCGATTGCCAGGCCGTCCTTGTAGTTCAGCGTCGAGTGGCTGACGCGGATCGTCACCTCGCCGGGCATCAGCTCCGCCGGGTCGAAGTCGACGAACCGGGCCAGCGGGGACGCGTCGGCCTTGGTCAGCAGCAAGGCGTGCATATTCCTGGCGTCCTTCAGGCGGTGGGGTGCAGCACGCGGGCGACCGCGTCCAGCACCGAGGCGTCGTCGATGGTCGGCGGCACGACCGGGTTGGTGCCGTCGGCCAGCCCGCGAATGGTCGCGCGCAGGATCTTGCCCGAGCGCGTTTTGGGCAACCGCTCCACCGCGCGGGCGTCGCGGAACGCCGCCACCGGCCCGATCCGCGCCCGCACCAGCGCCACCAGTTCGGCCGCGATGTCCGACGGGTCGCGCGTGACGCCGGCCTTCAGCACGAACAACCCGAGCGGCACCTGGCCCTTGATGGCGTCGGCCGCTCCCACGACGGCGCACTCGGCGACATCGGGGTGGCCGGCCAGCACCTCCTCGATCGCGCCGGTGCTGAGCCGGTGGCCGGCCACGTTGATCACGTCGTCGGTGCGGCCCATCACCCAGACGTCGCCGTCGGCGTCGATCCGGCCCGCGTCGCCGGTGCGGTACCAGCCCGGGAAATCGGCCAGGTAGGCGCTGACGAACCGCGCGTCGTCGCCCCATAACGTCGGCGCGCAACCGGGCGGCAGCGGCGTTCTAATGGCTAGGTTGCCGACCGTCTCGCCATTGGTGATCGGCTGCCCGACATCGTCCAGCACCGCGAGGTCGTAGCCGGGGCTGGGCCGTCCGCCGCTGCCGGGCTTGCTCGGGAACAGGCCAAGCTCGCGAAACCCGGCGGTGATCGCCCAACCCGTCTCGGTCTGCCACCAGTGGTCGACCACCGGCTTGCCGAGTTCGCCCGCGATCCAGGTCGAGGTCGGCGGGTCGCATCGCTCGCCGGCCAGGAACAGCGTCCGCAGCTTCGACAGGTCGTGTCCGGCCAGCAGCTTCGCATCCGGATCGACCTGCTTGATCGCCCGGATCGCGGTTGGCGCGGTGAACAGTGCTGCGACCCCGTGCTCGGCGCACACCCGCCAGAACGCGCCGGCGTCGGGCGTGCCGACCGGCTTGCCCTCGTAGAGCACCGTGGTGAGACCGGCCAGCAGCGGCGCGTAGACGATGTAGCTGTGGCCGACCACCCAGCCGACATCGGACGCGGTCCACATCACCTCGCCGGCGGACAGGCCGTAGATCAGGTCGATCGTGTGCCGCAGCGCCACCGCATGCCCGCCGTTGTCACGCACGACGCCCTTTGGTCGCCCCGTCGTGCCGGAGGTGTAGAGGATGTACAGCGGATCGGTCGCCAGCACCGGCACGGGCGGGTGCGGGGCGGCCGCCGCCGTCGCCTCGGCAAAGTCGTGATCGCGACCGGGTGTCATGGCCGCCTCCAGCATCGGCCGCCGTAAGATCAGGCAGGCCGCCGGCTGATGCGTGGCCATTGCCAATGCCGCGTCCAGCAGCGGCTTGTAGGGCACGACGCGCCCTGGCTCGAGGCCGCACGACGCGGCGATCACCGCCACCGGGCGGGCGTCGTCGATGCGCTTGGCCAGCTCCGGCGCCGCGAAGCCGCCGAACACCACCGAATGCACCGCCCCCAGCCGCGCGCAGGCGAGCATGGCGACGGCCGCCTCGACGATCATCGGCATGTAGACGATCACCCGGTCGCCCTTGCCGACACCCAGTTCCGCCAGCGCTCCGGCCATTTTGGCGACACGCAGGGTCAGCTCGGCGTAGCTGATCCGGGTGACCATTCCCGTCATGGCGCTGTCGGCGATGATCGCCACGCGGTCGCCATGGCCTGCCGCGACGTGGCGGTCGAGGCAGTTCTCGGCGGTGTTCATCACCCCGTCCACGAACCACCGCCCATACGGGCCGCGTGTGCGGTCGAACACCGTCTCCGGCCGGGTGCGCCAATCGATCTTGGCCGCCGCCCGGCCCCAGTAGCCCGCCGGGTCGCGCAGGCTGTCGGCGAGTTCCGCCGCGTGGCGCGCTTCGGCTGCGTTCATCGGTTGGCGTTCCCCCGTAGGACGATACTACAGTGGAACACTATCGCCCGCGAGGCCGCCGATGCTGAACCATGAACTGCGCGTCCACCCGGAGTCGGAGCGGCTGCCGAAGCGGCGCCAGCTCGCGTGGCTGATCGCCGAGACCGCGACCGACCCGGTGCCGGTCGAGCCCGCCGTCGCCGAGATGATTGGCAACCGCATCATCGACAACGCGGCGGTCGCGGTCGCCTCGGTCCGGCGCGGCCCGCCGACCACCGCGCGCGACCAGGCGCTGGCGCACCCGCGTCCCGGCGGCGCCTGCGTGTTCGGCTGTGCCGACACCGTGCGGGTGGACGCGGAATGGGCGGCGTGGGCCAACGGCACGGCGGTGCGCGAGCTCGATTTCCACGACACGTTCCTGGCCGCCGAATACAGCCACCCCGGCGACAACATCCCGCCGATCCTGGTGGTCGCCCAGCAGTGCGGCCGCGACGGGGCGGCGCTGGTACGGGCGCTGGCGACCGGCTACGAGATCCAGGTCAACCTCGTGCGCGGCATCAGCCTGCATAAACATAAGATCGACCACGTCGCCCACCTCGGCCCGTCGGTCGCCGCCGGCCTCGGCACCCTGCTCGGGCTCGACACCGACACGGTGTACCAGGCGGTGCAGCAGGCGCTGCACGTCACCACCGCGACCCGTCAAAGCCGCAAGGGCGAGATCAGCTCGTGGAAGGCGTTCGCCCCCGCCCACGCCGGCAAGCTGGCGATCGAGGCGGTCGACCGGGCGATGCGCGGCGAAGGCAGCCCGAGCCCGATCTACGAGGGCGAGGACGGCGTGGTCGCCTGGCTGCTGGACGGCAAGAACGCGCACTACACCGTGCCGCTGCCGGGCGCGGGCGAACCCAAGCGGGCGATTCTCGACACCTACACCAAGGAGCACTCGGCCGAGTATCAAAGCCAGGCGTTGATCGACCTCGCGTTCGAGCTCGGCCGGCAGGTGAACGACTGGGATCGCGTCCGGTCGGTGGAAATCCAGACCAGCCACCACACCCACTACGTCATCGGCACCGGCGCCAACGATCCGCAGAAGTTCGATCCCACGGCGAGCCGCGAGACGCTCGACCACTCGATCATGTACATCGTGGCGGTGGCGTTGCAGGACGGCGCCTGGCACCACGAGCGCAGCTACGCGCCCGAGCGCGCCGCGCGGGCCGACACGGTGCGGCTGTGGCGCAAGATCAGCACGGTCGAGACGCCGGCCTGGACCGAGCGGTACCACTCCGAAGACGCGGCGACTAAGGCGTTCGGCGGGCGGATCGCGATCACCATGGACGACGGCCGCACGATCGTGGGCGAGAAGGCGGTCGCCAACGCGCACCCGCTCGGGGCGACCCCCTGGACCCGGCCCAACTACGTCCGAAAATTCCGCACGTTGTCCGACGGCATTCTGGCGCCGGCCGAGGCCGACCGCTTCCTCGGTGTCGTCGAACGTCTGGGCGACCTGGGAGTGGGCGAACTGGCCGGGTTGAACGTGGTGGTCGACAACCTGCCGGTGGGCCGCAAGGGGATATTCTAGATGTCCGAGACCGCGTTCAAGCCGAAGAAGTCCGTCGCCTTGTCCGGCGTCACCGCCGGCAACACCGCGCTGTGCTCGGTCGGGCGCACCGGCAACGACCTGCATTATCGCGGCTACGACATCCTCGACCTCGCGGAAACCTCGGAGTTCGAGGAGGTCGCGTTCCTGCTGGTCCACGGCCACCTGCCGAACGCCACCGAACTCGCGACCTACAAGGCGCGGCTTAAATCCATGCGCGGCCTGCCGGCGCTGCTGAGATCGGCGCTGGAAGCGTTGCCGGCGGCGGCGCAGCCGATGGACGTGCTGCGGACCGGCTGCTCGGTGCTCGGCTGCCTGACGCCGGAGGGCGAGCGCCAGACCGCCGAGGGTGCCCGCGACATCGCCGACCGGCTGATGGCGTGTTTCGGTTCCATGCTCGTCTACTGGTTTCACTTCACCCAGCACGGACGCAGGATCGAAGTGGAGACCGACGACGACAGCATCGGCGGCCACTTCCTGCACATGCTGCATGGCGTCGCGCCCCCGCCCGACTGGGTGCGGGCGATGCACACCTCGCTCATTCTCTACGCCGAGCACGAGTTCAACGCGTCGACCTTCGCGGTGCGCGTGGTGATCGGCACCGGCTCCGACATGTATTCAGCACTCACCGCCGGCATCGGCGCGTTGCGTGGCCCCAAGCATGGTGGCGCGAACGAGGCGGCGCTGGAAATCCAGCGCCGGTACGCGACGCCCGACGCAGCCGAGGCCGACATCCGCGCCCGCGTGGCGGCCAAGGAGGTCGTGATCGGCTTCGGCCACCCGGTCTACACCGTCAGCGACCCGCGCAACGTCGTCATCAAGCGCGTGGCGCGGCACTTGGCCGAGCAACAAGGCGACATGGCTGCGTTCCGCGTCGCCGAGCGGATCGAGGCGGTGATGGCCGACGCGAAACGGATGTTCCCGAACCTCGACTGGTTCAGCGCCGTCTCGTACGACCTGATGCGGGTGCCGGTGTCGATGTTCACGCCGCTGTTCGTCATCGCGCGCACCTCCGGCTGGTCGGCCCACGCGATCGAGCAGCGGCAGGACGGCAAGATCATCCGCCCCAGCGCCAACTACGTCGGCCCGGAAGACCTCGTGTTCGTAAAGCTGGCCGACCGATGACCTGGCTCACCGACCCGCTGGCCGCTCCCGCCGGCTACCGGCTGCGCGCCCTGTTGATGCGGCCGGGCTGCCTCGCGATGCCCGGCGCGCACAACGGCATGGCGGCGCTACAGGCTCGCGCCGCCGGGTTCGAGGCGCTGTACCTGTCCGGGGCCGCGATGACCGCCAGCATGGGATTGCCCGACCTCGGCATCGTCACCGTCGACGAGGTGTGCGGGTTCATTCGCCAGGTCGCGCGCGCGGGCCTGCCGGTATTGGTCGACGCCGACACGGGCTATGGCGAGGCGCTGAACGTGATGGCGACCGTGCGCGCGTTCGAGGACGCCGGGGCGGCGGCGCTGCACATCGAGGACCAGCTGCTGCCGAAGAAGTGCGGCCACCTGAACGACAAGAGGCTCGCCGACCCGCGCGACATGGCGGCCAAGGTCGCCGCCGCCGCCCGCGCCCGCCGCCACGCGGTCGTGTTCGCCCGCACCGACGCCGCCGCCAGCGAAGGGCTGGACGGCGCCATTTCCCGGGCAAAACTGTATGTCGAGGCGGGGGCCGACGCGATCTTCCCCGAGGCGCTGCACACCGCCGAGATGTTCCGCGCCTTCGCCGCCGCGATGCCGGGCGTGCCATTGCTGGCCAACATGACCGAATTCGGCCGCACCCCGTTCTTCACCCAGGCCGAGTTTTCGGACTTGGGCTACCGTTGCGTGATCTGGCCGGTGTCGTCGCTACGGGTCGCCAACAAGGCGCAGGCCGAGCTGTACGCGGCGCTCGCGGCCGACGGCGGCACGCACCGGCAGATCGAGCGGATGCAGACGCGGGCCGAGCTGTACGCGGCCATCGACTATGCCGGCTACGAGGCGTTGGATGCCTCGATCGTGGCGACCGTGGTGCCGGCCGGAATGCCGCAGCGGGAGCAACCGTCGTGAACCGATCGATCCTCGCCGAGCTGGAACGCAAGGTGCTCTGGCTCGCGACCTGGACGATCCACCACGCGAACCATGTCCGCCCCAACACGGACGGCTCCAAGGTCGGCGGCCACCAGGCATCCAGCGCCTCGATCGCCACCATCATGACCGCGCTGTACTTCGCCGTGCTGCGGCCGGAGGACCGCGTCGCGGTGAAACCGCATGCCAGCCCGGTGTTCCACGCGATCCAGTATCTGCTCGGCAACCAGACGCCGCAAAAACTGCGAGACTTCCGCGCGTTTGGCGGCGCGCAGTCGTACCCGTCCCGCACCAAGGACACCGACGACGTCGACTTCTCCACCGGCTCGGTCGGCCTCGGCGTGGCGCAGACGCTGTTTTCGTCCCTGGTGCAGGACTACGTGCACGCCCATGGCTGGGGCGCCGGGCGGTCAAAGGGCCGGATGGTCGCGTTGATCGGTGACGCGGAGCTGGACGAGGGCAACATCTTCGAAGCGCTGTTGGAAGGCTGGAAGCACGGCCTGCGCAACACCTGGTGGGTGGTCGACTACAACCGCCAAAGCCTCGACGCGAACGTGCGCGAGGGGCTGTGGGAGAAACTGGAAGCCAACTTCCGCAACTTCGGCTGGGACGTGGTCGTGCTGCGCCACGGCCGGCTGCAGCAGGCGGCGTTCGCCGAACCCGGCGGCGACCGCCTGCGGACCTGGATCGAGGCGTGCCCGAATCAGCTTTACTCCGCGCTGACGTTCGGCGGCGGCGCCGCGTGGCGGGCGCGGCTGACCGACGAGATCGGCGACCAGGGTGCCGTATCCGCCCTGCTCGACCGCCGCTCCGACGCCGAGTTGGCGCGGCTGATGGGCAACCTCGGCGGCCACGACCTGCCGTCGCTGCTCGACGCGTTCGCGGCGGCGCGGGCGCACGACCGTCCGGTCTGCTTCATCTGCTACACCATCAAGGGGTTCGGGCTGCCGCTGGCCGGGCACAAGGACAACCACGCCGGCCTGATGAACGCGGCCCAGGTCGAGACGCTGCGGGCCGCCATGGACATCCGGACCGGCCATGAGTGGGAGCGGTTCGAGGGCCTCGCCATCCCGCCCGCCGAACTCGACGCGTTCTTGGCGTCCGTTCCGTTCAACGCCGCCGGACCACGCCGCCACACGGCCCCGGTGATCGCCGTGCCCGAAACGCTGACTGTCGCGATCGGCGCCGAGACGTCGACCCAGCACGGGTTCGGGCTGCTGATGCACGAGCTGGCCAAGGGCGACACCGAGCTGGCGCGGCGCATCGTCACCACCTCGCCCGACGTCACCGTCTCGACCAACCTCGGCGCCTGGGTCAATCGGCGCGGCCTGTACGCGCGACAGGCGATGGCCGACGTGTTCCGCACCGAACGCATCCCGTCGACGTTCCACTGGCGGTTCTCACCCGAGGGCCAGCATTTCGAGCTGGGCATCGCCGAGATGAACCTGTTCACCATGCTGTCCGCACTCGGGCTGTCGCACGGCATCGAGGGCGAGCGGCTACTGCCGGTCGGCACGCTATACGACCCGTTTATCGAACGCGGCCTCGATGCGCTGAACTACGCCTGCTACCAGGATTCTCGTTTCATCCTGGTCGCGACGCCATCGGGCGTGTCGCTCGCGGGCGAAGGCGGCGCGCACCAGTCGATCGCGACGCCGCTGATCGGGATGGCGCAGGATGGCCTGACCAGCTTCGAGCCGGCGTACGTCGACGAACTCGCGCTGCTGTTGCGCTGGGCGTTCGACCACATGCAGCGGCCCGATGGCGGCGCGGTCTACTTCCGGCTGTCGACGCGCGTCATCGCCCAGCCGCAACGCTCGCTGCCCGCAGCCGACACCGTCGAAGGCGGCTACTGGGTGCGCCGGCCCGGCCCGAACGCCGAGGCGGTGATCGCCTACACCGGCGCGGTGGCCCCGGAGGCGTTCCAGGCGGCCGGGCTGATTGCCGAGGACCGGCGCGACGTCGGGCTGCTGGCGGTGACCTCGGCCGACCGGTTGCTGGCCGGCTGGCACGCGGCGCAACGGATGCGGGACCAGGGGCAGGCCGCCGGACCGAGCCATGTCGAGCGACTGTTGGCCGACGTGCCGCGCGATTGCGGGCTGGTGACGGTGCTGGACGGCCACCCGGCGACGCTGGCCTGGCTCGGGTCGGTGCGGGGCCACCGCACGCGGGCGCTCGGCGTCACGCGGTTCGGCCAGACCGGCACGATCGCCGACCTGTATCGCGCGGCCGGCATCGACGCGCAGGCGATCGTCGCGGCGGCGCAGGCGGTGGCGCCGGGACGGCCGATCCGGCATTTGCGCGCGGTGGGGTGACCTACGGCCCGTTGTTACGGCCCGTCTCTACGCCTCGTCCGGCACCTGGCCGAACGTGCCGAGGTGCTCGGCCGGGCCGAATTCCTCGGCGTCGTCGTCGTGCGTCATGCGGACCACCCGGGCACCCGCGACCGAGCCGCCGGCCATCGCCTTCTCCGCGCGCCGGATTCCTTCGTCGACGGTGCGGCATTCGATGGCGGTGCCCGGCTTGAGCGTCCCGCGCGCGTTCATGACGTAGGGCTGGTAGATGATCTTGGCCGTGGTGGGCATGGCGTCTTCCTTACGTCGCCGGGACCATGAAATCCCGCACGATCGGCACCGCGTCCCGCTGCGGCGACAGCAGGAGCTGGAACACCATGTTCGACCCGTGCAGGAAGCCGAGTTCCACCGCCGCGAGGTAGAATTCCCACATCCGGCAGAACCGCTCGTCCATCAGCGCCGCCGCCGCCTCGCGATGTGTGGCGAACCGGGTCCGCCAGTGCCGGAGGGTATGGTAGTAGTGCAGCCGCAGCACCTCCATGTCGGCCACCCACAGCCCCGTGCGCTCGGTCGCCGCGAACACTTCGGACAGCGACGGCACGTAGCCGCCCGGAAAGATGTACTTGCGGATGAACGGCCCGGTCGTGCTGGGCGGCGCCATGCGGCCGATCGAGTGGACGTAGGCATAGCCGTCGTCGGTCAGCAGTTCGCGAATTTTCCGAAAATACGCGCCGAAATGGCCGATGCCGACGTGCTCCATCATGCCGACCGACACCACGCGGTCGAACTTGCCATCCAGGTCGCGATAATCCAGCTCGCGGAACTCGACCAGACCGGAAACGCCCTCCCGCTCCGCCAGCTCGCGCGAGATCTTGAGCTGCTCCGGTGACACGTTGATCGCGACCACGCTGGCGCCGGTCGACTTCGCGATATGCACCGCGAACGAGCCCCAGCCGGAGCCGATCTCGGCCACCGTCATCCCCGGCCGCAGCCCGAGTTTGGCGGTCGCACGGGCCAGCTTGGCGACCTGTGCGGCCTCCAGCGTGTCGTGCTCTGGATCGTTGAAGAACGCGCAGGAATAGTTCAGCCCGTCGTCCAGAAACAGCCGATAGACGTCCACCGGCACGTCGTAGTGGCTGCGCGCGTTGCTCGCCGCCGCCGCGACGGAGTTCTGCTGCTGGCGACGGCGTAGCGTCATCCACACCCGCCGCAGCAGCTTCTGCGAGGGTGCGGCGCCCAGGTTGCGACGGTTGACCGAGAACAGCAGCAGCAGGTCATATGCCGTCGCCCCCGCCTCGAACGTCAGCGTGCCGTCCATATACGCCTCGGCGGCGTACAACTCGGGATTGAGCGCCAGTTTAGTGTGCAGGCCCTTGTCGTGCAGCCGGATCTGCACCGCCGGGCCGGGTGCATTCCCAAACACATGCGTGCGCCCGTCGGCGTCGATCAGCGTGAGCGTGCCCACCCGGATGAACGTCCGAAGCAGGCGGGTCAGCAGGTACATCGTCGCTCTCCAGAGCCTCTTGGCGGCCGAGAGCTAGTCTAAACCGGCAGCACCGTCGCGGGCCAAACGACGGCCCGCGACGATTTGCGTCAGCCCTTCTTGCGGGTCGGGACCGGGGCCGGCTTGGCTGCCTTCGGCGCGGGCTTTGCTGCGGGCATCGGCGCCGGCGCGGGCTTCGGCTTGACCGAGGACGCCTTCTTGGTCGGCTCCTGCTCGTCGGGCTCCTCGTCCTCCTCCTCGTCGTCCTCGTCGTCCTCGCCCTTCTCCTCGGACGCCTTCACGTTCACCGAACCCTCGGCGATCTCGGTCAGCTTGTCGTCGTCGGCGTGCGCCTGGTCGCGCAACACGGTCAGCTCCGTGACGGCGTCGTTCAGACCCATCTGCCTCGCGAACGCGATCAGCGAGCCGTAGCGGGTGACCTCGTACGTCTTGACGCCCTGCAGGCAGGCGATCAGGGCGGCGTCGAGCACCGGGCCCTTCTCGCCCTCCTCGATCGCTTCCTGCGCCTCGGTCAGCAGGCCGTTCATCGCCTCGCACGCCTTGCCGCGCGGCCGCTTGCCGACCGCCTCGAACACCTTGTCGAGCCGCTCGATCGGCTCGTTAGCATGGTCCTTGCCGGTCTGCAGCATCTGCTTCACCTGCTCGTTGGTGACCGAGCGCATGATCTTCGTCGCCGACTTCGCCGAGGCTTTTTCGGCGTAATAGATGTCCTGCAGGAAGTGCAGGAACAGGTCGTTCATCGTCTTCATCGCGGGAACCTCCTTGAGCCGGACGAATTGCACCGGTCGGTCGCGCCAACGCGGTTTTAGCCGAATGGTTTTGTGCCGGGTGCGCGACGATTACGGAATGCTCGGCAGCACCCGGATCGACGCGTCGGCCGCCCGCCCCGCCGCGTCGAGCACGCGCAGATCGTAGAATCCGGGGCCGGGCGGGGTCCACGACGCCTCCCGCAGCGCCGGCGTCGACGGCAGTGCGACGTCGTCGACCAGGAATTTTAGCGGCCGGATGCCGCCGCGCGCCCGCAGCGTGACCGCGCCGGTGCCGGTCAGTGTCGCGTCCGGTGGCGGATACAGCAGCGTCACCCGGTCATCGGCGGCGCGGGCGGCCAGCGTCGCCGGATGCGCCGCGACTGCTTCTTGCCGCGGCGACGCCGGCAGCAGGGCGAAGGCGCGGGCCAGCAACGGCAGCGCCTCGTCGGCCGCGATGACCCCCGGTTGCGGCGTCGCGTCCGGGCGGCCGATCCAGATGCCAATGACGTGGGCGCGGTCGAACCCGAGCGCCCAGGCGTCACGACCCGCCGCACTGGTGCCGGTCTTCCAGGCGATACCGCCGGGACCGCCGCCGGGAAACGGCCGGGTTAGGATCTCGGCCGTCATCGCCGCCGCACTTGCGGTTAGCAGCGGCGCCTCGGCCGGCGTCTCGTCATGGGTCAGGCGCAACGGGACGAAGCGGCCGTCGGTCGCCAGCGCAGCATACAGCGCCATCAGCCCCCGCAACCGCATCCCGCCGCCGCCCAGAATGACCGGCAGCGATCCCTCGGCGTCGCGCGGCAATTCGAGGCCGGCTGGTGCGAGCGCGGCGGCGAACCGCGCCGGGCCGTAGCGGTCCAGCAACCCCACCGCCGGCAGGTTGAGCGACCGCCGCAGCGCCTCGGCCGCCGTGACCGGCCCCGCGAAACGCCTGGAAATGTTTTCGGGGGCGTACGACCCGAACCGGCGCGGCGCGTCCATCAGCACGGTGTCCGGCGTCGCCAGCCCGTCCTCGAACGCCAGCGCATACAACAACGGTTTTAGCGTCGACCCCGGCGAGCGCACGGCACGGGTCAGGTCGGGCGGTGTGGCACCTCCGGCGGTGGTGGCGGCCAGCACCGTGCGGGTCGCCGCGTCGGCCACCATGACGCTGATCGCCACGTGCTCCGGCATCCGCGTCGCCTCGCCGCTGGTCCACCGATCGAGCGCCCGTTGCAGCGAGCCGTCCAGCGTGCTCGCGACATCGCCCGTGTAGGCCGCGAGCAGGGTACGCGCGGTGCTCGGCATCGGCGTGCGGTGGGTCGGCACCGGTTCGCCCGCAGCCTCGGCGGCCTCGTGCGCGGACAGTGCCGCGTCCAGCACCCGGTCGCGCAACGCCTGCGCGCGCGCCGGGAACCGGTCCGGGCGCAGTGCCTCGGGGCGGCGGGGCAAGGCCACCAGCAGCGCCGCCTCGGCGGTGTCGAGCGATCGCGCCGGCTTGCCGAACCAGGCGCGCGAGGCCGCCTCGACGCCGACCAGGTTGCCTCCGAACGGCGCCAGGCTCAGCCACATGCCGAGCACGTCGCGTTTCGAGTAACGCGCCGTCAGTTGCAGGGCGCGAAAACTCTCGATCAGCTTGGCCCGCAGCCCGCGCGGCCGGGGCTCGAGCAACCGGGCGACCTGCATGGTCAACGTGGAGCCGCCGGAGATCACCCTGCCGGCGCGGGCCATCTGCGTCGCGGCACGGATGGCGGCGATCGGGTCGACGCCGGGGTGCCACCAGAACCGCCGGTCCTCGGTCGCCACCAGCAAGCGCAGCAACATCGGCGACACCGAGTCGGCCGGCGTGTCGAAGCGCCAGACGCCACCCGGCGCCGGCCGCAGCGCCAGCACGTCGCCCCGCGCGTCGCGAACCACGCTGCCGGTCTCGGCCAGTCGCGACAGGTCGGGCGGGAACGCGCGATCCAGCCCGAACGCGGCGGCGAGCAGCAGGACGCCCGCCGCCAGAAGGTTACGGAGCAGGCGACACCGTCACCCGCACGCTACCCTGGCGCGCGAACAGCGACGGCCGGTACATGTCGGCCAGTTCCAGCCCCGGATATTCGTACTCGCCCGGTGTGGTGGCGCGAACCAGCACGGCGACGCGAAAATCCGGCTTCTCCGGCGTCAGGTCGAGCGCCATCGTGACCCGGTCGTCGCGCGCCGCCTCGGATCGCGGCTGGCTCAGCTCGCCCAGCCAGTCCATGCCGGCGATCTTGCCGCCGCCCAAATGGCCGGCGATTTCCCAGCCGGCGGGCAGACCGGCGACCAGCATCGCCTGGTGCGCCTGCTGATCGTCGGCCCGGCCTTCGACCAGCATGACGAAGTCGGTGTTCTGCGCCAGCTTGTCGGGCGCCACCGGCTCACCCGCCTGGGTGAAGAAGTTGCGTTTGACCTGCATCATGTGTCGCGCCGCAGGCGGTGCCACGCGCGCGACGCCGGTCACAGACTCGCTGCGCCAGAGCGACGCCGTGCCGGTGTTGCGAAGCGTCACCGGCCCGGTCAGCGCCACCGTGGCGAGCGGCCCCGCGACCGGCCTGCCGTCGACGGTCGCCGACAGCGCCGGCCCGGACTTCGCCAGCACCCCGCCTGCCGCCGCCGCCCACGCCTGCTCCTGCGTGCTCAGCGTCGCCGGGTCCAAATCCGCTCCCGGCAACGCCGACGCCAGCTGCGGCGCAGTCAGGGCGCGGGTGCCGCTCTCGGTAATCAGCACCGCCGTCGCCAGCTGGTCGCGCACCGCCGAGCCGTCGTCGTAGCGCCAATAGACGCGCGCGGGAGCGTTGAATGCGTCCTTCATCATCGCCGTCCCCAATGGTGCCTCGGCGATCCGCACCAAGGCGGCCCCCAGTTGCGCCCGGGCGAGCGGGGTCGGCAGGGCGTCCACGCCCTCGGTCGCGAACCGCCGGATTGCCGCCGCCGGCGCGCGGTCGGCCATCGCCAGCACGTAGGCCGCGTACGCCCGTCCGGCCTTCTGCGCCGGGTCGTCGGCGTCGCGGGCCACCTCGTCATTCAAGTATTTAAGGGCGTTGTCGATCGCGGTCGGCGGCACCGTCGCCCCGGCCTGTTTCGCCCGCAACAGGAACTCGATCGCGTATGGCGACAACCACGGCTCCGCGTCATCGTCGGACGACCACAGCCCGAAGCCGCCGTCGAACCGCTGCTTATCCAGCGCCAACTCGACCGCGCGCGCGAGCCGTCCGGCGCGATCCGGCCCCGCCGCGGCACCGTCGGGCAGCAACGCGAGCGGCAGCCCACGGCTGGTCAGCTGTTCGAGGCAACTCAGCGGGTAGTCCTGCAGCGCCTGCACCAGCGCCCCCACGTTGTAGCGAACCGCGCTGCCGAGCGAGAGCGACGCGCGCCAGGTGCCGGGGATGAAGATGTCGGTCGCCGGCGTTACGGCATACGACGCGCCCGGCGCCACCTCGCCCTGCGCGATCAACGAGGTGCGGCCGCGCGCCGGATGCACGAACAGGCTGAGGTCGTGGTGCGCCGTGAAACCGCCCGGCCCGGTCAGGTCGAGACCGAGCCTGCCCTCGCCGCTGTCGCCCGCGCGCAGCCCGGTCAGCACCGTCGTCCGCTGGTCTTTGGCAAGCGCCGCGTCGAGCGTCGCCGGCCCGTCCAGCGTCACGGCGCCGCTCGCCGTCACCGCCACATGCACCGGCCCCGCCGGCAACTCGACGTTGTGCAGCGAGACGCCGAACCTCGCGGTGTCGCCGGGTGCGAGGAAGCGGGGCAGCAGCGCCTCAGCCACCAGCTTGTCGCGCACCAGCACGTCCGTCGACGCCGAGCCGACGCGGTCGCCCTGCCACGCCACCGCCATCAGCCGCAGCTGGCCCTGGAAATCCGGCAGGTCGAGCGGGATTTTCGCCACGCCATCGGCGCCGACGCGCACCGGGTCGGTGAACAGCGAGACCACCCGTTGCGGCGGCGGTGGTGCGGCGTCCTCGGTGTCGCCGCCGCCGCCCTCGCGCAATGTCGCCAGCGTGCCCTCGGCCGGGCGCAACAGCCGGCCCCACTCGTCGCGGACGTCGATGCCGAGTGCCCGTTGGCCCAGGAACCAGCCGAGCGGGTCGGGCGAGGCGAACTTGGTCAACCGCAGCACGCCTTCGTCCACCGCCGCCAGCGTCAGCGTGGCACCGGGTGTCGCATGCACCTCGACCGTCACCGGCCCACGCGGGCGAAACACCTCGGGCGTCACGAGCGACACCGGCAGCGCGCGGGTGGCGGGGTCGATGCCAAGCCAGGCGACGCCGATCGCGCGCTCGCTGACCGCGTGCCCTTCCGGCTGTCCGTCGGTCGGCCGGAAGGCATGGACCGCGACGTAGGCGCCGGCACCCCAGTCGGCGCCTACCTGGACGTCGACCGTGGTGCCGCCGGCCGGGATGTCGAACGAGCGCAACTCGTGCACCCGGTTGGACGCGACCAGCAGCGCCGCCGGCCCGGCGTATGGCGCGTCGATCCGGATGTGCGCGACATCGCCCGGCGCGTAGGCCTTGCGGTCGGTGGCGACGCGGACGCGGGCCGGGATGTCGGCGTTCTCGGAAATCTCCCAGCCGGCGCTGAACTCTCGCGACGCGGCGGCGAGGCCCCGGTCGCCCTGCACCACCTGCAACTTGAACCGGCCGTAGTCGACGCCCCACGCCAGGTGCAGCGGTTTATCGGCGGGGATGTCGACCGTGCGACCGTCGACCGGCTGGTCGCGCCACTGCGTCTCGTACGAGGCGACGCCGTGCCGCACCACCAGCCGCCAGTCGGGCACCTGGCGCACCAGCGTCATCTTGGCCCCCGGCATGGCGATCGGCTTGCCGTCGGAGTCGAGTGCGATGACGTCGAACGACGCCTGCTGGCCGGGTGCGAACACGCCGTCGTCGGCCCCGGCGCGGATGCCGATCAGCGGACCGGCGGGGCGGATCGGCACCGTCACGCGCTCCGTCACCGGGCGGCCGGCCGGGTCGCTGATGGTGGCGGCGATGCTCGCCTGCAATGCGCCGGTGGTGTCCGGTAGCGTCGAAAGATCGACCGGGATCGCGGTGTTGCCCTGCGCATCGGTTTCGGCGAGCGGCGGGGTCGCGTTGGTGCCCGGCAGCTGCTCGCCGGCGAGCCCGAAGATGTAGCCGGCGTGGTCGGCGAACGGCGTCGGGTTGGCCTCGATCCGCACCTGCGCCGTGCCGCCCAGCCCGGCGCCGGGCGCGCCATACAGGAACCGCACCGCGACCGGGATGTCGGTGGTGCGCCCCGGCGGCAGCGGCGCGGTCGGCGAAGTCAGGTCGACCGCGAGGCGGGCCGGCACGAAGGCGTCGACCTGGAACGTCGCCTCGCCGACCAGCGGGCCGTCGGTGGTCGTCGCATGCAGCGACACCCGCCACGCGCCGAGCTGCGCGCCCGGCGACAGCGCGATCGGGATGGTCAGCGCGCCGTCGGTGCCGGGCGGCGGCACGATGTCGGAAAACACTTGCCCGTTCGGCCGCGTCACGACGGCGTGCAGCGGCGTCGCGATCGGGTGGCCGGCCGGGTCGCGCGGCAACGCCATCGCGTGCGCCGTCTCGCCCGGCCGGTAGATGCCGCGGTCGAGCCACACGAACGCGTCGGTGCCGGCGACGATGGCGCGGCCCGCCACGCCGCGGTCGCTGAAATCGAACGCCGGCCGGGTCAGGCTCAGCACCGTGCTATCGCCGTCCGGCCCGCGCAGGTGCAGCGCCGCCGGGGCCGACCCATTGGTGCCCCGCAACAAGGGTCGGGCGAACCGCACGTCGCCGGAGCCGTCGGTGGTGGCGGTCGCCAGGATGTCGTTGTCGGCGGCGATCAACGCGACCTCGACGCCGGCCTTTTCGCGCGCCGTCGCATAGCCGCGCACCTGCACCAGCAGCCCGTCGTCGCCCTGCCACGCGGTCGGGGCCAAGTCGGTCCGCAGCACCAGCTGCGCCGCGTTGGTCGGCGCATCCGAGCGCAGGTGTTCGTCGGCGGGGCTTGCGAACACCGCATACAGGCCCGGCGCCGACAGCACGGCGGACGGCAGCGGCAGGCGGGTGTGGGTTAAATCGTTGCGGGCGAACGCCGGGATTTTGGCGTTGCCGGTCCAGACGGTGGCGCCGGCTTGCCGCAGCGACTCGACATCGGTTTCGGCCAACTGGTTGCCGGGCGGGTGAGAAGCCAGGAACGGCTGCGCCGCGCGCTCGCTGATCCGCACGATTTCGAGTTTCACCGCCGGTAGGTTCACGCTGGCCAGCCCGATCTCGGCAGCCGCGCTTTTCGCCTGCAGGAACCGCTGCCCGTCCAGCACGACGCGCGGCTGGCGGTCGGGCATGGCGACGTCGAGCACCTGTTCGCGCAGCACGCGGGCCCCGTCCCGCCCCGGCATCCCGGCTCGCACGACGACTCGCGTGGTGGTGCCGGGGCGCAGGCCGGTGACGCACAGCTGCTTGTCTTCCAGCGTCACCGCCGCGTCCGGCATCGGCGGCGCCAAGTGCACCCAGTCGCCCGGATGGAAGTCGGCCTGGCCACCCGGCTCGCCCACGAACTTCAGGCAGGCGCGGGCGGGGAAATTCTCCGGCTCGGTGGCGACGCCGCGCAGCAGCAGGCCCAGCTGTTGCCGGCGGAGCGTCAGCTGCGTCCGCAGGTCGGCGTCGTCGGGCGAGCGGTCGGCGGCGTAGGTCAGCACGTCCAGCTCGGCCGCCGGGCGATCGAGTTTCGTCAATGCGTCCCGCAACAGCCGCAGCGCCTCGGTGGTGTTGGCCACCGCCTCGGGCGTCTCCGATCCCTGCGCCTGGCCGAACGCGAGCCAGGCCGCGTCGAGCGCGTGCGCGGCGTCCGGCGTCGGGCGGCGCAGCAGGTCGCGGGCGAGCGCCAGCCAGACGTTGGCGCCGACCTGACCCTGCCCGGCGCGCTCGGCCCAGGCGGTGGCACCGGCGGTCAGGTCGTCATGGCGATCCGCATCGTCGGCGGTGGCCTCGGACCTGTCGCGTTGCCGCGCGGTGCCGCCGGCGGGGAACCGCGCCCGCAACGTCTGTTCATAACGGCTCGCGTCGGCGGAGAGCCCGGGGATCGCCAGCTCGTCGGCGTGAACCCCGTGGGACCAGAACGACGTGAGCAGACCGGCCGCCAACAGAGCGCTGCGTCGCATGGATCGATCCCTCGGTTTGGCGACACGATGCACGCGCTTTTGCAATGACTCAACCGCTTGCGCGGAATTGCGCGAGCCGCACGAACAGCGCCTTGTTGCTGTCGTACAGCGTGCCGTGGATCGCCAGCAGGTCGCGATAGCGCGCCGTGGCGACCGGATCGGGGACCACCGTCCGCGACGCCCCGCCCATGCCGGCGCTGGCCGCCTCGATCGAGGGATACCACCCGGCCCCGTGCGCCGCGATCATGCCGGCCCCCAGCGCCGATGCCTCGACGACGTCGCGCAGGCATACCCGGTGGCCGGTCGCGTCGGCCACCATCTGCGTCCATAGCCGGCTGCGGGCACCACCGCCGATCACCACGATATCGTCGACCCGGACGCCGGCCCGGGCCATCGCCGCGAGGCCGCGAGAGAATTCCAGCGTCAGGCCCTCGGTGATTGAGCGGAACAAGTGCGCGACCCCGTGTGAGCTGCCGAGGCCGACGAAGCAGCCGCGGGCGTCAGAGTCCCAGTTTGGGTCCATCGCGCCGGACCAGGTCGGTAAGGTCAGCAACCCGTCCGACCCAATCGGAATTTTCGCCGCCTCCGCCTCGAGCTCCGCGTGCGCGGTCGGCCCGATGTGGCCCGCGACGTTCCGCACCAGCCAGTCCAGCAGGAAGGTGCCGGTGCGCTGTACCGTCTCCAGCACGTAGCCGGCGCCGGTCGCAGAGGTCAGCGTGCGCCAGTCGAGTGCGGTGACCGGGCGCGCCGACCACACCCCGGCCACCAGCGCCGTGCCGAGGTTGAGGTAGCCGTGTCCTGCGGTGACGCTGCCGGTGCCGACGCCGGCGCACTGGCCGTCGCCGCCGGCCGCGAACACCGGCGTTTTCGCGAGCAGCCCCGTGGCCGCCGCCGCCGGTTCGGTGACGCCGCCAAGCAGGGTTCCGGGCGCCACGATCTCCGGCAGTTGCGCGAGGGCAATCCGAAGGTGCGCGAGAATGTCCGGCGACCAGCGTTTCGCCTCGATCTCGAACAGCCCGATCGGGTCGGCGCTGCACCAGCTCGTCGCGCGCCGGCCGGTCAGCCGCGCGGTCAGGTAGGCGTGCACCTCGACGAACCGTGCGGTGCGCCGATAGATTTCCGGCTCATGGTCGCGGACCCAGGCGACCCGGTATAGCGCCGGGGTGAGGTCGGGCGGCTTGCCGGTCAGTCGATGGATCGTGTCGGCGCCGAGCGCCGTGACGACACCGGGCATCGTCTCGCGCCCGCGCTCGTCGAGCCAGACCAGCGCCGGGCGCACCGGTTCGTCGTCGGCGCCGAGGAAGCCGAGCGTCTCGCGCTGGTTGGCGACGGCGACGCCGGCGATCCGGTGCGGGTCGACGTGTTCCCAGAGCTGGCGAACGGCGGCGGCCGTGGCGGCCCACCAATCGCCCGGATCTTGCTCGAACCATCCCGCGTGGGGCGAGGTCATCGGCACCGGCGCGCGGCCCTCGGCGACCGCGACGCCGTCGGGCGTCCAGGCGATCGCCTTGGTGCTCTGGGTCGAGCTGTCGATGCCCAGGACCAGGTCGGGCTGCATGCTTCCGGTTCCTCTCCCACGTCGGCGTCGTTGACGAGGTTTGACGCCGCCCATAGCGTGCCGGTCAATCCGGGCGACAATGAGGTGCCGATGGCCGCGACCCAATGGACGTCGCAGATCGACGACATGGTTGCCGGGCGTTGGATCAATCCCGAAACCGCCCAGCCTGCGACCTTGCCGTATCGCTCGATCGTCATCGATGAGGATTTACGCGGTCGCGAGGCGGACCTGGTCGCCGGCTTGCGGCTGGATGGCGCGGTCGGCGTCGTCTGCGATGCTGCGACCCACCAGGCGATGGGCGAGCGGGTCGCGCGCGCGCTGGGTGCCGCCGCCGTCATCCTGGACCACCCGCACGCGGACGAGGCGGCGGTCGCCGACTTGCGCGACCAGACGCGGCACTTCGATGCGCTGGTCGCCGTCGGATCGGGCACCGTCAACGACCTGACCAAGTACGTGACCGCGACCGATGGCCGGGAATTCTGCGTGTTCGGCACCGCGGCGTCGATGAACGGCTACACGTCCACCACGGCGTCGATCACGCTGCATTCGGGGTTGAAGGTGTCGAGACCGGCGCACGCGCCACGCGGCGTGTTCATCGACCTGGCCGTGAACGCGGCAGCACCTCGCCATCTCGCCGCGGCGGGGTTCGCCGACTGCCTGTGCCGGAGCACCGCGCAGGTCGATTGGTGGCTGTCGCACCGGCTGTTCGGCACGACCTACACCGACCTGCCGTTCGCCCTGCAACGTGGCGACGAGGCTGAATTGATGCAGCGCGCGAAATTGCTACCCGAGCGCGACATCGCCGCGTTTGGCACGCTGCACCGGGTGCTGACGCTGTGCGGCCTCGGCGTCAGCTTCACCGGCATGAGCAACCACGGTTCCATGGGCGAGCACCAGATCTCGCACTACATCGACTGCTTCGCGGGGTCGCTGCACCCGGGGTCGCTGCATGGCCAGCAGGTCGGTGTGGCGACGCTCACGATGGCCCGGCTGCAGCAGCGGATTCTGGCGATGGACGCGCCGCCGATGGTGCGGGCGACGGTGGTCGATCCCGAGGCGATGCGCGGGCGCTACGGCGACGCGGTGCTGCCGACGGTGCTGGACGAGCTGCGGAGCAAGGCGCTGGACGCCGCCGGGGCCGACACGCTGAACGACAAGCTGGCGCGGCTGTGGCCGGAACTGCGGCGCGAGTTGCAGGCGTTCACGCTGCCGGTCGAGCAGATGCATGCGGCGCTGGCGGCGGCGGGCGGGCCGACCAACGCGGCGGAGCTGGGGCTCGACGTGGGGTTCTACCGTCAGGCGGCGCGGTATGCGCGGGAGATCAGGCGGCGGTACTCGATGCTGGATCTGGCGGCCGACGCGGGGTTGCTGGATGGGTTTGTGGAGGGCGAGGCGTAGCCGTGAAGCGCAGCGTAGTATGTGTGACGAGGTGCTATCCGGAGCGGTTTCGACCTGTCCGGCAGATCAACCCGGACGGCCGCTTCATCCATTATTGAACTGCCTGTTGACATCCATCGCGCGCAAAAGTCCCATGCCGCGTCGAAAAACCGGATGGCGTCCGACGCGCCACGCAGAGGGAGAAAACGCCATGAGGGTCACCAAACGACACTTTGCCGCCGCCTCGGTCGCGGCTGTCTCGGCGCTGGGCATGACCGCCGCCTCGGCGCAGGATTACGAGGGCGCGGTCAAGGCCTCGCTGACCGACTTCGCCGCCCCGCACGCCTATGACGGCGTCACCATCAACGTCGCTTGCCGCCACCTGCCGGCGATGGACTTCATCGAATCGCACAAGGCGCTGTTCGAGACGCAGACCGGGGCCAAGATCAGCTTCACCGACTACCCCGAGAACGACCTCCGCAGCCACATCGTCGCCGACGCGGCCAACAAGGCGGGCGGGTTCCAGCTGTATTGCCTCGACAACAACTACATCCCGTTGTTCGCCGCGAGTGGCTGGGTGTTGCCGCTCGATGCGTCGATCAAGCCGGCCTACAAGCTCGACGACGTGTTCGACAGCCTGAAACAATCGTACTCGTGGGACGGCAAGCTGTATGGCCTGTCGATCTACTCCGAGGTGACGATCCTGTATTACCGCAAGGACCTGCTCGACGCCGCCAAGCTGGCCGTGCCGACCACCATCGCGGAACTCGAGACGGCGGCCAACAAGCTCAAGAACCCGCCGCGCACATTCGGCATCGCGCTGCGCGGGCTGCGCGGCGAGGGCATGAACGTCTACACCTGGACCGAGTGGCTGCGCAGCTATGGCGGCGACTTCCTCGGCCCCACCATGCAGCCGGCGTTCGACAGCCCCGCCGCGATCGAGGGCACCGAACACTACGCCAAGCTGATCCAAGACGCCGGCCCGCCGGGCAGCGGCACCTGGGGCTGGCCGCAGGTGTCGTCGTCGTTCGCCGCCGGGCGCGTCGCCATGACCATCGAGAGCACCGCGTTCTACCCGACGTTCAACGACCCGAAGCAGTCCAACGTCACCGGCAAGATCGGCTACGCGGTCGTTCCCGCCGGGCCGAAGGGCGCCTACCCAGCCAACTATGCGATCGGCCTCGCGGTCGCCTCCAGCGTCGACCCGTCGAGCAAGACGTTCGAGGCC
>JAABUX010001971.1_pt1 | contig 29822 bp, 27 predicted proteins | sample 5561851 | NCBI WGS metagenome assembly JAABUX01 (sample SAMN10711883, study PRJNA513361) | rock metagenome | isolation source: Antarctica rocks | place: Antarctica: Victoria Land, Richard Nunatak red sandstone | collected 2016-01-03 | reverse complement strand
TTCCGCGGGTTCCTCGCCTTCGCCGCAGCCATCCTGAACTGGCGGCTGAAGGTCAGGCTTTGCGCCCAAGCCCAAGCACGTCAATAGCTTAGGTGGTCCGCAAAACTTTGTCCCTAGACCCTAGTAACTTGGGATCACATACTATTCATCAACTTTGCATGCAACTCAAAATACTTCCTGTAAAGATATGTTAGAACCGAGGGGTGAGCCGGGGAGCTTTGTGCACTCTTCTGGGCTGGTGCGGGTTGAAGGCGCCTCGTTCCGATCACTTCTGATCTGGCCGGCATGCTGATTTGCCCGCAAGGCGCTTTCATGCGAAGCCGGCTTCCAGTGCGGCCCCGCTCTCGGGCTGCCGTGCCGGCCCCCCGTGCATCCGAGATCAGGCCCCACCCTCGCCGCAGCACCCCGTTCCGGAGGATTTGCGGGGGTGTCCAGGAGAACCGCACGTCGAAGGCCGTCTGGTTGGTCCGGTCCGGCCGTGGGTGCTGCCGCGGGTTCCGTCCTCGCCGGTCAACAGGCGGCGGGTCGCATGGGCACGGCCTGCAGATGGCTGTGGTTAAAACTCTTGGCTTGAGTCGGCGGCCAAACCGCCGGGTGGACTGGCGCCATGCCGTAGCACTGCCCCGGCGCGCCCAAGCTGGCCGACCGCATCGCCCAGGCGCTCTGCAATCAGCGGCAAGTCCGGCAGGAGGGGATCACGGCGGAGATCATCGAGCTTGCCGCCAGGGAGACGGCACGCCGGTCCATTGCCTGGGCCTCACCGCCAAATATCTTGGCTTGTTCGCCCCAACGTGCCCCGTCATTGCGAGCCAGCTTCGGCCTGGCAATACCGGGCGGTCAGAACCGTCCGTGCAGCCCTTGGTTTGCCACGCCGCACATGCGGCTCGCGATGACGGTGCATTCGCCATCGATCAGGACTTCCGGCAGGCGATAAAACCCTAGCAGCCTGCCTCCATGCAACGGCCCCGTCGCGCGCCCGTGGAGAGCCTAGTCGGCCAAGTCCAAGGCGCCTTGCGCTCCAGAGCAGAATTTGGCGGCATTATGGAGCAGATGCCACAAGGGAAATACCTGGCGAGACCCCAACTCCTGACCACATCAAGGGAATGGGTGCTGGTGCCAACGATGGACGATTTGCAGCGCAGGCGGGCGGAGTTCGTGGCGGCCGACGGGTCATCCAAGGCGAGACTCGAATGCGTGGAACTATATCATAATGTCATTATGTGTTTGAGGAGCTAGTTTCCTGACTAGATAGACGCATAGTAGCGACATTACAACATACGCAAACGGGGCTATCCCGAATGTCGCCAACATAATCTCGCCACCGATATGGAAGAAGAACGGCGCCAACTCAAGCGGCATGACAACCGCGAACGCGGCGCATATTCCGCCAATAAGGATACCGAGTTGCAAATGCGATTTCTTATGTCGCGATCTACTGCGCAGTAGCATCAGGAGGCACACGATCGCTGACGTCACGAAGAATGCCTCCATCGCGTACATCCATTCGACGGGCCAGTCCTTCAGGCCGAACCTAGAGGCGACATAGGCGAATACCAAGATCATGATCGTCGCGTCCTTTATCGAAGCCCGTGGCCGCCGTGAAACAGTGCGCCTGCATGAGTATCATAATCGTCCATGTTGCCAGGAATCGGCAGCCCGCCAGACATTTCCGTCTCTGTCCACGGCATTTGCTCCATAATGGCGGAAATTGGTGAGTGCCGCCGCGGTCTGATCGCAGCGGCTGCAAGACTCGACGGTCCGCATTCTGCAAAGACCATCAAGATCAAATCGTCAGGTCGTGCGTGGTCCGGTGGACAGAGCGGCAATAAAGGCTGGGTCCGACACGATCTGTCCGACAACCTTGCTGAGCGCGCTTTCGACGCTGCGACGGGCTTGACCCGCCGTGCCAGCCAGGCCCGCTTCATCGTCGTTGCTGACCGAGAAATTGCGGGCGTAGGCGATGCTGCCATCTACGCGCCGGACTTGCACCGCAAAATCAGCGTAGCCGATTGCGCCAACCGAGAAAAACCGTGTTTGAAACACTGACTCGAGCCGGGTAATGTCGAGCGTAACGGTCGTGCGTCCTTCTCCCACTCGGACACCCCGCGCCGTAAGCTCCTGAACAACGGCATCCCTGACGAGGTCCGCTACCGGCCGTTGTGCCGCGATGGAGGCCAGTCGCATGCCGTAACCGTTCTTCTTGTCCGCGATCCAGCTTACGCCCTCCGCATGCCGTGCATCCGCGACTTGCAGCCGAACAGCACTGGCGGACAGGAGCTGCGTGCGAGCCACGCTTGCATCCGGCTTGTACTCCACCTGGACCTGCTCGGGAATGATGGCGCATGCCGAGCAAAGTGCGGCCGCAGCGATAACGAAGATGTTGATTTTCATAGCAGCAGGGTATTTCACGCTTCTGCAGAGCGCAATCATCGTTGCCTTAAGAATTGTATTCTTTCGGTTAGGACTTGAGCCGCTGCTGCATCATGTGGTCGCGAGGACCGGCATGCAATCGTAGGTCTGGGCTGGCTTGCGCTGGCCCAGATCAAGCCGGCTCACGCCGGGCCGCCCCATCGCCAGTTCCTGATCTCCGGCAGGTCCTGCCCGTGCTTGTCGATGTGGTGCTTGTGCTCGATCAGCTTGTCCCGGACCATCTGCTTCAGGTAGGCCCCCCGCCCGCCCAGTCCCGGCACCCGGTCCACCACGTCCTGCACCAGGTGGAACCGGTCGAGGTCGTTCTGCACCCGCATGTCGAAGGGCGTCGTGATCGTCCCCTCCTCCTTGTAGCCGCGCACATGCAGGTTGCCGTTGGCCCGGCGGTACGTCAGCCGGTGCACCAGCCACGGATAGCCATGGAACGCGAAGACGATGTGTTTGTCCGTGGTGAACAGCGAGTCGTAGTCCTTGTCGCTCAACCCGTGCGGATGCTCGCTTGCCGACTGCAGCCGCATCAGGTCCACAACGTTGATGACGCGGATCTTCAGCTCCGGCAGGTGCTGGCGCAGGATCGACACCGCCGCGAGCACTTCCAGCGTCGGCGTGTCGCCGCAACACGCCATCACCACGTCGGGCTCGCCGTCCTGGTCGTTGCTGGCCCAGCGCCAGATGCCCAGGCCCTCGGTGCAGTGGATCACCGCCTGCTCCATGGTCAGCCACTGCGGCATGGCGTGCTTGCCGGCGACGACGACATTCACGTAATGCCGGCTGCGCAGGCAGTGGTCGAATACCGATAGCAGGCAGTTGGCGTCCGGCGGCAGGTAAACCCGGACGATGTCGGCCTTCTTGTTGATCACGTGGTCCAGGAAGCCCGGGTCCTGGTGGGTGAAGCCGTTATGGTCCTGCTGCCAGACGTGCGACGCCAGCAGGTAGTTCAGCGAGGCGATCTTGCGCCGCCACGGCAGCTCCAAGGTGACTTTCAGCCACTTGGCATGCTGGCTGAACATGCTGTCCACGATGCGGATGAACGCCTCGTAGCTGTTGAACATCCCGTGCCGGCCGGTCAGCAGGTAGCCCTCCAGCCATCCCTGGCACTGGTGCTCGCTGAGCATGGAGTCCAGCACGCGCCCGGCCGGCGCCAGGAACTCGTCGCTCGGCTCCGTGCAGGCATCCCACTGGCGGCTGGTCGCCTCGAACACCGCGCCGAGCATGTTGGACAGCGTCTCGTCGGGGCCGAAGACGCGGAAGTTGCGCTGCACCCCGTTCAGCGCAACCACGTCGCGCAGGAACCGGCCCAGCACGGTGGTGTCGGAGGCGTCGATGGCCCCCGGCGACGCAACCGTGACGGCATGCCTGTGGAAGTCCGGCATCCGCAGGTCGCGCAGCAGGGCGCCGCCGTTGGCATGCGGGTTGGCGCCCATCCTCCGGTCGCCCTTCGGCGCCAGCTCGGCCAGTTCGGGCAGCAGGGCGCCGGTCTCGTCGAACAGCTCTTCCGGCTTGTAGCTCCGCATCCAGGCTTCGAGCAGCTTGACGTGCTCGGGGTGCGCGGGATCGACCAGGATCGGCACCTGGTGGGCGCGGAAGGTGCCCTCGATCTGTAGGCCATCGACCACCTGCGGCCCCGTCCAGCCCTTCGGCGAGCGCAGCACGATCATCGGCCAGCGCGGGCGGGGGGCGGCCTGGCCGGCGCGGGCAGCGGCCTGGCAGGCGCGGATGGCCTCGACCGCCTGGTCCAGCACGCCCGCCATGAGCTGGTGCATCGTCTCGGGATCGTCGCCCTCCACGAAGTACGGCGTCCAGCCGCAGCCGCGCAGGAAGGCTTCCAGCTCCTCCGGCTCGATGCGCGACAGCACCGTGGGGTTGCTGATCTTGTAGCCGTTGAGGTGCAGGATCGGCAGCACGGCGCCGTCGGTGGCGGGGTCGAGGAACTTGTTGGAGTGCCACGCCGTCGCCAGCGGCCCCGTCTCGGCCTCGCCGTCGCCGATGACGCAGGCGACGATCAGGCCGGGGTTGTCGAACACCGCGCCGAACGCGTGGCTGAGCGAGTAGCCGAGTTCGCCGCCCTCATGGATCGACCCCGGCGTGGTCGGCGCGACGTGGCTGCTGATGCCGCCGGGGAAGGAGAACATGGTGAACAGCCGCTTCAGCCCGGCCTCGTCCTGGGTGACGTCGGGATAGACCTCGCTCCAGGTGCCCTCGAGATAGACGTTCCCGACGATGGCCGGGCCGCCATGGCCGGGGCCGGCGACATAGAGCATGTCCAGGTCGTATTTCTTGATGGCCCGGTTCAGGTGGACATAGACAAAGTTCTGGCCCGGCGTGGTGCCCCAGTGGCCGACCACCAGCGGCTTCACGTGCGCCAGCGTCAGCGGCTCGCGCAGCAGCGGGTTGTCGTAAAGGTAGATCTGGCCGACCGACACGTAGTTGGCCGCGCGCCAGTAGGCATGCATCCGGCGCAACTCGTCGGCGGTCAGCACGGCCTGCAGGCGAACAGCGCCGTCATTGACGTCCAGGCCCAGGATGTCACGCGCTGGAAGGGGAGTGTCCATGTTGCTAGGCTCCTGGTGCGGTTGTGTCCGGCCGCAGCTCGTCCGGCGCCACGTCGCGGCGCGGCCGACTGCGATCATCCTGGCCGGCCTTCCATGGCGGCGGACCAACGCATCATATTCAGCGGCTGCTCGGCATCGCAGGCTCGGAATCTACCTAGCCGGGACCGACGCCGCCATTCGGTGCGACGATGGATTGACGGGCCACCAGGGAGCAGGGAACCCTGGGTGCGGGGCCGTCCATCCCGCCCGTGAAAACTTGCCCGCTTGGCCCAGGTTGGACGGCCGTGACGGGTCCCTCCCGCATCAGTCGAAGTCGGTCGGCAGCGCAGGGTCGCGGAGGTGTGCGAACATGCGTCGGAGTTGGCGCGGCAGCACGCGGCCGGATGACAGGTCTTCCGGCAAAGCGTCCTCGGCGAACCAGGCGACCTCCGACGTTTCGGAGCTGACCGCCGCCGACCCGCCCACGGCCGCGCAGATGAAGAACATCTTGCAGCACGAGAACACGCCGGGCTGGTGGCCCTGACGAGTACGGTCCCACACGGCGGCGAGCTTTTGCACCTGCACCGTGTAGCCGCTCTCCTCCCGCACCTCCTTGATGACGTTCTCGGCTGGGGTCAGGTTCACGTCCGCCCAGCCGCCGGGCAGGGTCCAGCGCCCGGCGTCGGCCACCTCCCGCACCATCAGCACCCGGCCCTGTGCGTCGAACACGGCGCCGCGCACGTCCACCTTGGGCGTCGCATACCCGGTCTCGCCGGCAAACAGCGGTTCATCCGCGCTTTTGGTGCAGCTTGAGGCCGGTAGGGGCGCGCAAACCTCTGAGTACACTGCGTCTTTCGACTCTGATAGCTGCCAGCGCCGGAGGCTGACGGCAGCGCCGGATACAAGCCGATAATCTCAAGTTGTTTCAACAAGGTAGTAGACAAGTGCCTTGCTTGTCCTGCACCAAAACAGCGGATGAGCCCAAACAGCGCCGTGATGCGTTCCGCCGGTGCATCCGTATGCGCCGCCATGATCCGGGACGCCAGGGACCGCAGCATCTCGTAGCGTTCACGGTCGTGGAGGCCGGGGTCGAACGCCAGCCCGGTCTGCGCGATGGCCTGCAGCTCGCGCGTCCACACCAGCCAATCCGGTTCCGCCGTCATGCCCGCACCCCCCTGTCCGCGTCAGCCGAGGGGCGGCAGGTGCAGCAGCGCCACGTCCGGCTGGCCCGGCAGCGTCGGAAAGCGGCGCAGCACCAGGGGATCATGGCCGGGAATGACATGGTCGGGTCCGTCCGCCAGCTCCTCGCAGATGCGCCAGCCCTCGGCCATGCGCGCCACGTCCTGCACCAGCGGGAACGGGTTGCGGGTGCGGATGTTGGCCCAGTAATGCGCGGCGTCGCTGGCCAGCACGACGTGGCCGCGCGCGGTCGGCAGGCGCACCACCTGCAGCCCGCCGGAGTGCCCGCCCACGAGGTGCAACGTGATGCCGGGCGCAATGGCGGCGGTCCCGTCGTGGAAACGCACCCGGTCGGCGAACACATGGCGGACGGCGTTCGTCACGTCCTCCACATCCAGCGGGATGCGGAGGACGCGGTGGCACATGCAGCGGCCGGTCGCGTAGGCCATCTCCGCGTCCTGCAGGTGGAACGTCGCGGCCGGGAAGGCGTCCATGCAGCCGGCGTGGTCGTAGTGCAGGTGGGTCAGCACGACATCCTGGACCGTGGCAGCCTCGATCCCCACGAGTGCCAGCGCATCCACGGTGCTGCGGATCATGGTGCGGTTCCGGCGGGCGGCCGCAGCCGTGCCGAAGCCGGTGTCCACCACGATCGTGCGGCCGCTGCCGGTGATGGCCCATACAAAGTAGTCCATCGGCATGGGCGTGGCATGGTCGTCCGGGAACAGGAAATTCTCCGCGGCCGTGCGCTCCTGCTTTGTGGCGTAACGGATCGCGAAGGCCTCGTATGTCATGTGGTTGCCTGCCTGCCGGGCTTCCTCCTAGCATGGGTCAAAATGGGGGAGGAAGCGGTGGCCGACCATCCGGAGTACGAGGGCGAGAGATTCGCCCTGGGACTGCAGAACCGCCGGGAGGTCCTGGGTGCGGAGTACGTGGACGCCTCGCTGGCCAACGCAGACGAGTTCATGCGCGCGTTCCAGCGCGTCACCACCGAGTGGTGCTGGGGCGACGTGTGGGGCCGGCCGGGGCTGGACCGGCCGACGCGCTCGCTGCTGAACCTGGCGATGCTGACAGCGCTGAACCGGGCGCCGGAGCTGAAGCTGCATGTGCGCGGCGCGCTCAACAACGGCGTCACGCGCGAGCAGATCAAGGAGGTGCTGCTGCACGCGACGGTGTATTGCGGCATTCCCGCCGGGCTGGATGCGTTCAAGGTGGCGGCGGGCGTGTTCGCGGAGATCGACGCGAAGGCAGCCCCGGCAGTGCCAGCCTCGAAGGCGCCCGCTCCCAAGGCGGCTGAGTAGCTTGGCGCAGGCGGTCGGATTCGTCGGCATCGGCAACATGGGCTGGCCGATGGCGGCCCGGGTCCACGCTGCCGGCCATACGCTGCTGGTGGCCGACCACCGGCGCATCGTTGCAGAGAACTTCGCGCAGCAGGTGGGCGGCACGGCGCCGGATACCGCGGCCGAGCTTGCCGCCGGGTCGGAGGTGATCGTGACGATGCTGCCGACCAGCGCTGCGGTTGGCATCGCATTGGACGGGCTGCTGCCCACGCTGCGCCCCGGCACGGTCGTTGTGGACATGACCTCCGGCGCCCCCGGCGAGACCCGCGCCCTGGCGGACCGGGTGGCGCAGGCAGGCGGGGTGATGATCGATGCCCCGGTGTCTGGCGGCGTCTCCCGCGCCAGGACCGGCGAGCTGGCTATCATGGTCGGCGGCGACGATGCGGCCGTGGAGCGGGTGCGCCCGCTGCTGCAATCCATGGGCACGTCGATCCTCCGCACCGGCGCGGTCGGCTCGGCGCACGCGATGAAGGCGCTCAATAACCTCGTCAGCGCCGGAGGGTTCCTGATCGGGATCGAGGCGCTGCTGATCGGCCAGCGTTTTGGACTGGACCCGGCGCTGATGGTCGATGTGCTGAACGCCTCCACGGGCATGAACAACTCCACGCAGAAGAAATTCCGCCAGTTCGTGCTGTCGCGTTCGTTCGATAGCGGGTTCGGGCTGGACCTGATGCTGAAGGACGTGGGTATCGCCATGGGCGTCGCGCGCGACACCGCGACGCCCGCGCCGTTCAGCGCGCTGTGCCGGGAGCTGGCCGCCGCCTGCGCCGCGATGCTCGGACCGGGGGCTGATCACACGGAATTCGCAAAGCTGTCCGAACGGCTGGCGGGCATGGAGCTTGGGCTGCCTGCGCCCCGCTGAGCAGGGCGGGGCTGACCACGGGAGAAAACGATGGCAGGGTTAGGGCGGCGGGCAGCGCTTGCGGGGGGCCTTGCCGCGACGGCCTTGCGGGTGCGCGCCCAGGGGAGGGCGTCGCTGCGGATCGGCGTAGTCAACGACCCCAACGGCATCTACAGCGACAACGGTGGCGTCGGGTGCGTTCACGCCGCACGGCTGGCGACGGAGGAGGTCGGCAACACGCTGCTCGGCCGGCCCATCGAAGTGCTACACGGCGACTGCGCCAACAAGCCGGACGTGGCGGCGGCCATTACGCGGGAGTGGATCGACCAGGCCGGGGTGGACCTGATCGTGGACGGGGCCAACTCCGCCGCCGGGCTGGCGATCCAGCAGGTGACGCGGGAGAAGGCGCGCATCTACATCCCGATCGGGCCCGCCACGTCGGACCTCACGGGGAAGGCTTGCTCACCGTTCTGCTTTCACTTCGCCTACGACACCTATGCGCTGGCCAAGGGCACCGGCGACGCCATCACCAAGGGCGGCGGCAAGACCTGGTTCTTCATCACCGCCGATTATGCGTTCGGCGACGCCCTGCAGCGCGATACCACACGGTTCCTGACGGCGGCGGGAGGCAGGGTGGTCGGCTCGGTACGGCATCCGTTGGGGACCAGCGACTATTCTTCCTTCCTGCTGCAGGCGCAGGCGTCCGGGGCGGACGTCGTGGCGCTGGCCAATGCCGGAGCGGATACGCAGAACGCGCTGAAGCAGGCGGCCGAGTTCGGCGTGGGGCGGAACGGCAAGCAGCGCCTGGCGGCCCTGCTGATCTTCGTGACGGACGTGTTTTCGGTCGGGCTGGCGGTGGCGGGCGGGCTGGACCTCACGACCTCGTTCTACTGGGACCGCACGGAGGCCACCCGGGCCTTCACGAAGCGGTTCATGGCGTTGAAGCCGAAGCCGCCCTCCATGCTGCAGGCTGGCACGTATAGCGGCGTGCGGCATTGGCTGGCGGCGGTGGGCCGGGCTGGCACGGCGGAGGCGGCGACCGTGGCGGCAGCGATGCGCGCCATGCCGGTCAACGACATGAACAACACCGGTGTGGCGATACGGGGGGATGGCCGGGTGATGTGCAACATGTACCTGATGCAGGTTAAGATGCCGAGGGAAAGCACGGGTCTGTTCGACGTTTATAAGCTGCTGGCGACGCTTTCGGGCGAGCAGGCGTTCCGGCCGGTGTCCGAGGGAGGGTGCCCGCTGACGATGTAGGAGTGCGGACAGGGAGGTCTTTCTTGACCAGGCATTCCTGAGGCACACCCCAGCAGCAGGGTACTCGTGTACAGCACCATGATCGCTTTGGCTCCCTCTGAGAGAGAGAGTAGGAGGCGTCTTCACGACAGGCCCACCAGCCCTGGCCTATGCTGCCGCTGTCCGTATTGCCGGAGCGCCGGCTAGCTCTCGGTAGCGCAGCAGCCGCCGCGCGTAGCCGTCCATCAAGCCCGGGTCCGGCAAGATCGTCTCCTCCCGCACCGGCGGGGTGCAAACCGCCGCCGGCGCCTCACCCGTCACCGCCATGCGCGCCAGCCGCGCCGCGCCGAACGCGCCGCCGTGCTCGCCCGCCGCGAGCCGGTGCAGCGGTATGCCCAGCGCCGCCGCGATCACCGCGATCCAGGTGCGGGAGCGCGACCCGCCGCCGATCACGTCCGCCTGCGTGACCCGCGTGCCCGACGCCGCCAACGCATCCAGGCAGTCGCGCAGCGAGAACGCCACCCCCTCCAGCACCGCCTGCGTCAGGGCCGCCCGGTCCGTGCCGTGCGACAGCCCGGCGAATGCGCCCCGCAGCGCCCCATCGTTGTGCGGCGTCCGCTCCCCGCCGAGGTAGGGCAGGAACAGGGCCGCGGACGGCGCGGACGGCATCAGCACCTCGTCGAGCAGCTCGGCCTCAGTCCGTCCGGCGATGCCGGCCCACCACGCCAGCGAGTCCGCGGCCGACAGGGTCACGCCCATGTTGTGCCAGGTGCCGGGCAACGCATGGCAGAAGGCGTGGACCGCCGCCTGCGGATAGGGGCGGAAGCCGTCCGTGGTGGCGAACAGCACGCCGGAGGTGCCCAGCGATACGAAGGCGTCACCCGGCCGGATCGCCCCCAGCCCGACCGCGCCGGCCGCGTTGTCCCCGGCGCCGCCGGCCAGCAGCGGCGGCCGGGCCATGCCCCAGCGCGCCGCAAGCGCCGTGTGCAGGGTGCCGGCGGGGGCATTGCCCTCCACCAGGCGCGGCATGGCGTCGCGCGACAGGCCGGTGGCGGCCAGCGCCGCGTCCGACCAGTCCCGTGCGCCAACGTCCAGCCAGAGGGTGCCGGAGGCGTCGGACATCTCCTCGATCATCTCGCCGGTCAGGCGGTAGCGGACCCACGCCTTGGGCAGCAGCACCTTGCGCGTCCGGGCAAACACGCCGGGTTCATGGGCGCGCACCCATAGCAGCTTGGGCGCGGTGAAGCCGGGCATGGCGATGTTGCCCGCAATCTGGCGCAGCGCTGGGAAGTCCCGCTCCAGTTGGGCGCACTCCGCCGTTGCGCGCACGTCGTTCCACAGGATGGCCGGGCGCAGCACCTCGCCTTCGGCGTCCAGCAGCACGGCGCCGTGCATCTGGCCGGACAGGCCGATGCCCTGCACTGCCGCCAGCGCCGCGGGATGATCCCGGTGCAGGGCGTCCACAGCCGACAGCATGGCCTGCCACCAGGCCTCGGGGTCCTGCTCGCTGTGTCCTGGCGCGGGGCGGGACACCTGCAACGGCGCCGAGGCGCTGCCGACCACGCGCTGCGAGCCGTCCACCAGCAGAGCCTTGACGGCGGAGGTGCCGAAGTCGAGGCCTAGGAACATAGCGCCGGGGGAGAACGCCCGCCTTCAGGCAGGCTCATGCAACCAGGGCGTGGCGGACCAGGTGCGGTAGGGCCAAGCCTGCGCCGTCGAACAGGTGGCACGCCGCGGCGTCCACATGCAGGCGGACCGGATGGTGCGCCTGGGTAGTGTCGTCGCCCTCGACCTGCACCGTGATGTCGCCCACGCCCTCCGCAGTCACATGCAGCAGCGTGAGGCCGCCCAGCCGTTCGACCATGCGGACCTCGCCGGCCAGCGTGCCCCCTGTGTCCGGCCACAGCGCCTCCGGACGAATGCCAAGCGTCGCCGCCGCCCCCGTCCGCAACGCCGCGCCGTCAGCCGGCACGTGCAGCCGCTCGCCAGACGGCAGCGCGACCTCCACCCCCGCCGCATCCGCCGCTGTCACGACGACGGGCAGCAGGTTCATCCGCGGCGAGCCGATGAACCCGGCGACGAACAGGTTGGCCGGGTAGTGGTACAGCTCCATCGGCGTGCCGACCTGCTCGACCATGCCGGCCTGCAGAACCACGATCTTGTCGGCCATCGTCATCGCCTCGACCTGGTCGTGCGTGACGTAGATCATCGTGGCCTGCAGCTCCTCATGCAGGCGCAGCAACTCGATCCGTGTCTGCCCGCGCAGGGCGGCGTCGAGGTTGGACAGCGGCTCGTCGAACAGGAACACCTTGGGGTCGCGCACGATGGCGCGGCCGATGGCGACGCGCTGGCGCTGCCCGCCGGACAGGTCCTTGGGCCGCCGCTCCAGGTAGGGGCCAAGCTGCAGGATGCGCGCGGCCTCTCCAACCTTGCGCGCCCGCTCGGCCTTGGGGACCTTGGCCAGGCGCAGCGCGAAACCCATGTTGTCCGCCACCGTCATATGCGGGTACAGCGCGTAGGACTGGAACACCATCGCGAGGCCACGGTCCGCCGGGCCGACCTCGTTGACCCGCGCACCGTCGATCCGCAACTCGCCCCCGGTGATCGCCTCCAGCCCGGCGATCATCCGCAGCAGGGTGCTCTTGCCGCAGCCGCTTGGGCCGACGAACACCACGAACTCACGGTCAGCGATGTCCAGGTCGATGCCCTTGATGACATCAACGGGTCCATAGGCCTTGCGCAGTCCGCGCAGCGTCAGGGTGGACATCGGGGTATCTCCTACTTGACGGCGCCGAAGGTCAGGCCGCGCACGAGCTGGCGCTGGCTGAACCAGCCGAACACCAGGATGGGCGCCACCGCCATCGTGGACGCCGCCGACAGCTTGGCGAAGAACAGCCCCTCGGGGCTGCTGAATGACGCGATGAACGCCGTCAGCGGCGCGGCGGCGGCGCTGGTGAGGTTCAGGCTCCAGAACGCCTCGTTCCAGCACAGGATCAGCGACAGCAGCCCTGTGGAGGCGACGCCGGGCAGGGTCAGCGGCAGCAGCAGGTGCCAGACCTCCGCGCCGGTGCCGGCGCCATCCATGCGGCCGGCCTCCAGGATCTCGACCGGCACCTCCTTGTAGAAGGTGAACAGCATCCAGACGACGATGGGCAGGTTCATCAGGGCGTAGATGACGACCAGCCCGGTCCGGGTATCCAGCAGCCCCGCCGTGCGGAACAGCAGATAGATCGGCACTAGCACGCCGACCGGCGGCAGCATCTTCGTGGACAGCATCCACAGCAGCGTGCCGCGGGTGCGCGCCGTCGGGTGGAACGCCATGGAGTAGGCGGCCGGGATGGCGAACAGCAGCGCCAGTACGGTGCCGCCGACCGACACCACGACGCTGTTCAGCGCAAAGCTCAGGTAGTCGGCACGGGACAGAACCTCGCGGTAGGAGTCCAAGGTGGGGGTGAATAGCAGACGTGCGCCAATGGCCTCGGTCTCGGACTTGAGGCTGGTCAGCCCCATCCAGAAGATCGGGAAGAACAGCAGCAGCGCCACGCTCCAGCCCAGGACGGTGACGAAGATGCGGCGGCCGAGGCTTTCCTCCATCCTACACCTCCAGCCGGCGCGCGATGGAGCGCACCAGGAAGAACGCCACCACGTTCGCCAGCAGGATCGCCACGACACCCCCGGCCGAGGCGCCGCCGATGTCGAACTGCAGCAGCGCGCGGGCGTAGATTAGGAAGGCCAGGTTGGTGGTGGCGTTGCCGGGGCCGCCGGAAGTGGTGACGAAGATTTCAGCGAACACCGTTAGCAGGAAGATCGTCTCGATCATCACCACGACGCCGATGGCGCGTGACAGGTGCGGCAGGGTGATGAACACGAACTGCGCCACCACCCCGGCGCCGTCCATGCGTGCGGCCTCGCGCTGCTCGTGGTCCAGCGACTGCACCGCCGTCAGCAGGATCAGCAACGCAAACGGCAGCCACTCCCACGACACGATGGCGATCACCGACGCCAGCGGGAACTGCGCGAACCAATCGACGGGCTCCAGCCCGAACGCTATCGCCACCGCGCCCAGCACGCCGTAGATCGGGTGCATCAGCAGGTTCTTCCACACCAGCGCGCTGACGGTGGGCATGACGAAGAACGGCGAGATCGCCAGCACCCGGGCGATGTTGCGGCCCGGAAAGGGCTGGTCGAACAGCACCGCCAGCAGGGTGCCCAGCCCCACGGTGATGACCAGCACCGACCCCAGCAGCACCATCGTGTTGCGCAGCGACACCCAGAAGTCGTGGTCGGTGACCAGGAAGTTGTAGTTGTCGATCCCGGCGAAGCCTTCGCCCGCCGGGTTGAGCAGGTTGTAGTACTGGAACGAGAACCACAGCGTCATCACCAGCGGGACGATCATCCACGCCAGTAGCACGATGACGGAGGGTGCAACCAGCAGCCCGCCCACCCGCCGGATCGGAGCGGCAGCAGGCACCACAGCCGGACGAGTGAGGGCGACGGACATCGCTGCTCCTACTTCTTCGGGTAGCCGGCTTGGCGGATGGTGCGCTCCGTCGCCGCCTGGGCGGTCTTGAGCGCCTCCTCCACCGTGGATTGCCCGGTCAGCGTGCCGGCGACCGTCTGGCCGACCTGGGTGCCGATGCCCTGGAACTCGGGGATCGCCACGAACTGCGCCCCTTCGTACGGGCGCGGCTGGGCGGTCTTGCCGTCCGGGTTCGCAACCTCGATGGCCTTCTGCACGAAGGCGGCGAACGGCGCGACTTTCTTGTAGTCCGGGTTGTCATACGTGGACTGCCGGGTGCCCGGCGGCACCGACACCCAGCCGTTCTCCTTGGCGACGAGCTGGATATACTCCTTCGACGTCGCCCAGGTGATGAAGGTGCGCGCAGCATCCTTTTGCTTGGACGAGGTGGGGATGCCCAGGTTCCAGCTCCACAGCCAGGTCGGCCCGCCCTTGTAGCTGCCGGTCGGCATCGGCGCGAAGCCTACCTTGTCCGCCACCTGTGACTGCTTCTTGTCGAACAGCAGCCCGCCGGCCACCGTCGCGTCGATCCACATGCCACAGTGCCCGCTGGAGAACAGCGCCAGGTTCTCGTTGAAGCCGTTGGACGAGGCGCCCGGGGGGCCGTCGGCCTTCAGGATGCCGCTGTAGTAGCCGATGGCCGTCCGCCAGGCCGCGGTGTCGATGGTTGGCTTCCACTGCTCGTTGAACCACTGCCCGCCCATGGCATCGACCAGCGTGGTGACGAAGGCCATGTTCTCGCCCCAGCCGGGCTTGCCGCGCAGGCACATGCCATAGACCTGGTTGGGCTTGTCGGTCAGCTTGTCCGCGAAGCCGCGCACCTGCTCATAGGTCGGCGCGTCGGGCATCTTGAGGCCGGCCTTCTCGAACAGGTCGGTACGGTAGTACGTCATGGCGCTTTCGGCGTAGAACGGCAGGCCGTACAGCTTGCCGTTGTAGGTCAGGCCCTGGCGTACCGGCTTCAGGATGTCGTCCACGGCATAGCCCGCCGGCAGGTTGTCCATCGGCTCCAGCCAGCCCTGCTTGGCCCAGATCGGCACTTCGTAGTTGCCGATGGTCATGACGTCGAACTGCCCGGCCTTGGTGGCGATGTCGGTGGTGACGCGCTGGCGCAGCACGTTCTCCTCCAAGACGACCCAGCGCAGGTGGATGTCGGGGTGCTGCTGCTCGAACTGGGCGGACAGCTTTTGCATCACCACCATGTCGCCGTTGTTGACGGTCGCGACAGTGATGGTGGCGTCCGCCCGGGCCGGGGCGGCGGCAAAGGACAGGGCTGCTACGGCGAGCAGGCCGGTGATGCGGTACGTTATGGTACGGTCCTCCGTGTGCCTCTGGCTGGCCGATGTGCCGGGCATGTTACATAAGACCGTGGCACTGCGGACGCGGACGGTCAACGGAAAGGTGCTGGACGTCTCCCTTTCCCTCCGGGAGAGGGAGCAGAGGGGATCAGAACTTCAGCATCTGCGCCGCCTCCGCCAGCGTGGCCCGGCTGCCGCTGCGGTACAGCGATGTCAGCCACCGCCCGACCGGCCCGACCAGCCGCGGGTCGGCGCCCATGTCGCCGAACAGCTCCCGGATGCCCAGCAACGGCGCCGTGTCCTCTCCGCCGGCAACCGCGCGCTCCCGCAGCAGCGCCGCCATCGGGTGCCGCACGTCGATGGGCTGGCCATCCTCGTCCTCCCCGCGCACCCGGCGCAGCCAGGCCGCGAGCGCCAGCGCCAGCAGGTCCAGCTCCTCACCCGCGCGCAGGCGGTCGCGGATCGGGTCCACCAGGATGTTCAGCGGCGCGTCGGTGTTCACCCGCTCGACCGTGTCCTTGATGGCCGGGTTGGCGAAGCGCCGGATCAGCGTCGCCTTGTAGTCCGCAAGGTCGATGCCCGGCACCGGCGGCAGGGTCGGCCCGGTCTCCCGGTCCATCAGCGCCGCCATGTAGCGGGTCATCACCGGGTCGGCCATCGCCTCGTCGATAGTGACATCCCCCGCCAGCCGCCCCAGCCCCGCCACGGCCAGGTGGCTGGCGTTCAGCAGCCGCAGCTTCATAAACTCGTAGGGCGCCACGTCGATGACGAACTGCGCGCCCACCTCCTCCCATGCCGGGCGGCCCGCTGCGAAGCGGTCCTCGATCACCCATTGCGTGAAGGTCTCGGAAAACACCGGCCAGCGGTCCTCGATGCCGTGACGCTCGGCCAGCCCGGCCACGTCGGCCTCCGAAGTCACCGGGGTGATGCGGTCCACCATGGTGCTGGGGAACGGGATGTTGGCGGCAATCCATTCTGCGAGCGCCGGGTCGCGCAGACCGGCCAGCGCCAGCACGGCATCGCGCAGCACGTCGCCGTTGTGCTGGATGTTGTCGCAGCTCATCGCCGTGAAGGGCGGTGTTCCCGCGGCCCGGCGGCGGCGGCAGGCCTCGACGATGATGCCGATGGCGCTGCTGGGCTGATCGGGATGGGCGAGGTCGCGCCGGATCAATGGGTGCTCCGGGTCCAGCCGCTTGGTCGCGCGGTTGAGGCAGTAGCCGTTCTCCGTCACGGTCAGGCTGACGATGCGGATGCCGGGCTGGCCGATGGCGTCGAGCAGCGCCGCACTGCCGTCCCCGGCGAACACCACGCTGGCCAGGCTGCCGATCACTGTCACGGCCTCCTCCGTGCCGCTGCGCTCGACCAGGGTGTACAGGTTGTCCTGCGGCGCCAGGCTGTCGTGCATCCGCCGGTCCCCCGGCATCAGCCCGGCGCCGACGATGCCGAATTCCAGCATGTCCGGCCGCCGATCCATCAGGTTATGCGTGTAGCGCGCCAGGTGGGCACGGGCGAAGCCGCCCAGCCCGAGATGGACGATGCCCGGGGTGACGGCCGCGGGATCGAAGTGCGGCCCCTGCACAGAGGCGGGCAGGCGGCCGAGCGCCTGGCGGTTGAGCGAGATTGGAATGGCGGGCCTCATCCTGTTTGCAAGCTGTTGCAGGCGGGGCAGGCGAGCCGCCCGCCTGCCAGCATGGGCCACCTCGGCCGTTCCGGCCAGCTTCCTGGCCGGTGGCGTCATCACAGCCAGGGCGCCCGGCTCCCTGCTGTTTGGCTACTCTGTGTCCGCCTCCCTGTCCGAGGCCGTTTTTCTGCTCGGCCGCAGCGTGAGGATGTCTGGAAATGCGCGGCACAACGCAGCTCTCAATTGGCAAACACACCCCAACGCTTCGCGCCGTTACGGCACCTTGCGCCGCTCACGAATGTGTGAGGAGCGTCGCGAGGGGTGGCAACACCGGCGGCAGTCAGGCCTTAGTGTCAGCCCAGATACGGAGGCGAAATGGGCAGGCTGGTTGCACTGATGATGCTTCTGTCTCTGCCAGCATTGGCCCAGGGAGCCGATGCATACGCTTTCGATCAGAAGCCCGGCAGCCAACTTCCCCTTGACGCGCCATTCACCGACGCGGCCGGCCACACGTCCAGCCTGCGCGCACTCGCCGGCAAGCCGCTGGTGCTCGCCTTCGGCTACTTCCACTGCCCAAACCTGTGCGGCGTGGTGCGGGAGGATATGTTCGCCGCCCTCGAGCGGACCGGCCTGGCCGCCGGCGCTGACTACCAACTCGCGTTCGTCAGCATCGACCCGAACGAGACCCCGGCCGACGCCGTCAAGGCGCAGGCGGACGACCAGGCCCGCTATCCCACTGGGGGCGACGGCTGGCACTTCCTGACCGGCCCCGCCGCCAGCATCGATGCCGTCGCCGCCGCCGCCGGATACCGCAGCAAGTTCGACCCGGCGCTCGCGCAATTCATGCACCCCGCCGGCCTGGTGTTCGCCACGCCTAGCGGCCTGGTGTCCGGCTACCTGCTCGGCGTCGGCTACTCGCCCGGCGACGTGCAGGCAGGGCTGTCGCGCGCCGGGAGTGGGGAGATCGGCCAGGCCGCGTCCCCGATCCTGCTGATGTGCTTCCATTTCGACCCGACGACCGGGCGCTACACGCTGGCGATCATCAAGGTGCTGCGGATTGCGGGGGTGGTCACGGTGCTTGGCATCGGCGCCATCGTGTTCGCGGCGCAGCGCCATCGCCGGGCCATGAGGATTGGTTCATGAAGCAGCTTTTCGCCCCCGGCGCGGACGCCGTCATGCGCCTGTTCCTGTTCGGCACGGTGATCGTCATCGTGCTGGGCTTCGTCGTGGTCGGCGCAGTGGCGCGGTCGGACTACTTCTACGGCGTCGGCATCGCGCCGGAGCAGCCGGTGCCGTTTAGCCACAAGCACCACGACGGCGAGCTTGGCCTGGACTGCCGCAACTGCCACCAGCAGGTGGAGTATGCCGCCTCGGCCGGGCTGCCGCCGACCTGGACCTGCATGACGTGCCATTCGCAGATCTGGACCAACTCCCCCATGCTGCAGCCGGTGCGCGACAGCCTGATGAACGACACGCCGATGCAGTGGACCCGGGTGAACCGCCTGCCGGACTACGTGCAGTACAACCACTCGATCCACGTGACCAAGGGGTTTGGCTGCTCGACCTGCCATGGCGCCATCGACACGATGCAGCTCACCTACCGCGCCAACGCCTTCAAGATGGAGTTCTGCCTAGGCTGCCACCGTGCGCCGGAGAAATACATCCGCACCCAGGAGCAGGTGTGGAACATGGAGTGGCAGGCGCCGCCGGACCAGGCGACGCTGGGGCCGAAGTTGGTCGCCGAGGCGCACCTGCGGTCGGGCAACCAGCTTTCCGACTGCTCGATCTGCCACCGATGAGCGAGCAGCCCCCGATGCCCAACCCCTCTAAGCCGCCCGCTCCCAAGCTGCACGACATCGCGGCCTTGCGCGCGCACCTGGCCAACAGCCCCGCGGTCTGGCGCAGCCTGGACCAGGTGGCGGGCACGCCGGCCTTCCGCAGCTTCGTCATTTCGGAGTTCCCGGCGGCGTCGAAGCTGGCGAACGGGCCGGATCGGCGGCGCTTCCTGCAGCTCATGGCGGCGTCGTTCGCTCTGGCCGGGCTGACCGGGTGCGACCAGCACGAGGACGGGCGCAACTGGGAGGTGACGCACGTCCGCAACCCCCTGCACGAGCAGCCCGGCATCCCGCTGACCTACGCCTCCGCCGCCATGATCGACGGCTTCGCCGACGGCATGCTGGTGACGACGCAGAACGGCCGGCCACTCAAGGTGGAGGGCAACCCGCAGCATCCCTGGAGCCGCGGCGGCACGAGCATCCTGGCGCAGGCGTCGGTGCTGGGGCTATACGACCCGTTCCGGTCGCAGACGGTGCGGCACTCCAACCGGCCGGCGTCCTGGCAGGCGTTCGAGCAGGGCATGAGGGCGGAGGCCGCCACCCTGCGCGCCCACCGGGGCCAAGGGCTGCGGGTGCTGACCGGAGCCGTCACCTCGCCGCAGGTGCAGGCGCAGATGGCGGCATTGCAGAAGATCTACCCGGAGATGCGCTGGCACACGCACTCGGCGGTGTCGCGCGACGGGTTCTACGCGGGTGGGCAGGCGGTGTTCGGACAGCCGGTCGAGGCGCGGCTGCACTTCGACCGGGCGAAGGTCGTGGTTTCCTTGGCGGGCGACTTCCTGGACCTGGGGCCAGGGTTCATCGGCAGCGCGCGCGACTGGTCCAACGCGCGGCGGGCTGCGGCGGCCGAGGGCCGGCTGCTCGCGCTCTACAGCGCCGCCGCATCGCCGAACCTGACCAGCGCCAAGGCCGACTTCCACACGGTCGTCGGCCCGGCTGCGCTGGCGACCCTGGCGGACCGGCTGCTCGCCGTCGTGCAGGGCGGCACGACCGATAACCCGTGGGTGGCGCAGGCCGCCAAGGCGCTGCTGGCCGCCAAGGGGGAAGGGATTGTCACCACCGGCATCGCCCAGCCAGCGGCGGAGCAGGCGGCGGTGCACCGGCTGAACGCGGCGCTGGGCAATGCCGGCCGCGCCGTCACATACACCGCCCCGGTCCCCGCCGCCGCCGCGTCGCTGGCCGAGCTGGTGCAAGCGATGAACGCCGGGGAGGTGTCCACCCTGGCCGTGCTGGACAGCAACCCCGTCTATACCGCCCCGGCCGACCTGGGCTTCACCGAGGCGATGGGCAAGGTGCGGCTGAAGCTGCACGCCGGCCTGCACGTGAACGAGACCGCCGCCCACGCCGACTGGCACATGCCCCTGGCGCACCCGCTGGAGTCCTGGGGCGACGCCCGCGCCATGGACGGGACGGTGACCTTGATCCAGCCCACCATCGCGCCGCTGTACAATGGCCGGACCCTGCCGGAAATCCTATCGCTGTTCGATGAGACCCGCGGCGGCCTGGACCTGTTGCGCGACCATTATAACGAGAACAACGACCCAGCCTTCGAGACCCGGTGGCAGCAGTCGGTGGCTGACGGCTTTATCTCTGATACGGCGCGGCCCGAGGTGTCCGTGACAGCCTCGCCGGCCCCGGCGGCCATCTCCCCCGCGCCACCCCCGGGCCTCACGGTCCTGTTCCGCCCCGACCCCACGGTGTGGGACGGCAGCGTGGCCGGGAACGCCTGGCTGCAGGAGTTGCCGAAGCCTCTGACAAAAGTCGTATGGGACAACGTGGTCGCCGTCAGCCCCGGCCTGGCCGAGCGGGAGAAGCTGGCCAACGGCGACAGGGTGACGCTGTCCGCCGGGGGCCGCAGCATCGCTGGGCCGGCCTGGATCGTACCCGGCCACGCGGATGACGCGGTGACGGCGTTCTTTGGCTATGGCCGCGCTGCGCCGGACATCCTGGCGGACGGGTTGGGCTACGACGCCTACCCGTTGCGGACCGGAGGGGAGGACCAAGTAGCCGGCGCGACCCTGGCGAAGGCCGGGCACCACGAAAAAATCGTCTCTACCCAGGACCACGGCAGCATGGAGGGGCACCACTTCGTCCGCGTGCAGCCGGTCGGCGTACCCGCCGAGCCGGAGCCGGAACTGGCCTCATTCTACCCCAAGCACTCCGACAACGGCCGTGCCTGGGCCATGGCCATCGATCTCGACGCCTGCATCGGTTGCAACGCCTGCGCCGTCGCCTGCCAGGCGGAGAACAACATCGCCGTCGTCGGCAAGCAGGAGGTCGCGCTGGGCCGGGAGATGAACTGGCTGCGCATCGACCGCTACCACGAGGGGCCGCTGGACTCGCCCAGCACCCACTTCCAGCCGGTCCCGTGCATGCACTGCGAGGACGCCCCCTGCGAGGTCGGCTGCCCCGTCGAGGCGACCCTGCACGACCATGAGGGCCTGAACCTGATGGTGTACAACCGCTGCGTCGGCACCCGGGCGTGCAGCGGCTATTGCCCGTACAAGGTGCGGCGGTTCAACTGGTACGACTACACCGGCGACGCGCAGCCCGCGGTGCAACTGCAGCGCAACCCCGGCGTGACGGTGCGCGCGGCGGGCGTGATGGAGAAGTGCACCTACTGCGTGCAGCGCATCGCCGGCGCGCGGATCGACGCCGACAAGGGCGACGGGCACATCCCGGACGGCGCCGTCATCACCGCCTGCCAGGCCGCGTGCCCAACGCAGGCGATCAGCTTCGGCGACCTCGGTGACCCGGCCGCCGCCATCCACGTCGCCAAGTCCGACAGCCGCAACTACTCGCTGCTGGGCGAATTGGGCGCGCGCCCCCGCACCACCTACCTCGCCAAGCGCGGCCCCAACGAGGGAGAAGGCTGATGCCGAGCGACATCCCACTGCGCGGCGGCTATGTCGGGCCGAACGAGACCTACGGCACCGTCGGCCAGGAGGTCGCGGGCATCGCGTTCGACCACCCGCTGGGGTGGCGCTGGTGGGTCGCCTTCGCGGCGGCGATGGGGCTGACCGGGCTGCTGGTGCTGTCGCTGGGGGCGCTGTTCATCTACGGCGTCGGCATCTGGGGCAACAACATCCCAGTCACCTGGGCGCTGGACATCGTCAGCTACGACTGGTGGATCTCCATCGCCAGCGGCGGCCTGCTGGTGTCGGGCGTGCTGCTGCTGCTCGGCGAGGAGTGGCGCAGCGCGGTGAACCGCATGGCGGAGACGGTGGCGCTGGTGTCCGCCGCCTCGGCTGGCATCTACCCGATCATCCACCTGGGGCGGCCGTGGCTGTTCTTCTGGAACCTACCCTATCCCAACACCCTGCTGCTATGGCCGCAGTTCCGCAGCCCGCTGGTGTGGGACGAGTTCGACATCCTGGCCTTCCTCGTGCTGTGCATCAGCCTCTGGTACGTCGGCCTGATCCCGGACCTGGCGACGCTGCGGGACCGCGCGGTGGAGCGGATGCGGGCGACGAACGGCAAGGGTCGCACGCGGGCGCAGATCTACGGGCTGCTGTCGCTGGGCTGGCGCGGCTCGGCGGTGCATTGGGAGCGGTGGCGGCAGGCCTACCGCACCCTGGCGCTGCTGAGCGTGCTGCTGGTCGTCACCTTGCAGACGGGGGCGGCGGTGATGTTCACCAGCTCGGTCGAGCCTGGATGGCACGACACCATGCTGCCGACCTCCAACCTGTTCGCGGCGATCATGGAGGGCGTGGGCATCGTCTCGGCCGTCGTGGTCGCGCTGCGCGGCATGCTGAAGCTGCAGGCGCTGATCACCACCCGGCACATCACCACGCTGGCCATGCTGCTGCTCGCGTTGGCGGCGGCCAACATCTACTGCTACGGGGCCGAGCTGTATGGGACCGCCCTGCACGGCGACTCCTACGAGCACGCCGTGACAACGCGACGGTTCTTCGGGGAGCACGCCTGGGCGGCCTGGGCGATTATCCTGTGCGCGCTGCTGCCGGCGCAGTTGTTCTGGGTGCCGGCGCTGCGGCGCTCTCCGACGCTGCTGGCGCTGGTCGGGCTGCTGACGGGCGTGGGCATGTTCGGCGACCACTTCATGATCATCGTCGTCACCCTGCAGCACGACTTCCTGCCGTCCATGGCGCATCCGTATGCGATGAATCTGTGGGAGATCGCGACATTCGCCGGGTCGGTCGGGCTGTTTCTGGTGTTGCTGCTGCTCGCGGTGCGCAACATGCCGGTGGTGTCGATCATGGAGCTGCGGCGGCAGAGCCAGCCGGACCGGGAGGCACGCAATGGCGCATGAAGCCAAGCATGAGGCGCCGCTGTTCGGCGTCAGCGCCGAGTTCGCGTCCCCCGAGGCGCTGCTGGCCGCGGTGCATGCCTTGAAGGACCGGCGGCTGGGGCGGCTGGACGCCTACACCCCGGTGCCGGTGCCGGGCCTGGCCTTGGCGCTGGGCTTGGAGCCGGAGGCGATCCGGCCGTTTGCGGTGCTGGGCGTCGTGCTGGGGTTCGCCGGGTTCATGGGGATGTGCGTGTACGCGCTGGGCTATGCCTACGTCTTCAATATCGGCGGGCGGCCGGACGTGAGCTGGCTGTCCTACGTCGTGCCGAGCTTCGCCTTCGCGCTCATGCTGGCCGGCGGGCTGGTGGTACTGACGATGGTGGTCCTGAACCGGCTGCCGCGGCTGAACCACCCGGCGTTCAACATCCCCGGCTTCACCCGCGCCACCCAGGACCGCTTCTTCCTTGCCGTCGAGGCGCAGGATGAGGGCTTTGATGCGGACGCGGCGGCGCAGGCCTTCCGCGGTCTGGCGTCGCAGCCGCTGGCGATCCATCCGGTGCCGCGGTGAGGCGGGTTGTAGCCGCCCTGGCCGTGGTGCTGGCGCTCGCGGGGTGCAAGCGGGACGACATGTACACCCAGGACCGCAAGCAGACCTGGGACCGCAGCACGTTCTTCCGCAACGGATCGACGATGCGCCCGCCGGTGGCCGGCACCATCGCCCGCAACCCGACCGATCCCGACGTGCCGGAGCCGCAGGCGATCACCACCGCGATGCTGGGGCGCGGGGAGCAGCGTTACAACATCTTCTGCTCCAACTGCCACGGCCTGAACGGCAACGGCCACGGCATGATCGTGCAGCGCGGGTTCCAGTATCCGGGGACGCTGTATTCGGACAAGCTGCTCCGCTCCCCGGCGAGCTACTATTATGACGTGCTGACCCACGGCAAGGGCGGCATGTACAGCTTCGCCAGCCGGCTGCCCTCGACGGACCGCTGGGCGATCATCGCCTACATCCGCGCGCTACAGGCCAGCCAGGCCGCCGACCCCGCCCTGCTGCCGGAGCAGGACCGCTCCCGGCTGGAGGCGTCGCGGTGAGCCGCGCAGCGCTCGGCTTTGGGGCGATAGGCCTGGTGGCGCTCGGCATATCGCTGATCTTCTCGCTGCTGGGGGGCGTGCTGATGCCGTCCTACCTGGCGGCGTGGCTGTTCTGCCTGGGCGTGCCGGTCGGAGCCTTGGCGGTTCTGATGGCCCTGGAGATAGCTGGGTCGCCGTTGGTCCCGGTGGCGGCCCCGTTGCGCGGCGTGGCAGCGGCGATGCCGGTGCTGGCGGTGCTGGCCTTGCCGGTGCTGCTGCGGGCCGGAACGCTGTTCGGCTCGGACCGGGCCACGCTCGGGTTCGTGCTGCGGGCGGTGGTCATCCTGGCGGTATGGACGGTGCTGTCGCTGATCTTCATGCGGCCCCCGGCCCGCCCGGGCGGCCTGCGGCGCGGCATTGCCATCGGCGGCCTGGCCGTCCACATGGTCATCGGCACGGTGGCAGCGACCGACTGGGCGGAAATGCTCGATCCCGGGCTGGGGTCATCGGTGTTCGGGCTGCTGCTGATGATGTCGCAGTGCGGGGCGGCGGTGTCGGCCGCGGTGCTACTGTCGGCCTTCAACGCCCGGCCCTGGGTGGCGCCGCGTGGACTGGCGGCGCTGTTCCTATGCCTGCTGGGCGCATGGATGTTCCTGGAGTTCACCCAGTTTCTGACCGTCTGGTCGGCCAACCTGCCGAACGAGGTCACCTGGTACCAGCGCCGCGACGCCGGGTGGGGCACGGTGCTGGAGTGGACGGCGGTGGGCGCCTGCCTGACCGCGCTGTTCCTGCTGCTGCCCCGGCGTTACGAGGCACTGACCACCAGCCTCGCCTTTGCCGCCGGCGCGGTCCTGGTGGCGCATGTGATCGAGGTGTTCTGGCTGGTCACGCCAGCATTCCGGAACAGCATGGGCATCACCCTGCCGGACTTGCTGGCGCTGTGCGGGCTGGGCGGGTTGCTGATCGGCGCGTGCCTGGCGCTGGGCCGTTGGACGGAGGACCGCGTTGGACATGCCTAAGCTGCACCGCCAGATCGTGCCGGCGATCACGGCGCTGCTGGGCTTCGTGGGCGGCGCCGCATTGATGCGCCGAACCTCCGCAGCGCCGGTGGTGGTGTTGCGTGACGGGACGGCGCCCGATGGGACTGGGCCCGACGGGACTGGCGTAGGCCGGCCCATACCTGGCAGCGTTTCCGCCGATGAGGCTCCGCCGGATGGAACCGGGGAGGCCGGGTTTGCAGGCTACGGACCTGCGGCAGGCCAGGTCTCCCCCGGCCCGCCAGGCGCGACGACGCCGGAGGGGGCCGAGGCGCCGTCGCCCCCCAGCGCCGAGGCAGAGGCCAGCGGGTTTGAGACCAAGGAAATGGACGTCAAGCTCGTCGTCCGCATCCTGGCGGGATGGGGTGCGACCGCCATCGCCGCGGTCTGCATCCTGTTCTGGATGCTCCACACCTTCCACCGTACGGACGCCCGCGACCGAACCCCGCTGACGCCGCAGCAATCCGCCGCCATCGTGCCCCCCGGCCCGCAATTGCAAGGCGACCCCGCCCGTGACCTGCGCGACCTCTACGACGGTCAGCAGGCCGAGCTGATGAGCTATGGCTGGGCTGACCCGGCGCACGAAAAAGCCCATATTCCCATCGCCCGAGCCATGACGATTGTCACCGGACGCTCGCTGGAGCCTTCCCCATGATCAACCTGCCGCAGCAGCTTCTGCAGCTCTGGCCGCAATCCGCCTCGGCCAGCGCGGTGGAGACGGACCAGATCATCCTGGCCTTCACCGTCGTCACCCTGCTGCTGACGGTGCCGATCTTCATCGCGATCACCTACTACGCGATGTTCTACCACTCCGGCCGCCGCGCCAACCGCGCCACCAGCGAGGGCCGCAACTCGCTGATCGAGATGAGCTGGATGATTATCCCGTTCCTGCTGACGCTGTTCTTCTTCGTCTGGGCGGCGCGGCTGTTCGACGAGCACAAGCACCCGCCGGCCGGCGCGCTGCAGATCAGCGCCATCGGCCGGCAGTGGATGTGGAAGTTCCAGCACCCCGGCGGCCAGGGCGAGATCAACGACCTGCACGTGCCCATGGGCGAACCGGTGCTGATCCGCATGATCTCGCAGGACGTGATCCACAGCCTGTACGTGCCGGCGCTGCGCATCCAGATGGAGACGCTGCCGGGCCGCTACACCGAGATGTGGTTCAACGCGGACAAGCCCGGCAGCTACCACCTGCTGTGCTCGGAGTACTGCGGCACCGATCACTCGGTGATGGGCGGCACGATCACCATCATGACCCCGGCCGATTACGAGGACTGGCTCGGCGGCAACGGCTCGCGGCAGTCCCTGGTGCAGGCGGGCGAGACCCTATTCACCGCCTATGGCTGCGCCGGCTGCCACACCCCGGCGCCGACCGCCCGCGCGCCGACGCTGGCCGGGCTGTACAACCAGCCGGTGCCGATGCAGGACGGCGGCACCGTGGTCGCCGACGACGACTTCCTGCGCAAGAAGATCCTGACGCCGGAGCTGCAGCCCATCGCCGGCTACCGCCACGTCATGCCTAGCTTCAAGGGCGTGCTGCCGGAGGACGAGGTGATCCGGCTTGTGTCCTACATCAAGAGCATAGGGTCCGAGACCAAGGTTTCGGACGCTGCCCCGCTAAAGGCCGCCATGCCCGGAACAAACGCGAAGGAGGCCCTGCCATGAGCCCACCCGACATCGCCATGCGGGACATGTCCACGCTGCCCGCTACGCTGGACCGTCCGGAGGACTACCTGCACGAGACGCATACGCTGCGGTCATGGTTCTTCAGCGTGGACCACAAGCGGATCGGGCTGCTGTACCTCGCCAGCATCACCGCCTTCTTCGTCATCGGCGCTGTCGCGGCCGGGCTGGTGCGGCTGTCGCTGGTGGTGCCAGACGGGTCGATCTTCACCAACGACACCTATAACAAGCTGTTCACCATCCATGGCGTCGTGATGGTGTGGTTTTTCCTGATCCCCTCCATCCCGGCGACGTTCGGCAACTTCTTGATCCCGATCATGATCGGCGCCAAGGACCTGGCGTTTCCCAAGCTCAACCGGCTGAGCTGGTACCTGTTCGTCGGCGGCGCGCTGTTCGCCCTGATCTCAATCATCCTGGGCGGGGTCGATACCGGCTGGACCTTCTATGCGCCGCTCAGCACCAGCTATAGCAACACCTGGGTGGTGCCGGCGCTGGTCGGCGTCGTCATCACCGGGTTCAGCAGCATCCTCACCGGACTGAACTTCGTCGTCACCATCCACACCATGCGCTGCCCGGGCATGACCTGGTTCCGCATGCCAATCTTCATCTGGACGCACTATGCGACGTCGCTGATCTTCCTGCTAGGGACGCCGGTCATCACCGTGGCGCTGATCCTGCTGCTGATGGAGCGGGCGTTCCACATCGGCGTGTTCGACCCGACGCTGGGCGGCGACCCCGTGCTGTTTGAGCACCTGTTCTGGTTCTACTCGCACCCGGCGGTTTACATCATGCTGCTGCCAGGCATGGGGGTGATCAGCGAGATCATCCCGGCGTTCTCGCGCAAGAAGCTGTTCGGCTACAAGTTCGTCGCCATGGCCAGCCTCGGCATCGCCCTGCTCAGCTTCTTCGTGTGGGGCCACCACATGTTCGTCAATGGCGAGAGCCAGTATGCCGCGACGACGTTCTCGCTGATCAGCTTCGCCGTGGCGGTGCCCTCGGCGGTGAAGGCGTACAACTGGACGGCGACGATCCACAAGGGCGACCTGCGGCTCGACACGCCGATGCTGTTCGCCATGGGCTACATCGGCCTGTTCGTCGTGGGCGGCATGACCGGGCTGTTCCTGGCGTCGCTGGCGGTGAACGAGCACACGCACGGCACCTACTTCGTCGTGGCGCACTTCCACTACATCATGGTGGGCGCGACGATGCTGGCGTTCCTCGGCGGGCTGCACTTCTGGTGGCCGAAGTTCACCGGCCGGATGTACCCGCACATCTGGGGGCGGATCGCGGCGCTGCTGATGTTCCTGGGATTCAACCTGACGTTCTTCCCGCAGTTCATCGTGGGCTATCTCGGCATGCCGAGGCGCTACCATGCCTACCCGCCAGAGTTCCAGTTGCTGAACGTGCTGTCGTCGGCCGGGGCGGTGGTGCTGGCGGTGGGCTACCTGTTCCCGATGACGTACCTGCTCTGGTCGCTGTGGTTCGGCAAGAAGGCGCCAAGTAACCCGTGGGGCGCCACTGGGCTGGAATGGCAGACGACCTCGCCGCCGCCGGTGTTCAACTTCACCACGCCGCCGACGGTGTCCACGGGTCCCTACGACTACCCGGCGCAGACGGACACCCGCCTCTGATGGACATGCCGGCGGAGGTCGCAGGCATCGAGCTTGCCGAGCAGTTCACGACCGTCGATCAGCAGCGGCGGGTCGGGCAGTTGGGCATGTGGGTGTGGCTGCTGACGGAGCTGCTGCTGTTCGCCGGGCTGTTCCTGACGGCGGCGGTGCTGCGCATCATGTATCCGGACTCTGTGCAGGCGGCGTCGCAGCACCTCAAGATGTGGATTGGGGCGGTCAACACGGTGCTGCTGATCACCTCCAGCCTGACGATGACGGCGGGGATCGAGCTGTCGCGGATGGGGCGGGCGCGGGATACGGCGTGGGCGCTGGTGATCACGGGGGCGCTCGGGGCGGCGTTCATGCTGCTGAAGAGCTATGAGTACTACACGGACTACTCCGAGGGCATGATGCCGTTCCTGAACCGGCCTTATGCGCTAGCCGGGGACAATGCCTCGCAGTTGTTCGTCAGCCTGTATTACGTGGCGACGCTGCTGCACGCGGTCCACCTGACCATCGGGATCGCGACGGTGCTGACGATGGCCTGGCTGGTGCGCCGGGTGGGCTACTTGACCAAGCACCAGAACCGGATCGACCTGGTCGGGCTGTACTGGCATTTCATCGACTTGATCTGGCTGATCGCCTATCCGGCGCTTTACCTGGTGAACCGGTGAGCATCCTGACGGACGCGGATTTCCGCCAGCGGATGCGTGTCCCGGTGATCGTCACTGGGATGCTGCTGCTGGGGCTGGTGGTGAACGTGACCCTGGCGGCGCTGCTGCCGTTCCGCGGGGCATGGATCGTCGAGCTGCTAGTGGTGGCGGCGCAGGTTGGTACGGTGCTGTGGGTTTCGATGGAGGTGAAGCACGAGCCGCCGCTGATGCAGTTGTTCGCGCTGGTGGGGTTCATGTGGGTGGCGATCCTGTTTGGGCTGACGCTGCTGGACTACCTGACGCGCTGAGATCACTTATAGCGGATCTTGGAAACAGAAAGACTGGCTTCAAAATTGTCTGCTATCGCCCACACCCATTAAAGATCGCTTTTTGATCCAAACATCATAATAAGCTGCGTCATAGCGTATGAAGCTAAAACGATCAGGAACACTGTCCTGTTCCAAATTGTCCAGTCAGAAATACTCTTAGACGTCCTGAGATAAGACCCGCAAATGACAATGAACGCCAAAAACGGCACTATGTTAAAAACATATCCTGTAGGCTCTTGTCGGGTTCCGGGGTGTTGGCTTGCAGGGAAGTGACTGGCGGCTCTGACAAACTTCTGATGCAATGAAAGCGGCGGGATGATCGACCGTGCGTTTTCCTTCGAGGAGCTCTGGCGTTCA
>JAABUX010001969.1_pt1 | contig 29833 bp, 26 predicted proteins | sample 5561851 | NCBI WGS metagenome assembly JAABUX01 (sample SAMN10711883, study PRJNA513361) | rock metagenome | isolation source: Antarctica rocks | place: Antarctica: Victoria Land, Richard Nunatak red sandstone | collected 2016-01-03 | reverse complement strand
AACGCCGTCCGCATCGTCACGGGCAAGAACTCCATCCGCCACACCATGCGGGATGCAGTGCTCGACGTGCGCGTTCTCGCCGACATCCTCAACCATATGCCCGTCGCTTGATGCGAAATCCCTGCCGCTTCGACCACCTCGACCTGCGGGAGGGCGGCGGTGTTCGTCCGGCATATCGCCGCATTGGCGCTGTCGGGTTCGACCGACAGGATATGAGCCTGTGGATAGGCCAGGGCAAAAAACCGCGCGGCAAAGCCGGCATTGGCGCCCGCATCGATGATAAGCGGCACTTTCCCGCGTTGCAGGGCCGCCTCATAAACGGAGCGGACCAATTCTCCCTGCGGAAAACGGTCTAGGTCATACTCGCGGCTGATGAATATCTGTCTTAGCACCCGCAAGTCAGTTTCAACAAGGCGAAAGTGAAACTTACCAAAACGGGTTTGGGCGACTGAGTAACCGTCCACGTTCGTCTTGGTGAGTATACGTCCGAGCACGGCTGGGCCGAAATGCTGAATGTCTTGCAGATGGTTACGCAACGTATGAAGCATGTCTTTGATCATTTTTATATCTTACATCGACAATTGCAGTTGATGTACCGACCTTCGGAGAGGTTTTCCGAGTTGTCAATCTTGAAGGCGAGGGAACATAGCGAACCGCGAAAATGAACGAGGTATTTACCTTCAGATCGGCTGTGACTAGTCAAATGAACATCCTGGCTAAAGCGGAAGATTACCCATGCCTCAGGTTTTCAATACATCATAAATGGGATTTCGATGCCTCTCTACCGCGGCCAAATCAAAGCCGGATGCCCGCTGCAAACCCGCATTCGGCGCAACGCTGGCGTTCCCGGCCCGCAACCGCTAGGTGTTCCGCCGCAACGCGCCCTGTGCAGACGGACCTCACGATGCCCGACACCTCCATGCCCGAACCTCCCGCGCCCGACTACCGCGACACCGTTTTCCTGCCGATTACCTCCTTCCCCATGCGCGGCGACCTGCCGAAGCGGGAGCCGGCGATCCTTGCGCGCTGGGAGCAGCAGGGCGTCTGGGCGCAGCAGCGGGCCGACAGCGCCGGGCGGCCATCCTTCGTGCTGCACGACGGGCCGATCTACGCCAACGGGCACCTGCATATCGGCCACGCGCTGAACCGCATCTTCAAGGACGTGCTGCTGCGGGCGCACCGCATGGCCGGGTTCGACGCGGACTACATCCCCGGCTGGGACTGCCACGGCCTGCCGATCGAGTGGAAGGTGGAGGAGGAGTACCGCAAGTCCGGCCGCGACAAGGACGCCGTCTCGGTGCTGGACTTCCGCGCCGAATGCCGCGCCTATGCCGCGCACTGGATGGAGGTGCAGGCGGCGGAGTTCCAGCGCCTCGGGGTCGCCGGGGATTGGGCCAGCCGCTATGCTACCATGGATTTCTCCGCCGAGGCGGCGATCGCCGGCGAGATCGGCAAGTTTCTGCTGAACGGCGCGCTGTATCGCGGCCTGCGCCCGGTGATGTGGAGCCCCGTCGAGAAAACCGCGCTGGCCGAGGCCGAAATCGAGTATCACGACCGCACCAGCGACACCGTGCACGTCCGTTTCCCGATCCTGCATGGCCCGCTCGCCGGGACCGCCGCCGTGATCTGGACGACGACGCCCTGGACCATGCCGGGCAACCGCGCCCTAGCCGCGGGCGCCGCGATCGAGTACGCGCAAATCCGCGTCGACAGCGTGGCCGACGGCTCGCTCGCGCGCCCCGGCGAGACGCTGCTGGTGGCGCTGGCGCTGCTCCCCCAGTTCTGCGCCGAGGTCGGCATCGCCACCCACCACGTGCTGCAACTCGTCTTGGGTGAAACCCTGGCTGGCACCGTTTGCGCGCATCCGTTGCGCGGCCAGGGCTACGACCACGACGCGCCGATCCTGCTCGGCGACTTCGTGACCGCCGAGCAGGGCACCGGCATCGTCCACCAAGCGCCCGCCCACGGCGAGGAGGATTTCGCCCTCTGCCGCGCCCACGGCATCGAGGTTCCGGAGACGGTCGCGGAGGACGGCACCTACACGCCCTGGGTGCCGCTGTTCGCGGGCGTGCACGTGTTCAAGGCGGCGGCGCCCGTCGGCACCGCCATCGAGGCGGCCGGCGGCCTGCTGGCGCGCGGCAAGCTGACCCACTCGTACCCGCATTCCTGGCGGTCCAAGGCGCCGCTGATCTATCGCGCCACGCCGCAATGGTTCATCCGCATGGACGGGCCGGAGCACATCCGCGCCACCGCGCTGGCCGAGATCGAGCGCACCGCCTTCATCCCGCCGCAGGGCCGCAACCGCATCGCCAGCATGGTCGCCGGCCGCCCCGACTGGTGCATCAGCCGCCAGCGCGCCTGGGGCGTGCCGATCCCGGTGTTCGTCGACAAGCGCACCGGCGAGCCCCTGCGCGACCCGGCGGTGGTCGCCCGCGTCGTCGAGGTGTTCGCCGCCGAGGGCGCCGATGCCTGGTTCGCCTCGCCGCCCGCCCGCTTCCTCGACGGGCGCGACCCAGCCGGGTACGAGCAGGTCCGCGATATCGTCGACGTTTGGTTCGAGAGCGGCTCCACCCATGGCTTCGCGCTGGCCGACCGCGGCCTGCCCTGGCCGGCGGACCTGTACCTCGAAGGCTCCGACCAGCACCGCGGCTGGTTCCAGTCGAGCCTGCTGGAGGCGGTCGGCACCCGCGGCCAAGCGCCGTTCCGCGCCGTGCTGACCCATGGCTTCGTGCTCGACGAGACCGGCCGCAAGATGAGCAAGTCGCTCGGCAACGTCACCGCGCCGCAGCAGGTCACCGACAAGCTCGGCGCCGATATCCTGCGGCTGTGGGTGATGAGTTCCGACACCTCCGAGGATTTGCGGATCGGGCCGGAGATCCTGAAGCAGCAGGCGGAGCTGTACCGCCGCCTCCGCAATACGCTCCGGTGGCTGCTCGGCAGCCTGTCCGGCTTCGACCCCGCCGGCCGCGTGCCGCACGCCGACATGCCGGAGCTGGAGCGCTGGGTGCTGCACCGCTTGTCGGAATTGGACACGCGCCTGCGCGCCGCAATCGCCACGCATGACTGGACCGGCGTGTATCCGGACCTGCACGCCTTCTGCTCCGCCGACCTGTCCGCGTTCTACTTCGACGTGCGCAAAGACGCGCTCTACTGCGACCGCCCGGACAGCCTGCGCCGCCGGGCCGCGCTGACGGTGCTGGACCGCCTGCATGTCTGCCTCGCCACCTGGCTCGCCCCGGTGCTGGCCTTCACCGCCGAGGAAGCCTGGACGGCGCGCTTCGGCGAGGCCGAGTCGGTGCATCTCCAGCCATTCCCCGCCCTCCCGTCCGAGTGGGGCGACCCGGCTCTCGGCGTCCGCTTCGGCCTGCTGCGCGAAGCCCGCGGCGCCGTCACCGCGGCGTTGGAGGCCGCGCGCCGGGACGGGCTGATCGGCGCGTCGCTGCAGGGCGCCGTCGCCCTGCCAGACGAATTCACCGGCTTACTCGACCTGGATGGCTGGGCGGAGCTGGCGATCGTCTCCACGGCCATGCCGGGCGACTCGCTGGCGGTGTCGCGCGCGCCCGGGGCCAAGTGCGCCCGCTGCTGGCGCGTGCTGCCGGAGGTGAACGCCGCCCTGCTGTGCCGCCGCTGCGACGACGTGGTGGCGAACGCCGCATGACCCGTGCGCGCTTGACGACGCTGGGGCTGAGCGCGGCGCTGGGGGTGCTGGCGGCCGACCAGGCCAGCAAGTGGTGGATTCTCACCGGCCTGCATCTGCCGGAGCGCGGCCAAGTGGTGCTGTTGCCGGTGCTGAATTTCACCATGGTGTGGAATCCGGGGGTCACCTTCGGGATGCTGCCCTCCACGGGGGCCTGGGGCCCATGGCTGCTCATTTGCGTCGCGCTGGCTATCGTCGCGGCCTTGGGCGTGTGGCTGCGCCGGGCGGAAAACGCGCTCGTGGCGGCCGCGCTCGGGGCGATCGCGGGCGGCGCGATCGGCAACGTCATCGACCGGGTGCGCTTCGGCGCGGTGGTCGATTTCATCCATGCCCACGCCGGCGGCTGGAATTGGTACGTGTTCAACGTGGCCGATGCCGCGATCGTCTGCGGCGTCGCGGCATTGGTGGGGGACGGGCTGCGGCCGCGCCGGCCCGCCGTCACGCCCGGCTTGCAGCCCGGCGAGATTCGGCGGTAAGACAGGGTCATCATGTCACACCGCACGCTTGCCCGAACTGCAGCGCTCCTCACCGTGCTGGGGGTGGCGGCCTGTGGCGGAGACGACCTGTCCCGCACCATCGGCCTCAGTCGCGACGCGCCAGACGAGTTCACGGTGACGACCCGCGCTCCCCTGTCGATGCCGCCGGACTATTCGCTGCGCCCGCCGCGGCCCGGCGCTTCCCGGCCGCAGGAAGTCTCCGAACGTGGCCAGGCGCAGGCGGCGCTGTCGCCCCAAATGGCCCTCGACAGCGGCCAAGTTGGTTCCAGCCCAGGCCAGCAGGCCATCGTCAGCGCGGCCGGACCCGCGGCTCCCCACGACATCCGCAACCACGTCGATGCCGACGCCCAGCTGGACGCGCCGGGACGCGGCTTCACCGACCGCCTGATGTTCTGGCGCACGCCACCCCGGCCGGGCACCGTTGTGGACGCGGCGCGCGAAAGCCAACGGCTTCGGCAGAACGCCGCCCTCGGCCAGCCCGCCGAGGACGGCACCACGCCCATCATCCAGCGCCGCCGCCCAGGCATCCTCGACAGCATCTTCTGAAGACCTCGCCAGCCGCGCCCGGTTGATCATGGCGCTCGCCGACGTTTCCGTCCGTCCCGCCATTCGGCTGCTGCCGGAGGCGCTGGTCAACCGCATCGCAGCTGGCGAGGTGATCGAACGGCCTGCCGCAGCGGTGAAGGAATTGGTCGAGAACGCGCTCGACGCCGGCGCCCGCCGCATCGCGGTCCGGCTCGCCGATGGCGGCATTGCCCGTATCGAGGTCATCGATGACGGCTGCGGCATGGGGCCAGACGAGTTGGCGCTGGCCGTGCAGCGCCATTGCACCTCCAAGCTCGCCGACGACCAACTGATCCGCATCGCCACCCTTGGCTTCCGCGGCGAGGCGCTGCCCAGCATCGGCGCCGCGGCCCGGCTGGCGCTGACCTCCCGGCCGCGAGGAGCGCCCCACGCCTGGCGGATTGCCGTCGAGGGCGGGGTGGTCGGGTCCGCGGCCCCCGCCGCCGGCCCCGAAGGCACCCAGGTGGTCGTGGCCGACCTGTTCTTTGCCACCCCGGCGCGCCGCAAGTTCCTCAAGCATCCCAGGACCGAGGCCGACCACGCCGAAATCGCCATCCGCCGCCTTGCCTTCGCTGCCCCCGGCGTCGCGTTCCGCTGCGAAATCGACGGCCACGTCGCGTTCGACCTCCCGGCGCAGGACGCCGCGTCGCGGGTGGCGGCGCTGCTCGGCCCGGAGGCCTCGGCAGCGCTGGTCGCCGTCGCGGAAACGCGCGGCCCGCTGGCCGTGACGGGTTTCATCTGCGCTCCCATGGTGTCGCGTGCGACCGCGGCGCACCAATCGATGGTGGTGAACGGCCGTCCGGTGACCGACCCCGTGCTTCGCACCGCCGTGCGGGTCGCCTACCGCGACGTGGTCGCCGCTGGGCGGCATGGGGTGGTCGCGCTGCAACTCGACCTTCCAGTCGACGAGCTGGACGTAAACGTGCATCCCAGCAAAACCGAATTGCGGTTCCGCGACGCCGCTGGAGTGCGCGGACTGGTCATCGGCGCCGTGATGCGTGCCCTCGCTGTCGGAGCTGGAACGGCCGCGCCTCCCGTGACGCCGCGCCTGTTGCTGCGACCGGTGTCGCAAACATCCCGGAACCTTGGCTTCAGCGAGGCGCAGCTCGGCTTTGCAGGGGTCCCGCCTCCCGCCCGGTCGCTGCCATCTCCCGCCGCCGTGCCATGCGCCTACCCCCTCGGCGCATCGGTGGCGCAGGTGCTGGATACCTATATCCTGGCCGTCGCGGCCGATGGCAGCCTGGTGCTGGTTGATCAGCACGCTGCCCATGAGCGCCTGACCCACGAGGCGCTGGCGGCGCAGATGCGCGACGGCGGCGTGCGCGCCCAACCCTTGCTGCTGCCCGCGGTCGTCGACCTGCCGTCGTCGGACACGGTGCGCCTGCTCGCCTACGCCGACACCCTGCAGCGCCTCGGGCTCGAGATCGAAGCGTTCGGACCGGGCGCGCTGCTGGTGCGCGCCCTTCCCGCCGTTCTCGGCGCGCCCGACCCGGCGCCCCTGCTCCGCGATCTCGCCGACGAGTTGGCCGAAACCGGCGAAGCGACCGGCCTGGACGCGCGGCTGGACGCGGTCATCGCCCGGCTCGCCTGTCACGGCAGCATCCGCGCCGGGCGACGCCTCACCCAGGCGGAGATGGATGCCCTTCTCCGCCAGATGGAGGCCACTCCTCGCGCCGCCACCTGCAGCCACGGCCGCCCGACCTTCCTGAAGCTAAGCCGGCAGGAAATCGAGCGGCTGTTCGGCCGGCGCTGAACCGGGCGGCCGAGCGCACGTTCAACCCCGGTGCGTCCCGTCCTTTACCTGTTCGTCGCCGTCGCGGGCGCGCTGACTTCGGTCGAATCCGGCGCTAACGCCAAGCTAACCGCGGCGCTGGGCGGCCCATGGTGGCCCGCCATCCTGTTCAGCGCCATTTCGGGAACGATACTCGCAGGTATCGCGGTGTTCCTGGCCGGCCCATTTCCGGCGGCGCAGATCGCCGAATTGCCTTGGTGGGCCTGGATCGGCGGGTTCATCAGCGCGGTTTACATCGTGTCGATGCTGGTGGCCCCGGGTATCCTTGGCGCTGGGCTGTTCACCGGCTTGACGGTTACGGCCGCGATCATCGCCTCCATCGCGCTCGACCATTGGGGGCTGGTCGGATTTCCCGTGCACCCGGCAGGCGTCGGCCGGTTGATCGGGGCGGCGCTGATGGTGGTCGGGATCGTGCTCGTCGCGGTGTTCTGACGCAGTCAGCAGTCGAGATCCTTGCGAGCCTTCTCCAACAAGGTGCCGAGTTCGGACAACGATCCCTGGTCGAGGTCCGCCAGCGCCGTCCGCAGGCTCGCCCCGATACGGCCGGCTGTTTCCGGAGTGGGCACCACCTCAGGCCCTGCCGACGCCTCTGCCGCGTCGCGCAGGGCCGCAATCGACAGCTCCAGGCCGCGGCGGATTTCCCCGGCCTCGACGGACAGCGCCGCGCGGTGGGCCCGATCCAACTCCAGCCGGGCCGTCTCGATCAGGGCTTCAAAATGGTGGATGTCGGCGGTCATATCGGCGGTTACCTAGGAAAGAAGTGCGAGGCTATGACGGATTGCCGGCGATTTCTTTGACACGTGGTTCAACCCGCCTGGTTTAACAAAGCATCGCCGGCATCCATCACGGCCGGACCACCATTTCGCTTTTTGAATGGTTTGGTGGGTGCAGTAGGTTTCGAACCTACGACCCGCTGATTAAGAGTCAGCTGCTCTACCAACTGAGCTATGCACCCGTGCCAGACCGGCGCTCCCTATAGCGAACCTGCCCGGCTCTGCAAAGAGCATTTCTGCCCCGCATTCATCGCATACCGGCTTGCACCAGCGCCGCCGCGTGTGCTCACTGCGCCTTGCATATCTCTCGAAGGACTCCGGTTGGCCTACGCGACCCAGCAGCTCATCAACGGCGTCACCCTCGGCATGATCTACGGACTGATCGCCGTCGGCTACACCATGGTCTACGGCATCATCGGCATGATCAACTTCGCCCACGGCGACGTGTTCATGGTCGGCGCCTTCATATCGCTCATCTCCTTGCTCCTGCTGTCCTCCCTCGGCATCAGCTCGGTGCCGATCGCCCTCGCCCTCACCCTGGTGTTCGCCGCCGCGCTCGCCGCGCTGTACGGATGGACCATCGAACGGGTCGCCTACCGTCCCCTGCGCGGCTCGTTCCGCCTGGCGCCGCTGATCAGCGCCATCGGCATGTCGATCGTGCTGCAGAACTTCACCCAGATCAGCCAGGGCGCCCGGGTCAAGCCGATGGCGCCCCTGGTGCCCGGCGGGCTGCATCTGTTCGAGGCCAACGGCTTTGTCGTGCAGCTGTCCTGGATGCAGATCGCCATCGTCGTCACCACCCTGACCGTGCTGTCGGTGTTCACCTATCTCGTCACCCGCACCTCGCTCGGGCGGTCGATGCGGGCCTGCGAGCAGGACATCAAGATGGCGGGGCTGCTCGGCATCGACACCGACCGCACCATCAGCCTCACCTTCGTGATCGGCGCGGCGCTGGCGGCGGTCGCCGGGCTGATGTTCCTGCTGTACTACGGCGTGATCGACTTCTACATCGGCTTCGTCGCCGGGGTGAAAGCGTTCACCGCGGCGGTGTTGGGCGGCATCGGCTCGTTGCCCGGCGCGGTGCTCGGCGGCCTGCTGATCGGCCTGATCGAGACGTTCTGGTCGGCGTATTTCTCGGTCCAATACAAGGATGTGGCCGCGTTCTCGATCCTCATCGTCGTGCTGATTTTCCTGCCGACCGGCATCCTCGGCCGCGCCGACGTGGAGAAGGTATGACGGCCGGCGCGTTCCGCGACGCCGGGCTGTCCGCCCTGGTGGCGCTCGGCCTGTTCGCGCCGATGATCGGGTTGAAAACCGAGTCCGGCGAGAACGGCCTGACGCTGCTGCCCCGGCCGGTGCTGGTGGCGGTCATCGTGGCGCTGGTGTTCGTGCTCCGCTTCGCCTGGCTCGCGACCCGGCGGCCCAAGGCGCAGGCGGTGCGGTCCAACCGCCGGTTCGCCGAGGCCCTCACCCATGCCGGAACCTTCATCGCCCCGGCGCTGCTGCTGTTCGCCGTCGCATTGCCGCTGTTCGGCGGGCGTTACTACCTCGACCTCGGCGTGGTCGTGCTGACCTATGTCATGCTCGGCTGGGGCTTGAACATCGTCGTCGGCCTCGCAGGCTTGCTCGACCTCGGCTACGTCGCCTTCTACGCGGTCGGCGCCTACTCCTACGCCCTGTTCGCGCAAACCTTCGGCCTCGGCTTCTGGACCTGCCTGCCACTCGCCGGCCTGCTCGCGGCGACGGCGGGCATGCTGCTCGGCTTCCCCGTGCTGCGCCTGCGCGGCGACTACCTCGCCATCGTCACCCTCGCGTTCGGCGAGATCATCCGTATCGTGCTGATCAACTGGAGCAGCCTCACCAACGGCCCGAACGGCATCTCCGGCATCCCGCGTCCGACCCTGTTCGGCCTGACGTTCACCGCCGGTGGCGGCCCCGGCAGCTTCGCCGATTTCTTTGGGCTCGAACCGTCCACCACCCAGCGGGTCGCGTTTCTCTACTATGTCATCCTCGGCCTCGCCCTTCTCACCAACTGGGTCACCTTGCGCCTGCGCCGCCTCCCGCTCGGCCGTGCCTGGGAGGCGCTGCGCGAGGACGAGGTCGCGTGCCGCTCGCTGGGCATCAACGTGACGGTGACGAAGCTGACCGCGTTCTCCATCGGCGCCATGTTCGGCGGCTTCGCGGGCGCGTTCTTCGCCACCCGGCAGGCGTTCATCAGCCCGGAAAGCTTCACCTTCATCGAGTCGGCGATCGTGCTGGCCATCGTGGTGCTGGGCGGCCTCGGCAGCCAGCTCGGCGTCGCCCTGGCGGCGCTGGTCATGATCGGCGGGCTCGAAGTGCTGCGCGACCTGCTGAGCAACCTGCACGGCCAACCCGGCCTGGCGTGGCTGGCCGATGCGGTGGGCGATGTGGGCCAGTACCGCATGCTGATCTTCGGCCTGGCGCTGGTGACGATGATGGTGCTGCGTCCCCGCGGCCTCGTGTCCGGCCGGACGCCGACCGTCGCATTGGGCAAAACGCGGGAAATCTCACCCGAACTGGTGGCGCAAGGGCGTGGTTGATCCCAAGGACGTGGTTGACCCTGGGGCCGACGACATCATCCTGACGGTGGAGGCGCTGACGATGCGCTTCGGCGGCCTGACCGCGGTCAACGCGCTGTCGTTCGTGGCGCGCCGGGGCGAGATCACCTCGGTCATCGGCCCGAACGGCGCCGGCAAGACCACCGTGTTCAACTGCATCACCGGGTTCTACCGCCCCACCACCGGCGCACTGCGCCTGGCCGGCGACACCGGCGTGCACGCGCTGGAGCGGATGGCCGGCCACCTCATCGCCCGCCGCGCCCGCGTGGCCCGCACCTTCCAGAACATCCGCCTGTTCGCCGGCATGACGGTGCTGGAAAACCTGCTGGTCGCACAGCACAACGCGCTGATGCCGAATGTCGGGCTGGGCCTGCTCGCCGTGCTCGGCCTCGGCGGGCACCACCGGGCCGAGCGCGCCGCCATTGCCCGCGCCCGCGCCTGGCTGGACGCGATCGGTCTGCTGGCCCGCGCCGACGACCCGGCCGGCGCCCTGCCCTACGGCGACCAGCGCCGGCTGGAGATTGCCCGGGCCATGTGCACCGGGCCGGTGCTGCTGTGCCTGGACGAGCCGGCCGCCGGGCTGAACCCGCGCGAGAGCGCCGAGTTGTCCCATCTGCTGCACCGCATCCGCGATGGCGGCATCGCCGACAGCGCCGCGTCCATCCTGCTGATCGAGCACGACATGGGCGTAGTCATGCGCATCAGCGACCACGTCGTCGTGCTGGACCACGGCAAGAAGATCAGCGACGGCACCCCGGCCGCCGTGCGCGCCGACCCGGCCGTCATCGCCGCCTATCTCGGCGAGGGCGACGAGGACGAGGATATCTCGACCGAAGCCGCCGCATGACGATGCTGCGCCTGACCGGCGTCACCGCCTATTACGGCGCGATCCAGGCGTTGAAGAGCGTCGACCTCGCCGTCGCGCCGGGCGAAATCGTCACGCTGATCGGGGCCAACGGCGCCGGCAAGTCCACCTTGATGATGACCATCTGCGGCAGCCCCCGCGCCCGCGACGGCCGCATCGAGTACGACGGCCGCGATATCACCCAAGTGCCGACGCACGAGATCATGCGCAGCGGCATCGCCCAGTCGCCGGAGGGCCGCCGCATCTTCGGCCGCATGACCGTGCACGAGAACCTGCTGATGGGCGCCCAGGTCGCCCGCATGCAGGAGTTCGACCGCCTGCGCGACCAGGCTTTCACCCTATTCCCCCGCTTGAAGGAGCGCCTGCACCAGCGCGCCGGCACGCTGTCGGGCGGCGAGCAGCAGATGCTGGCGATCGCCCGCGCGCTCATGACCCGGCCCCGCCTGCTGCTGCTCGACGAGCCGTCGCTGGGCCTTGCGCCCTTGGTCGTACGCCAAATCTTCGGCGCGATCGGCGAGTTGAACCGCACCACGGGGCTGACGGTGCTGCTGGTGGAGCAGAACGCCTTCCAAGCGCTCCGGCTGGCGCACCGAGGCTACGTGCTAGTCAACGGCGCCATCACCATGGAAGGCCCCGGCCGCGAGTTGCTGGCGCGGCCGGAGATCCGCGCCGCATACCTGGAAGGCGGGCACTGACCGATTTCAGCTCGCGCCGGTTGCCTTCGCCTTCAGCCCGCCCAGCCCCGCGTCATACACCCCGCCGATTGCGTCGGTTGCAGCCTTGTCGTCCATGGTGGCGGCCGGGGCGTCACCCTGGTCGGCGCGCTTGAGCTCCCCAATCCAGGTGACCAGGCTGCCCGTGCCGGACGGCTTGACGGTGATCGTCGACGTGTAGTCGGTCACCGGCAGCACCTTGATATTCGCCGGATCGGGCGTGATGACGTAAGTGTAGGTCATCGCAGTCGCATCGTAGGATTTCAACTGCTCCACCAGCTTCGGCCCGCCGAGGTCCAGCGTGCGGACCGAACCGGGGGTGTTGCCCATCGTCGCAGCGGACGCCTTCACCAGCGGTACCCAACTCATGTCGCCGAAACTCCCGATCACCGCCCACACCTTTGCGGGCGGAGCGCCGATTTCCATCGTCTTGGTTTCATGCAGCGCCGGGGCGGCAGCGTAGGCGGCCCCAGCTGTCGCAGACACGGCCAGGACGGCGGCAAGCAATGCTTTATTCAAGTACGTTTCCCTTATCGATGCAGCCACTGCAACGCTAAAGCGCCCGGACCGTCCCGTCGAGAGACTGTGACGACATTCTCCTTGCCGTTTATGTTGCAGTGCACCATTTTCGTTGCACCGGGTTTCGCACCTGCGACGCCGTCAGCCTTAGCGAGAATTCCAATGGCGCTCCCCCACGCCTCCATCGGCGACTTGGTCAATCTCCGGCAACATTGGCCGACCGCCTTCAAGCTCCCCGGCGATCAAACGGCGCGGTTGCGCGAGGTGTCGGCGTTCGGCGCCAACCCGGGCCGGCTGCGGATGTTCACCTACTTGCCTGAGCGCCTGTCACGCTCGGCGCCGCTTGTCGTCGTGCTGCATGGCTGTGGCCAGACCGCGTCCGGCTACGAGATCGGCGCCGGCTGGTCGGAATTGGCGGACCGGCACGGCTTCGCGTTGCTGGCCCCCGAGCAATCGAGCGCCAACAACGCCAACACCTGCTTCAACTGGTTCCTGCCTGAGGACGCGACCCGCGGCGGGGGCGAGGCCGCCTCGATACAAGCCATGATCCTGCACATGCTCGCCGAGCATGCGCTCGACCGCCGCCGGGTGTTCATCACCGGGCTTTCCGCCGGTGGCGCCATGACGGCGGTCATGCTTGCGACCTACCCGGACCTGTTTGCCGGCGGCGCCATCATCGCGGGCCTGCCCTACGGCAGCGCCCACGGCATGCAGGACGCGCTGCCGGCCATGTTCCATCCCACTAGCCGCCCGGCGGCCGAATGGGGCGACCTCGTGCGCGCCGCCTCACCGCACAAAGGACCATGGCCGATCGTGTCCATCTGGCATGGCGAAGCCGACCGGACGGTTGCGCCGCAGAACGCGGCTGAGAGCCTGAAGCAGTGGCTTGACGTGCATGGGCTTGCCGCAGCCGAACCGCGCACGGACACGGTGGACGCGGTTGCCCATAGCGCGTGGCGGGATCGCTCCGGCCGAGTGGCGGTAGAAACCTACCTAGTGCCGGACCTCGGCCATGGAACGCCGATCAACCCGGACGCAACCGAAGGCGGCGTCGGCCTTGCCGCCCCGCACATCATCGCCGGCCCGATCTCCTCCAGTTGGCATATCGCGCAAGGCTGGGGCTTGACCAGGAGACCCCCGGCCCTTGTCGCGTAGCCGACGGGCTCGTGCTAGCCGGCGGCGGCGATCGCCTTGCGGATAACCTCCTCGGCAGCGGCCTTGTCCGCCCAGCCGGTAACCTTCACCCACTTGCCCGGCTCGAGGTCCTTGTAGCGGGTGAAGAAGTGCTCGATCGCCTTGCGGGTGATCTCCGGCAGGTCCTCGATCGCGTGCACGTTCGTGTACAGCGGATGGATCTTGTCGTGCGGGACGCAGATGATCTTCTCGTCCTGGCCGCTCTCGTCCTCCATCTGCAGCATGCCAATCGGGCGTGCGCGAATGACGGCGCCCGGCACCACGTCGGTGGGGGTCAGCACCAGCGCGTCGGCCGGGTCGCCGTCGTCGGCCAAGGTGCCGGGGATGAACCCGTAGGCTGCCGGGTAGGCCATGGGCGTGAACAGGAACCGGTCGACCATCAGCGCGCCCGAGGCTTTGTCCACCTCGTATTTGACCGCCGACCCCTTCGGGATTTCGATCACGACGTTGATGTCGTTTGGCGGCTCGCGGCCGGTCGATAGCTTGGCGATGTCCATGGCGTCCTCGGGGATGGTTGCGGGCGCGCGGACCCTAGCCATGCGCCTTCCACTTGCCAAGCAGCAGGCCACGGGCGCAGATATTGCGGCGCACGCGCCCGTAGCTCAGTTGGTTAGAGCGGGCCGCTCATAACGGTTTGGTCGCAGGTTCGAGTCCTGCCGGGCGCATGTTGCCGCGTGGGGCACGTCCCCGTAGAACGCCCTTCATTCTCGTGTCCGGAGCCTTGCCATGGCCGCTTACCAATACGTCTACGTCATCAAGGACCTCACCAAAGCCTTCCCCGGCGGCCGCGAGGTGTTCAAGGGCATCACGCTCTCGTTCCTGCCCGGCGTCAAAATCGGCGTGCTGGGCGTCAACGGCGCCGGCAAGTCGACCCTGCTCAAGATCATGGCCGGCATCGAAACCGAGTACGGCGGCGAAGCCTGGGCCGCCGAGGGCGTGCGCATCGGCTACCTGGAGCAGGAACCGAAGCTGGACGATACCAAGACCGTCGCCGAGAATGTCGAGCTGGCGTTCGGGCCGCTGAAGGCGGCACTCGACCGGTTCAACGCCATCTCCAACGAGTTCGGCGAGCCGATGGACGACGACCGCATGAACGAGCTGCTGGCCGAACAGGCCGAGCTGCAGGAAAAGATCGACGCCGAGGACGGCTGGGAACTGGACCGGCGCATCGAGATCGCGCTGGACGCCCTGCGCTGCCCGCCGCCGGACAGCCCCGTCGTCAGGCTGTCCGGAGGCGAGCGCCGCCGGGTCGCGCTGTGCCGACTGCTGCTGGAAAAGCCGGACTTGCTGCTGCTGGACGAGCCGACCAACCATCTGGACGCCGAAAGCGTCGCCTGGCTGGAGAAGACGCTGCGCGATTTCGCCGGCACCGTCATGATCGTCACCCACGACCGGTACTTCTTGGACAACGTGACCAACTGGATTCTGGAGATCGAGCGGGGACGCGGTTATCCGTTCGAGGGCAACTACTCCACCTGGCTAGACCAGAAGCGCAAGCGGCTGAAGCAGGAGGAGAAGGAGGAAAGCGCCCGGCAGCGGTCGCTAGCCGCCGAGCAGGAATGGATTCAAAGCTCGCCCCGCGCCCGCCAGACCAAAAGCCGCGCCCGTATCGACAAGTACGAGCAGATGCTGGCGAAAAGCGCCGAGCTGGCCACCGGCGCCGCCGAGATCGTCATCCCGCCCGGTCCCCGACTCGGCGGCCTGGTGATCGAGGCGGACGAGGTGCGCAAGGCCTATGGCAACCACCTTCTCATCGACCAGCTCAACTTCAAGCTGCCGCCAGGTGGCATCGTCGGCGTGATCGGCCCGAACGGCGCCGGCAAGACGACGCTGTTCCGCATGATCACCGAGCAGGAGCAGCCCGACGCCGGCACCCTGCGCGTCGGCGACACCGTGAAGCTGGGCTACGTGGACCAGTCCCGCGACAGCCTGGACGCCAGCAAAAGCGTGTGGGAGGAGATCAGCGGCGGGACCGACGTGATCTATCTCGGCAAGCGGGCGGTGCCGTCGCGGGCCTATGTCGGCGCGTTCAATTTCAAGGGCAGCGACCAGCAGAAGAAGGTCGGCATCCTGTCCGGCGGCGAGCGCAACCGGGTCCATCTCGCCAAGATGCTGAAAAGCGAAAGCAACGTCATCCTGCTCGACGAGCCGACCAACGACCTCGACGTGGACACGTTGCGGGCGCTGGAAGAAGCGCTGGCCGAGTTCGCCGGCTGCGCCGTCATCATCAGCCACGACCGCTGGTTCCTCGACCGCCTCGCGACGCACATCCTCGCCTTCGAGGGCGACAGCCACGTCGAATGGTTCGAGGGCAACTTCCAAGCCTACGAAGAAGACAAGCGACGTCGACTCGGCGCCGATAGCACCGAGCCCCACCGCATCAAGTACCGCCCTTTGGCTCGATAACGGGGTCTGGAGCCCCCGGCCCCAATGGGCCGAGAGGGGGGTCGAGGGCAAGGCCCCGCCTTGATCCGCACCGCCCGCCTTCGTTTGTTCCGAGTGTCCTGGTCAGACGCCCTGGAACTAGCGGCGCTGAAAGCCGACCCGCGAATTTACGGGTCGATGCTCGGCGGCGTGCGCTCCCCGATCCAGGCCGCGCACGAAGCCGCGGCGGAGGTTGCCTTCTGGGGCGCCCACGGCGTCGGCATGTTCGCAGTGCGCGATCTCACCGGACGGTTGATCGGAACTACCGGCATCCACCAGCGCCCGGATGGCCGTGGCCTGGCGCTTCGGTTCGCGTTCGACCCGGCGTCGCGCGGGCACGGCCTCGCCCGTGAGGCCGCCAGTGCCGCGCTCCGCTACGCCCACGACCGGGCCGGCTTGCCCCGCGTGATTGCGGTCGCGCGCGAGGACAACGTCGCCTCGCGCTCCGTGCTGGGCGGCATCGGCATGAGGCACGTCGACACCTTCATCCGCGACCGCGACGTAATGATGCTGTATGAAAGCCGGCGCGCCGGTTAGCTCTCGACTTGCCGCTTTATGGCGTCCAGCAACGCTTCCACGTTGTTGCCGTGCTGGGACAGGAAGCTGGCGTAATCACTCCGCTGCGTCAGGCGCAAGCTGGTGCCTTCTGCGACCACATCGACGATCCTTGGCGCGCCGGCGACTTCGCTGACGACCCATTGGACGTTGTTGGGCGCATTGTTCGGGCGCTGCACGAGCGTTCCGACCAAAGCCTCGTCGCCTCGCTGGGTGGTGTTGGTGGCACGGAACGTCACACCCTTGTACTGGCCGATTCTGCTGCTGATGTTCTTCACCAGCACGGCATGGAACAGCCGCGTGAACTCGGTCGTCTGCGCCGGTGTGGCCGTGCGGGCAAACCGGCCAAGGCAGAACAGGGCGATGCCGTTGACGTCGACCGCGCGGTCGATCAGCGGCAGCAACGCTGCTTGCTTTTCAGCGAGGTCGCCCGGCCCGTTCACGACGCCGATCAGTTGGGTGCCGAAGCTCTGGACGAAGTTGGTGGCGGCTCCCCCAGCTTGGGCGAAGGCGGGCACGCGCAGCACGAGTGCGGCAGCGCTGGCCGCCCCAAATGCGAGCAGGGCACGGCGAGTCAGCATCGGCGAGGTCCTTGTCATCAATTGGAATACCAGTTCGGCACGGTCGCATGGTCGTCGGTCCGGGTCGTGTCAATCTGGCTTGCGCGGTTCTGGCGATAAAGGCTGCGGAAGGTGGCGTAAGGATCGAGCGCGGTTTTCTTGATGGAATCAACTGTATCAAGCAGGCGCTCGCGGGAGTCGACCACGCCCACGCCGAAACGTGCATACTCCGTAGTTCGCAGCCCGTGGCCGGACGGGGCATAGGTGAGAGGGTCGAACAGGGCATCGACGCCGTACCCAGCCGCGTCCCGGGGGTTCGATGGGCCAAGCACCGGCAGAAACAGGAATGGCCCGCCGGGAACCCCCCAAAGCGCCATCGTCACGCCGAAATCGGTGGAGTGAGAGGGATAGCCCCATTCGCTCGCCACATCGAACAGGCCGCCAACGCCGGCCGTGGTGTTGATGACGAAGCGCATGAAGGTGTTGCCCGCCCGGCGTGGCTTGGTCTGGATCACGTCGTTGATGAACAAGACGGGCGTGGTCAAGTTCTGCAACACGTTATGGATCGGGTTGCGGATCAAGGCCGGAACGTACCGATACCCCCGCGCGATCGGGGCCAGCACGTAGGTGTCCAGCCCGTTGTCGATGGCGTAACCGACACGATTGGCCGGCTCAAAGGGGTCGTTGTTCTCGTTGAACTCCTGCACCGCCGCCGGGTCGGATGCAGACGGCTGCGTGGCGCACGCGGCAAGTCCGAACAGTGGCGCCGCAGCGGTCGCGGCGAGCAGGAAGCGGGAAATCGCTGAGCGCATTGAGGTCCTCGATCAAATCCACTGTGAAGCCGTAGCGGCCTCCAATCGTCATAGGATAGCTTTTATGTGCTCGTAAGCCAACGCGCCGCGTGATTCGGCGGCTGCGCCTCCGATAACGTGATGCGGGGCTTGCGTTGGGTCAGGGATGCACCCAATCCTTGCGGACCATGAACCAAATCGCATCCCCGGCTTTCCAGGCGCAACGCTCAGTGGCCACGCTCGAGCGCTGGCTGACGGGCCCGCGCTTCGGCCCCTTGCCCGTCCGCGGCGCCGACACGCCGCCGCCCGCCTTGTCGTTCGAATTCTTTCCGCCCCGCACCGAGGCGTTGGAAACCCAACTGTGGACTTGCATCCGCCGTCTGGAACGGCTGGAGCCGCACTTCGTCTCCGTCACCTACGGCGCCGGCGGCACCACGCAGGCCCGCACCCACGCGACCTTGAGCCGGATCGTAAGCGAAACGTCGTTGACGCCCGCCGCTCACCTGACATGCGTCGGCGCCAGCCGCGGCGAGGTGGACGACGTCGCCCGGCAGTACTGGGATGCCGGCGTGCGGCACATCGTGGCCCTGCGCGGCGACGCTCCGCCCGGTGAGGAGTACCGCGCGCATCCAGACGGGTACGCCTACGCCAACGACCTCGTCGCAGGGTTGAAGCGTGTGGCCGATTTCGAGATTTCGGTCGCGGCCTACCCGGAAATGCATCCGTCCGCCGTCAGCGCCCAGCACGACCTCGACAACCTCAAGCGCAAGCTGGACGCGGGCGCGACGCGGGCGATCACGCAATACTTCTTCGACGGCGCGCTGTTTCTCGATTTCCTGGACCGTGCGTTGGCGGCGGGGATCACCGCGCCGATCGTGCCGGGGATCATGCCGGTGTCGAACTACGCCCAGGCGGTGAAGTTCAGCGCCATGTGCGGCGCGTCCGTGCCAGCCTGGATGGGCGAATTGTTCGCCGGCACGGAAGACGATCCCGACACCCGCCGGATGGTCGCGACCGTGGTCGCAGCCGAGCAGGTGCGCCTGTTGCAGGCCAACGGCGTGGACGAGTTCCACTTCTACACCTTGAACCGTCCCGACCTGACCTTCGCAATCGCCCATATCCTCGGCGTCCGCCCCAAATCGGCAGACAAGGCTACGGAAACGCCGGCGTAACCAGCGGCGCGCACGCCGCCTCCAACCAAGCCGCGGTCGGCTCGTCCAACGAGGGCCCGACCGTGGCGGCGACCCGGGCATGGTAGGCGTCGATCCAGTCCCGTTCCTCTCCCGTCAACAGCGCCGGGTCAATCAGGGCGCGATCATAGGGCGCCAAGGTCAGCGTCTCGAACCGCAGGAACGGCCTCGTCGCGCCTGGGCTGTCCGCCTGTTGCACCAGCAGCAGGTTCTCGATCCGGATGCCATACCGTCCCGGCAGATACAGCCCAGGCTCGTTGGACAGGATCATGCCCTCGGCCAGCGGCGTCATACGCCCGGCGCGCGACAGGCTGGCCGGGCCCTCGTGCACCGAAAGATAGCTGCCCACGCCGTGCCCGGTGCCATGGTCGTAGTCCAACCCAGCCTGCCACAGCGCCCGCCGTGCGAACGCATCCAAATGCGGCCCAGCCACCCCTACCGGAAACACCGTCGCCGCCAGCGCCACATGCCCCTTCAGCACCAGCGTGTAATGCATCCGCACCGACGCGGGCGGGGCTGACGGACCGATCCAGACGGTGCGCGTGACGTCCGTCGTGCCGTCCACATATTGCCCGCCGCTGTCGATCAGCACCAGTTCGTTGGCCCCGATCGCGCGGTCGGTGGCGGGCATCGGACGGTAGTGAATGACGGCGCCATGCTCCCCGGCGCCGACGATGGCCGGGAAGCTCTCGCCGCCGAAGCCGTCCACCGCACGCCGGAGCCGCAGCAGGTCGTCGGCAACCTGCATTTCCGTCCGCCCGACGGCGGTGCCCAAGCCATGCAGGAAACGCGTGAGAGCGACGGCATCGCGCCCATGCGCACTCCGTGCGCCGTGCTGCTCGACCGCATTCTTGCAGGCTTTGGGCAGCAGGCACGCATCGGTGCCGGCCACCACCGTCGCCCCGCCCGCGCGCAGGGCTTGTGCGACCGCGACCGGCGCGCCGGCCCGATCGACCCGCACCCGCTTGCCCGGCATCCCGCCGAGTGCAGCCGCAAACGCGTCCGGCGGTTGGACAGCGACCCGGTTGCCAAACCACTCCAACGTTTCAGGCGAGAGCTTCGAGGCGGCCATGAACAACGTAACGGTCGCATCCTGGCGGAGGATAGCGAAGCCGAGCGCGACGGGTGTGTAGGGCAGGTCGCCACCACGGATGTTCAGCAGCCATGCGATGGACGCCGGATCGGTCAGCACGCTGGCATGATCGCCCGCCGTGCCAAGTTCTGCGGCGAACGCCTCGATTTTTCTGGCCGATGGCTGGCCAGCAAATGCCAACGGATGCGGCACCGCCGGTTGCGACGGCGTGGGAGGTCGATCGGACCAGATCGCGTCGATCGGATTCGGGCGGAGCGGGACCATTTCCAGCCCGGCCTCCGTGAAGCGGTCCAACCCGTCCTCGCTGATCAGCCAGGGATCGTAGCCGATCCGCTTGGCCCGGGCGGCGATCCAGGGCGGCGGCGGATCGTCGGTGATGTGCCGGGGCGTGAACACCGCCGGGTCCACCTCGGCGGCGAGTTGGAGCGTGTAGCGGCCATCGGCGAACACGGCGGCCTCATGGGTCAACACGACGGCCAAGCCGGCGCTGCCGGTGAAACCCGTGAGCCACGCCAGCCGCTCCGCGCCAGGTGGCACGTACTCGCCAAGATGTTCATCCGACCGCGGGACGAGGAGTCCGTCCAGGCCGGCGGCGTGGAGAACCCCGCGTAATGCAGCTACCCGGTTGTTCACGTTAGCTTCACCATTTTCACATACTTGTGATATAATTCATGCTTGCAGCGCATAGCTGCGTTTAGAACAAGGCGCGATCGAACCGGCCTTCCTAGGCTTATATTGCACTGCAGCAAGTCCTTGTCGCCCATCGTCCGATGGTGGCCGCAGCTTGTTGAAGAACAGGATTTAGTAAGATGAACGCCTATACGTCCCCCCGTGAACTTGACCTTCTGCCGGCGAACCGGATGAGCAATCCGGTTGCACGTCGCCCGGCGCCACGTCGCTCGATCGGCGATTTGGCGATTGGTTTGTTCGCCCGCCTTGCCGAAGCCATGCACCGCCGTTCGATCATCAGCGAACTGAGCGACTTGTCGGATCGCGAGCTTGCCGATATCGGCCTCACCCGCGCCGAAGTGCGGCACGTGTTCGACCGCCGTTTCGTTCGCGCCTGACATTCGAGAGCCAGGGCCGCCGTTCACGGCGGCCCTGCACGGTGCCCTAGAACGAGGGTCGCCCAATTTCCCTCGGTCAAACTGAATCGCAAATACAGGCCGTGACGCCGGTGTGCGGCAAGCACCATGGGCGCTTGGCTCCGAAGCAAGCCTGCCAGGATCGCCGTTCCGCCCGGCGCCAGGCACCGGGCCAACTCATGCGCCATCAGGCATAATGGCCGCGCCAGGATGTTGGCGAACACCAGGTCGTATGGCGCGCCGGCGCGCACAGGTTTGTGCCGCCAACCGTTGCCTAACGTGCACCGCAGCCGGGTCGCCACACCGTTCAACGCGGCGTTTTCCGCCGCCGCGCGCACTGACCAGCGATCGATGTCGGTCGCCAGCACGGTCCGGTGCAGCAGCCGGGCCGCGGCCATCGCCAACACGCCGGACCCGGTCCCAAGGTCCAAGATGCGCCGCGGCCGTCGTGCCGCCACGCGCTCCAGCGCATGCAGGCACCCGCGGGTAGAGCCGTGCTCGCCCGACCCGAACGCCACCCCCGCGTCCAGCCGGAGCGTAATGCGACCTGGCAGCGGCAGCGTCATGACATGGGTGCCGCGGATGGCGAACCGGCGGCCGACGCGTTGCTCGGGGAACGCCGATTGCGTGCGCGCGAGCCAGCCGCCGGCCTCGGTCGCCCGCCGCTCCAGCGCCGGCGCGGCGCCGCTGACCAGGCCCGCGATCGCCAGCGCCGCCGCCAGCGCCGGCTCGTCCTCGCCGCGTTGCTTCACGCCCTCCACGCGCCAAATCCGCTGGTCCTCGTCGGCCAGGAAAAACCCGACGGTGCGGCACACGCTGGCCAGCGCCGCTTCGAACGTTTCGAGCGAGGCTTCCGGCACCTCGACCGACACGGTTTCCAGCGCCGTCGCGGCCCGGCTCACGCCCGCTCCACGAACCGGTCCAGCACCCGCTTGTCGCCCGCCTTGTCGAACGCGACGTCCAGCCGGTCGTCCTGCACCCCGCTCACGGTGCCGTAGCCGAACTTCGCGTGGAACACCCGGGCGCCCACCTGCAGCGCCTCCTCCCGCGCCGGCCGGCCTGGCTCCTCCCATGCCTCGATCACCTTCGGCTGCCGCGCCACCAGCGGGAACTGCCCGGTGAACACCGTCGGCGCCGTCAACCGCTGTTCGCGTTGCATGGCGGCGGACCCGGCGCGGTCCACGTGCGCCTCCGGCAGCTCGTCGATGAAGCGGCTGGGGATGCTGCTCTGCCAGTTGGCGTAGATGCGGCGGTTGGCGGCGTGGCTGATGACGGCACGACGCCGGGCGCGGGTGATGCCGACATAGGCGAGCCGCCGCTCCTCCTCCAGCCCCTTGTTGCCGCTCTCGTCCATGGTGCGCTGGCTGGGGAACACGCCCTCCTCCCACCCCGGCAGGAACACGGTGTCGAACTCCAGCCCCTTGGCGGCGTGCAGGGTCATCATGCTCAGCCGGTCGCCGGCCGCGTTCTCCTCGTTCTCCATCACCAGGCTGACGTGGTCGAGGAACCCGGCCAGCGCCTCGAAGTCGCTAAGCGCGCGCACCAGCTCCTTCAGGTTCTCCAGCCGGCCCGGCGCGTCCGGCGACTTGTCGCGCTTCCACATCTCGGTGTAGCCGCTCTCATCGAGGACCGTCGCCGCGGTGACGACGTGGCCGTCGACCGGCAGCATCTCGCGCCAGCGGGCGAAACTGTGCAGCAATTCGCCCACTGCCTCCCGCACCCGGCCCTTCAGCGTGCCGTCCGCCACCACCCGCGCCGCCGCGACCGTCAGCGGCACTTGATGCTGGCGCGCGACCATGTGCATGGCCCGCAGTGCGACCTCGCCCACGCCCCGGCGCGGCAGGTTCACGATCCGCTCGAACGCCAGGTCGTCCGCCGGCTGGTGCAGCACCCGCAGATACGCGATCGCGTCACGAATTTCCGCCCGCTCGTAGAAGCGCAGCCCGCCCACTACGCGGTACGGCATGCCGAGCGTGATCATCCGCTCCTCGAAGGCGCGGGTCTGGAACCCGGCGCGCACCAGGATCGCGATCTCCGCCAAGGAATGCCCGTCGCGGCGCAGCGCCTCGCACCGCTCGCCGACCATCCGCGCTTCCTCGTCCGAATCCCACAGGCTGACGATGCTCACTTTGTCGCCCGCCGAGTCGTTGCGCCCCGGCCGCAGCGTCTTGCCGAGTCGCCCTTCGTTATGCGCGATCAGCCCCGACGCGGCGGCCAGGATGGGCGCCGTCGAACGGTAGTTGCTCTCCAGCCGAACGATCTTGGCGCCCTCGAAATCCTTCTCGAAGCGCAGGATGTTCTCGACCTCGGCGCCGCGCCAGGAATAGATCGATTGGTCGTCATCACCCACGCAGCAGATGTTGCGGTGCGATTGCGCAAGCAGCCGCAGCCAAAGGTACTGCACCAGGTTGGTGTCCTGATACTCGTCCACCAGGATGTACCGGAAGCTGCGATGGTACTGCGCCAGCACCTCGGGCTGAGTTCGCAGGATTTCAGTCATGTGCAGCAGCAAATCGCCGAAATCGGCGGTATTCAGCGCCGCCAGCCGGGCCTGGTAGGCCGCGTACACCTCCCGCGCGCGGCCATTGGCGAAGTCGGTGTCCTCCGCCGCCGTCACGCGCGCCGGGGTCAGCCCGCGGTCCTTCCAGCGCTGGATGATCGCCATCATCGCCGGGGGCACGAACCGCTTCGGGTCGATCCTGTGCGCTTCCATCACCTGCTTCAACAGCCGCAGCTGGTCGTCCGCGTCCAGGATGTTGAAGCTGCTGGTGAGCCCAGCCAGGGCCGCGTGCCGGCGCAGCATCCGCGCGCACAGGGCGTGGAACGTCCCGAGCCACAGTCCCTCCGCCGGGTGGCCGAGCAGTGCGCCGACCCGCCCGCGCATCTCCCGCGCGGCCTTGTTGGTGAAGGTGACGGCCAGCACCTGATTGGGAAACGCTCGGTTGGTCAATAGGATGTGGGCGAACCGCGTCGTCAGCACGCGGGTCTTGCCGGTGCCGGCGCCGGCCAGCACCAGCAGCGGCCCATCGACGGTCTCGACGGCGGCGCGCTGCTCGGGGTTCAAGCGGGCGAGATACTCGGTCATGGCAGCACGGTGCGAATCACCCGACCGATATAGAATGCGCGGCTGACGTGGCCAACCCAACCCGCGCGATCGGCTTCTTCGCCGCATCGTCGCGAGCCGGCCCGCGCTGCTGGCCGCCGGCATCTTCGGCGGCGTACCGGCGCCTCCGCTTGCGCATCTGGTGCACGCGGCCGTCGCTCCCAGCGTGGTCGGGCTGATGACGCTGGTGCTGCTGCGGGTCGACATCGCCGCCACCTCCGCCGTCCGCTGCACATGGCGGCGATCGTGGCGTTCCTGAACCCGCGAGTTGCTGAGTTCGCCCACGAAATCTCGGGCGTAACCGATTGCCTGCGCCGCGCGTTCGGCCATCATGATTCCCATTCTCGTCCAAATCGCCGCGCTCTGCCTCCTGTTCCTGGTGCTCCAGGATGCGTTCGAGGTCATGCTCCTGCCGCGCCGGGTGCAGCGCAAACTACGGCTGATGCGGCTGTACTTCCGCGGCACCTGGCAATTTTGGACATGGTTCGCGAAGCGTTTCCCGGCCGGGCCGCAGCGGGAGCGTTTCCTGAGCGTATACGGCGCACTGTCGATGGTGCTGCTGTTCGCACTGTGGGCCACCGGGCTGATCGTAGCCTTCGGCTTGATCGGTTGGTCGGTGCAGACGGGCGAGCACTCTTCGGCCGCCGAACAGATCTACATGAGTGGCGTGACCTTCTTCACGCTCGGCTACGGCGACGTGGTGCCGCATTCCGGCATGGGACGGCTAACCGCCGTGGTCGAGGCTGGCACCGGGATTGGCTTCATCGCCATCGTCATCGGTTATTTGCCGGTGCTGTACCAGCTGTTCTCGCGACGGGAGGCGCACGTGATTCAATTGGACGGACGCGCCGGTTCGCCGCCCACCGCGGGCGCGATGCTATGCCGCCATGCCGAGGCGAGGGGGTTGGAGAAGCTGGATGAACTGCTGCGGGAGTGGGAGATTTGGGGATCGGACCTGCTGGAAAGCCATCTGTCGTATCCGATGCTGGTGTACTACCGCTCCCAGCACGACAATCAATCGTGGCTGGCCGCCTTGGCCGCCATCATGGACACGTGCGCGGCGATTTTAGTCGGCGTCGAGTCGCTGGGTCCGCTGCAGGCCCGCATGACGTTCACCATGGCCCGGCAGGTGCTGGTCGAGATGGCCCGGTCGTTCTCCATCGCGCCGTCCCGCTTCGATGGCGGCGACCGCCTTGGGCCGACGGTGTATGCCCGCATGGAGGCGGAGTTCGAGAAGGCTGGCCTTTCTTGGACGGCGGGTGAGCAAACCCGCGAAACACTGGCGGCCTTGCGCGCCACCTACGAGCCGCTGCTGGACGGCCTGGCCCGGCATCTGCTGCTGGCGTTGCCGGGCTGGATTGCGGACGAGGGCGCAACCGACCATTGGGAACGTGGCCACCGTGGCACGATCGCCAGCCGGTTGGTGGAGGAACTGTCGGACCGCGCGGGGTCGCCCGGGTTGACCGATGCGAACCGCAGCGTCGGATGGCGGAGGCTGCGGGCGCGTTTCAAGATGGATTGAGCGAGTACCCGCGGAGGTCAACGATCTTGCGGTGGAAGGCGGACCAATCGTCGCGCTCGGCGATCGGGGCCCAGAGCGCTTCGACCTCATCGATCAGGAGCGTGACAGGCGATCGCGGCCGGGCGCTGGACACGGGGTGATGGAACGCGCGGACGGAATCGAAAACGGCGCCGTAGCCCGGCGGACGCTGGCCGCCGAACCAGTCGGCGAACGCCTGCTCGAAGGGCGCCTGGCTTTCGGCAAGGGCGGTCCACCAGGCTTCCGATAGCGCGGCGTCCCCGTCCGGGCCGGCGCTGGACAGGCCGAGCCGCCGGAGCAGGGCGGCGTCGTGCTCCGTGCGGAAAGCGGGGGCAAATGCTTCGAGTGCCGTGACCAGCGCGTCCTTTTCCGCGAGCGGGAGCAGGCACTCGGCGAGGCGCGTCAGGTTCCAGAGCAGGATTTGCGGTTGGCGGCCGTAGGCGTACAGGCCGTTATGGTCGAAGTAGGCGGCGGTGAACGCCGGGTCGTAGGTGGGCAGGAAACGCCAGGGGCCGTAATCGAAGCTTTCGCCGGTGATGTTGATGTTGTCGGTGTTCAGCACCCCATGCACGAAGCCGGCCGCCATCCACTGCGCGCCCATCCGTGCGACCCGGCGGCACACCTCTTCCAGGAACGCCGCCGCCCGCGCCGGCTCCTCGTCGCGCCACGCGCCGGGGAGGTAGGTGCGCACGGCGTAGTCCAGCAGCCGGCGCAGGCTGTCGGTGTCGCCGAGATAGGCCATGCGCTGGAACGTGCCGATGCGGATGTGGCTGTGGTTCAGCCGCACCAGCACGGCGGCGCGGGTGGGCGACGGCTCGTCGGAGCGGACCAGCTCCTCGCCGGTCTCGATCAGGCTGAGCGACTTGGACGTCTCGACCCCCAGCGCCTCCAGCAGCTCGGTCGCTAGCACCTCGCGCACGCCGCCCTTCAGCGTCAGGCGGCCGTCGCCGGAGCGCGACCACGGGGTCGTGCCGCTGCCCTTGGTGCCGAGATCGAGCAGCCGGCCGTCCTGCAGGTCATGCATCTGCGCGAACAGGAAGCCGCGGCCGTCGCCGAGGTCGGGGTTATAATGCTGGAATTGGTGGCCGTGGTAGCGCAGGGCGAGCGGCTGCCCGAAGCTGCCGGGCAGCGGGATGAACCGGCCCATGTGGTCGATCCATTCCGCGTCCGTCAGCGTGTCGAGGCCGATGCGGGCCGCCCATCGCTGATCGCGGTGGCGCAGCACTGGGGCGGGGAATATCGCGGGGGCAACGGGATCGTAGAAGGCCTCGCCGAGATCGGCGTGGCGCTGGGACGGGCGAAAGGCGGGAGAAACCGGCATGGCGCGCTAACGCATGCCGGCCGGGAAAGCTGCGCCTAGGGGCTGGGCTTCGCCAATTGTTCCTGGTTCAGCTGATCCGCCGCACTATGGCCACGGTCGGGACGAGCCGCCGAGCGGTGGTGTCGCTGCGCGCGCGCATGATGCCGGCGTGCGGGAATGCCCTCGCTATAGTCACGACCCTGCTTCAGTTGGGAGGCAATGTCGTTGGGAGCTTGCGCGAAGGCAGTCGCCGACATCGCGGCAATCACGAAGGCGGCGAGCAATAACTTGGTCATGAAATAGAACCTTTCTAAACAGACAACGAAAAGCTATCGCCGGCGAACAAAGCTGTCACCCTTTGTTTCACGGTTCGCTTCTCACCCCGCCGGCTTCGGCACGCTGCACCAACCGCGCAGCGTCGTCGGGGAGCATGAAACGCGCGGCAACCAACTGCGCCGTGGCATCCCGGATCGCGGCGACGTAACTCTCGCGCGTCGGGTAGCGTTCGGCGATCGAGGGACGCGGGTCGCCGACGGCGTCGCGCTCGGCCCGGGTCGCGGCGAACGGGATGAAACTGCCCTGCAGGTTGCACATCCCGCCTTCCAGCTGCCCGGCACGGAACAGGTTCCAGCCGAGATACGTGCCGACCGGCACCTGCTCGGCGACCGAGCGGATGCCGCCGAGGTCATTGCCGTCGCCGTCGACCTGCGGCACGAGCACGCCGTAGCTGGCGGTGCCGACGCCCGGGGGCTCGCGGCCGACGATGCCGCTGGTGTCGGCTGCGCGATAGTCCGGGCCGTAGTCGAGCACGTGAAGGTCGTCGAAGATGCGCGCGGTGGACAGCGCCGGGCGGGGCACGCCGCCATAGCTGTTGGCCGGGATCGCGGGCAGCCGGACCTGGTCGGGCGACACGAGTGTGCCGTCGGCGATGCGCGGAACCAGGCCCGGCGGCGGTTCGGTCCCATCGCGCACCCAGCCGATCAGCGCTGTCAGCAGCGCGCGCATCGTCCAGAGCTGCGGGTTGGGGTTGGGCTGCTGCTGGCACAGGCCGAATGGCGGCTTCGTGGGCAGCGGCAGCGGGGCGGCGCCGTGCTGGGTGCTGGCCATGATGAAGCTGCGGACGTTGGCCGGGTCGGGCACGTCCCTGGCGCCGAGCGGGTCGGTGAAGCCGAGCGACTGCCGCCCTTCCCACATTTCCAGCGCCGTCGCGACATGGAAGACGCGCGGGCAGGTGTCGCTGGCGGCGCAGCGGTCGAGCAGGCCCTGCGTGCGCCCGGTGAGCGGATCGGCCTGCTTGGCGTAGCTGAACGGGAAATCGTAGGCCGGGTAGGTGTGATCGGTTTGCTCGCCCCAGGCGCGGACCGGCTGGCCGAAGCGCACGGCCAATGGCATCAGGCCGCCGCCGATATGCGGGTACGCGCCGTCGAACACGCGATGGCCGCGGCCGTCATGGTTGAAGCCGAGCGCGAGGAAGCTGCGGAGCATGCGGCCGCTTTGCGACGAGCCCTCCAGGATGCTGCGCTGGTCGGGACGCCAGGCCGGGTTGGGCGTGCCCGCCTCGTCGGCCTGCTGGTCGCGCAGGAAGATGGCGAGGTCGCGGGTGGCGGCGAAGCCGAGCGCCAGCAGCCACGGGTCGCGAGCGCGATAGATGAGTTCGTAGATGTGGCCGGGCTGGAAGCCGCCGTTCAAGCAGACGTGCTTGGGGTCGGACGGATCGGCGCAGGTGCCGAAATGCCAGCGATCGTTGGCGATCGGCTGGCGGGCGTCCTGCTCGTGGGCACGGACGGTCAGGGTGGGAGTGAAGCCGTCCGGGGTGGCCCCGTTGTCCTGGCTGGCGGGCGGATAGCTGTCGTAGCTGCCGGGCGGGTAGCCTTGGACCTGCTGGCTGAGGCTGATCGGGATGTCGACGGCAGGCGCCGGGGTCAGCAGTTCGCTGCGGACGATGCCGGTGATCGGCGAACCGTCCGGGTTGTGCGCGACGATTTGCGGCATGGGGATGCGGTCCATGCCGGGCAGCACGTCCATCTCCCACCCCCACCACACGAGGGTCGTGCCCTGCCGCATGAGCCAGCCGTCGCCGGGTCCGGTGAGGGCGTTGCGGTCGGCGACGCCGCCGGGGACGGCCTCGTTGAAGGCGCCGAGGGCGAGCTTGTTGCCGCGGTTGACGACCTCGAACAGGAGGATGCGGTTGCCGCGCGCGATGTCGGCGGGTTTGAGCAGTTCGACGTCGGTCGTGTACTCCACGACGCCGCGCGCGTTGCGGGGGGCGAGTGCGAGGTCCTGGACGGGAGCGTTGAGCGGGTCGGCGGGATCGACCTCGCCGTGGACGCGGGCAAAGAGGCGCTGGTAGGGGCCGGCGGGGGCGAAATCCTGGCCGGCGAAGGCTGGTTCGGTGCGGAGGATTTCGAACTGGACGACCCGGGCGTGGGCCGGGGCGGCAAGGGCAATGAGGGCGGCGATGGCGAAGCTGCGGCGGTATGCTGGCATTTCGGTCCCCGTTTTGGGGTAGGGTGGACGGGAAGGGTGGGAGTTGCAATCGGACCGCGGGACCGTTGCATTGCGTTCTAGGCATGATTTTCGCAAAGGCTCTCTGGGGTGGAAAATGTTGGAAACCGCATCGGTTCAACGGGCTTAAGTCTTCAACCGATTGCATAGCTGCTAAACTTCAGTGCAGAAATTTTCTATCTATCCAGTGAGTTTCATTTCGGAAAATTTTGCTGTAACTTGGATGGATGAGCATAGTCGGTGGTTAGGACTGATCATTAGGGTATTGGAAGTTATGGATAATACAATTCGTTGTTACATAGAGATTTTGCTTGATCTAGAAATACTGCAATTTGCGCTGGGTTTGTTTTCTCATCAAGAAAATCGTCATTACCGTTAGTGAGATAAACATGAGCCAACCCATAGCTACAAAAAATGCTTGAAATAACCCAATCGAATATACGTCTCTTTCAGTCAAACCAATTAATTCATCACCATATCTAATGTAAGACAAC
>JAABUX010001968.1_pt1 | contig 29835 bp, 29 predicted proteins | sample 5561851 | NCBI WGS metagenome assembly JAABUX01 (sample SAMN10711883, study PRJNA513361) | rock metagenome | isolation source: Antarctica rocks | place: Antarctica: Victoria Land, Richard Nunatak red sandstone | collected 2016-01-03 | reverse complement strand
ACCTCATCCACGGCCCCGCCCCGGGTGCCCCATTCTTTCCGGCCTCATCGGAAAGGGTGGGGTATCGAGCAAAGCTCGACCGCCCCCGCCAAACCTCACCCCAAACCCGCCCCGCTATACTTCCCCTAACCCGGAGTCCCCCCCCCGATGCGCGCCACCCTCCTTTGCCTCCTCCTCACCTGCACCGCCCTCGCCCAGCAGCCCGCCCCCACCGGCACCGTCACCGGCCGCGTCCTCTGCGCCGACACCCACCTCCCCGCGCGCATGGCCTCCGTCGTCCTCCAACCCATCGTTGATCTCAACTCCCCCGCGCTCAAGCCCGACGGCAAGGACAGCAAGCCCGAGCCCAACACCACCATCATCCAAACCCTCCTCGACGGCTCCTTCACCATCCCCGACGTCCGCCCCGGCGACTACTACGTCATCGCCGAAAAGGTCGGCTATCTTTCCCCCCTCGCCCAGCTCTCCCGTGACGACCTCAACCATCCCACCCAAGCCACCGCCAACCTGATGGCCACCCTGCTCACCCCCGTCTCCGTCGCCGCCAACCGCACCTCCACCGCCGAGGTCCACCTGCTCAAGGGCGCTACCATCGCCGGCGCCATCCGCTTCGACGACGGCACCCCCGACTCGAGCGCCGGCATCTCCCTCCTTCACAAAGACAAGTCCGGCAAGTGGACCGGCTTCCGTACCAAGCTCCTCGCCACTTCCTTTACCCCCAACACCACCGACGACCAGGGCCACTTCCGCATGACCGGCCTCCCCGCCGGCGAGTACCTCCTCAAGACCACCCTCGAACTCTCCGAAGTCATCGTCAATCACATCTTCCGCGAAGTCGGTGGAACATCCTTCAACACGCGCTACTCCCTCGACATCTACTTCGGCAACGCCATGCGGCAGCGCGACGCAAAACCCATTAAGGTCGCCGACGGCGAAGACTCCGCCGGCAACGACATCGAGATCCCCCTCACCACCCTCCACGCCATCTCCGGAACCGTCCTCGAAGGCGCGACCGGCCGCACCGTCAACGCCGCCAAAATCGCTATCCACTACACCGACGACGACACCCAACTCGTCTCCACCACCGTCAGCAAAGACGACAACGCCTTCCACTTCCTCTACGTCCCCGAAGGCGAATACACCCTCAAAGCCACCGAAGCCCGCGACGTCACCCGCACCGAAGTTCCCACCTGCCCTCAGTGCATGCCGCCCAGCCACACCGAAGAAAAGACCGTCCGCACCTTCGGCAACGCCGAACAGCCCCTCATCCTCCACACCGACATCACCGGCCTCACCATCGCCGTCCCACCCAAACCCGCAGGCTCCACCACGACGCCCGTCCGATAACAGGTGTCAGCAAGCCAAGAAGTAAATCCGAGCGTCGCCTGGCGCTCACTCGCCCAGAAGCGCTACATTCTCCACTTTCGCGGCACTGCGCAGCTCACGATCCAACGTCCCCAGCGGAAGTCCGCGTCGGAGCGACAGATCGAGGTATGCGGCATCGTATACCTCGATCCGATATCGTTCGGCAGCTCGCCGTCGAGAGACCCGCCCCCCTGCTCTGTCGCGCCCGACCGGAGCCGAAGGCGCAGTGGAGGGACCTGCTCCTCTCCCCACCACCGCACAACCTACATAATTCGAAACCGCTCCCGCATCAACCGCTGAAACCGCGGCCGCCAGATCAGGTCGTACGCCAGCTCCTTGTCCGGAAACATCGCCAGCGCCGCCCTCCGGCTGTCCGCAATCATCTGCGACGCGTCCTCCACCGTCAGCGATCCATCCTGCGCAATCACCTGCATCACCATGTTCATCATCATCTGCAGCCGCCGCACGAGCTTCTGTTCTTCCGCTCGCTCCTCCGCCGTCATCGCCGGCCGCTCCGCTCCCGCCTCGCCCACATCTTCGACGCTCATCATCCCTCCACAAAGCTCTTTGCTTACCTTAGACGCCTCCCCCACCGCAAAGCCAGCCCATCTGCGGCCCCACCAACCCGGACGTACCCACCCCAACGCCCGCACTCACCCCCGCGCCCCAACCTCCTTCTCCAGCACCACAAACTCCAGCCCCCCTCGCAGCGGCCGCCCCACCCGCGCATCCCCATACGGAAACGCCTCCCGCTTCCCCGTCCGCCGATACCCACGCCGCTCATACCACGCAAGCAGCGTGTCCCGCACGTTTACCACCGTCATCCGCACCCGCCCAGCCCCGCGCTCCCTCGCAAACCCCTCCGCGGCACCGAGCAGCTCCCGCCCCAATCCCCTGTCCTGCATCTCCGGCCGCACCGTCAGCAGCCCCAGGTACCAGACCCCCTCGCCCGCGGCCGGCTCCATCCACACCGTCCCCACCACCGCCCCCCCAGCCTCCTCGCGGCACACCAGCAGCCAGGCCCCTGGCTTCGCCGCCAGATCCTCCCGCAGCCGAGCCTCCGTCAGCCGCTCCCCCGCAATCAACTCCGCCTCGCTCGTCCACCCCGGCGCCTCCCCACCGCCGCGATATGCCACATTCGCCAACGCCACCACCGTCGCGAACTCCGCCTCTACCGCCCGCTCCAGCACCATGAACCAAAGTCTACGACCCGAACCGCGCAGAGGATCTCAAACCGGTAACTATCCATTTGTGACTTCAGGACGCAAGACATCCAGGGACCTGATCGATAAACTTGCCCCATTCACCCCGGGTCCAAATCACACCTTCGGAGTCTTCATGAAGAAAAGTCTTTGCCTCATCGCGGCGGCCATCGCCACACTCTGTCCCTTCTCGGCGCGTGCCCAGACCCCCACCGGCTCCACCGGCCAATGCAAAGACGGCTCCTACACCAGCGCCGCCAAAAAGGACGGAGCCTGCCGCGGGCACAAGGGCGTCCAGACCTGGTACGCCGCCTCCACCGCAACATCCGCCGCACCCGCTGCAGCCCCCGCCCCTAGAGCGGCTGCTCCCGCCCCCGCCGCCCCGGCGCCCTCCGCCGCCCCCAGAGCCGCCGCCCCCAGAGCCGCCGCCCCCGCCCAGCCCGCCTCTGCTCCCGCCCCAACCACCCGCAAGAGTCCCGCATCCGAAGCCGCCTCCCGCACCCAGGCCTCCGGCGGAGGCCCCGGCCTCGTCTGGGTCAATACCTCCACCAAGGTCTACCACTGCTCCGGAACCGAGTTCTACGGCAAAACCAAAGACGGCAAGTACATGTCCGAGGCCGATGCTAAAGCCGCCGGAGCCCACGCAGACCACAACAAACCCTGCACCAGATAACCTTTCCCAGCCCGGGCCGCTCGGGTGCCCAGGTACGCGACAGCGTCACCGTCGCTTACCTGGGTTCATCGTGCAAAGCACGACCGCCCCCGCCCAAGCCCGGCGGCCCTCACTGCCCACCCCCCACCACCTCCCGAATTCCCCCATCCCGCCCAATCAAAAACGTAGTCAACCCAAACTCATCCGTCCGAAACATCCTCGCCCCCGCCCCCGCAATCCGCCCAATCACCTCGCCCCGCGGATGCCCAAACGTATTCCCCTTGCCCACCGAAACCACCGTCTCCCGCGGCGCCGCCGCCCGAAAAAACTCGGGCGTCGTCGAGCTCCGGCTCCCATGGTGCCCCACCTTCAGCAGCGTCACCGGCGTTATCCGCCCGCCCGCCACCATCGCCCGCTCGCTCGGCCCCTCCGCATCCCCCTCCAGCAGCACGCTGCCCTTGCCAAACTCCACCCGCAGCACCAGCGAGTCGTCATTCTTCGGAGCACCCCCATTCGCGTACCCTGCATCCGGAGCCAGCACCTCCACCCGCTCCGCCCCCCAGCCAAACGCATCCCCCGCCTTGAAATGCCGCACCGTAATCCCCATCTCCGCCGCTTCCGCCAGCAGCGCCTCGTACGCCGCCGAATGTGCATCCACCCCCACCCACAGCTCCCTCGGCCGGAAGTTCCGCAGCACCGCCGGCATCCCGCCCATGTGGTCGCTGTGCGCATGGCTCAGCGCCACCACATCCAGCCGCCGCACCCGCCGCGACCAAAGATAGCTCGACACCACCTCCTCCCCCACATCAAAGTTCGCCGTCGCCTGCGCCGCCTCATTCACGCCACCCACAGGCCCACCCGCGTCCACCAGCATCGTCCGCCCCTCCGCCCCCACCACCAGCAGGCTATCCCCCTGCCCCACATCGATCGCCGTCACCTCCATCGCTCCTGGCGTCTCTACCGGACGCTCCGGCCACAACACCAGCAACGCCACCAGCGGCAGCGCCACCACCGCACCCACCGCACCTCGCCCGCTCCTCCGCACCGCCCAGCAGCACATCGCCCACACCACCAGAGCCACCGCCACTACCCACCATGCCGGCCCCGGCACCCGCACATCCGCCACCGCCACATGGCTCAACCGCCCGATTATGGACGTCACTCCGTGCAGCAGCATCCCCGTCACCGCCCCCGGCGCCATCGCCAGCCAAGGGCTCACCAGCATCGCCGCAAAGGTCGCAATCGCAACCGGCATCAGCAGACCCACTACCGGCACGCTCACCATATTCGCCGGCAGCGCAAACACCGTCGCCCGGTGGAAGTACGCCGCCATCGGCAGCACCATCACCATCTCCGCTATCACGCCGATCAGCGCCAACTCCACCGCCAGCAGAGACACCCGCACCACCCGCGCCGGCAGCCCATACGCCCACCCGCCCAGCACCCCCGCCACCGCCTCGCCCCACACCCGCAGCATCACCCGGAACTGCGCCAAGGGCGGCTCCATCCCCGCATCCCTCCACACTTCTCCAAGATTCCGCGTCGCCCGCGCATACCGCACAAAGCTCCACTCCGCCAGCGGCGCCGCGATCCCCGCAATCGCCACGATCGCCAGAAACGTCATCTGGAAGCTCGCCTCAAACAGCGCCTCCGGAGACCACACCAAAACCCCCAGCGCCGCCGCCCCCAGCCCGTTCAGCACGCTCCTCTCCCGCGACATCAGCCTGGCGACAAGAAAGATCGTCGTCATCCACAACGCCCGCTGCACCGGTGCCCCAAACCCCGTCAGCACCGCATACCCTCCCGTCATCCCAATCGTAACTAGCGTCGCTACAATCTCACGCAGCCGCAGCCTCCGCGCCATCCAGAAGATCCCGCCCGCCACCAGCGCCACATGCATCCCCGAAACCACAAACAGGTGAAACGACCCGGTCCGCTCAAACCCCAAACGCAGCTGGTGGTTCAACCCCGCCCGGTCCCCAAACAGCATCGCATTCAGCATCCCCGCATCGTCCGCCGTCAGCCGCATCCCCCGCGGCAGCATCCGGTTCGCCCGCGATCGCACATACCGCAACACCCGCCCGCTCGCCCAAGCCTGCGCCGCCTGCACCCGGCACCCCCAGGTCCCCGCCTTGTGCCCCACCACCCGCAGCTTTCCCGCATGAAGGCTCGAATGCACCGCCATGCCCTGACTCAGCAGGTAATCCGCATACTGCCAAGCCCCAGGGTCCCGATACCGCTCCGGCTCCCGCATCCGCATCGGCGCCTCCACCACATCGCCGCACCGCAGCTCCGGCAACCCACCAGCGTCCGCAATCACCGTCGCCTTCCGCCCTTGCTGTTGCCCGTCCTTTTGCTTGTCATTCAGGAGCGCAGCGGAAGGATCTGCTGTTGCCCCCGCCCGCGCCATCCCTCCGTCCGCAATCACCGTCGCCCGCACACCACCCGCCACCGGAACCATCTGTGACACATCCGGTGTCAAATACTCCACCCGCTCCACCGCCACATCCACCTGCACCGCACCTACCGCCGCCGCATCCTCATCCTGATCCCCGCGCCACCCATCCGCGTCCGTCCCGCCCGCATCCACCCTCGGCGGCAGCGCCCGCACTCGCTCCACCCGCCCCCGCACCTCGCGGCTCAAATTATCCGCATACTGCAGCAACCCCGTCTGCGGATCAGGCGCCGGCCGCACCTCCGCACACCACCACCCCGTTAGCACCCATAACCCCATCACCGGCGCCAGCACCACCCGCATAGCCCCACGCCAGGCCACAACCCACAACCCCACCATCAGCAGAACCGCCAGCAACAGCAGCATCGCCGGCCGCCACCCAACCCTCGCCAGCACCTCACCCCCCGCAAAACAGACCGTCGCCGCCAGCAAAGGTGCCTGCCGAAATCTCAGCCGCTCCACCCGCCCCCGCTTCGGCCAAAGCTCCGGATCAGGACCTGGCGTTAAGGTGGTCATCCCGAGCGAAGTCGAGGGACCTGTTTCTGCTCCGGCCAAAGCCTTTCGCGAACCGCCCAAAAACCGCAAACGTACCGTCCGTTCACCACAACATCACCACGTCTAACGCTGCAAAACAGCCACCGTCTCCAGGTGATACGTCTGCGGGAACAGGTCAACCAGATGCAGCTCAGCAAGGTCGTAGCCGGAGTCTACCATCACCCGCAAGTCCCTAGCGAGCGTCGTCGGATCACACGAAACATACACAATCTGCGGTACTTGCAGCTTCGCCAATAACCCCGCCTCCACCTTTCCCAAACCCGCCCGCGGTGGGTCGAGCACCACCAGATCCGGCCGCTCCCGCCCAACCACCGCTTCGCGCAGAAAACTCCCCACAGAAACCGGTAAACCCCGAACATTCGCCACCTTCGCCGAAGCTAAGTCCTTGATAGCCTGCGTATTACCCTCCACCGCAATAACCTGCCCAAAACCCTCCGCCAGCACCCGCGAAAACAACCCCACCCCCGCATATAAGTCCCACGCAATCAATCCATTACGCCCAGCAGTGACCAGCCGCACCAACTCCGGCAAAAGGAAACGGTTCACCTGAAAAAACCCTCCCGCCGACACCCAATATCCTTTCCCCTCAACAACATACGTCAATCCACCCCTACCCCAATCCACCCCCACCCCCACCAACTCCGGCACCACCCCCCTCACCCCCTCGCAAAACTCCGCAAACCGCCCTACCTCCCCACTCAGAGAAAAGTGCATATGTAACTGCTTTTGATCAGCTGTCGAAAACAGCTCTACGTCTCCGATAGATCGCAACCACTGTGCAGATAAGGGGTTGCGAGCAGCAAGGGATTCCATGGCCGAAACAGCTCTCCAAAGCACAGGAGCAGCGATGGGGCACTCTTCAATCGGCACGAAATCGTTGGTGCCGCGCAGATTGTAACCAAAGCGGATCGTACCCTCGATCGCCTGAACACGAAGCCGAATGCGGTTCCGATATCCCCATGGATCACCCGCGTGCACCTGGATCTTGGGGCGGTTTCGCAGGCCCGCTCGTTCCAAAGTCTCACTCAAAATGTCCGTTTTCATCGCAAGCTGGAGGTCATAGCTCGCATGCTGGTATTGGCATCCGCCACAGCGTCCAAAGTGCCTGCATCGTGGCGTCACTCGCTGGAAAGACGCGACCTCCAGGCTTTCGACGGTTCCCTCCGTCTGAGCGTGACGCCCTGCTGTGACCTGAACGCTGACCAACTCGCCCGGAAGCACATACGGTACAAAGACGACGCGGTCATCTGCATCGCGCACAAGCCCATCCCCTCCGTACACCGCCTTCTCTATTTGTAACTTCATCCGAGATCCATATAAAAAAGGCTCAACCTGGGCAAACGATACTGCTCCAGCAAGCGCTTTTGCAGAAACTGCTGTTGCACCTGCTTGATCTGCACGGCCTGCATCTTACCTCGGTAGGGCGCTAGTTCTCGGGCCGCCTGCTCCCGAAGGCCGACCAGGACCTCCTCGCTCGAAGCCATCATCAGTGCGCTGAACAGCCGCTCCTCAAGCACCGTCAACGTTCTATCCGTCTCCTCCAACGCCCCACCTCCAACGCTTCGAACCTGTTCTGCCAAACCTCGGAGCCGCGTGGCAATCTCAGCGCTCATCTCGTCCGCAGGTCGCGGAAGCGTTGTCCTCTCCAAGGTCGCAGCATTGCTCTCCAGAAAACGGACGATGCGCAGACTCTCAAATCCACTCTCGACCGGCTCCGTGGCGGGTCGCGGCCGGACCTCGGCGTCGCGCATCGCCTCGACCGCCTCCATAACGCTCTGCGCACACCACGCCAGCCCATTCACCTTGCGAACCCGTGCCTTCGCACGCAGCACTTTCGCGTCATGTTTATCGAACGCATCATCGATCCCGCGCAGCACGGCCTCGATCGGCACCCCAGCCTCCTTCCACGTCTCGATCAGTGCCCAATCCAGCGTGGAAAGCATCAGCAGCGATCCACGCCTCTGCTGAAAACGTTCTTCGATCTCCGTGAAATAGTTGAAATAGTTCTGCATCTGTTACAGATATCTGCTCTACCGTGCTTTTCACAATTAAAGCTCAGGCGCCGCGCCTCTTGTGCCGCTCCAGGTTACGTTCGTAGATGATGCGAAGGCCTGTCAGCGTCAGCATCTCGTCGACTACGCCGATGTACCTGGAGCCGCCCGCAATCAGCCGCGCGAGACCACCCGTCGCAATCGTCTTTGTCTCAGGTCCCATCTCCGCCAGCATGCGTTCCAGAATGCCGTCGACTAAACCGATGTATCCGTAGTAGAGCCCGATCTGCATGTTGTCGACCGTTCCCGTTCCGATCACTTTGAGGGGTTTCTTCACCTCCACGCGCGGAAGCTTGGCCGCACGCGAAAACAGCGCCTCTGCCGAGATTCCCAGACCCGGAGCTATCGCGCCCCCCAAAAACTCTCCATTCTTCGAAACCACGTCAAACTTCGTCGCCGTCCCCATATCGACAATGATTACAGGTCCGTGAAAACGCTCGTACGCCGCGACGCAGTTCACAATGCGGTCGGCCCCCACCTCCGCCGGATTGTCCGTTAACACCGGGACGCCTGTCTTCACACCGGGCTCGATAAACAGCGGCTTCACCTTGAAGTACACATCGCACATCTGCCGCAAAGCCGGATCCAACGGCGGAACCACAGACGAGATCGCGATGCCATCCACTGCGCTCAGCTCCATGCCGTGGAGCGCAAACAAACTCTTCAACAGCAGCCCGAATTCATCCGCTGTCTGCGAGCGAGGCGTCGTCACACGCCAGTTCGCGACCATCTCCGAAACGCCACCCTCCCCTGAGCTCGTGCGATACAGGCCCAGCATCATGTTCGTGTTCCCGACATCCAGCGCCAGCAGCATCTTTCCTGCACTCCATAGGGAGCTAAGCTCGCTCGCGCACGCCACCCGAGAGCACCATCCGCTCCGTTCCATCATCGGCCTGCACGCGAAGAAAGCCCTCCGCGCTCAACCCGGCCGTCACGCCAGTATAGCCGTCCGCCTCCCCCACCCGAACGCGCTTGCCCCGCACCCAGGTCGACGCCATCGCCAGCCGTTCCAGCAGCCCCCCGTTCCGCACAGCGCCCTCCTCTTCCTCGTCCAGCATCACGAGCTCGTCATCCAGAGCTCGCAGCAAGGCAACCAGCAACTCTTCTCGTCCCACACTGTGTCCCGACTCCAGACGCAGCGACGTTGCCTGTTCGCGCAGCTCCGGCGGAAAGCTCTCGTGCGCTACGTTCAGACCGATCCCGATCACGGCATACCGCATCGCGTCCACCTGCGAAGCTTGGGCCGCAGGCAAGGCACTCTCCACCAGGATTCCACCACATTTCTTTCTGCCCAGCAGAAGGTCATTCGGCCACCTAATGTCGACGTCGAGCCCGCTCATCTCCCCCACAGCCCGCCGCACAGCAAGTGCCGAAGCTAACGCAATCCACAGAGCTCGGCTGGCCGGCAGCCGCGGCGCAATCAGCGCGCTCACATAGAGGCCTTCTCCTCGGGCAGAGTGCCATCCGTGCCCACCTCGCCCGCGTCCCGCAGTCTGCTCATCCGCAACCCAGACGCCCGCGCGCTCTCCCCTCTGCGCCGCCTCCAGTGCCAAAGTGTTCGTCGACGCAACAGAAGGGAAGTGCCTCACGCACCCTGCAAATCTCGTTCCGCCTACCCCCGCCGCCACCAACGCAAGGTCGAAGTCACGAGACATCGGACGTGATCCGCATGCTCAAATCTGCCGCTGGCGCTGAATTTGTCAGCGCACCCACGGTCACGTAATCTACCCCCGTCTCCGCGTACGCCCGTGCCGTCTCCAACGTCACACCACCCGCAGCTTCGATCGGTACGCCCGGCATCGCTTCGTGGATCCGCTTCACCGCACGTTTCACCGCCGCCGGTGTCATGTGGTCGAGCAGCAGCGACTCGGCGCCTCCCGCGATCGCCTCCTCAAGCTCCTCCTGCGATCCCACCTCCACCTGCACGATCTGCCCCTGCTTTCGTCCCTTCAGAGCGCGTTCCAGCGCCGGTCCGAGACCGCCGGCCAATGCGATATGGCTGCCCTTAATCAGAATTCCATCCTGCAGATCCTGCCGGTGGTTCAGCCCGCCTCCGCAGCACACGGCGTAGCGGTCCAATGTCCGCAGCCCCGGAATCGTCTTGCGCGTATCGAGCACCTTTGTCTTCGTCCCTGCCAGCACCCTGACATACTCATTCGTCAACGTGGCAATGCCGCTCATCCGCTGCAGGAGGTTCAGGATGGCTCGCTCACACGAGAGAATCGCTGCCGCATTGTGCCGAATCACCGCCAGCGTCTGCCCCTTCTTCACGCGGACACCGTCAAAGATCTCCGGATGGCTGACCACCTCAAACCGCCCCGTCGAGCCGCCGTTCATCTCGGCAAAGATCTCCAGAAAGACAGCAATGGATCCCAGACCCGCCACCACGCAGGGCTGCTTGGCGACGATCGTGCCGGTCGCCCGCATCTTGGCATCCACCGTAAGCGCCGTGGTCACATCACTGGCTGCCTTGTCCTCGGCCAGTGCCGCCTCCAGCACCTTTCGGATTCGCCTGCTCTTCCAATCCATTCCCTCAGTCCTCCGGCCGCCATCTGCATCTTACTGCCAGTACAGAAACTGATGATGTTATCCCTGTCCCAACAGTTCGCCTATCTCGTCCTGCTGGCGCTCCCTGTCGCCAGCGCCAGCTGGACCGTTACGCACGAAGAGGTCTTCCGCGAGCCGCGTGAGTTTTGCAAGGACAAGAGCCAGAACTGCAAGCCGTTCGTCATGCGCAAGTTCTTCTATCTCTTCACCTGCGAGTACTGCTTCAGCCACTACGTCTCGGCCTTCTTCCTCCTGCTCACGCGCTTCCAGATGCTCTACAACGACTGGCGCGGATACCTCATCGCCTGGTTCGCTCTCGTTTGGATCGCCAACATCTATATGAGTCTCTTCAACCGCCTGCGCCTCGACATCAAACATGAAAACGTCACCACCGCGGTCGATCAGACCAAGGTGGAGAAGCCGGTCTAAAATCGGCGCCAGATCGGCGCGAGACTACCCCGTCACACCGCCCTTCATCTGATAAACGTGGAGGGTCATTCTATGGCAGACGAGAAGAAAAACGCACCCGAGATACCTGAGCCGCGCGGCTTCGGCGAGCACTCCCGAGGCCTTGCCGGCGAGTACGCCCACGAGCAGGGTTGGGGGCTCAACGAGGAAGAACGGCGCACACCACCACAGGGCGAGAACGCAGCCGATGGAGGCGCCGACTACAACTACGGCGCACAAGACTTCGGCGACGAAGCCGTCGATACCAGCGGCGCCAAGCCCTCGGCAAAGGACGTCGAGGCAATCCTGAAGGACTAGCTCGTCGCACCTCTCATCCAACAGACGCACCACGAAAGGCGATCATGTCGAACGACCAGAAGCAGCATCACATCAGCAAGGATAGTGAGCAGGCGATGCACGAAGCCGACGCCCACACCCGCAAGTCCAACTCGCACGACGCCGTTCCGGGAGACGACACCGCACACGCCCACTCGCCGGCAGCGCACCTGCACGAAAAGTCTGACCTCCACGAGCCTCCGCAGGGAAACGCACCGCAGGGACCGGTCCCCGGCCGCGAGCGTCAAACGCCTACCGGTGTAACACGCACAGATCGTTCCAGCCGCGAATAGCTCCCGTAAACGGCAAAGGTCCGAGCCATACCATTGACTCGGACCTTTCTTCGTCACCGTTTACCGGACCGCTCGCATCGCCGAAACCTCGACCGTCTCTACGGATTCGGCCTTGCCCTTGGGCAGATCGCCACCCTCCTTCACCGCATCGCGCACCGGCTCGCCCGTCCGCTCCTCCGGCTCCTGACGCGCGCTCGCATCCTCTCGCTCCTTCATCACTTTGACCTGCCCTGTGTGCTCCGCCTGCTGCGAGTGATTGGTCACCCCCTGTGTCGCCGCATCACCTACCTGTGCCGACGTCGCCCCAGTCTCGGCCGAAGTTCCCGGCTCCACCTTGTGCTTCGGCCCGCTTCCATCCGTAACGCGCTCCGCCCGGTTCATCCCCGTCTGAGCCCCATCCGTATGCGCGTACAGCCCGGCATCACCATCACGCTCAATTCTTTCTGCGATCTGATTCGGACTCATCTCCGTCTGCGACTCACTCTTGTTCTGCTGCGATTCCGTATGTGGTGTGCTTTGGATAGCCATAGAATTCCTCTGCTTCTTCAGACGCCGCCGCCCTCTGCAATCGTTGTCAAGCCCCAGCAAGTGCAGCCAGCGCGGCCGTGGCCTTTTCGTGCAGACCTCGCGTCTCCGCGGCCTGCTTCTTCAAGCCTTCGACGATATGCGCCGGCGCCTTCGCCACAAACCCCTCATTGCCAAGCTGCCGCTCTGCCGCCTGCAGCCCCTTGTCCAGACGCGCGATCTCCTTGGTCAGACGTTCCCGCTCCGCCGCCACATCGATCTGCCGCTTGTACACTACTGCCACATCGAACTCCGCCGTTGATCGCGCATCGCCGCCCGTCAAGGGCTCGCTCGAAAACTCCACCGAGCTCACCCGCGCCATCCGCGACAGCATATCCGCATGCGCATCCGCCAACGCCACCACGCGATTGTCCGCGTGCAGTCGTATCGGAGCAGCCTCTTTCTCCGGCACGCCCAACTCCTTCCGAAGCCCACGCACCGTCACGATCAACTCCTGCATCGTCATCATCGCCCGCACCGCGCCCTCGTCGGCAGGGAAGTCCCCCGCCTGCGGATACCGCGTCAGCGCAATCGACTTCGCCGGCGCCGCATCTCCGTAAAGCGCATGCCAGATCTCCTCAGTCAGAAAAGGCATAAACGGACTCAAGAGCCGTAGCGCACTCTCGAACACTGCCACCAGCGAAGCCAGCGTTACCGCCGCCACCGCATTCTGCTCCGCACCCTCGCCGAACTCAAGCCGCAACTTCACCAGCTCCAGGTACCAGTCGCAAAACTCGCCCCAGAAGAACTGGTAAATCGCGTTCGCAGCCTCGTCGAAGCGGTACTCGCCCAGCGCACGGTCCACCTCCGCGCACACCCCCCGCAACCGCGAAACAATCCATCGCGTCTCCAGCGGTGTTTGTTCCGGCAGCTCCAGCGCACCATCCATCAGCCCAGTCAGATGGATGTCATAGCCACCTCTGCTCGCACGATCCACCTGCATAAACAGGAACCGCGCCGCATTCCAGATCTTGTTCGCAAACGCCCGATACCCCTCGGTCCGCGCCTCGCTGAAAGCAATATCCGTTCCCGGCGAGGCCATGCTCGCCAGCGTAAACCGCACCGCATCCGTCCCAAACCGCCCGATGATGTCGATCGGATCAATCACATTGCCCTTCGTCTTCGACATCTTCTGCCGATCCGCATCCCGCACCAGCGCATGGATGTACACCTCGCGAAACGGCACCGCATCCGCAAGCGTCCGCGCACTCCCGTCCAGCCTCGGCTCCTCCAGCATGAAGTGCGTGCCCAGCATAATCATCCGCGCCACCCAGAAGAACAGGATGTCGAAACCCGTCACCAGCAGCTGCGTCGGATAGAACTGCTCCAAGTCCCGCGTCCGCTCCGGCCAACCAAATACCGTAAACGGCAGCAGCCCCGAGCTGAACCACGTGTCCAGCACATCCGTCTCCTGCACCAGCGCCTCGCCCCTCGCTCCGCAAAACTCACACGCCTCCGGAGCATCTCGCGCCACCGTCGTCTTCCCACACGTCGCGCAGTGCCACGCCGGAATCCGGTGTCCCCACCAAAGCTGCCGCGACAGGCACCAATCATGGATATTCCCCATCCACTCGAAGTACGTCTTCGCATACATCTCCGGCGTAAACCGGATGTGCCCTTCCTTCACCGCCGCAATCGCCTTGTCCGCCAACGGCTGAATCTTCAAAAACCACTGCATCGAAAGCCGCGGCTCAATCACCGCACCGCTCCGCTGGCTCGTCGCTACCGCATGGGTGTGCTCCTTCACCTCCACCAGCAGCCCCAGCTCGCGCAGGTCCTCAACCATCCTCTCCCGCGCCGCAAACCGCTCCATCCCGTCATACGGCGAGCCCGCCAGTGACACATGCGCCCGCTCATCCAGCACCACCAGCTGCGGCAGCCCATGCCTCTGCCCAATCCCAAAATCGTTCGGATCGTGCGCCGGCGTCACCTTCACCGCGCCCGTTCCAAACTCCGGATTCGCCCACTCATCCGCCACCACCGGAATCTCACGCTCCGGCCCACCGTCCAACCCGCTCAACGGCAGCCGCAGCATCTTCCCCACAAACTCCCGATAACGCTCGTCCGCCGGATTCACCGCAACAGCCACATCCCCCAGCATCGTCTCCGGCCGAGTCGTCGCAATCACGATCGACCCGCTCCCATCGGCCAGCGGATACCGCACATGGTAGATCCGCCCCACCCGCTCCTCGTGCACCACCTCCAGGTCAGACACCGCCGTCCCGATCGCCGGGTCCCAGTTCACGATGTACGCCCCGCGATAGATCAGCCCCTGCTCATGCAGACGGACAAACGCCTCGGTCACCGCGCGGCTCAGCCGCTCGTCCATCGTGAAGTACTCGCGGCCCCAGTCCACGCTCGCTCCCAGCCGCTTCATCTGGTCCAGGATCGCGCCGCCATACTCGTACCTCCACTTCCACACACGCTCGACGAATGCCTTGCGCCCCAACTCCTGCCGCGACGACCCCTCGCTCGCCAGCTGCCGCTCCACCATCATCTGCGTCGCAATCCCCGCATGGTCCGTCCCCGGAACCCACATCGCCGTCTCACCCCGCATCCGGTGCCACCGCGTCAGGATGTCCATCTCCGTCTGGTTCAGCATGTGACCCATGTGCAGCCGCCCCGTCACATTCGGCGGAGGCAGCAGCATCACAAACTTCTTCGCCTCCGCGCCCATACCCTCGGGTGTACCAGCAACGTCAAATAGCCGTTCCCGGACCCAGAACTCGGCCCAGCGTTCCTCAATCTCGTTCGGTTCGTATGCCTTCGGCAGATCTCGACTCATCGCCCTTTAAGCCTAGCATTCGCACCCGGCCACACCTTGCAATCGACACCCCGCGGGAATGACATCCGTCACTTCTTCTCGCCTCCAACTCGGCCTACACTTCTTCTACTGAGGTCAGTCGTATGTCGAAACTTCTCCTAGCCGTCGTCCTCGTCATCGCCTTGCTCCGCTCCAGCAATCACGGAGGCGGCAACGACCGCGTCGCAATCTTCTCGCCTATCGATATCGCTGAGGGCGACACCGTCGGCGATGTCGCCTGCGCCTTCTGCTCGGTCAACATCCACGGCGATGTCCACGGCGACATCGCCGTCATCTTCGGCACCGTCACCGCCGATCCGAATCGCACCATCTCAGGCGACGTCGCCATCCTCTTCGGCAGACTCTTCCTCGGCGATAACGATCACATCGGCGGAGACCTCGCCGCAGCCCTCACCACCACCGAGATCCCCTCGAGCGCCACCGTGTCCGGCGACCGCTCCGTCATGAAGAGCGGATTCGGTCTCGCCGTTCTCGCTGGCCCGGTCCTTATCCTCGCCGGCATCATCGGTCTCGTCATCTTTCTGGTTCGTCGCAACCGGTATCCCTACCCGGTATAAAAACAACTTCGCCCCAACGATCTGGTCTGAGGAACGGAACCTTCGCCTTTCCGTCTACGTAGCTCACACCTGCGCCTATCTCCGGGCGCGCGAAGGGAGCCAGCCTCTGCCTGTCCACGCCCACAAGCTCGCCGGGATGCTCCTCTTCTTCGCCGGTCCCATCCTCGCGCTTCAGTCCGGTCAGTCCCCTCCATCCGCTGTGCCGCCGTCTCATCCGCACGCCAACCGCACCTACCTCGGCCAGGACATCTTCGTCGCCCCCGGCCAACAGATCGGCAACGCCACCTGCCTCTTCTGCTCCGTTCAGGTCGAAGGCGACCTCACCGGCAACGTCCTTGTCCTCTTCGGCAACCTCACCGTAAGTGGCCATGTCGGTGGCAACTCCACAGTCCTCGCCGGCAACACCGTCGTCGACTCCCAGGCGCGCATCTCCGGCAGAACCACCGTCATCGACGGAAACGCCGTCTACGAAACCGACGACGCCCTCTCCGGCAACGTCTATGTCCTCGGCGGACACATCTCCAGCTTCGCCGGCCGCGGTAGCCCGCGCCCCCGCCTCGCGCTCAGCCCCACCGTATTTACCGCCATCGCGATCCTCGTCATCCTGCTCTTCGCGGCACTTCTCTTTCCTCGATCGCGTCACCAGGCGCCGACTCGCTAGAGCAAACAAAAGAGGACGCCGCCAAAAGCGCACGTCCCCTCTCTCGACAAATCAGCATCCGCCTACAGCGGGTTCAATTTGTTCAAACCCTTCTTCTTCTTGTGCTTGCTCGAAGATTCGTCGCCCTTGTCAAAGCCCGGCTTCGCCTTCTTGCCGTTTGCAGCAGCCGTCTGCGCCGGAGCCTGCTTCGTCCCCGGCGCAATATCGTTGATCTGGTCCGGCGCCGGTGCTGCCTTCTCAATCGGCGGCAGAGCCTCCGTATGAGCCGTTCCGACAGGCCTGAGCCCACCGTTCGGGTCAGGAGACCCCGTCCGCACGCCCGGGGTCAAGATCTCCGCCCCGACCGAGGCTCCACCCGCTCCCGTCGACCCCGTAGCCGGAACCGCCGTCGTCACCCCAGAATCATTGCCGCTGGTCGCCGCCGCACCCGCCGTTGGTACGTCCTGGAGAGCCAGCGGTGCGGTCGTTGCCGGCGCCGCCGTCCCTCCGGTTCCCGTGGAGTCCTCGGCCGCCGGTGCAGCAGGCACAGGTGTCCCCTCCGTCCGGGGCGCGTTCGGGTTCATCGCTCCGTTAAAGTCAGCTATCAGCTGCTTCGTGACCTGTGGCGCTATCGTCGGCTTCGGATCGGCCAGCGTTGGGTCGCCAACCCGCGCCGCCTGCACCACGTCCGGCGAATGGAATACCAGCAGCTTGGCCCGGCTCTGCAGGCTGTACTGCTGCCGGCTGTTCTCAAGCGCCGCGCTCGCCTGCGCCTGCTCCACCGTCGGCGTAGGGATCGGCAGATTCATCGCCGCTAACCGGTCCTTCGCATCTTCCACGTGCGGTGCCGCCGAGTGATCCAGCACCACCTTGCGGTACGCCTCCGCAGCCTGATCGTCATAGATCTTCTCCAGCCGCGCCTTCGCCCCCTCAGGCAGCTGCCGTTGCATCCTCACCGCGCGCGCCTCGGACGCATACGCATCGCCCAACCCGATCAGCACGTCGTCCATATGGCTGTACTGCGGATACGTGTCGGCCACCGTCTGCAGACGCGCAATCGTCGCCGGCCAGTTCGTCCGCCCCGCATAGTAGGCCGCAATCGAGCTCTCCCGCGTCGCCAGCACCTCCTGTACATCGCGCAGCCGTTGCTTCGCCTGCGGCAGCAGCGTCGAATCCGGGTAGTCCGTCAACATCCTCCGGTACTCCTCCTCCGCATGCGTCGCCTTCGTGTAATCGCGATCCGGCTTGTCCATCTGCCGGAAATAAATGTCGCCGATCCGCATCTGCGCCTCGGCCGCCTCCGGCGCGTTCGGGAAAAACACCCGGAAGTCCGAGTACTCGCTCTCCGCCTGCGTCAGCGCCGCCGTCCCGCCCTCCCTGTACCAGCTATCCGCCACCGCAAGCTTCGCGCGCATCTGGTACTGCGAGTCGGGGTAAGTTGCCAGAAGATTCTGCAACTCCAGCCGCGCCACATCGAAGTGCCCCTTCTTCGTCTGTTCCAAAGCCTTGTCGTACAGCTGCTTATCCGGCAGCCCCACATCCTTGCCCACCAGCGGATCGATCTTCTTCTCTTTCCTCGCCGCCTTCTTCGTGTCTTTAGACTGGACGACTTTGTCGTCCTTCTGCTTCTTTGTCTTGTTGAGCGGAGCGCTCAGCGTCACGCTCTCCTGCGGCCGACCCTGCGAGTCGGTCGTCGTCTGCGACGATCCCGTCACCTGCGCGCGCAGCACGGTCCCGCTCAGCAAGGAGCCCGCAACCGCAATCCCGGCCAGAAGACCGGACCTCTTCGTCGGAAAAAACGCTCTAGAAAACAAAAATCGCCGCATCGTCACTCGCTCGAACTCCATCACTGCCCCGCTGATAACCCGCCGAGGCTGTCCCAACATTCTAATCTTCCGGCTGCGTTCCTGCCGTGCCGGCCTGCCCGGCTCCAGCCTCGGCATCGGCCGCCCCGGCCTCGCGCGCCAGCCGCAGCAACTCCCGCGCATTCTCCTCTGTCCTGCCCGGAGAAAACACCGCCGACCCAGCCACCAGCATATCCGCTCCTGCTTCGACGACCCGAGCCACCGTATCGTGAGCCACGCCGCCATCCACCTCAATCCGGTAGTTCAGCCCCATCTCCGTCCGCAACTCCGCCAGGTGCTCAATCTTGTCCAGCGCCAGCGGCAGAAACTTCTGCCCTCCAAACCCAGGATTCACACTCATCACCAGCACGTGGTGCACCATCGGCAGCACCTCGATCAGCATCTCCACCGGCGTCGCCGGGTTGATCACCACCGCCGGCCGCATCCCATGCTGCTCAATCAGCTGCAGCGTCCGATAAAGATGCCGGCACGCCTCCTGGTGCACACTCACGAAATCCGCCCCAGCCTCCGCAAAGTCAGGAATAAACTGGTCCGGATTCTCGATCATCAGATGGCAGTCCAACGGCAGCTTCGTCACCGGCCGTAGCGCCTTCACCATCGGCGGCCCAAACGTAATGTTCGGCACAAAATGCCCGTCCATGATGTCGACATGCACGATCGTCCCCCCCCCACGCTCCGCAGCCGCCACCTCATCGGCAAGGTGCGCAAAGTCCGAAGCCAAAATCGAAAACGCCAGCTCAATCAACGCCAAGTCACCCCTCTAAAAAGTCTACCAGCGCATAAGAGCGGCGGGCATTCGGTAGTGGGTCAGCTTCAACCCGGAGCCCTCGCCCACCCATAAAGGGGCATCAAGAAGGATCGTTGCTTAGCCCTCAGGCATGGCAAAGGACATTATCATACGTAAACCTAGCAGCCAGATGCCCAGAGTCTGACTGGCTGCTACTTCTTCTTTTTGGTTGGGAAAGATCAAAGGCGATTGGCCCCTGTCCTTGCCATAGCTGCTTGCTGGGCCACGAGACCGAGGCCGCTTTCCCCTTCGCGGCAGGTGCTGAACCCGGACTATGCAACAAATTAGCCACGCCGGCTCGGATGCTCCTGCTCTTTCAAAATCTCGAAGAGCTGGTCCGCATCTAAGTTCTTGTTCAAAACTTGTTGCAGAAGTGGCTCGTAGACGGGAAGCATTCGCCGGTAAATTTCGACGCTTGGCACATGTGAATTTAGATCGCGGCCCTTAAAGCGGGAGAAGCGACCGAGTTGGTCGATCAGGAAGGACGCCGCGTTCATATAGGCGGCGTCGAAATTTTCTCCAAACCCAGAGAAGTGTACTGACGCACCAACAGGTCCCATCTCTTTAAGTCGAGCTTTCTCCTCATTGGGGAGGGCTTCATAGGATTCTTCCAAGCGCTCCCACATCGAAAGGACATCTACTACTTCGTTCACCGTTGAGCGCGGCGTCTCATGCCCGTGAAATACCCCCAACATTCCCCAATCCAAGCCCCATAGATTGCCGGAGAAGATTGCTTCGCGGACAAACTCAGGGTTCGTGTCGCTTGTGATCTTGAGGTGATCGTGGAGATCGCAAAGCATGAGCAGAATCAACTTCTCGCCATCAGTGAACGAAACAGGTTTGGTCGGCATATACCCCTCGGGGCGGCAATTGTAACGGACGTTTCAGATCTGACAGCTCGTGCGTTTGATGCTCGTCCTCAGATGAACCGGTCATTACGGAGAGTACAGGGGAAGTCGCTCTCAAATTGCGCCACGTGACAATTGTTTGCTTCGACATAAACAAGTTATGGGTGGCTCGGTGTGGAGGTGGAATTCTTTTTGCCGTTTGCAAACCCTGGGATCGATGGCTCCAGGCTTCGCAGGACGAATTCTCTGAAGAGATTCCCTATTGCGTTTGCGCCTGTCGTTATACCCAGAGTTTGAAAGGTGAGTCCCAATCCTCGGCTGGATTCGGGATGATATGCGTTCGCTATGCCACCTGCCGCAAGGTTGCCGAGTAGATGGGAATAATTGGGTTGCAGCTTTCCGTTATCTCCGCGGGTTATCAGCGCGGAGCTCAACGCATGCCAAGTTCGCGAGCGGATGCCGCCCGAACCCTGGTAGAAGTAGCGGGGATCCTGATGGAACAGGGACGGCAGGACTGCGCTCCCGATGATTCGACCGGAAACCGAGTCTGCCAAGGCTGCGCCATAGCGTTTTCCATACCCTTCGATTCCCGGACCATATCCAGAATAGGTGCCATTGTATTGTTCCGCGCCCGCCACTCCGGCAAGTACGACAAAGGTTGTGGGGTCGACGATAGTGTGGAATGCCAGCTTGTACTTCTGTTTTGCGTTCATTGGTGCCGCTTCCCAGATGTAGCTGGTATAGAAATTCTGAAATACGCCGAAGACGCGCTGCTTCTCCTGTTCCTCCACCTGTGCCTCGCCGATCTGATCGGCAGTCGCGAAGACACTTACGGAGGAAGTCGCGGTAACGTTCAGAGCAATCTTCGGCGCCTGGATTGTCTCGCCGGATTTAACGAGAAACTCAGAAGAGGTATAGGTTCCAAAACCGGCCGCTGTGACGACGAGTCGAAATTTGCCGGCGGGAAGCTGCGTAAAGGTGAAGCTCCCGTCGCTTGCGGCGGCGGTCGTCCTCTCGCGGCCCAGCTTGCCGGGTGAGGTCAAGATTATTTCCGCACCGGGCACGCCGTTGCCCTGCACATCGGAAACAACTCCGGCCACCTGCGCTGTGCCCTCCGCTTGATCCGTTTGGCCGTTCGCCGCTCCGCCATTCAGATTGAGCGCTATTCCAGAACTGCTTTCGGTGGCTGGCGCAGGACTCTGTTGCGTCCCCGTCGTACTCGCCTGTATACCCGCTCTCGGAGCATCCGGAAGCTCGTCTGAAAGAGGGCGTATCGGGACGGAGCTTCGATACAGCGTTGCGGCCTCCTGATGCTGTGAGTGGGGTTGAGGTGCGTCTGCGATCGATATCTGCTGGTTATTCAGCGCAGACTGCGCGTTAGCGCTGATGCATATAGTCAAAACAATACTTCCGAAGAGGAACAAGAGAAAAGGGGACGTTTTTGCAATCAGCAAGACGGATGTTGGAAATAGGGAAGCCATAGTCACCTTTGCTAGAGTGTTGCGGTGTTGTACTCGGTTAGAACTCATAGTCGAGAGAGAACTGAATGCGGCGTGGGGTAGAAGTCGCGATTGGCCTGCTGAAGCCGCTCTGTGGCTCTGCATTTGAGCCGAATGCTGTATTCAGGAGCGAGACGTTGCGATGGTTCAGGAGATTGAAGCTCTCGGCAACGATGTCCAGATGACCCGTTCCCAAGGGCACCATCTTAAGTATGCGGAGATCGAGATCGATGTTCGGTCTGGTCGATAGAGAGTTGCGGGCATAGCCTGCCGGACGTGCGGCGAAGGGGTAGATGTGCTCCCGGTTGCTGTCCAGGCCCGTAACCGGATTGGCACGGAAGCCGCTCGCAACCTGGAAAATGGGTGCAAACTCCAGACCGTTGAAGATGCGCATGAGCGGGCCTGGATTGGCGTTTCGTGCAGCGTCAGCCGGGTCGCCAAGGTCAGGGCCGATGAGCCACAACCCGCTCAGCGTAAAGCGATGCCGTTGGTCTAACAGCGACAGGGCTCTTTCCGGACCCGTATCGAACGGGTTCTGTGGCTGCTCCAGATCGGATGAGGCATCGTCGATGGTCTTCGAGTAGGTGTAACCGGCCAGCAACTCGAAGTCATCCTGAAACTGTCGGTTCAGCGTGATGGTCGCTCCATTGAAGTTCGAGTCTGCCGTGGTGGAGAAGCGATTCACGGCATCGTAGGCGGGACCGACACGCGCCGCGGTGAAGACAGGCCTGCCAAGCTGTTGAGCGGTTGGCGAATTGATCCCAAGCGAGGCTGCGTTGGTAGCGGTCAGCACTACGGGCGGCAGTAGATTGCTGTTGAGCGTGCGGCCCAAATGGACGCCATGCACGAACTGGTACTCGGCGGTAAGCGTCGTCTGCATCGGGAGCGCCTGTTCGATGCTCAGCGATCCCACCTCGCTATAGGGATTGGTGAGGTGCGGGTCGGTTCGCCAGATGCTCGGGGCTACACCGGGCAGCGGAGCCGCAGGAACCGAACCGCTGGCATAGAGCGATGCGGCCGCAGGGCCTTCGACGATCTGCGCTGAGGCGCGAACACCATCGAACTCCAGAATGCGATTGACGGTGGAGAGAAGATAGCGGTCGTAGAAAATGCCGAAGCCGCTGCGAACCACCAGCGACTTCCGCGGCGTCCAGGCCAGTCCAAAGCGGGGGCTGAAGTCAAGCAGAGTCGAGGGCAAGGACGAGGGGAGCCGGTTGACCTCGTAGCGGAGGCCGTAGTCCACCGTCAGAGTTCGCGCAGCTCGCCAATGATCCTGGGCATAGGCGTTGACGCGGCTCTCAGCAAAGTTGGTTCTGGAATTGCCGAAAGAACGGGTAAAGAAATCTGCGTTTCCGACCTGCAGAGCCGAGACGGTTGGGAAGATAAATAATCCGCTGAAGCCGTCCAGTGTCTGCGCTCGGAGCGCCACGTGCTCCACTCCTACTCCTGTCTGGAACAGGTGGTGGCCGCGCTCGAACAAAAACGCATCCTCCCCATCGACGTGCGTCTCGAAGCGGCGACTATTGCCTTGGAACGGAGTGCCGAACAGAGCTCCCCCTGGGATCCACACTCCCGGCAGACCTGGCTCTCCGGTGCGCTCGACTGCCCGGCGCTGTGAAAGCTCGAAGCGCAAGCTGTTCACGCGGGAACCGCCGAGGGTGGAGGTTAGGGTGCCATTAACGCTGTTGTCGGCCACAAACGAGGACCCTCTCGCGCTCGCGTCCGTCAACTCGTCCGTGTGGAACGCATCGTTTACGTTGCGGCCGTTGGTAAAGGCGTAGCGCACCATGACGGCCTGTTTGGCGCTCAGCACACGGTCCAGCCGCCCGGACAGTTCCGTCTCCGAGCTAGTGGTCGGGGAAAAACCGGTGCCCAACGTGAAGCCGCTCAAAGGTCCAGTCTGCCGGAGGGCAGCGTTGATGAGTGTGGGGGTTTCCGGTTGCAGGTCGTTGACATCTTCCCCGCGCGCGAACTCCTGCTCGGCTGCGATATAGAAGAACGTGCGGTCCGGTTGCAAGGCCGCTCCCACGGAGACGCCTACACGGAACCGGCTTTCGTCGGGCTTGCGCGGGTAGAGACCAAGCGGCGGCGTGCCATTCAATGCACCATTCTGCGCAAAAACGAAGGCGTCGCCATGAGGTCGGCCCAGCCCGGCCCGTGTCTGTACATCTACTCCACCGCCCGCCGCACCGCCGGACTCTGCCGCAAAGCCATGATTTACGATTTGAAAGTCATTGATGGCCTCGGGCGAAAGCTGTGTCCGACTGGCCCCACTGAACTCGTCGTCGTCGTCAACCCCGTCGATCTGCACTGAATTGCTGCCCGGCCTGATGCCGCCGAAGCTGAAGGCGAGTGTGCCTCCACCTTGTGTCAGCGTGTTCTGCGACAGCGCAGGATTGGCGGGAGCGGCCTCCGGAGAGAGTTGAACGAAGGCAAGATAGTTGCGGCTCGGAATCGGAAGCTCTTCCACGCGGTCGCGGTCGATATTGACGACGGAGGAAGTTTGATCGGTGTCGAGCGGGGAGGGCTGCGCGGAGACATTGACCGTCGCCTGCGTCGCTTGCAGCGAAAGTGTGAGCGCAATCTGTGTTGTCCGTCCCACCGCGACGCTCATCCCGGCCTGCTCGGCTGCTCCGAAACCGGGCGCGGTGATGCTGACCCGATAGTCACTGCCGCTGGGAATCTGGCGAAAGGCAAAGCTGCCGTCCGCCTCGGTAGACCCGTGACGGGTAAAACCGTCCGGGCCAGTGAGCAGGATAGCAGCGGATGAAATGGGAGAGCGGTCGGGAGCCAAGGCAGTTCCGGCGATGGTGCCCGGTTGCCCAACCTGGGCAGACAGAGGAAGAGTGGCAACCATGGCAAGAGAGGCCAGGCCGCAGAGGCGATAAATGTTTTTGAACAAAGAAATTTTCCTGGGAGGGTGCGAAAACAGCAGCCCGTGGGGGAGCACGGGAAACCTCCGCCGGCACGGCGAATCGCCGTGCGCGGAAGGCGCACGTTCAGGAGAGATCAGATTCGTAAAGGTGGCGAACTGTGAGGTGGGACCGGTGCGGGTAGGACAGAAGTTATTCCCTCAAAAGCGAACGCAACCGGCAGTGGCACCAACCGAGAAACAAACTGTAACTTCAGGGCTTGTAGCGAAACCAGCTTGGCGACGATCAGTACAAGGCAGATCAAGAGCACGAACAGGAATAGTGGAAATTCCGTGTCATTGCTCAGACCCGGCGCGTCCCAGCGATCAAAGAACTCTGCTATGGGAGCGAGAAATGTCGCCATCATCAGCAGAACAAATCCGATCTGGAGCAAACGCCTCATTAAATAAGTATAGGTGCTGCTCCCAATTGCACAGCCCAGATAGCAAACTTGGGTGATTATATAGTTGCCCAAAGGCCGAGCCCCAATCCATAGCTGTGTTCCTGCTGGGGCGCGATCTCCTGCTGCGGCGGCTGGATGGACTGCTCTGGCTTGTGCTGCGGCGTGTGCTCGCTCTCACGGGAGACCTCATGGCCCAGCGCGGCGGGCAGCTTCTCGCGGTCATTGGTGAAGAGCTGTGCATCGTGCGCTCCGCGCGAAACGGCGACATAGGCCATTCGGTTGTTGAGCAGGTCTTTTGCTCCCAGCTCCGTATCCACATGCACCAACACCCGCTCGGCAGTCTGCCCCTGACTGGAGTGGCTGGTTACGGCGTAGCCATGATCGAGATGCGGATGCCTGGCTGGGTCCAGTTGCACGGAGCGGCCGTCGTCCATGCGCAGCGACATGCGGCCTTCGGTGATGCTCTCGACCGTGCCCAGCTCGCGGTTCGCAACCTTCAGGTCGTTCGCCGGCGCAGTGAACTGGATGCGGTCGCCCTGGGAGAAGCTGCGCCCTCTTCGCGGTAGACCGAAACTCCCTGCTGGCGGTGCGGGTCGTAAGCCCGCTCCGTGCCATCCTTCAGCGCCACCGTGATCCGGTTGTGCGGAGCGTCAATGCCGACCACGCGGGCGTATTCGCCCTTGCCGATGCCGGTCTCCTTTGACCCTCGGCTGTAGCGCAGCACCTCGCCAACTCCGTACCGCTCGGCCCAGGTGCGGGCGGCTCCGGTAAGGTCCTGGCGGGGCACAAGCGTCTCAACGCGATGCTCCTCCCTGCCCACCATGCCCTTCCCTTGCAGCTCCGTGTGGATGCGCTGGTTGATCTCCGCGCGGGAGCGGTTGTCGGGCGAGACGACCAGCGTGCTCTCCGGCGACTTTGCATACTCCTTTGCGATGGCGTCCATCCGCTCCTCGCGGCCACGGAACTCATGCACTCGGCCCTGGCTGTCAAGGTTCTTGACCGCCGCTCCGACTTCGCCACGAGCCAGCTGCTCGACTACCTGCCGCAACTCCGGCTCCTTTTGACGCACGATCTGATCGAGCGAGACGGTCTTTATTCCGGCTTCCTGCAACTGCGCGAAGGGCTTTCCGGCCTCGACCGCCTCATGCTGCCGCCGGTCGCCTACCAGCAACACGCGGTCGTTCGGGTGCAGGCGCGTCACAAACTCGTGCATCTGCCTGGTGGACGCGAGTGAGGACTCATCGAGAACATAGAGCCGCTTCTCTCCGGTGTCCGGCTTTTGCCGCTGCGCCAAATGCATCTGCAACGTTGAAGTCACAATGCCTGCCTCGCCAAGCTTCTGCGCCGCGCGGCTTGTGGGCGCGAAACCCTCTACCTTATAGCCTTCCGCGTGCGCTCCTTCGCGAATGACGGCCAGCGTTGTCGTCTTCCCGGCTCCGGCTACGCCGTCCATACCGACGATCTTCTCGCGCGAAGCGAAGACCTCCCGACAGCCTCCTGCTGCGAAAGGTTCAGCTCCGGGTGCCGGTCCAAGGCGTCGAAGCGCTCCCGGCCTTGCAAGAGCATCGGGTCGCCATAACCACGTTGATTGCCCTGCTGCATCTGGGCAACGATCTCCCGCTCCATGCGCACCATTTCAGCGGTCGTGATCTGCGGTCCGCGCACGGACGCCCGCGCCTCGCGAAATTCACCTGCCTGCGTCCGGTGCTCGAACTCCTGCCGAACGTGCGAGTAGGTGATCTCGCCCATGCCGCGATTCAGCGCCGTTTCGTAAAGCGCTCTCCGGTCCTGCACGGCGTCTTTCTCGAACAGGTGATCGCGGGCATAGGTGACGGCCTGTCGCGCCGTCTGCTCTGGCGTCCGGGTCTGGTCTGGGATTGGGCTGGGGACTTCTCCTGGGTAAGCTTTTGCGTGCGCTCCCGCATTTCGGCTACAACCCGGTCGGCCTGATGGCCGTACTGCCCGGCCAATTCGCGATGCTGGCGCTGTACCTCTGCCGGCGTCTGCAGTTCCTTCTTGTCTCGTGTGCGGTGCGCAGCGATCTGTCCGGCCGCCGCACCATCGATTCCCTGCTCGCGCTTGTAATCCTGCACCTGCTGACGACGCGGACTGGAAGCTTCCAGGTACTCCCGCGTGTAACCCTTGATCTCCGGCTGGCCATCCTTGCCGCGCTCCAACTCGTAACCGAGCTTTTGCAAGCGCGTTGCCAGCTCCGCGCGATAGATCGCCGTGCCGTAATGCTGCGAGGCATAAAGTTCATGCGACTGCACGGAGCGGGTCTGGCCGTTCTCGCGCTCGGTCACGTTGAAGATCACGGCATGGGTATGGAGCTGCGGCGCGGCATAGCCATCGACGGGCCGCGCTGTGTCGTGCTCAAATGTCGCAGCGGCGAACTTGCCGGTCGTCTCCGGGGCATGCACGTTGCCGATCCGCGCCTGGGTGTAATGCTCAATTTCGCCTAGAGCGACACGGACACTCTCGCGGTGCGTCTCCCGCACCCGCTCATCCCCGCCGACAAGCGCGGTCAACGAAACCGATTTCGGTGCGGAGAACGTGGCATCCCATCCGGCGCGATGCTCCACGCTCGTTACTTCCTTACCGTTTTTGCCGTCGTAGGTCCGGGAAACCTGATGCCGGACGAGCTGATCTTCGGTGAATGGGTGTTGGCCTTCGCTCAGACGCGCGAAGTGTTCATTTCCAACCGAACCGGAGAGGCTCCACTGCTCCGGAAGCCTGCCCTGCCACTCGCTGAAACCCTGCTGGTCGCGGCTCCAGTAGTTCTGCCGCTCCGAGGCGAACTCCCGGGCGTGGTACGTCCGCGCTTGGCCAGCTGAAAGCGCTTTGGAGGAGAGCGTTAGCATTGAGAAATTTTATGACTCAGTACATAAGCCGATACAGTAACCTTCAACGCAAACTGAACGCCTAGCTAGCCAGCCTTCTTCTGTTTGGTCGTGCCCGGTACGCTCACAATTTGCTTGTACAAGGGCTCCTCCTTCTGGCAATGCTCCCGGACCTGCTTTAACCACGGCTCATACCAGTACCACTGCGCCTCGACTTGTGTCCCATACTGATGTTTGGGGTTCTTCGCGTCCTTCTCCTGCCACAGGAGGATGTGCTTATGCAGGCTGAATTTCACGAAGCCTTCAGCTTGCATCTGCGCGACAATCGTCTTCGGCCTGTACTTAATTTTTTCCGTTTCTTTCAGAAAGGCCTTATTCATCGCGTCGGACACCTCGGTTCCAGGAGGAATCAACTGGAACAGTTGGTCAGCGGCGCTCTTGCTATTGGTGACCTTCTGCACGAACGCAACACGGTAAGAGAACCGGGAATCGTCGTACTCCTCTTGCGACATCGTGTTCTCGAACTGCACTAGAAAGACCTGATGCTCTTCGGCAAGTCCGCTTGCACCATTAACTCTTTGGCGGTATCCGGATCAATGGAGGAGAACTGGATACTGAACGCTTGCTCCGTCTCAAGCCCGTGAGCCGATCCAAACTGCTTTTTGATCAACGAATTGAAGTTGAGGGCAGCAGCCATAAACTTTGCGCTTAGCTGAGAATCGATGCGCGTGGTCATTTGGTGTTCGATTTCATGCCGGATGCCTATCAAGAAGAGAAGGTTTTTTGCGGGCCGGCTCGGGCAATGGGCATTGCTGGTGCTTGAGGCACTCTTCCAAACTCCAACGGCGGACAGCGCCATGCTGGGTCGTCAGGTACTTCCTTCGTTTACCTTTGTGGCGGGTATCTGATTGACGGTAGTCGATGCCCAGCTTGCGGTAATAGGCGTGCAGTAGGTACGTCCAAGCGATTACCGTGGTGACGATGAATAGCTCGGATTTGAACTCAACTTGTGGATTGTTAAAGACCTGGACGGCCGTCAACATTGCCTCACGAGCTTTTTTGACGAGTTCATTCGCCACGGAACCGAACCGCCGCTTGCGTTTCGCCATATCGCGATAAGTCTACAGTTTGGGGGGCGGTCCGGGGTGCAAGGTGCCTCGCGCTTGTGTTCACACGTGGCGAATTGAATCCTCGTTAGACGCACTCTCGTCACCTCAATTTCCCGACTTGCATCCCAAACGAATCCTTCCCGCCTCACGGCGGGTGCTTCGGCCAGCGGGAGCACGGCCTGAACTGGCTTCTGCGGCGGGGCCTGTACCGGCACTGTCTTGACCGTCGCAACCGGTTTCCTCGGTGCAGACGCTTCCCTCTTGCGCTCGATGAACTCGGGCTGCTTCTTCCGCTTCTTCGCCAGCCGGAAGCGAACCGGGACGACCCGGTTCTCCTGTTGATGTAGGCACGGTGGCTGTCCAGGCCGGCGATCTCGGAGGCCATCACGAGCGGCTTGGTCGCGATCTCCATCGCGTAGGACTTCTTCGACCCCAACAGACCCATGTTGCGCGACTCCTTCAGCCGCTCCACCTCGATCTCGCCGATAGCCTCCGAGATCCATTTCGCCGCGCGCGGCTCAGAGGTTTTGAAGAATACCTTGGTCGCGGGCTGCGAGAGCATGGCCTCGGCATCCTGGCCGTACCGCTTTTCCAGCTGGCTGCGGCCCTGAAAGCCCAGCACCACGGGGTTCCCGTACTTGCGGTTTTCGGTCACGGCAGTATGGAGCTGAGGCAGTTTGTTGAGGCTTGCAAGTTCGTCGAGAACGAACCAGACCGGCTGCGCGTCCGGGCAGTGGCCCATCATGCGCAGGATTAACAGGTCCAGCCACACCGAATGCAGCGGCAAGAGCTTTTCCCGGTAGCCGGAGCTGGAGGTCAGGAACACCCATCGCTTCCGGTCCGATATCCACGACGATGTAGCAAACTTGGGATCGTTGTGCTCGGCATACTGCGGCAGTAACTCCAGGCTGTCGGCCACCATATTCATGCTCGACAGAATGCCTGCCCGCTGTGCCGGAGCGCCAGGGTCGAGGTAGGCTGCCAGAGGCGTTCCCTTGACCATGGCAGCGACCGCTTCCGGGTCGCTCATCCACCGCAACAGGTCCCGGACCTGCGGCTTTTTGCGCAGCAGATGGGCCAGAAC
>JAABUX010001966.1_pt1 | contig 29859 bp, 20 predicted proteins | sample 5561851 | NCBI WGS metagenome assembly JAABUX01 (sample SAMN10711883, study PRJNA513361) | rock metagenome | isolation source: Antarctica rocks | place: Antarctica: Victoria Land, Richard Nunatak red sandstone | collected 2016-01-03 | reverse complement strand
CGTCGGGAGAGCGGCTGGGACGGCGCGGGTTGATGGTGGAGGCGTGGCGGCTGCCGCGCGCGGGGGCGGGCCGCTACGAGCGCTGGGAACCGGAAGAAGACGGGGCGTGGCGGAGCGCGGCGCCGGGCGTGCGCTTCCACGTGGCGGGCCTGTTCTTGCTGGTGGAAGACCATAGGGGCGCGTTGATCCCGCACATCGTGGCAGGGTCGCGTGAGCGCGAGGAAGCCCTCCGCCTCTATCAGGCATCCGCATGGGAGCGCGACGTGGAGCGCGCCGGGCGCGAAGAGGCGCTGCGTGCTGCCCAGGACGCTCTACGCGAACGCGATGCGGAGCGCGCCGCGCGCCTACAAGCCGAGGAGCACGCACTCTCTCTTGAAGAGCAATTACGGCGTCTTCGGGACTCCTAACCACCGCCACACAAATTCTTCACACGACATTCATAGTGCGTTCACAGTAGTTTGCGATGATAGGAACGTAACCCGAGCGGAGCAGATGCCTCCTGGTCGGGGACGCCGAGAGAACGGGGCACTCGCGGCGTCCTTGACCAAGAGAACATTTCGTACCGCTCGGGCTATTTTTTGTTCGACCAACCCTAACCGGTAAGTTGTCGAGCAAGTCGCATCAACACATTGGGCGCTGAGTCCATGACTATCTGGACTGAATACCTCTGAGTGAGGCACTCAAACGTCGAGTCGTGGAACGTCAGGACGTAATGGCGCAACACGTCGCTCCAAGTATCTACGACGTCTGGGGCGTAGAAGGTTCGATCGGCGTGGACGGGTGCGGGTTGGCTGGATACACTCGAAAGAGACGTAGAGATAGGGGAGGCGTGGTGAGCGCATGAGTAAGAGACGCGAAGGAACGCCAGGGCGACGACCGATAAGCACTGAAAATAAGGGTAAACGAGGCGGCGTCAACCGTTTGTACCCTGCGCTCGGTGCGGCGGTCGTGGTGGTCGCTGTCGGCGGGGCCGTCGTAGCGACGCGCCAAAACAGCGCCAATCCGGCCAGCCCGCCAGCGGAGGTCAGGTTTGCTCCGCGCGCCGTTCCCGCGGCGGTGGCTGGGGCGCCCATCGTCGCGCCGGGCAGAACTGTGGACGGTGTGCAGTGCCAGGCGTCGGAGTCGGTAGTGTATCATATCCACGCCGCTCTGGCCCTCTACAAAAACGGGAGCAAGACCCTCGTGCCGGCCTACGTGGGCATTCCCTACAGCGTGAAGATCAACACGGGCGCAAGCGCGAGCGCGGGCCAGTCGCCTAACATCTGCCTCTACTGGTTGCATACCCACGATTCGTCGGGCGTCGTCCACATAGAGAGCCCAACGGAGCGCACTTACACGCTCGGGCAGTTTCTCGACATCTGGCGCAACACGTCCGTGACCGACGCCACGGGCGGCCACTCCAAAGTGGTCGCGGTCGATGCCTCGTACCTGACGGCGTTGGTCAAAGCCCCGGCTGGGTCGGTCCACGCCTACGTGAACGGGAAAGCGGTAAACGGCTCGTATCGCAACATTACGTTGACCGCGCACAAGCTGATCACCATCGAGATTGGGTCGCCCCTGCAGACTCCCTTGACCTCGTTCGTGTTTCCTAACGGCGAGTAGGGCTGCTACAAAGCCGAGAGCGGGATCGTGAGCACGCGGCCGCTCTTCGCATCGGTTACTAAGAGCATCTTGCCCAGCGGCGCCACCGCGACGCCCAGCGGTTCGCTTGCTCCGCCGGCGAGGGGGTGGCGCGTCAGGGTCGTCGCGCCCGCCGCATCCGTGGCGTAGACCCAGAGCGCGCCGGACGGATCAGTCGCCACGGCGCGTCCATCGCCGAGCGCGGCGATCTGCTCGGCCCGCGCCCCCGTTGTCGCCGTCGCTGACCATTGATGTACTAGGTTATCCTGGCTCGTGAATTCCACCAGTCGTCCCAACGTGTTCATGAGCACGTAGACATTGCTTCGCGGATCGACCGCAACGCCGGCCGGTCCGTTGAGGTCCGCGTCGACCGGCAGCTTAATGTAGCGTTCGACCTCGCCCGTCGCCGCCGACACGACGATCACGCCGTCTGCCCGCGGTCCCACGAGATAGAGCGTGGCGTTCGGCCCCAGCGCCAGCCCGTGCGCGTCGTGCAGCAGCGGCGACGAGAACACTTTGGACATGAAGGCGCCTGTGCGCGAGTAGCGATCCACGACGCCGCGCGCCCCGTCGAGCACGTAGACGTAGTTGGCTCCTTCCGCCACGGCCGCGATCGCTCCCGGCGCCGGCACAGGATTCCTGGTGGAGGGACGCAGGATGTCGCCCTGGCCGTCGAGAACGACCACGCGACGACCGTTCTGGTCGACGAGGGCGAGTCGACCGGGCTGGCCCGTGGCGATGGAGCCCGGCGCCGTGAGCGCGGTCCCGGTCAGCGCCATCGTCGTCGTGTGCAGCGCGGCGCCCTGGACCGGCGGCACGATCCGCGCGGTGGTGGCCACGGCACGGGGGGGTAGGCTAGGGTTTCCGTGATGGAGCGGCGTCGCCGCCCGTGCGGTGGGCGAGACGAGCGCTTTCGACGGCGACGCGACGCTGCCGGCATGACCGTGCCCCAACCGCCACAAAGCCCCGCCGCCGAGCAGTCCTGCCATGGTCAGCGCGATGCAACTCGCCGTCACTTGCGCGCGCTTCCGCGCCCGCCGCACCTTTGCCTCGTCTTCAAAAGGTCGTCTCGGCGCGCTGTTCGGCCCGGTGCGCAGTGCGGCCTGCGTACGTCGCGCCCGCCCGTGGTCGGAGCGGCGCGCCTTCGTAGCCAACGAGCCGATGCCGGTCGAAGGGCCGCGGAGCTGCGTGGGACGGGCGTCGGGAAGGCGCGCCGTTTGCTGGCGCGGCGCGCGGCGCGCGGCGGCGTCTAGCGGCGGCGGTGACGGTGGCAACTGATCCACGGCTGTTTGAGGCTCCTGCTGCATCCCTCGCGATGGCGTTGTCGAGGCTCGTGCCGACGGGGCGGTCTGCCTTCTCTACTAACAGCATGATGGTAGCACAGCGGGGTCTTTCCAGGGAAAGAAGTACGAACGCGCACGACCACGCGCGTTCGTACAGTGAGATCTCTTTCCCAAGCGAAGGGCGGCCATGAGACCACGGTCCTTAGGACGTCGTCGACCCTTCGCGGCGGCGGAGTACTACGAACGGCTCCGTGCTAATGCGACCGCGGGACGGCGCGGCAGCGCCACTTTCAAGCCCGTGACGAAAAAGACGCTCGATAAGATGATGACCATTCCGAGCACCGTGGAGAGAGACACCGTCTCGCGTAAGAAGAGCGCCCCCCACAGCACGCCGAACAAGGGCGCCAGTAAGGTGACGGAGAGCGTCTTGGTCGAGCCAACGGAGGCGATCAAAGCGAAGTAGAGGATGTAGGCCACGGCCGTGCAGAGCAGCGAGAGCATGACGACGCTGAACGCGACGACGGGCGAGATCGAGATAGAGAGGGTGTGACCGACGGCGGACGGGACGGCCAACGGGAACAGCAGGAGCGTGGCCGCGGCCTGCTGGCCGATGGCGAGATCGAGCGGCTGCGCTCCTTTGAAAGCACGCCGCGCGTAGGCGCCTCCCACGCCATAGGACAGCGCCGCCAGCAGCGAGGCGCCGATGGCCACCACGGTCGAGACGTCAAACCTAAGGGGACTCCAGCCCACCAGCACGGCCACGCCGGAGACGCCGAGCACGAGTCCCATGCCCTTGGCCCTGGTGAACGCTTCGCCCAGCCAAACCGCCGCCACGACGGCGCCGAACAGCGGCGTGGTGGCGTTGAGGATGGCGGCCAGCGCGGCGGTGAGGTGCAGTTCGGCGGTGGCGATCAATACGAAGGGGATGGCCGCGTTGAGCAGCCCCAACATCAGATAACTTTTCCAGCGCGTCCTTAAAGCAGGGCGGTGACGCGAGAAGCCCGCGTAGAGCAGCAGCGCTGCCGCGGCCAGCCCCACGCGCACCTCGCCCAGCACGACGGGGCCCAGCACCGGCGCGGACACGCGGATGAACAGGAACGATCCGCCCCACATGGCGGCGAGGATGAAGAGCAGTGAGAGGTCGCGCCTGCTCATAACGCCTCCTCTCTCGCGGTCCACGCCTCGTCGGCGACGTGCGGAAGGATAGGCAGCAGGGGGGAGCGCGCCCCGCCCTCGACGACGTTTCCCCCACCGCGCTCCAGTCTTCTCTCGACCGCGCGGCGACAAGGCGCCCCCGCCGTCCATCTCCTACACCATCGTCTTCCGTTGCGCGCCGTCGTCACGTCGTCTCTCCCGTTCTTGCCGCCTGACCTTCTTAAGCTACAACACATCCCGGCGCGAAAGAGTTGCGTGCGGCAAGGACAGGGGGTGCTATTTGACGGTCAAGAAGCCGCCGCCGCCCCGCGCGAAGACCTCCGGGAACCCCGTCTCAAACCCATGCGGCGGCAAGACGTGGAAGACGCCGGGGTTGGTCAGGTGCAGGCTGTAGACGTAGGTATACGTCCCGGCGGGCAGGTACGACAGGAACAGCGCGGCGCGGTCGTCGCGCAGTTCGACATGATCGAGATACCAGCCCAGATCGGTCGTGCCGCGCGGGAGAGGCCCGGTCGCCGCCAGCTTGCTCGTGGTGTTCAACGAGGGATCGACGCCCTCGGCCCCCGCCGGGAAGAGGTCTTCGAGGTCGACATAATAAAGGTCTTGTGCCGAGGTCAGCGTCAATCTCACCTGCACGACCGCGCCCGCCGAGAGCGCTCCAGTCGCTGGCTTGCCGTTGTAGAGATAGGTGCGCGCGAGCGCGAAGCCGCGCGCCAGCGGCCCTACGCGGTCTACAGGGCGATAGTAGGTCAGGTCGAGCGCGTAGTACAGGACGCCCGACGCGTTCGAGCGTGTCACGCCGATCGTCGTGGTGGAACCCGGCGCGACCGGCGCGGTCAGCACCTGCGTCCGGCCTAGAGTAGCTGGCGTGACTGATCCCCCGCCCCAGGCGGCGCCGTCGATGGTGGCCGCGTAATGGTAGCGCCCGTCGAGCGCGCGCGAGGAGCGGGCGGCGTCGGAGAGGGCGCGCAGGGCCACGGCGTTGTCGATAACGCCCTGCCATATCGTCCCCTTGCGCACGCTCATGAGCCAGCGCGTGGCCGGTGCAACGATCCCGTTGGTGGGATCGACGGCCACGAGGGCGCCGAGCACGGAGGCCGTGGTGTGGACATCGTCGTCGCCGGCCACGCCGTCGCCCACGCCCTGCCAGTGCGTGCCCGTGGCCGAGGTCACGGCGGCGGCCTCCAGGTCGGACAAGAGGGTCGCGCCGTGCGCGTCGAGCTTGTTTCCCGCTTCCATGTAGAGCGCGCGCAGCAGGTAGGCCCGCGCCCAGAGCGGCAGAGCCTCGCGCGACCGGTAGAGGTCGCCCGCGGGACCTGAGCCTGCCCCCGCTGGAACGGTCGCGCCCGCGTCCACGCCGTCGGGACTAGCCGCGCCGGCGCCCTGATTGCTGCTTTGGGCGGGATCGAGCTTCAACGCGTTGGCCTCGTCGATAGCGAAGGCCGCGTAGGGCGCCAGGTCGGGCGTCAGGTCGTTGCTGGAACTGTTGTCGCTCGACGAGGCGAGCGCCTTGGCGAGGTAAGCGTCCCCACGCGCGATGGCGTCGTCCGGGACGGCGGCGCCGCTGCGTCGGGCCGTGGTGAGCGCGTCGAGGCTCAGCGCCGTCAGCCATGCCGACGTATACGGCGAGTCCGACCACCAGGCCCAGCCGCCCGACGAACGCTGCAATGTCAGCAGGAGCGTGATGGAGCGCCGCTCGTCGGCCCCGTACGACGCCAGCAGCGCGGAGGACAGCCCCGTGGCCGCGGCGGGCAGCCGCGTCAAGGCGGCCTCGCCCATGATGCGCGAGGCCAGGTCGTCGCTGGCTTCGTAGGGGTAGTGGACGAGGTAGTCCACAGAGGAGCGCAGGCCGCCGACGAGAGACGGCTGTAAGGTGAGGGTCAGGCCGCCCTCGCCGCCGAGCGCGTTCGCGGGCGCCGTCGCCACGTCGACGTGCGTCGTCCCGATCTGGCCCGCCGTGGCCACGGTCTCGGGCGTCGAGTTCACTTGCACGGGGATGCTCAGCGCCATGCCGTCCGTCGGACCACCCGCGCCGGTGGTCACGGTGAGGCGCAGGGGCAGCGCGCCCAACGCTCTCGGCGCGATCGTCCAGGAGACCAACTGCTCCCCACCCGCCGGGACGGCCACGTCTTTGGAGTAGAGGACGCCGTCCGCGTTCATAGTCACGTGCGCGTCGAGCGCCGCGGCGGTGGTGTTGACGACCGATCCGCCTACCCCCACGCTGTCTCCTAACGTCAGGAAGCGCGGCGTGAAGGGACGCAGGATGATGTCTTTGGTGGAGAGTAGGTCGAGCGCGCCCTCGCCCACGAGCGTGTCCAGCGTGAGCCCGCGCGCGGCGATATGCCACGTGGTCAGGTTGTCGGGCAGCGGCACGGCGACGACGGCGTTCCCGTTCGCGTCCGTGGTCACGGACGCGTTCCAATAAGCCGTGTCGGGAAAGCGCGACCGCACGGTGACCGGAATAGCGCCGCCGCTGCCCCCACCGCCCCCTCCGCCCGTAACAGGACGATACGCCAGTGAGGGCGCGGCTTCGCGGGGCGCGTGCTTCACCTGTGCCGAGGGCTGGACGACGGCGATCTGTTGCGAATAGGCTGTGGATACGCCTAGTCCGCGCTGGCTGTAGAAAGCGTCGCGCAGCGCTGGCGTCGTGTTTGTCGCCAGGGTCAGCACGCCCGCGTCGACCACGGAAAGCGAGAACTCACCCTGCACGGGGCGCGCATTGCTGTCGGCGGCGTGGAGATAGACGGTGGTCTGCTCGCCGGGATGCGCGCGCGCTGTGCTCGCCGTCAGCGTCACGTGCAACACCTTGCTGGACGTATCGACCACGAGGTCGGCGACGCCCTCTTTCCAGAGCGGGCTGGGCGCCCCACCGACCGTGCCGGACACGACCACGACCGAGACGAACATGTTGGGGATGTCCTGCGCCGTGATGGGCACGCGCAGCACGGGGCTAGCGCTGCCGAGGGTGACTACGCGCACGCTGTAGACGTGGCCACGCTCCGTAGTGATGAGCGCGCTCATGCCCGCGCGCGGAGCCTGCACCAGGATGCGCGCGACGTCGCCCACGCGGTAGTGGGTTTTGTCGGGCACGAGCGTGATCTGGTCTTTAGGCTGCTCGGGCCACGGTGCATACGCTGTCTCCGCCGGGTCTGAAGCCCAAAGCGAAAGGGCGCTGCGCACGGGATTGCCTCGCTCATCGCGTGAGGTCGCCACGAGGCGATACTCGCCGGCCTTGGGCAGGGTCAGCACTGTTTCTCCACGTCCGTTCGCGCCCGTGGCCCCCGTGGATGGCGTCACCAGCGTATCGACGGTCTTCTCGACCTCGCCGCCCTGCGCGTCCATGATAAAGCGGTAGGTGCGACGGTAGAGGCGCAGGGTCATAGACACGTCGGGCCGGGGCGTCGCGCCGTCGTCGCTTATAGTGAGCAGGTCTAGGTGCGTCTTCACGCCGGCCGTGATGATGTTGGACGTGTCGCGCAGGCCGATGTAGAACAGCGCGCGGTGGATCACTACCGACGTCTGCGCGGAGATGGCCGCGTTGGTGGACGAGGTCACCGTCGATTCGATGGCCCATTGCTGGCTCAGCGCCTGATGGTGCAGGTCCGCTCTCACCTGAAAGGCGAAGGAGCCCGCGTCGTCGGTGCGCCCAGCGCCCTTGGCTACGACTAGGGGTGGGGCTCCGCCGATCGAGCCTTCTCCGCCAATCGGACCCGGACCGCGCGCGATGAACGAGGCGCCTCCTCCCTGAGCTGAGTTGTACGGCTCGTAGAACGGCGGCTGATCCTGGAAGGTGTAGTCGCCGTAGGCAGGGGGTGAGAAATAGTAGGGGGAGGACGCGACCGTCCACTTGACTCCCGCCCTGGCCACGCCCGCGTCGAACAGGTAGCGTGCGGTCGTGGTCGCCGGAACGGTGTCTCCGCTGGCATAGAGCGCATCGGGGCGGACGAGACCCGCCGCGACAGTGAAGTCGGGCGTGCGGTAGTCGGCGATCTGGATATAGTCCGTGACGCTCTGGTCTCCGATCTGGGCCTGCACGGTCGTCTGCCCCAGGGCGATGCCGGAGGGCAAGATAAAGCGCGTGGTGAAGGCACCGAAGCGGTCGAGCGTGGCCGTGGTCACGGCAACGGTGCGCTGATTCGTGTCGATCAACGTGATCTTCACGACCGTTCCGGGTGCGATAAGGCCGTAGGCGCCGTCGTCGTCGTGCCGCGCGAGGCCGCGCACGTCGACCGTCGCGCCGGGGCGGTAGATCGGACGATCGGTGTAGAGCGTGCTCTGCGTCCCGCTGCTGTAGCTGCCGTTATAGCCGTTAGAGCCATTCCAGTTGGTCGAGCAGAGCGCGACATCGCCCGAGCGGTCCAACTCGGCCACGAGGGCGCCTCCTCCCGCTGGGTAGACGTTGGGCGCCGCGAACACGCCGTGGGCGTCCGTGGCGCCGCCGGAGACGAGGCCGCCGCCGTTCGCGCGCAGGATGCGCACGCGCCCGTGGGGGAGGGGCTGGCCTGTGCGTAGGTCGGTCGCCCAGAGCAGCGTCGCCCCGTTCCAGGTCTTGAACGTCAACGAGGTGCGGGTGACCACGAGCAGCACCTGAGCCGTATTTTGATCGCTCGCGGTTGCCGGGCCGGCGTCGGAGCGCGCGGTCCCATTGGCGACGAGCAGGTAGTAGCCCGGCTTGAGCAGCTTAGACGTGCCGAAGCCAACCGTCCTGGTGAAAGCTGTGGTCTCGTTAAGCGGCGTGGCGATGTCTTGTCTCAACATCAGGAGCGGCGCGACGTGGGGGATCGGCCTCGTCCCATCGGTATTGTACGAGGCCGGCAGCACGGTCGGGCGCGACGTAAGACGCAGCGACAGTGCCGCCCTGTTGCCATCTAGGGTCGCCAGTACGGTCCGGCGCGACGCGGGATACAGCGACAACGTCACCGTCTTATCGTTGGTCGTGTAGACGCCGACGGGGAAGAAGCGGTAGGCGTCGACGCCCAACAACCCCATGCCGTAGGGCGACGCCGTGAAGGACAGCGCGGCGGGCAGCGCGGCGGTGGTGAAATGCAGGTGCAAGGGATGCAACAGGGGCTGGCCAAACGTGCCCGTGGCCGCCGGCAGGTCCACGCGATACGCGGTCGAGGGCGCGAGGGAGCCGTAGAGCGAGAGAACCGTGCCGTCGTCGGAGAGATTGAAGCCCTGACCGGCTAGGGGCGGGCTGACGCGCAGGTGCGCCTTCACGGAGTTGGCGTTTACCGGCGCGCTGAAGGTGATGGACAAGTTGTCGCTTCCTCCGACGTGCATCGCGCCATCGGACGGCGACGTGGACGCCACGTCGAGCGCGCCAGCGGTGGAGAAGGTCCAGTGCGCGCCCTCCGTCGTCGTGAGCGGACCTTCGGACGAGCGCAGCGCCGTGGACACGGCGACGACGAACGATTGGCCCGGCTGGAGTCCCTTGGTGGGATGGAACACCAATGTGTCGGGACGTGGCCACGCATACGTGCCATTTACGGGTGCGGCGCCCTGATTCTCGCTCACGACCGATAAGGAGGCGGCGGCCGAGGCTTTGTCTACGCTCTGGTTGAAGCGTATGGTGAACGGCGCGCGGGGATCGGTATACTTGGCGCCGTTCGCTGGCGTCTTCGAGGCCACGGCAGGGCGCACGGTGGCGAACGACGATCTGTAGGTCGTGGACAGGGCCGTGTCGTCGAGCGCGCGCAGCCCGGCGGCGACGGTGATGGCGTAGCGCGTGGCCCCGTGCAGCGCGGGGGACGGAACCCACTCCCAAGTGGAGGTGTTGAGCCAGCGCGCGTGGCCGGGCGCGGGCGGCGTGAGCGCGACGGCGTCGAGCTTGGTCTCCATGCCCACGCCAGAGAGCGCCACGACCGGCCGGTCGAAAAAGACGCGCACCGGCGTGGTGCGCACGACCTCGCCCACGTTGTCGCCGGGCGACGCGCTCAGGACGCTCAACGTCGTCGCCTGCACGCCCCCGGCTCCCGCGGCGCTCACCCGCGCCAGCGCGCCGGGGACACAGAGTCCACCTACAATTAGAGCGACAAGGCTCAATCGGGTCCATCTTTCCAGCCAGAATCGTCGTCCGTCCCTCATCACCGTCTCCGCTTCACCGCTCTACATTAGAAGGGCAGTCACCATACACCTTGCGGACAGCGTATCGCCGCCCGTTTTCGATCATCCAGACTGTATAACGCATGAGCGTCGTCCAAAGTCACGAGGGCGGGTGAGGACAAAAGAGCTGAAAGGGCCATACGACAAGTCCCTCAGATGCATTGTAATCATCAAGAAGGGGCGTCAATACAGCGATAGCGCGCTCATCATCCACAAGTAAAGGGCGGAGAATGTTTGTGTCCAACGCAATAGCCATCGTTTTTTCCACAATACTATCGTTTATCTGTTGAAAAAAGGGCTGTACCCGATGTTCTCGCGGCGTCTGCTGCCGCACCCTTCCGCGATGCATAAGACGGGCTACGATCCCTCGTGCTCGTCGCCGTATCGAATTTCTCGCGTGAGGGCGAGTTCTGCTTCTAAAGACCCCTGATACCCTGCCGCAAACAGGCCGGCAAAGTCGCCAACAGAGCGCTTTGGGCCTTTGCGCGCTACCTTGGCCAGTGAAATCGTTCCGTCGTCGCTCTCGACAAAAGCAACTTTGTCCCCTGTCACGACGCCCAGCGCTTGTAGGACATTGTCGGGGATAGCCGCTCCCTCGTCCCCCACGGTCGCTATCGCAACCTGTTGCATGATCTTCTCCTTTCAAAGGGCGCTGAACAACTCGATTGAGGATCAGCACTGCTCTCCCCAAAGTTTAGACTAAACCACAACGGACGATCGTGATAGTGCGGTGATGATGTTTTACCGCGCCATCGTAACCGGCAGCGTCTCATTGCGGCAGTGCGCATCGTCCTATTCGCGGATGTTAAGGGGTCAGAGGAAGATCTCACGATTATAGGCAGGTCGATGTGAGGGGGTGAAAAGCCAGTCTGGGAGCGTAGCGCGGGTGGTCCAGCGGCACGCCATGGTTTGCTAGTGGGCGAGGCCTGTCCTCGTCCACTAGCAAACCGTGGCGCACGTAAGCCGCACTGGACGGACGACGCGGTCCGCCAGCGCGACAGAGGGGACGGAGACGACGTGACCCCTTAGCTGCAACACTCCGGTCCGCAACACGTGGCTCCCGAGGCGAGCACGGGAAGCTGCTTCTCGGCGCTTGGAGCGGAAGGCGGCGCGAGAGGCTTGGTCGCGCGGATGAAAGCGCTGGCCAGCTTGCCGTCGCCTTCTTGCCAGCCTGTGGGCAGCGCGCCCACGTCGAGGCCCGCCTGAGCCACGGTGTAGCGACGCGTGATCTCTATGCCCACGTCCGCGAACCCCGCCGACGTCAGCAGCACGGTGTACTCGGCGATCTCCAGCGCGCCGGACAGGCAGCCCACCCAGGCTTCCATGTTGCGGCGCAACTCGACGTGTACCGCCCCGTCGGCCACTACGTCGGAGACGGCGAAATGGCCGCCCGGCTTGAGCACGCGGAAGGCCTCGCGCAGCACCTGGCCCTTATCGGCGGCGAGGTTGATGACGCAGTTGCTGATGACCACGTCCACGGAGTCCGCTGGCAGCGGAATCGCCTCGATACGGCCCTTGAGAAAGGCCACGTTGGCGGCGCCGGACTTCTCCTTATTTTGTTGAGCCAGGGCCAGCATCTCGTCGGTCATGTCCAGACCGTAGACGAAGCCGCTCGGCCCGACGCGCTTGGCGGAGAGCAGCACGTCGATCCCGCCGCCTGAACCGAGGTCGAGTACGGTCTGGCCTGGGATGAGGGAGATCAACGCGGTGGGATTGCCGCAACCGAGCGAGGCTAGGACCGCCTCCTCCGGCAGCCCTTCCGTCTCGAGAGCGTCGTAGAGATCCCCGCTGATCACATCGCCATCCGTGGTCGCGCAACAGGACGTGGAGCAACAAGCAGCGTCGCTGTTCGCTTGGACGCGGAGGGCCGCATCCGCGTATCGCTCGCGCACCCGCTCGGCGATCGCCTCAGCCGTGTTGGTCTCTATGGTCTGGATCGTATTCCGCGTCATGGTCTTCTCCTTTGGGGCGCCGGTTCTCTCCGCGCCTCGTGTTCTACGATCGTTGTCGATGGAGCGTGGTCGCTAGAGGCGCACGATGCCGGAGTACCGGGCGGGCTGGCGCCGGTGTTCCAGGAGCGCCGTACGGCGGCAGTCGGGCGTGCAGACCTCGCCGCAGCCTTCACAGAACGTGGTGGACGCCGGGGTGCGGGTCAGCCATGCGCCGCGTAGGCGTCTCATGAACGAGTACATTGCGTATTCCTCCCACTCGTTGGTCTTCGTCGATGCATAGGGGCAAAAAAGGCTTGTTCGGTGGTGAACGTCTCCTTTCTACGCTGGGCGTGGAGGGAGTAGGTCTCCCGCTGGCATGACCTCGCAGGTCATTACCACGGCCGAGGTAGGACAGGCCTCATGAAACTCGATCGAGGCTTGCACTGCGCTGGGAGTCGCGTCGCGCGCGATGACCCGGAAGCCAAAGCGCGGAAAGAAAGCGGCGGCCGTGGTCGTCAAGAGCGTGATGGTGTCGAGGTCTTCTCGGCGCGCGCGCCCGATCACCTCCCCGATGAGGGCTTGAGCAATTCCCTGCCCGCGGGCCTCCGGGGCGACGGCCACCGAGCGAAGCAGTCCATCCTGTCCATATCGCTCCAGGGCCACGCAGCCAAGGAGCGCATCGCCGCGCAGGACGAGGGTAAAGCGTCCAATGTGTTCTTCCGCTCCTACGAGGGGTAGGTCGTTCGCGTCAAGCAGCGCGGCGACCCGTGGCCAGTCAGCCGGTACGGCGACGCGCATCGTCTTCTCCATCGTCAACAATCCCTTCAGCGTCACATCGATGTTTATCGATAGGTTAGGGTAAAAAAAGGCGTGCGCTCAGACGAGCGCTGCCACGGTCTCCAGACTGCGGCGTCCCTCCTCGGTGGCCCAGTAATAGGCCCAGATGCCGCGCTTCTCGCTGGCGATCAGTCCCGCCTCGCGCAGCAGACGCAGGTGGTGGCTGATAGTGGGCTGGTTCTGCGGGAACTGGTCCGTCAGGTCGCACACGCAGAGCGGCGCGTCCTGTTGGACGAGCAGATCGAGCATGTGCAGGCGCGTTGCGTCGCCCAGCGCCTTGAGCCGTGCGGCCAAGGCGTCGGTCTGAGTCCGACCCAGGCGCGGCGCCGCGACCGGCGCGCAACAAGGCTCGTTCTTCTGCCGTACGGGTAAAGGGCGGGTGTACGTGCTCGTCTCCATGCCTCCAGTCTCACATAATCTATCGACGTTTGTCAATGGGTATGAGGCTGCCGCGTGTCGCCGGCGCCCGCTAGTCCCCTAATCTGGCCTTTGGCGCCTCCTCCGCGCGACAACCGCGACATGCCCTGTCCCGCGCCTCGTACGCGACGATGCCTCCACGCCGGTCTAGCTCGACCCGGCAACAGGCCAGCAGCATGTCCTTGAGCTGCCGCCGCGCCCGCTGAACCCGTGACTTGGCTCCTGGGACGGAGAGGCCAAGGCGGACCGCGGCGGCCTGCTGGGTCAGTCCCTCGACCTCGGTGAGCACGAGCGCCTCGTGAGAGGTCGCCGGGAGGCGCGTGAGCATCGGTGCGAGGCAGGCAGCCAACTCCGTGCGCACCGTGCTCTCCGAGGCATCCTGTTCCTCGGCCGGTGCGGCAGCAGTCAGCGCCGTGGTGAGCGCTGTCTGCCGCCCCTGTGCCCGATAGTGGTCGGCGATGGTGTTCCGCGCGATCTGATAGATCCAGGCATACATCTGCTCGGCCTGCTCCAGCGCCTCGCCCCCGCGATAGATGCGTAACAACACCTCCTGCACGATGTCGTCGACGGCGTCCGCCTCCCCGACCCTACGGGCGATAAAGCGCCGCAACTGCGCGGACAACACCTCCCAGGCCTCCTCGCTCACTATGCTCACGTACCTTCCTCACTGACAGCCGCAGGCGCCCACGGCGTGGGCTGGCCCGCAACAGGTCGCCTTCTCCGTCGGGGCGCAGCACCTCTCCTGTGCTGTCGGCGAGCAGCAGGACGACGCAGCAGCGTTCTGCTCCTCCCCCTGCTCCTTGCTCACCGTCTGTGAGCGCGGAGCCTGTTCTACCGTCGTGTGCGTTGTCGTGGTGCTCATCGTCGTCCTCCCCTGTCTCGTCTGACGGTCCACATGGGCCGTTCATATATAAAGACGGAGACAGGGCGAAAAGGATGCACGTGGGGAGCCTCGGCCACCACGAGCCGTGTCATGCGCCCCTCCCCGTCCCCTGGCACTTGACAGACACCGCACGTGTTGCCTATCATATCAATAATTATTGACGCAAATTATATTGATGAAATAGGACGATGTGTATGCCTGGTCCCCTTGTCGTGCCGCTCCCCTCTCCCGATATCCTCCCGTTCTTCAAAGCGCTTGCTGACGAGACGCGCTTCTCCATCCTGCGGCTGCTGGCCGTGACCGATCTGCGCGCCGGCGAGATTGTGGCGCATCTGCGCGTGCCGCAGAACGCCGTCTCCTACCATCTTAAAACCTTGCGCGCCCTCGGGCTGCTGCGCGACCACCGCTCGTCCGCCGACGCGCGTGACGTCTACTATAGTCTTAACCTCGATCGACTGCAAGCGCTCTACAGCGCGGCCGGCGACGCGCTCCATGTCGAGGCACAATACAGCCTCGCCCCCGAGGAGACAGAGGCGAGCTTGGTCCCTGAGCGCCCGCTGCGCGTCCTCTTTCTCTGCACGCACAACAGCGCCCGCTCTCAATTGGCCGAGGGGCTGATGCGCTACCTGGGCGGCGACGCGGTGGAGGTCTACAGCGCCGGGAGCGACCCGCAGCCGGTCCATCCCCAGGCCCTCGCCCTCCTTCAAGAATGGGACATTGACATCTCCCGCCACACCGCTACGTCGCTCGATCTCTTTGTCGGGCAATCGTTCGACTACATCATCACGGTCTGCGACAGCGTGCGCGACCGCTGCCCGGTCTTCCCGGACGATCCCGTGCGCATCCACTGGAGCTTCGCTGACCCGACCCTCATCGAGGACGCGGACGTGCGCACGCGCGCCTTCCACACGGTGCGCCGCGAGTTGGTGACGCGCATCGGCTACCTGCTGACACTGCCGCATCCCGCGACCGGTCATCGCCTCTCCGTGCGCTCGCTCGTGCGGACGGGACGCGCGTCATGAAGGGAACGCTCCGTCTCTCCCGCACTCCACACGCGGGCGCTGCTCCAGCGTCCCTCCCCTCTCTGGTCCGCGCCTGCACGGGTGAGGCGGTCGGAACGTATATTCTGGTCTTCTTCGGCTGTGGGTCGGTCATGAGCGCGGTCATCACTGGGGCTCAGGTAGGCCTCTGGCAGGTCGCTGTCGTGTGGGGCTTCGGCGTCAGTTTGGCCATCTACGCCACCGCCGCGGCGAGCGGGGCGCACCTCAATCCAGCCGTCACGCTCAGCGTGGCCCTCCTCCGGCGCGACACGTTCCCGGCGAACCGTGTGCTGCCCTACTGGGGGGCGCAACTCGGTGGCGCCTTTCTGTCCGCTGCTACGCTCTACGCCTGCTTCTCTCCTTTTATCGCGCGCTTCGAGGCGCTGCACCGCCTGGTGCGGGGCCAGCCTGGCAGCCAGCTTTCCGGCATGATCTTCGGCGAGTACGGCCCCAACCCGTCCGTCTTCGGGACGGCTCCGGCGACACGGGCGCTGCTCTCGCCTCTAGCGTTGACGGCGATCGAGGCGCTAGGGACGGCCGTGTTGCTCTTCTTCATCTTCGCGCTGGTCGATCGGCGGAACCGCGACGCGCCGGGCGCGAACATGGCGCCGTTCTTCATCGGTTTCTCCGTGGCCATCATCATTAGCGTCTTGGCCCCGCTCACGCAGGCCGGGCTCAACCCCGCGCGCGACCTCGGTCCGCGCCTCTTCGCCTTGGTCGCGGGCTGGGGCGCCATCGCCCTGCCGGGACCGAGTGGGGAGTGGTGGGCCTACGTCGTCGGCCCGCTCGTGGGCGGTCCCCTCGGCGCTGTCCTCTACGACGGGCTGATCCGCACGACGCCGACCACTCAGGAGCAGTCCGTCGTGTACGAGAGCACGTCGCCGCGCGCGGCTGCGCCTGAGACGGAGGCCGTCTGATGGAGACGCTCCTCTCCCCACCAGTGGGCGACGTCCGCCCATGACACGACGAACAATCAGCGGAACCAAGGCTCCGTTTTCTCCGACGGATCGGCTCTCTCCGCTGCTCAAACCGCCAGTTAAGGAGGATTGACTATGACCACACGCATCGCGCTCTTCTCGGATATCCACGCCAATGCGCCAGCGCTCGGGGCAGTCGTGGACGACCTGCAACGGGCGGACGCCGTGCATCCGTTCGACGCCGTCTATTGCCTGGGCGATCTGGGGGGCTATGCCAGTCAGCCGAACGAGGTGCAGGAGATGATCGTGAAGCACGGCTATCCCACGGTCCTGGGGAACTACGACGAGGGCGTCGGCTTCGAGCGCGATGACTGCGGCTGCCATTACGTCAAGCCCTTCGACATTGAGATGAGCAACGTCTCGTTCCACTGGACGCGTACGCACACGACCGAAGCCCACAAGGCGTGGCTGCGCACGCTGCCGCGCGAGATCCGCTTCGAGGCAACGGGCCAGCGGGTTCTGCTCTGCCACGGCTCTCCGCGCGAGACGACCGAATACCTTTTCAAAGAGCGGTCCGAGGGCTACCTGCGTCAGTTCACGTCCGGCGGCAAAGCCGATGCGCATGCCGACGTGATTCTCTTTGGGCACACCCATGTGCCCTACCACCGCGTCGTCGACGGCGTCCACTTCGTGAACACAGGCAGCGTCGGCCGTCCCAAAGACGGTGACCCACGCGCGGGCTACTGCGTCGTGACGCTCGACGAGGCGGGCGTCACGACCGAACAGGTACGCGTCCCGTACGATGTCGAGTTGGCCTGCGCCCGCCTGATCGAGGCGGGGCTGCCCGCCTACTTCGCCGCGTATCTGCGGACGGGGGGGCAGGTCTCGGAGCTAGCAGCGACCTAGGTGGGACGCGCGCTGACGCCTCCCCAAGAAAGCCTCCACGCGTTTGTGGACTCCGCGGCCCATCATCATAAAGAGAGAGGAGGATCATGGCTACACGCGTCTTGATTATCGGCGGAAGCGATGCGGGGATCGCGGCGGCGCTGCGGGCGCGAGAGGTGGACCCGCGCGCGGAGGTGACGGTCGTGGTCGCCGACGCCTACCCGAATTACAGTATCTGCGGCCTCCCCTTCTATCTCTCTGGCGAGGTTCCCGACTGGCACGCCCTGGCGCACCGCACGGCGGCCGACATCGAGGCGCACGGCGTCGTCCTCCTTCTCAACCACACGGCGCAGGCCATCAATCTCGCACGCCGTGACATCGCGGTGACGGATCAGAGTGGCCAGACGCGCGCGCTCCCCTACGACCGGCTCGTGATCGCCACCGGCACCGTCCCCCTCACGCCCCGCATCCGAGGCATCGACCTGCCGGGCGTCTACGTCCTGCACAGCATGGACGATGCGTTCGCCGTCCACGCGCACCTGGCGCACCACGCTCCCCGCACAGCCCTCATCATCGGTGGCGGGTATATCGGCGTCGAGATGGCCGACGCCCTGACCCACCGCGGCCTCGCCGTCACTGTCGTCGAGCAAGCGCCCGCCGTGCTCACGACCGTCCACCACAGTCTCGGCCAGCGTGTCGGCTCCGAACTGGAGCGTCACGGAGTGACCGTGGCGACGGGCGTACGCGTGGAAGAGATCGTGCGCGCGGACCGCCATCTCGGCGTCAGGGGATCGAACGGATTCGCGGCCGTCGCCGATCTGATCTTGGTCGTCGTCGGGGTACGACCGCACAGCGACCTGGCGCGTGACGCTGGCATCGCGCTGGGAGAGCGTGAGGCGATCCGCGTGACGCGGGCGATGGAAACGAATGTGGAGGGTGTCTATGCAGCAGGCGATTGCGTAGAGACCTGGGATCGTCTTCTGTGGCGGCCCACCTACCGCCCTCTGGGAACGACGGCGCACAAGCAGGGACGTATCGCTGGGGAAAATGTGGTTGGTAGGGGAGGGGCCCAGTTCGCGGGATCGCTCGGGACGCAGGTGGTTAAGGTCTTCGATCTCGCGGCGGCGGGCACGGGGCTGGACGACGAGGCCGCGCGCACCGCTGGCTTCGATCCCAAAACGGTTGAGGTGACGGTCTCCGATCACAAGGCGTATTATCCAGGCGCGCACGACGTACGTATACGCGTGACCGGTGATAGGAACACGGACCTCCTCTTAGGAGCACAGATGCTCGGTCATTGGCAGGCTGGCGTGGCGACACGCATCGATGTCTTCGCCGCCGCGCTGTTCAACGGCTTTGCGGTTGACGAGCTCAATGAATTGGACTTGAGCTATACGCCGCCGCTCGGCAGCCCTTGGGATCCCGTACAAATAGCTGCCCAGGCATGGAGTGGAACGTCATAGGAGAACGCGACCTCTTCCCCGCGCGCCGATTCTTCCGGTTCCGAGCACAGGGTGGCAGCGTCCGCGCAAAAATGCCAGGAGCAGAGGGTAGCAACGCCCTTACGATGGCGCCGTTGGCTCGCCCAGAAGCCTCTCCATGATGACGCAATCGCGCCATCGATGATTATAAATGTGGGCAATGTCAGAAGCGTCAGCCAGCAGTGCGTGTCGTGCTCGGGCATCCATACATCCGTCCCCCTCAAGTGAGCGTTGACATTGCATTCGGCATTCGGCGTCTGTCGCGATAGACCACGCCCAGTGAGGGAAAAGGCGTCAAAACCCGTCCAGCTTGCCTACCCCGTCGTTTAGGAGGCCGCGCCCGTGGGCCGCTGGACCAGCGCGGCCACCGTCGCGCCGGGCGCTGGCGCCGTCGCGATGTCAGGCTCCGCCACGATGGGTTCGGGCTGGCGCATCACGAGCGACTGGCTCGTGGACGGGGACCGCGTGATGAAGAACGAGAGCGGTGCGAGCACGGCTAGATAGCCCAGCGACGTGTCGATCATGAAACGCCCAAAATACTCGCACAAAAACAACACCACGACGTACCCGGCCATCATCAAAGCCAGGTTCGGCGTTCTCATCAGACGCCGCATCAGCACGAACAAGACAGGCGCGACGCATAAGACGGCTAGGATGGGGCCGCTGTAGCCGTCGCCGTTGAGCTGGGCCCAGCCGAAGGATAAGGCTATCTGCCCGAAGCCGAGCGTCCCGAATCCGTTGCCCCAGAGTTCTTGCAGCGGCGTCGCGTCGCGCATGAGCCCGAGAGGATAGGCCAGGACGTCGCGGAAGAACGCGCCCGCGTTCCAGACCACGAACGGCAGCGCCGTCACCAGCAGCGGCAGCGGAAGGGGCCAACTCCACGACGCAACGGCGTGCAGCGTCGCTTGCCACGATGGCGCACCAGTCCGCGGCTCTTTCGCCACTGCTATAGTGGTCGACGCCTCCTCGGCCAACGCCAAACGCGCCGCCCCCACGCTGTAGGCCAGGAACAGCGGCACGAGCGGCCACGCCGTGATCTTGAGCGCCACGGCCACACCGATAGCCAAGGCGGCCGGGGCGTGGGCCTTGCGCTGCAGCAGCAACAGCCCGGCCACGAGCGCCAGCAAGACGAGCACGTCGTCTTGCCCTTGCAGGGCGATGCGTCCGAACAAGGGGCTGAACAGCACGGCCGCGATAAGCGTGAGCTGGTGCGATGGTGGACCGCGCACGAGCAGCGGGAGCAGCACCGCTAACAAGGCAAGCGCTGCTAGATAGAGGTAGTTCTCGTCGAACAGCAGGTGGACGCCCGCAAAGGCCGCTTGCGCCACCGCGCTTATTTCCGCGCCCAATGGTAGATGGGGGTTGTGCGACAGCGGTAGGTCGGCGCGCACGGGCAGCGACATCTTATACGGCGGGATATACAACCGCGGCAACACGCTCTTGAAGAACGAGGTCGTGTAGGGGTTCAGGCCGGACAATAAGTCGCCCCCGCTGATCTGGGTTTGCAGGGCGGTGTCGTGGATGCCTGAGGCCGGTGCATTCCACTGCAACCTGTTGTAGATCGCGCTGGCCGCGGGCGCGAACAAGGAGACCTCGGCGATGCCCGCGAGTACGATGGTGCGCGCGATGATGACGATACGCCTACTGCCTTTGCTCGTAGCCCTGCCCCATGGCGCCACGACCGCGACCACGATGTAGGCCGTGACCAAGCCCATGGTCAACGAATCGAGGATGCCGAAGGCGCGGTGCGTCGGTGGGTCGAGAAACTGCGGCAGCAAGAGCAGGGGCACGAACACGTCGAGCGAGAGATGCCAATCGCGCGCCGCGGCGGCGGCCAGCGGCGCCGTGAGGTCGTCGCCGGCCGCGACCGTCCCGGAGGCACGACGCTGCATCAGATACGCGACCGCGAACAGGGCTATTTCGAAGGCCAGGTAGCTCTCGTGGAAAAAACGCGAGAAGTAAAAGACCGGGAACAGCACCGATGCGTACGCGGCCAGCACGAAGGCGAGGCTCGACTCGCGCCGAATGCGCCGCAGCAAGACGACCATGAGCGGCAGCGCGACCGCCGCCTGAAGGTAGGAAAAAGGAAAGTAGCTGTTGGGGCCGGGCACGACGCCTCCCCAGAGGATGAAGCTGGCCGCGCCCCAGCCGTCGTAGCCCTGCATCGGGTAGCTGTGCGCGACGGAGCCCGCGACGTAGCCGAAGTTGCCGTCTATGAACGCCTGGGGGTCCCAGGCCAGGAAAGGAACGACCATCAAGATGAAGGGCACGGCCAGCCAGGGCGCGAGCAACGCCGCGCGTTCCAGGCGCTCTTTCCACGTGTCGCCGCTCTGCTGCACCAACCACCACAGGTAGAAAGGCGCCAGCAGCAACGTCGTCTGCTTGGTGGCGCAGCCCAGCGCCAGCAGCACCAGCGCGACCCTCCAGCGCTGATGCAATGAGAAGTACAACACGCCTAAGATCTCCGCCAGCACTAGGATGTCGTTCTGGCCGTAGATAAAGGTCGGTATCCACAGGGGGTTTAACCCCACCAGCGCGACGACCGCTAGGCGCGTCATCGGCGTCGGCGCGAGGCGCGTCAGCAGCAGCAAGGTGATCGCGAAGGCCAGGATATAGAGAAAACGCTCGTCGAACCACCCGGCGACAGCGTTGGAGAGCACGTAGAAAGGGACGGTGATGAGTTCCTGCGCGGGGAACGTATCGGTGAGGTAGAGCGCGGGATTCACGCCGTAGCCATACTTCGAGCCTGTATGCCATTGGAACTGCGCCAGCGGCGTGTGCAGGTAGTTTTGCGCGTAGAAGTCTTTACCCTGGAGTAAGAACTTGACGCCTTCCTCCACGTTGATCGACGTATCGTGTACGGCGCCCCTGACGCCCGCCACGTGGCGGGCACCGATAAGATCGACCGTGGGCGCGATGACCAGGAACGCGAGCAGCGCGGCGACGAGCAGCGCCTTAGACGAGTAGAAGAAGCGGCGTGCCCGCGCTGTCCCTTCTTGCAGAGGAGCGCCGACGACATCCATCACGAGATAGAGTCCGAGCAGTCCGACCGCGATGGCGTTGATGCCCGGAAGGATGTAGGGGGTGTTGGCGAAACTGTCTTGGTGCAGCGTCAACCCTGTGGCTAGGACGAGCATCAGAGCGTCGAACGAGAGGCCGAAACGACGTCCCACCACCTTCACCGACTGCTCCATGCGCTGTCCTTAACCCTGTCTTCTCGACGCCTCAACTAGCCGCGGACGACGCTCCCACGGAACGGCGGCCGGTGGACCTGCTGCCTGGTCCCCGCACGTCCGCGCTGTCGCGCGACGTGTGTAGTGTAGCGCACATAGACCTTTGTCGCTCGATGGCGCGCCCGCGCTTTTTGGCGGAACGCTCCAAGCTCCGGTATGGTTCAGTGCAGGGCGACGTGCCCGCTAGAACGAAGAAACCGTCTCACGCACGGATGCACGAGACGGCGGCGATCGGTTCCCGGTTCAGAGAGCAGCTGCTTAGTTGTTGTCCGGCGGGAAGATGCGCTCCCAGTAGACCATCAAGGTCGTGAAGATGATGATGGCCGCCCCGATGAGCGAGTAGTAGTTCGCGTCGCCGTTGAAGTTGGGCGACGAGACCACGTTCATCAAAAACACGAAGCCGGTAAGAAAGGCGATGTAGACGATGGTGCCTGGCAGTTCACGTAACATTGGCGAGAGTCTCCATGGCTATGCACGAGCGTTCGCGGGGCATCTATACGCTAGTATACAAGGTCGCCGCCGCTTCACCCTTACCACCAAGATACCCCTCACGGCTCGACGGCGCCCCTCGGTCCAGGGACGGGGCGTCCACGGCGAAGCGGACACGGTATGAGCGCCCAACGGAGCCTCTCGGAGCCGACGACGCGCGATCGCAAGGCCGACCATATCCGCATCAACCTCGAAGAAGACGTGTCCGGCAAGGGCGTCGAGACCGGCCTCGCCGCGTACCGTTTCGAGCACGTGGCCCTGCCCGAGATCGACCTCGCCGACGTCGACACGGCGGCCACATTCCTTGGCCGCCGGCTCTCCCTGCCCCTCCTCATCTCCTCGATGACGGGCGGCATCGACGAAGCCGGGCGCATCAACCGCAACCTCGCCCGCGCGGCGCAAGCGTGCGGCGTGGCCATGGGCCTAGGCTCGGGCCGCGTGGTGCTCGAAGATAAGGCCGCGCGCACGTCGTTTCTGGTCCGCCGCGAAGCTCCGGACGTCCTTCTGCTGGCTAATCTTGGCGCGGTGCAGTTGGCCTATGGCTACGACGCGCGGCGCTGTCTCGACCTCGTGCGTTCCCTCGACGCCGACGCCCTCATCTTGCACCTCAACCCATTGCAAGAAGCGGTGCAGCCGGAAGGAAACACGCACTTCGCCGGGCTGCTCGACCGCATCGCCGCAGTCTGCGCCGTGCTGAGCGTCCCGGTCGTGGTGAAGGAAGTTGGCTGGGGCCTGTCGCCCGACCTCGTGGTCAAGCTCGGCGAGGCCGGCGTGGCCGCGGTCGACGTGGCTGGCGCGGGCGGCACGTCGTGGAGCGAGGTCGAGCGGCTGCGCGGCGACGACGAGCAGAGCGCTGTCGCGGCCGCCTTCGCCGGATGGGGCATCCCCACGGCGGAGGCGCTCGTCGCGGCGCGCGGAGCCGCTCCCACCTTACCGCTGGTGGCCAGCGGCGGCATCCGCGACGGCGTCGAGGTCGCCAAGTGCCTGGCCCTGGGTGCCAATGTGGTGGGCTTAGCCTCACCACTGCTCAAGGCGGCGGCGCGCTCGGCCGACGAGGCCGAGCGTGCGCTGCGCGTTCTGGGCTCCCAGCTGCGTATCGCTATGTTCTGCACCGGCAGCGCCGACATCGCGGCGCTCCAGCGGGGTGGACGGCTCCAGCGCCTGCCCTAAAGCTCTTTGAAGCCCCAGCATCTCGCGCGACCTTACCTGGTCGCGTCGGGCGCAGCTACGCTCGGCGTCGTTCAGGCCGGTCTTCTTGCTTCCCGCATCGGAGCGGGGCGCCCACCGCCCGTCGCGCCAAACGTCATGCCTGCTCGACGTCAACCGAGGCGCGGACCGCAGTCCGCAGGTGTATGAACCGACCCATTGACAGGTGGTGACGCGTTCGCCTATCATCGTGAACTATTCGTTCGCCAGAACCAAGACGGAGTCTTTCCCACCTGCGAACGAATGGTTCACGACGTCCCGTCGTCGCGTAGATGTAGGTCCACAACATAGCACCAGCGCACTATCGAGATTCCGTAGACGTCGAACTTGCCTAGGGAAACCTGGCTGCTCTCTCCACGGCTATGGACGCTGCGGGCGGCAAGGGCGGCACCAGCGGCCTTTGTCCCTTGGAGAGGAGTTCGCGTCGGAGTGATTGTCCTGAGGGGAGGGACTGGGGCGGCATGGGCGTTCCGTGCGCTATAGTCCATTTATGAACAAGGCGCGAACGATGTCCGCGCTGGAGACGAGCAACGGTGACGAATAAATTAGCGGCGCCAGGGCTCGTGAAAAGTCAGGACGAGGGGAGGAAAGGCGAGCGCTCTGGGAGCGCGGGCCTCTGGCCCGTCCCTGACCGGACGCGGGGACGGGCGGGCAGCGCAGTGAGCGCCCGCGCTCCCAGGACGACTTTTCACGAACCCTGATTAGCGGCGCTACCTCTCTAGCTATTGCGAGGCAAGTTATCTATACTGAGTGTTAACATCTGTTCTCGCCAATGATGGGAGACATCACATGGTTGTTATTACCGCTATGGCGACGATCGACGTAGCAAGGCGCGACGAGGCCGCGCGCAAGGGGCAGGAGTTAGTCGCTAAGACGCGGCAGGAGCCGGGCTGCGTCAACTACGTCTTCTATTTCCCCCCCTCTGATCCGGGCACGGTGTTCTTTTTTCAGCAGTGGGAGACGCAGGACACCTTTGAAGCCCACACGAAGGCCGCGCACACCCGCGCCTTTAGGTGCGAACTCGAGGGCTGGTTGGTCAAGCCCATCAACACCAGACGCTTCGCGGGAGAATCGTCGCTCGTCCTCTAGAGCGACGTGCTTCACGGAAAAAGCAGTCCTGGTTCTCTACCGTTTGGATGACGCTCGTCAAAGTGCTAGAGGCCGAGCAGACGCTCCAGTTTGCCCTTGTGGCTCATAGCATCGGACGCGCGGCGCATCACGGCGACGTGATGGTCGTCGGAACCAAAGACCGCCGTCAAGGCATGGCCGCATTGGTCGAGCAGGTCGAGCGTCTGGCCAAGCAGTTGCAGTGCGTCGCCCGCAGGCGTCCCGAACTCCTGCACCGTCTCGCTTAGCAGACCGTGGGCGCACCAGGCCGGCACGAAACCGTGCTCCGGTTTGGTCCAGTCGGGTGTCAACTCGATGCCATGGCGCTCCTCGCGCCCGCGCAGCCGCGTGATCGTCGTCTCGATCGTCTCCTCGATAATGTCCATGCGGGTCCACGGCCGTGCCGGGCGCCGCGGCCGTCGCGGCTCGTCGCTGGCCCCGAAGCGGCTAGGGATGAACCAACTCATGACGTGCGCTGCCTGCGGCGGTTCGAGCGTGGCTAGCGAACCATCGAGCAGCAATGTCGTGACCGCGATCTCCCAAGGATTGAAGATATGCCGCGCCACGAGGCCCTTCGTCTTGAGCACACCTTGCTGGTCGAGCAGGCTCTCGCCGGTCAAAACGTCCAGCATGGCGTAGAGTTGTCGCTTGAGGTTTCGGCGCTTCGGGCGAGCCCCACGCATGGCCTTCTCTTCTTGCTCGCGGTGGTATTGGGCCAGGTTGTTCTCCAGCAGGGTCAGGATGCGTTGCTCGTCGTCCGGTTGGTACAGGTTGAGGACGGTATTGTAGCGCAGCTCGAAGGCGCTGCGCAGCGGCTCCGGTGGCCCGCTCATGCGCCGGAACACGGCCTCGAACGGCAACGACGACGACGGTACCAGCACCGCCGAGCCCATCGTGTCGATGCCGCGCCGGCCGGCGCGGCCGGTCATCTGCCGGTACTCCGTGGCCGTCAGCGGCTCGAACGAGACGCCGTTGAACTTCTTCATCTCGCCCAGCACGACCGAGCGTGCCGGTAGGTGTAGGCCCATGGCCAGCGTGGAAGTGGCCACGACCACCTGAAGACAGCCTGCCGCGAACAACTCCTCCACCAACGCTTTAAGAGGGTGGATGAGGCCGGCATGATGGTAGGCCAGTCCATTGGGCAGAAGGCGCAGCAGGTCGGACACCTGGGTGAGAGTGCGTGTGTCGTCGTCCATATCGTGCAGCGTACGGGTCAGCGCGTTCTCGATGATAAGGGCGCGTTCGGCGTCGGGCGGCGGCAAGACGCGCGCCCCCACGATGGTCCAAGCCACTTCCTCCGTGGAGCGGCGCCCGAAGCGGAAGTAGATGGTGGGCAGGAGCTTGCGCGCCAGGAGACGCGCTACGAGAGAGGGGGCGAGGGGAGCGGTCGGCTCCTCGCGCTCACGGCGCTCCCTCAACCGGTTGTGGCTGTAGCGGCCCGAGCGGTCGGCGACCAAAGCGCCTAACTGGGGGAAGGCGCGGATACGCCGTCCACGCCCGTCGCGCACGAGCTGTATCTCGCCCTCCGTATAGACATAATCTTCGAGTGGGACCGGTCGCTCGTCGTGCTGTACTAGGTCGGTGGGGCCATGGATCTGAGTGAGCCAGTCCGCCACCTCGCGCGCGTTGGAGACGGTAGCGGAGAGGCAGATGACCTGGATGTGACGGGGCAAGGCGATGAGGGTTTCTTCCCACACCACGCCGCGCTCACGGTCGGCCAAGAAGTGGACCTCGTCGACGACGACGAAGCCGATGTCCGGCAGGGCGTCTTTGGAGACCACGAGCAGGTTGCGCAGGATTTCCGTCGTCATCACTAAGAGGGGTGCATCGCGGTTGACCATGGTGTCGCCGGTGACGATGCCGACCTCGCTGTCGCCGTACTGGGCCACGAGCTGGCGATATTTCTGATTGGAGAGAGCTTTGATTGGCGTGGTGTAGACGAGCTTACGGCCCGTGGCCATGGCGGCGAAGGCGGCGTAGTCGGCCACGATGGTCTTACCGGCGCCGGTCGGGGCTGTGACGAGCGCGGAGCGGCCTCCTTCAAGGGCCCCGATGGCCTGCACCTGAAAGGGATCGAGGGGGAAGGGAAGGTCGCGCTCGAACGCCTCGGCGAGTCCCTGCATAGTCGTCATAACTACAGCATACGGGAGACGGTGCGCAAGGCCATAAGAGAAACAAAAAAGGGGAGGACAGCCGTCCTAAAACGGCTGTCCTCCCCTCCTGCACGGAGCACAAAGTGAAGACTAACATGATCTTGATCGGCATCCCGAGGGATGGACTGAGTTTTGCCGGGCAGAGAAGAAGATCTACACGCCGCTCGACCGATTGGAACTGCTCAGCTAAACACGTTGCCGTGCGTACACCCGCAGCCCATCTACCAGGTGGTCTTCCTGGGGTCTTACCGAGTCTTGCTCGTGGGAGAGGTCCTCTTGGGGAGAGCTTCGCGCTTAGATGCTGTCAGCGCTTCTCCCCTCCGGGCATAGCTACCGGACCTGCCGTTGGCACGACAGCCCGCTCACCAGTGGCCCGTCCGCCCCGGTCCTCTCGTACTAGGGGCCGCTCCCCGCACCTCTCCAAGCGCCCACGACGGATAGAGACCGAACTGTCTCACGACGTTCTGAACCCAGCTCGCGTACCGCTTTAATGGGCGAACAGCCCAACCCTTGGGACCGACTCCAGCCCCAGGATGCGACGAGCCGACATCGAGGTGCCAAACCCTGCCGTCGATGTGAACTCTTGGGCAGGATCAGCCTGTTATCCCCGGGGTAGCTTTTATCCGTTAAGCCATGGCCCGCCCACGCGGCGCCATAGGATCACTAGGCCCGACTTTCGTCCGTGCTCGGCCTGTCCGCCTCGCACTCAAGCTCGCTTGTGCCCTTGCACTCTCCGGGTGATGTCCTTCCACCCTGAGCGAACCTTTGGGCGCCTCCGTTACTCTTTGGGAGGCGACCGCCCCAGTCAAACTGCCCCCCTGGCACGCTTCCACGTCCGGCTTCACGGTCCGCGGTGAGTCGCAAGCACTAGCAAGAGTGGTATTTCACCGTTGGCTCCCCCGGAACTGGCGCCCCAGGTTCACTGCCTCCCACCTATCCTACACATACCCGCGCCTACGACAATGCCAGGCTGCAGTAAAGCTCCACGGGGTCTTTTTGTCCTGTCGCGGTGTGGCCGCATCTTCACAGCCATTGCAATTTCGCCGGGCCCCCTGTTGAGACAGCGCTCAAGTCGTTACGCCTTTCGTGCGGGTCGGAACTTACCCGACAAGGAATTTCGCTACCTTAGGACCGTTATAGTTACGGCCGCCGTTTACCGGGGCTTCGGCTCAGACCTTGCAGCCCTCCCCTTAACCTTCCGGCACTGGGCAGGCGTCAGCCTGTATACGTCCGCTTCACGCGTTTGCACAGACCTGTGTTTTTGGTAAACAGTCGCTTGAGCCCATTACGTGCCGCCCCCTCGGGCTCCAGACGCGTGGTCCTTCACCCTACTAGGGCCCCTCTTCTCCCGAAGTTACGAGGTCATTTTGCCGAGTTCCTTAACAGAGGATCACCCGTTCGCCTTGGAAGTCGTCTTCCTGCCCACCTGCGTCGGTTTGCGGTACGGGCGTCCATGCACCTCGTGTCAGGGCTTTTCTTGGCGGTTGGGGCACACACACACTCGGGCCGGAGCCCTTGACCTCTCCCTCACGTTTTGGACCCCGCTCTGCACGCGGCCCCCGCTACGAAGACGTACCCCCATCCACTACGGAGGCTCTGCTGCCCGTCCGCGTCCCCCCATCCACTCAAACGCTGCATGTACGGTCCAGGACTATCAACCTGGTGTCCATCGCCTACGCCTTGCGGCCTCGGCTTAGGCCCGACTAACCCTGAGGGGATCATCCTGCCTCAGGAACCCTTGGGCTTTCGGCGTGGGAGATTCTCACTCCCATTAGCGCTACTCATACCGGCATCCGCACTCGCACGGCCTCCACGGCTGGCTTCCGCCGCCGCTTCCCTGGTCCGTGCGACGCTCCCCTACCATGCGTCTTACCGCATCCACAGCGTCGGTAGCAGGCTTGATCCCCGCGTCATTGTCGGCGCCGATCGACTCGACCAGTGAGCTATTACGCACTCTTTCAAGGGTGGCTGCTTCTAAGCCAACCTCCTGGTTGTCTCTGCCGATCAACTACCTTGCCAACTTAGCCTGCATTTGGGGACCTTAGCTGGTGGTCTGGGCTGTTTCCCTCTCGACAATGAAGCTTAGCCCCCACTGTCTCACTCGCCGGCAACCCCCAGCGGTATTTGTGGTTTGATTGGGTGTGGTAAGTCAAAAACCCCCTAACCCAGTCAGAGCCCTACCCCCGCTGGTCTGATCCGACGGCTGCCCCTAAAGGCATTTCGGGGAGAACCAGCTATCTCCGGGTTCGATTGGCATTTCACCCCTATCCACAACTCATCCCCATGATTTGCAACTCATGTGAGTGCGGGCCTCCACGAGGCTTTACCCCCGCTTCACCCTGGTCATGGATAGCTCACCCGGTTTCGGGTCTACAGGTCGCGACTACAGCGCCCTCTTCAGACTCGCTCTCGCTCTGGCTCCGCGACTCCCATCGCTTAACCTGCCGCGCCCTGTAACTCGCCGGTTCATTCTTCAATAGGCACGCCATCAGCGCCTCTCAGCCCCTTTGACAGCCTGTCAGTATGCGGTTTCAGTGGTCTCTTTCACTCCCCTCCCGGGGTGCTTTTCACCGTTCCCTCGCGGTACTCTTCACTATCGGTCGACACAAGTATTTAGCCTTGGACAGTGGTCTGCCCTGCTTCCCACGAACCTCCTCATCGTCCGCGGTACTCGCGTTCATGCGCAGACGCGGCGCCTCTGACGTCGGCTACGGGACTCTCACCCTGTGCCGTGGACCGTTCCAAGTCCTTCGCCTACCAGAGACCTCCCCGTCCGGAGAGCGGCAGCCCTCCACGCGCATCACGCACAACCCCCCCATCACAACGCCTGCCGGCTTGACATGATAAGGGTTTAGGCTCCTCCCCGTTCGCTCGCCACTACTAGGGGAATTGTTTCCTTTCCTCGGGGTACTTAGATGTTTCAGTTCCCCCGCTTACCTCCACTCGTCCTATAGATTCAGACGAGGGTGACGGATCTTTAAGGTCCGCCGGGTTGCCCCATTCGGGTATCACGGGCGCATTGCCTGCCTGCGGCCCCCCCGTGCTTTTCGCAGCTTGCCGCGCCCTTCTTCGGCTTGTGTCGCCTAGGCATCCTCCGCATACTGTTTGTCGCGTGAA
>JAABUX010001965.1_pt1 | contig 29859 bp, 29 predicted proteins | sample 5561851 | NCBI WGS metagenome assembly JAABUX01 (sample SAMN10711883, study PRJNA513361) | rock metagenome | isolation source: Antarctica rocks | place: Antarctica: Victoria Land, Richard Nunatak red sandstone | collected 2016-01-03 | reverse complement strand
GGCCTTCGCCGGGGTGGTGGCGGCGATGGTGCTGCTCGGCGCGCCGGTCGGCCTTTTCTGGTCCGCCGTCGCGCCGAGGCTGACGGTCGTCCTGACGCCTGGCAGAGACCCCGCGGCGCAGGGCCTGGAGGGCAAGGCCTTCATCGGCGCCGACGGGTACTTCCTGGTCATCGGCCTGGTCGTCGGCGTGCTCTCGGGTCTGCTCGCCTGGCAGTTCGCCCGCCGCAGCGGCCCCTTCACGGTCCTGGCCCTGCTCGTCGGCGGACTGCTCGCGGCCAAGACCGCCGCCGTCATCGGCGTACGCCCGCGCTCGCACGAAGCGCTCGCGGCGCTGCATGATCCGTCGGCGCGCGGCACCGTGGAGCTCTACCTGGGCAAGATGGCCAAGGACGGCTCGATCGCGATCCGGTCGGCGTGGACCGTCGTCGCCTGGCCGGTGGGCGCGCTGGTGGCCTTCCTGCTGCGCACCCTGCTGCGTCCCGAGGACGACTAGTTCGGGCTGTACGACACCCGGCTCAGCTCAGGGGCCGGCGCGGCGGTCAGCACCTGCAGGAACGCGCCTTCGCGGCGCAGCAGGGTCAGCTCGCGCCGAAGCCGGGACCGGCCGTCGGGTTGCGCGAGCAGGTCCTGCCGGTCGTCCAGGTCGAGCAGCATGGTCGCGGCCACCAGGTGGCTGAGCACCAGCGGCTGGCCCGGCAGCTCCGGCACCTCGACCTCCTGCCCGCTGGCCCTGGCCAGCGCCCGCAGGTACCCGGCAAAGGCCGCCCGCACCGCGCCGTCCAGCAGGCCGGCCTCGGCGGCGTCACCGTCGGCGTCCGGCAGCCATGCGACGTCCCCGGTGAAGTAGGGCCGGTCGTCGTGCAGCGCCGTCAGCCGGAACCGCTCGGCGCCGACGGTGACCAGGTCGTAGCGCCCGTCCTCGTGCTGTTCGACCTGGCGAAGGCGTGCGGTGCAGCCGATCTCGTGCAGCGCGGTGATGCCGTCGCTGCCGACCTCGCGGCCCTGGCGGATCGCGACCACGCCGAACCGGCGCTCGTCCTCCGGCAGCTCCAGCAGGTCGCGCACCAGGACTTGGTAGCGCTCCTCGAACACGTGCAGCGGCAGCACCAGACCGGGGAACAGCACCATCCCGAGCGGGAACAGCGGCAACGGCCCGGGCACCCGCAGGACTGTACGGCGGCGGTCGCGCTGTCGCCCTCCCGTCCGGGCCGGGCGAGGGCCGCCCCGGTAGCCTGTGATCTCCCGCCTGAGCCTGTCGAGGAGACCTGTCGTGCTGACCCGCATCGACCTGCGCGGTCGCCGTGACGCCGACCCGCTGCCCCTGCTACCCCGCGCCGCGCTCGACGTCGACGTCGCCGTGGAGCAGATCCGACCCGTTGTCGAGGATGTTCGGTTGCGTGGCGCGGAGGCCGTCCGCGCGGCCACCCAGCGCTTCGACGGCGTCGCCCTGACCGAGCTGCGGGTGCCGGCCCGCGCGCTGCAGGAGGCGCTCGGCGCGCTCGACCCGGCCGTGCGGGCCGCGCTCGAGGAGAGCATCAGCAGGGCGCAGACCGTGAGCCGGGCGCAGCTGCGCGCGGACGAGGTCGTGCAGGTCACCGCGGGGGCCACCGTGACCGAGCGGTGGGTGCCGGTCGGCCGGGTGGGGCTCTACGTCCCCGGCGGCCGCGTCGCCTACCCGAGCTCGGTGGTCATGAACGCCGTGCCCGCCCTGGTCGCCGGCGTGGGTTCGCTGGCGGTTGCCAGCCCGCCGAAGCACGAGTTCGGCGGCCTGCCCGATCCGGTGATCCTCGCGGCGTGCGCGCTGCTGGGTGTCGAGGAGGTCTACGCCGTCGGCGGCGCGCAGGCTGTGGCCATGTTCGCCTTCGGGGTGGCGGGCTGCCGCCCGGTCGACGTCATCACCGGGCCCGGCAACGTCTACGTGGCTGCGGCGAAGCGGCTCGTGCAGGGCCGCTGCGGGATCGACTCCGAGGCCGGTCCCACCGAGGTCGCGATCCTGGCCGACGACAGCGCGATCCCGGCGTACGTCGCGGCCGACCTCGTCGCGCAGGCCGAGCACGACCCGATGGCCGCGTGCCTGCTGGTCACGCCTTCGCCCGAGCTCCTGGACGCCGTCGACATGGAGCTGGGCAAGCAGGTGCCGGCAGCCCGGCACCGTGAGCGGGTGGAGGCCGCCTTTGCCGGCCAGAGCGCGCACGTGCTGGTGGAGGACCTCGACCACGGCCTGGAGGTCGTGGACGCCTGGGCCGCCGAGCACCTGGAGGTCGTGACCCTCGACGCCGCGGACCGGGCCCGCCGGGTGCACAACGCCGGGGCGGTGTTCGTGGGCAACCACACGCCGGTCAGCCTCGGCGACTACCTGGCCGGGTCCAACCACGTGCTTCCCACCGGCGGTACTGCGCGCTTCTCCTCGGGGCTGTCCGCCCAGAGCTTCCTCAGGCGGATGTCGCTGGTCTCCTACACCGCCGAGGCTCTCGCGGCCGTCGCGCCGCACGTCACCGCTCTCGGCGGTGCCGAGGACCTGCTGGCCCACGTCGAGGCCGTGGCCATCCGCACCCGGCCGTGAGCGGGCCCGACGTGGGCGAGGCCGCGCGAGGTGAGCCACCCGTGAACGAGGCCGCACGGGGCGTGCCACCCGTGAACGACCCGGACGTGCGTCGACACGGGGTCGACATGTCGCTGCCGGTCCGCGACGACCTCGTCGGCAGGTCACCCTACGGCGCGCCGCAGCTGCCCGAGGCCGTCCAGCTCAACGTCAACGAGAACCCGTTCGCGCCGTCGCCCGCTCTTGTCGCGGACCTGCAGCGCGCCGTGGGCCAGGCCGCAGGTTCGCTCAACCGCTACCCCGACCGGGAGGCGGTCGCCCTGCGCACCGACCTCGCGACGTACCTGTCCCGGCGTACCGGCGTGGTGCTGGACACCGGGCAGGTGTGGGCCGCCAACGGCTCCAACGAGGTGCTGCAGCAGGTCTGCCAGGCGTTCGGCGGCCCTGGCCGAATTGCGCTGGGCTTCGAGCCGTCGTACTCCATGCACCCGCTGCTCGCCGCCGGAACGAACACCGGGTGGCGGGGCGTGCCGCGCGCGGCAGACTTCACCCTGTCGGTGGAGGCGGCGCGCGCGGCGGTGGAGCGGCATCGGCCGGCCGTGACCTTTTTGACCACGCCCAACAACCCCACGGGCACCGTGACCTCGCTGGCGGTCGTCGACGCGCTCTGCGCCGCCAGCGCCGGTGTGGTCGTGGTGGATGAGGCGTACGCCGAGTTCTCCTCGCAGCCTTCGGCGGTCACCCTGCTCGAGCGCCACCCCAGGTTGCTGGTGTCCCGGACGATGAGCAAGGCCTTCGCCGGCGCGGGCCTACGGCTGGGCTACCTCGCCGCGTCCGCAGCCGTGGTCGACGCCCTGCGGCTGGTCCGGCTGCCCTACCACCTGTCGACCCTGACGCAGGTCGCGGCGCGGGTCGCGCTGGCCCACACCGCACAGCTACTGGGCACCGTCGAGGAGGTCAAGCGCCAGCGGGACAGAATGGTCGACGGGGTCCGGTCCCTGGGCCTGATCGTCATCCCCACGGAGGCGAACTTCCTGCTCTTCGGACCGTTCGACGCGCCGGGGACGGTGTGGCAGCAGCTGTTGCAGCGCGGGGTGCTGGTGCGCGACGTCTCGGGCGGGGAAGGGCTTGCGGGCTGGCTTCGGGTCAACGCCGGCACACAGCAGGAGACGACGCTGTTTCTGACTGCCCTCGAGGCGGTCACGACCGCCTGAACTCAGCGCTTGGGCCGGCCCCGCAGCCCAGACAGGGTGTCCTTGGCCTTGGCCCGGTTCTCCGGCGTGTCGTACTTCTGCCGGGCCTCGCGGATCATCCGCTGCCCACGCTCGCTCTGCGCGAAGCTGACCGCTGCACCGATGATTCCTACTCGTCCGAGTCGCATGGGAACGCAGTCCCCAGCGGCGCGGCATGCCAACCCCAACGCAGCGGACCGGCCGAGCGGATCGCCCCGATAGCCTGGCCTCATGGCTCGTACCGCGCTCGTGGAGCGCACCACCAAGGAGTCCGAGGTCCGGGTCGAGCTGGACCTGGACGGTACGGGGCAGGCCGGCGCGGACACCGGTGTCCCCTTCTTCGACCACATGGTCAGCCAACTCGGCCGGCACGGCGGGTTCGACCTGCGCGTCCGCACCCGCGGTGACCTCGAGGTCGACGCACACCACACGGTGGAGGACACGGCTCTCGCGCTCGGCCAAGCCCTCCGCGAGGCGCTCGGCGACAAGGTCGGCATCCGACGGTTCGGCGATGCGCTGGTGCCGCTGGACGAGTGCCTGGTGCAGGCCGCCGTCGACCTGTCCGGGCGGCCGTACGTCGTGCACGAGGAGCCCGAGCTGGTCGAGCTGATCGGGTCCTACGACACGACGCTGACGCGGCACATCTGGGAGTCGCTCGTCGCGACCTCCGGCATCGCACTGCACGTCCGGGTGCTGTCCGGGCGCAACGCCCATCACGTGGTGGAGGCGCAGTTCAAGGCCGTGGCGAGGGCCCTTCGCGACGCCGTCGCCCTCGACCCGCGCGTGGCCGGCGTGCCCAGCACGAAGGGGAGTCTGTGATGGTCTGGGCCTTCTACCTGCTGTTCCTGGCCGGCGCGTTCTCGGGCGGCATCGGCCTGCTCCGGGCCGCCTACCTGCGCCACCACGAGGACGAGCGCCGGTGACGAGCGTCGTGGTACTCGACTACGGCTCGGGCAACCTGCGCTCAGCTGAACGGGCGCTGGAGCGCACCGGCGCCGACGTCACCGTCACCCACGACCTCGCCGCGGCCACCGAGGCGGATGGGCTCGTCGTGCCCGGGGTCGGTGCGTTCGCCGCGTGCCTGCGCCAGCTCAACGCCGTCCGCGGCGGCACGGTCATCTGGGACCGGTTGCGCAAGCGGCGCCCGGTGCTCGGGATCTGTGTCGGGATGCAGGTGCTGTTCGAGCGCGGGATGGAGCACGGGGAGCCGAGCACCGGGCTGGGGATCCTCGCCGGGGACATCATGAGGCTGACCGCTCCCGTCGTACCGCACATGGGGTGGAACACCGTGCAGGTGCCGCACGGCTCGCACCTGTTCGCCGGGGTGGAGGGAGAGCGCTTCTACTTCGTGCACTCCTACGCCGCGCGCGAGGTGCCCGACGCGCTGGTGACGACGGCCGAACACGGCGAGGTGTTCGCCGCCGCCGTCGAGCGGGGGGTGCTGTCCGCGACGCAGTTCCACCCGGAGAAGAGCGGCGACGCCGGGGCCACCCTCCTCGAGAACTGGGTGCGCAGCCTGTGACCGGCCTGCAGCTGCTGCCCGCCGTCGACGTCGCGGACGGCCAGGCCGTACGGCTGGTGCAGGGCGAAGCCGGTTCGCAGACCTCCTACGGCGACCCGCTCGAGGCCGCCCTGCAGTGGCAGCGCGACGGCGCGCGGTGGGTGCACCTGGTGGACCTGGACGCCGCCTTCGGGCGCGGCAGCAACCGCACGCTGCTGGCCCGCGTGGTCGGCGAGCTCGACGTCGATGTCGAGTTGTCCGGCGGGATCCGGGACGACGCCTCGCTGGTCGCCGCTCTGGACACCGGCTGCCGCCGGGTCAACCTCGGGACGGCGGCCCTGGAGTCCCCCGACTGGGTACGCCGGGCGATCGCGACCTACGGCGACCGGATCGCCGTCGGCCTGGACGTGCGCGGCACGACCCTGTCGGCCCGCGGCTGGACGCAGGATGGCGGGGAGCTGTTCGAGGTGCTCGAACGGCTCGACCGCGACGGCTGCGCGCGCTATGTCGTCACCGACGTACGACGGGACGGGACGCTCACCGGGCCCAACGTCGAGCTGCTGCAGCAGGTCTGCGCGGCCACCACGAAGCCGGTGGTGGCCAGCGGTGGAGTGAGCACGCTGGCGGATCTGCGCGTGCTCGCCGGGGTCACCGGAGTCGAGGGCGCGATCGTCGGCAAGGCGCTGTACGCAGGGGCCTTCACGCTGCCCGCGGCCCTGGCCGCCGTCGGTGGTCGGCCCGCTCAGGACACCGGCGCCTGAACCCCTCGCAGGTAGCGGCGTACGGCATCCGGCCCGCTGAACAGGACCTTGAGCTCGTGCCGGGCCTGGCTGCACAGGTCCTCCAGCTCGGTTTCGTGCAGCGGTCCGCCGGCCGGGTCCAGGCGCCGCTCCACCCCCCGGACGAGATCGGTCAGCAGGTGCGTCAGCGCGGTGTCCAGCAGCGTGCCGGAGGACACCGTGTGCTCACTGCCGGGACGCACGACCGTGGTGGTCCGCTCCCCGGCGTTCCACTGCGCGTACAGCGAGTAGGCGCCCTCGATGTCGGGCTTGTCGGTCATGTTGATCTCGAACCCTTGCCGGTGCAGCTCTCCGCCGAGCCGGCTGACCTCCACCTTGGTCGCGGTCATGACCTTCGCCCAGACGCCGGGCCGTCCCCGCAGCTGGTCCTGGAGCGTGACCTCCGCCCGCGGTCGGGCGGGCGGCTCCTCCCACACGAGACTCATGCCGCCACGGTACGACGACCCGGGCGCCGGGTGACGCTGGACGCGCGGGTCGGTCGCGGCGGCTTCGGTGGTGGCGGCTGCTCCGGCCCGGGACGCGAAGCCCCAGAGGCTCGCGGGGTCCGGTCCGGCTGACCTCTAGGCTCCCGGTCATGGCGACCATCACCGTGCACTACGACAGCAGGCGGGACGTGTACCAGGACCGGGCACAGTCCAACTCGGCGGCAGCGCCGGTCCGGTACGACTACCGCGAGGAGTCCAACGGCTCCCTGACCATCCTGGACGTCAGCGCGGGGGACCGGGCCGCGCTGGAGCTGGTCCGCTACGCACCGGGCACGTGGGTCAAGGTCGAGCGGGCACCGGGCCGGATCCGCCGCATCGAGGAGTGGGAGTCCCCGCTCCGGACCGGCCGCCCGTCGCCGCTGCTCCCGTAGCGCCGCGCGGTCACGGCCGGACGGCGACTTCGAGCAGCAGCGGGCCGAGGCGCACTCCACGCCCGGCGCCCTGCTGGGCCCGTATGACGCGGGGACGCGACCAGCGCAGCGGGGTGACCGTCGCCGACAGCACCGGCGTGAGCCTGGACCGCTCCGGCGCCGCGTCGGGGACAACCGGTTGCTGGACGGCCACGGGCGTCCCAGCAAGGTCGGCGAGCAGGTCGGCGGTCAGGTCGTTCACGGCAGCTCCCGGTAGGCGGTGAGGACGTCGTCGGTGAGGGCCGCATACGCGGCGGCGACCGGGGACGCGGGTGCGGACAGGACCACCGGCCGCTTGGCCAGGGTCGAGCTCGGCACCCGCCGCGACAGCGGGATGCGGGTCGCGAGCACCGGCAGGTCGGTGCCCTCGAGCGCCGCGATCACCTCGCGGGCGGCCTTGCCCTCACGGTCCCACAGCGAGCAGGCCAGCCCGACCAGCCGGGCCGAGGTGTTCTCGAACTGCCGGTGCTGCTCCAGGAACGCCGTCACCCGGGCGGCGCCCAGGGCCGAGCCGGGGTCGCTGGTGAAGACGGTCAGGACGGCATCGGCCGCGCAGACCGCCGACAGCGTCAGGTTGCCCAGGTCGCCGTGGGTGTCGATCACGACGTGGTCGTAGTCGGCCAGCAGCGGGCGCAGCACCCGCCGGACGCCGGTCACGATCCCCCCTTGCAGGGCCAGGGTCGCGCCGACCGCTTCCAGGGACGGGTGGGCGGGAAGCAGGTCCAGCCCCGGCGCCACGTCCCGTCGTAGGACGGCGTGCGGGTCGGCGTCCGGCGCCTCCAGCAGGCCCGCCAGGGAGTCCTCGCGGCCCTTGGCGACGACGCCGAAGGCGCGGCCGAGGCTGTCCTGCGGGTCGGCGTCGACGGCGAGGACCCGACCCCGCTGCGCAAGTACGGCGGCCAGGTTTGCCGCGGTCGAGGTCTTGCCGACGCCTCCCTTGGAGGAGCAGACCGCGAGTTTCATCCCCGCATGGTGGCAGTCGCAGCGCGCCGGGCGCGAGAGGCGTACCTCACACCAGCAGCTGCGTGCTCCCCGAGCGCCTCTTCTGCCTTGATCGCCCCTTCTGTTCGCCGCCAGCCCCTTGTGCCGCGCTGCCCGCCCCTTCTGCTCGCCGATCAAGGCAACAGGCCCATGATCAGCACGGTGATCATGGGCCTTCCGCCTTGATCAGCGCGTACGGGAGCGGGCGGGGCGACTGATCAGCGCGTACGGGAGCGGGCCGGCGACCGCAGCGCGCACGGGAGGGAGCGGGCGGGTGGCCGCCGGTAGCGTCGAGGGACGTGACGGTCGCCGTGCGCGTGATCCCCTGCCTCGACGTGGACGCGGGCCGCGTGGTGAAGGGGGTCAACTTCACCGACCTGGTGGATGCGGGCGATCCGGTCGAGATGGCGCGGGTGTACGACGCCGAGGGCGCAGACGAGCTGGTCTTCCTCGACATCACCGCCAGCAGCGGCTCGCGGGAGACGACGTACGACGTGGTGCGGCGTACGGCGGAGCAGGTGTTCATCCCGCTGACGGTGGGTGGCGGTGTGCGGCACCCGGATGACGTCGACCGACTGCTGCGGGCCGGCGCGGACAAGGTCGGGGTGAACACCGCGGGCATCGCCCGGCCCGAGCTGCTCAGCGAGATCGCGCACCGCTTCGGCAGCCAGGTGCTCGTGCTCTCGGTGGATGCCCGACGCGCGCCCGGCACCCCCAGCGGCTTCGAGGTCACCACGCACGGCGGCCGGACGGGTACGGGCATCGACGCAGTCGACTGGGCGGCGCGCGGCGAGCAGTTGGGTGTGGGTGAGGTGCTGCTCAACTCGATGGACGCCGACGGGACTCGACGGGGGTACGACCTCGAGCTCCTGCGCGCGGTACGGGCCGCGGTCACCGTGCCGGTCATTGCCAGCGGCGGCGCGGGCGCCGTGGCGGACTTTGCCCCTGCGGCGGACGCCGGGGCGGACGCGGTCCTTGCGGCCAGCGTCTTCCACTTCGGCACCCTCGGCATCGGTGCGGTCAAGGCCGCGCTGCGCGCGGCCGGCCACCCCGTGCGGTGACCGCGTCCGCTCAGGCATCCACCGGGTGCCCGTTGTAGTCGCCGGCCCGTTCTTGGCCGCTCAGCGCGGCGACGGCGTCCATGACGTCGTCGGTGAGCCTGCGGCGGGCCTGCGCCGGGGAGAGGCCGGCGTACGCCTCGGGTCGGATCGGTGCGCCGAACCGCACGCGCACCCGCCCCACCCGCGGGAAGCGGGCGCCCACCGGCTGCACCTGGTCGGTGCCGGTCAGCCCCACCGGTACGACGCACACGTCCGCCGACAGGGCCAGCCAGCCGATGCCGGTACGCCCCCGGTAGAGCCGCCCGTCGCGCGAGCGCGTGCCCTCGGGGTAGACGCCGAACGCCCAGCCGCGGTGAAGGACCTCCAGCGCGGTGTCGAGCGCCGCCTGGGCGTCCTTGCGCTCACCGCGGTCGATGGGCACGGCGCCCATCCCGCGGAAGAACGTGCGCCGAGGCAGCCCGAGCAGGCCGCCGCCGGTGAAGTACTCGCTCTTGGCCAGGAACGTCACCCGGCGGTGCGGTACCGCGAGCGGGATGACGATGCTGTCGATGAAGGACAGGTGGTTGCTGGCGACGATCACCGCCCCGGCGTCCGGCACGTGCTCCACCCCCTCGATCTCCGGGCGCCACAGCACCCGGAACAGCACGCCGAGCACCGTGCGCAGGACGACGTAGACCACGGCTCCACCTTCCCTGGCTGCGCTCCCGGGCTGCTCCGCCGACGACGGTGCGCGCGCAAGGATCGCAGGACCGCCCGGCGGGCAAGCGCGTACGCGGTAGGGCATGATCCTCACCCGCCTCAACCCGCGTCGAAGGAGTCCACGTGCTCGAGCTGTCCGGTACCTCGTCCGTCGTCACCGGAGGGGCCTCCGGGCTCGGTGAGGCAGCGGCCAGGCGCCTGGCCGCCCGCGGCGCCAAGGTCGTGGTCGTCGACCTCAACGACGCGAAGGGGGGCGCCGTCGCCGAGGCGATCGACGGCCTGTACGTCCGCGCGGACGTCACCGACACCGAGGCGGTGGTCGCCGCCGTCACCGCGGCCGAGGAGCTCGGTCCGTTGCGCACGTTGGTGACCGCGGCCGGCATCGGCTGGGCCAGCCGCACCGTCGGGCGCCACGGCACCTTCGACTCCGCCCACGACCTGGACGCCTTCACCCGGGTGCTCTCGATCAACCTCGTCGGGACCTTCAACTGCCTGCGCCTGGCGGCCACCGCGATGAGCCGCACCGACCCGGTCGACGCCGACGGCGCGAAGGGCGCAGTCGTGACGTTGGCCTCCATCGCCGCCTTCGACGGCCAGATCGGGCAGGCGGCGTACTCCGCCAGCAAGGGCGGGATCGTCGGCCTGACCCTGCCGGTGGCCCGGGACCTGGCCGCCGTCGGCGTACGGCTGAACTGCGTGGCGCCTGGCCTGTTCGACACCCCGATCTACGGCGAGGGCCCCGCGTCGGAGGCGTTCAAGGACGGTCTCAAGCGCGACGTGGTCTTCCCCAAACGCCTCGGGTACGCCGACGAGCTCGCCACCATGATCGTGGAGCTGCTGACCAACTCCTACGCCAACGGCGAGGTCGTGCGCGTGGACGGAGCGGCCCGGCTGCAGCCGAAGTAGTCGTCGACGCCGGCCGGCCGCGTAGCGGCCCGAGGGGAACAACGGCCGTGGGCGTGGTGTCATCGGGAGCACAGACCTGCGTCGTGCAACCACGACCACCCGCCCTGCGAGGAGCCACGTGACCCGCCCCGCCCCGGCCGTGCCTGCCGGTGTGATCCGCCGCGGCCTCGGCGTGCTGGGCGTGGCCGTCAAGGAGGAGCCGAAGATCTTTGCCCTGGCCGCTGGGGGCAGCGCCGTTTTCGGCGTCGCAACGATCGGCCAGGCCTACCTGTTCGGCTACCTCACCAGCACCGTCATCAAGGCGAGCATCGTGCGCGGCCACGTCGCGACGGCCACCCTCGTGGGGGCCGCGCTGCTGGTGCTGGCCGTCGCCACCTTCAAGGTCATCGGGATCCTCGGTCGCCGGCTCGGCGCGGGGGTCATGCAGTACCGGCTGCAGGCGACCTACCGCCGGCGGGTCACCAGGCGCTACCTGGAGCTGCCGCTGTCCTGGCACCAGCAGCACCCGACCGGCGAGCTGCTGTCCAACGCCAACAGCGACATCGAGGCAGCGTGGTACCCGATCGCGCCGTTCCCGTTCGCGGTCGGCGTGGTGTTCATGCTGGTACTGACGCTGGTGCTGCTGTTCACGACCGACCCGGTGCTGGCCCTGGTCGGCTCGATCATCTTCCCGTCCATCGCCGGCCTCACGGTCATCTACTCGCGGCGGATGTCACCGCTCATGGCGCGGGCCCAGCAGCTGCGGGGCGAGGTCAGCACGATCGCCCACGAGTCCTTCGACGGGGCGCTGGTCGTGAAGACCCTGGGCCGGGAGGCGCAGGAGACCGAGCGGTTCGCCGCCGTCACCCACGAGCTGCGGGACACGCTGATCCGGGTCGGCCGGGTGCGCGGGCTGTTCGACCCGGTCATGGAGGCGCTGCCCGTGGTCGGCGTGCTCATCGTGCTCGTCGTCGGGACCTCCCGCGTGCAGAGCGGAGCACTCGACAGCGGGCAGCTGGTGCGGGTCGCCTACCTGTTCACTCTGCTGGCCTTCCCGGTCCGGGCCATCGGGTGGGTGCTCAACGAGCTGCCGCGCAGCGTCGTCGGCTGGGACCGCCTCCAGCGCGTGCTCACCGCGACCGGCGCACAGGAGCACGGGACGGCGCACCTGGCCCAGACGCACGGACCGACGGCGGTCCGCGTCCACGACATCTCGTTCTCCTACGGGCCGGACCAGGTCCTGGACCACGTCAGCTTCCAGGTGCTCCCCGCCCGTACCGTGGCCCTGGTCGGCCCGACCGGTTCGGGCAAGTCCACGCTGGCCTCCTTGCTCGTGCGCCTGGTCGACCCGTCCGAGGGGTCCGTGGCCTACGACGGCACCGACCTGCGCACGCTCGGACCCGGCGGTGTCGCCGAGGTCGCGGCCCTGGTACCGCAGCAGACGTTCCTGTTCGATGACTCGGTGCGCGGCAACGTCACCCTCGGGCTGGACCTGCCCGACGAGCGGGTCTGGGCCGCGCTGCGGGTGGCGCAGGCCGACGGCTTCGTCGCGGCCCTGCCCAAGGGCCTGGACACTGTTGTCGGCGAGCGCGGTACGACCCTGTCGGGCGGTCAACGGCAACGGCTCGCCCTGGCTCGGGCGGTCGTACGCCGTCCTCGGCTGCTGCTGCTGGACGATGCGACCTCGAGTGTGGACGCCAGCGTCGAGCAGCGGATCCTGGCCGGGCTGCGCGACGCCGGCCTGCCTAGCACGGTGGTCGTGGTCGCCTACCGGCGGGCCACCATCGCGCTGGCCGACGAGGTCATCTTCGTGGACGGCGGCCGGGTCGCTGACCGGGGGACCCACCTGGAACTGCTCACCCGCTGCGCCGGCTACCGCGACCTCGTCACGGCGTACGAGCGGGCCGAGGCCGAGCGCGTGGCGCTCGACGACAGCGACGTGGTCGTATGACCGCTGCAGTCGACGAGGCCGCCCGCAAGCAGGCGGTGAACGGCGGCGGCACCGTCGACGTCGCCTCCGAGCGGGGATCGTTCGCCACGCTGCTGCACGGGCTGGAGCTGGCGCCGGAGTTCCGGGCCGGGCTGGCCACCACTCTGCTGCTCGCCGTGATCGCCACGGGCGGTCGGATCGTCGTACCGATCGCCGTGCAGCAGACGATCGACCACGGGCTCAACCGCCCGGGCGGCCCGGACCTCGCCCTGGTCCGGACGGCCTGCGCCCTGGCGGCCCTCGCGGTCCTGGTCACCGCGTTCGCCAACTATCTGACCAACGTGCGGCTCTACCGGACCACCGAGAACGGCCTCGCCGCCCTGCGGATCGGCGCGTTCCGGCGGGTGCACGACCTGTCGATGCTGCACCAGGCGTCCGAACGGCGGGGCTCCCTGGTCTCCCGCGTGACCGGCGACGTCGACACGGTCAGCACCTTCATGCAGTTCGGCGGCCTGCTCGTCATCGTCTCGGTCGCCCAGGTGCTGCTCGCCACCGTGCTCATGGCGGTCTGGTCCTGGCAGCTCACCCTGGTCGTCTACGTCTGCTTCCTGCCGCTGCTGTTCGCCGTACGGCTGTTCCAGAAGCGGTTGCACGGCGCCTACCGGATCGTGCGCGAGCGGGTGGGCGAGATGCTCGGCGCGGTCGCGGAGTCGGTGGTCGGCGCGCCGGTCATCCGGGCGTACGCCGTCCAGGACCGCACCGCGGAGCGCATCGACAGCGCGGTCGCGGGCACCCGGACCGCTCAGGTGCGGGCCCAGACGATCGCCGCGAGCACGTACTGCAGCGGCGAGATGACCGCCGCCCTCGCCAACGGTCTGGTCGTCGTGGTCGGCGTGCTGCTCGGGATCGACGGCAGCATCAGCATCGGCCGGCTCGTGGGGTTCCTGTTCCTCGTGACGCTGTTCGTCCAGCCCGTGCAGATCGCCACGGAGGTCCTGAACGAGGCGCAGAACGCCGTCGCCGGACTGCGCCGCGTGCTCGGCGTCCTGGACACGCCGACCGACGTGGCCGACCCGGCCCCCGGGGGCGCGGACCTGCCCGAGGGGCCGGTGTCGGTGCGGTTCGAGCACGTCAGCTTCGCCTACCCGGGCGGCCCTGACGTCCTGCACGACGTGGATCTCGAGGTCACGGCCCGCACCCGCGTCGCGGTGGTCGGCGAGACGGGCAGTGGCAAGACCACCTTCGCCAAGCTGCTCACCCGCCTGATGGACCCCACAGCTGGGGCGGTGCTGCTGTCCGGCGTACCCCTGGACACCGTGCGGTTCGCCTCGCTGCGTCAGCGGGTGGTCATGGTCCCGCAGGACGGGTTCTTGTTCGACACCTCGGTGGTCGACAACGTCCGGTTGGGATGCGACGGGGCGACCGACGACGAGATCGCGCTCGCGCTCACCGAGCTCGGGCTCGCCGACTGGGTGGAGCAGCTGCCCCAGGGCCTGTCGACGCCGGTAGGCGAGCGCGGCGAGTCGCTGTCGGTGGGGGAGCGCCAGCTCGTGGCCGTGGCTCGCGCCTACCTGGCCGACCCCGACCTGCTGGTGCTCGACGAGGCGACGTCCGCGGTCGACCCGGCCACCGAGGTCCGGCTCAACCGGGCCCTGGACTCCCTCACGCGGGGGCGTACCACTCTCACCATCGCGCACCGCCTGTCGACCGCGGAGGCCGCTGACGAGGTGCTCGTGGTGGACAAGGGCGTGGTCGTGCAGCGCGGGCCGCACCGCCGGCTGGTCGCCGTGCCCGGCGTGTACGCCGACCTGCACGCCTCGTGGGTCTCGCAGTCCCGGTGAGGGTGCTGGACCGCCGGTCCGGCGCCGCCCGCCCGACCGCAACCGCCGTCGTCGAGCGGCGCGGGATCGTGCTGGCGTACCTGGTGTTCGGCCTGTTATGGGGCGCGTGGGCCGCGGTGCTGCCGGCGGTCGAGCGGCAGGTGTCGGCCAGTGACGGTGCCCTCGGACTGGCGCTGGGGGCGATCGCGGTCGCCGCCGGCCCCGTGATGCCACTGGCCGGACGCCTGGTCGACTCCTACGGCCCGGACCACGCGCTCCCGGCCTGCCTTCTCGCCTTCGGCGCGCTGCTCTGGCTGGCCGGCCTGGCCCACTCGTTGCCGGTGCTCATCGGCGCCCTGGTGCTGCTGGGAGTGGTCACCGGGGCGCTCGACATCGTCGTCAACGCCACGACGGCCGGGTGGGAGCGTGTCGAGGGCGCGCACCTCATGAGCACCGGGCACGGCGCCTTCTCCGCGGGGGTGCTCGTCGGCAGTGCCACCGCGGGCGTGGCCCGCCAGTTCGGCGCCACCCCGCTGGTCGTGCTGCTGGTCGTCGCCGCGTTGGTCGCGGTCGTGGGGCTGCGGCAGCCGGCATACCGCCGTCCGCAGGCCGAGGCCGGCCCGCGCCCGGGGTGCCGACTGCCGGTCTTCCTGCTGGTGGTCGGGGCGCTGACCGCGGGGGCGTTCCTGTGCGAGGACGGGTTGGTGTCCTGGAGCGCGCTGCAGCTCGAGCGCGGCCTGGGGGCGAGCCCGGCGGTGAGCGGGCTCGGACCGGGCCTGTTCTCGGCGGCGATGGCGGCCGGGCGCCTGGGCGGTGGGCTGCTGGGCGGCCGGGTGCGCGACAGCCTCCTCGTGGCAGTGGCCGGCAGCGGGCTCACGGTCGGAGTGCTCGTGCTGGCCGTCGCGCCGGACGTCCCCCTCGCCGGTCTGCTGGTCGCGGGTGCCGGGACGTCAGTCCTGGCACCGATCCTGTACGGCGCGGTCGGCCGCCGCGCCGCACCCGGCCGGCAGGGCGCCGACCTGGCGGTCGTCACCTCGCTGGGCTACGTCGGGTTCGTCGCCGGACCTGCGCTGATCGGCCTGATCAGCTCGGCCAGCTCGCTGCCGGTCGCGCTCGGGCTGCTGTCCCTGGTCGGGGTGGCGATCGCCGCGCTGGCCCCGCGGGCAGTGCGCCGACCGGCTGCTGCCGTCGCGGCCGGCTGAGCGCCCAGCGGCTGCCGCGCCCGCCTGAGCGCCTACCGGCTGCTGCCGTCGCGGCCGGCTGAGCGCCGGCTGCTCCCGGTCGCCCGGCTCTGAGAGGATGGGCGGATGTCTGTCGCTGTCCGCCCGAACTCCCTCGACCCCGCTCTCGCCGCGCGGCTCAAGCGCGACCGCGACGGTTTGGTCTGCGCCGTCGCGCAGCAGTACGACACCGGCGAGGTGCTCATGGTCGGCTGGATGGACGACGAGGCGCTGCACCGCACGCTCACCACCGGCCGCTGCACCTACTGGTCGCGCAGCCGGCAGGAGTACTGGGTCAAGGGCGACACGTCCGGCTCCCAGCAGTGGGTCAAGTCGGTGGCCCTGGACTGCGACGGCGACGCGCTGCTCGTCCGCGTCGACCAGGTCGGGACCGGCGCGTGTCACACCGGCGACCGCACCTGCTTCGACGCCGCCCCGCTGGCCGCCGAGGTAGGTGCTCCGACAGACGGGGTCGCTGCGGCGGTGCACAGCCCGTGAGGCTCGGCGTCACGACCCCCTCGCGCGAGGCCTTCGCCGCGCTCGACCAACCCTTCGTGCCCGTCACCCGGCGCCTGCTCGCCGACAGCGAGACGGCGGTCGGGGTCTACCGCAAGCTCGCCGGGAACCGGCCGGGCACCTTCTTGCTCGAGTCGGCCGAGCAGGGCCGGCAGTGGTCGCGCTTCAGTTTCGTCGGGGTCCACTGCGCCGGCGTGCTCACCGAACGCGACGGCGCCGCGCTCTGGCTCGGCCAGGGCCTGCCGACGACCTCGACCGATCCGCTGGAGGCGCTTCGGGAGGCCGACGCGTTGCTGCGCTCGCCGGCCGTCGAGGACCTGCCGCCGTTCACCGGCGGCCTGGTCGGTTACCTCTCCTACGACGCTGTACGCCGGCTCGAGCACCTGCCCGACGCGCCCCCGGACGAGCTCGGCATGCCCGAGCTGACGATGCTGCTGGCGACCGACCTTGCCGTCCTGGACCACAGCGACGGCACCGTCGTACTGATCGCCAACGTGGTGCGCGGCGGGTCCTACGACGATGCCGTGGCCCGGCTGGACTCGATGACGGCCGATCTGGCCAAGGCGGGCGAGCCGTCGGTGTCGACCCTCGACCTCGGCTCGGACCCGCAGGTCGTGCGCCGAACGTCGCCCCAGGACTTCATGGCCGGTGTCGAGACCGTCAAGGAGCACATCCGCGCCGGTGACGCCTTCCAGGTCGTGCTGTCGCAGCGCTTCGAGGTCCCCACCGACGTGGACGCGCTGGACGTCTACCGGGTCTTGCGCGCGAGCAACCCGTCGCCGTACATGTACCTGCTGCGCTTCGCCGGTCGGGAGTCGCCGTACGACGTGGTGGGCTCCTCGCCGGAGGCGCTCGTCACGGTCACCGGCGGCCGCGCGGTCCTGCACCCGATCGCCGGGACGAAGCCGCGCGGCGCCACGCCCGAGGAGGACCTCCGGCTGGCCGAGGAGCTGCTCACCGACCCGAAGGAGCGCAGTGAGCACGTGATGCTCGTCGACCTCGGCCGCAACGACCTGGGGCGGGTCTGCACGGTCGGTTCGGTCGACGTCGTCGACTTCATGTCGGTGGAGCGCTACAGCCACGTGATGCACATCGTGTCGACCGTCGTCGGCGAGGTTGCCCCGGGCCGATCCTCGTTCGACGTGCTGACCGCGACCTTTCCGGCCGGCACGCTGTCCGGCGCCCCCAAGCCCCGGGCCATGGAGATCATCGACGCGCTCGAACCGACTCGGCGCAACCTCTACGGCGGGTGCGTCGGCTACCTGGGCGCCGGCGGCGACATGGACATGGCCATCGCGATCCGCACCGCGGTGCTGCACGACGGCCGGGCGTACGTGCAGGCCGGGGGCGGCCTGGTCGCCGACTCCGACCCGGCCACCGAACTGGCGGAGTCGGAGAACAAGGCGGCCGCGGTCCTTCGGGCGGTGGCGGCCGCAGCCACCTTGCGTGGCGCCGGTTGAGCCGGGCCGGGTGAGCGCGGCCGGACCGAAGCGGGAGCTGCAGCTGGCGGTGCTGCTGTGCCTGCTCGGCGCCTCGCTGGTGCTGCTGGCCGGGTCGCGCCCCTGGTTGGTGCTCGTGCAGGACGCCCAGCCGGCCTTTACCCCCCGGCGTACGCCGGTGTCCGGTCGCGACCTCGAGCCCGGGGTACAGGCGCTGGGCTTCGTCGGCCTGGCCGGCGTCGTCGCGCTGTCGGCCACCCGCCGGTCCGGCCGCATCCTGGTCGGCCTGCTCCTGCTGGCAAGCGGGGTGGCCGTCCTGGTGCTGCTCCTGCCCGACGTGGGTCACCTGCCGCAGCTACTGCGCACGCGCCGGCTCGCTACCCCGGGGACCCGCGCCTATGACCGCGTGGAGACCGGCTTCTGGCCGTACGCAACTCTGGTCGGCGGCCTGTTGCTGGCCCTGGCCGGCCTGCTCGTGACCCTGCGCGGGAGGCGGTGGGCGGCACTGTCACGACGCTATGAGGTGCCGGCCGCGCGCGCGGACACCGGCGCACGCACCGAGGACCGAGCGTCGGCGCAGGGTCGGGGGGCCGGGGCCGCCGAAGACCGGTCGTCGGCCTCGGCACCTGTCCCGGAGCTCGGTTCGGAGCCCGGGTCGGAGCCCGGCTCAGAGCCCGGCTCGAAGCCTGGCTCGTCGCCCGGCTCGTCGCCCGCCGATCGTGGGCTGTGGGACGCGCTCGACCGGGGCGAGGACCCGACCAGCAGGTAGCCGGCCTGCGCTCGGGCGGGTGATCGCCGTGCCGCCCGGTGATCGCCGTGCCGCGCGCGGGCGTGTGGTCCGCACGTCCCGCTGGCACGCCGATCTTGTCCGTTCCGGGTGGGTGATCGCCGTGCCGCGCGCGAGCGTGTGGTCGGACGTCCCGCTGGCACGCCGATCTTGTCCGTTCCGGGTGGGTGATCGCCGTGCCGCGCGCGAGCGTGTGGTCCGGACGTCCCGCTGGCCACCCCGATCTTGTCCGCCCCGGGTGGGTGATCGCCGTGCCGCGCGCGAGCGTGTGGTTCGGACGTCCCGCTGGCACGCCGATCTTGTCCGGGTGGGTGATCGCCGTGCCGCGCGCGAGCGTGCGGTCCCGGTATGCCGCTGGCACGCCGACGCAGGGGTCAGGCCACGTCTCGACTGCGCCGGGCGACGATCGCCGCGAGGTCCGCGCGCACGGCAGATCGGTCGTCGAGGGGTCCTTCGCGAAAGCGCACGACGGTCCATCCTCGGGCGAGCAGGGCACGATCTCGGCGCTGGTCCGCGGCCAGCTGTGCATCGGTGGAGTGGAACAGCAGCCCGTCGGCCTCGAAGGCGAGACGCAGTTCTGGGGCGGCGATGCGAGGCGGGCAACCGGCCGGCCTGCCGCATCCGGGACCGTCACCTGGCGCTTCACCTCGCCTGCGTACACCGACCGGACGTCTGCGTCCAGCAGGTCTTCGAGCTGTGACTCGCGTTCGGCAGTCCACCGCGACGTCGTACGCCTCAGCAGCTGCAGCCCAGCTCGGCCGTGCAAACCCATCGCCGCCCGGTCGACCTCGACCGCTGAGCTGACACCCCGACGCACGGCACTGAGCAGCGCGGCGTCCAGCTCCCTCGCCCCCACAACCTGCGCGAGGTCCACGATCGTGCGGTCTGCCGGCGTCCAGCGCAGCTCGCGACCGGTGCGCCAACGCGCAGGCAGGTGCGCGTGCGGACGACCGTCACGCCTCACCGGCTCCGCTGCGGCGCCTCCCAGGGCACAGTCACCCACACTCCGGCGCCGTTCGGGACATGAATGCCCCAGCAGCGCGCCGCGCTGGCGTGACTGAGTGCACCGTACGGCGGCAACCACAGGACCGCCGCTCTCGTCAGCAGCTCGCGGTCGACGGGCGTGCCCGCTGCGACAACGACCCCAGGCAGCACGAGGCGCCAGTGTCCGGCGCGGACCTCCCGCCGGAGGTTCATCCCACCGCCCGCCAGCTCCGCCACGTCGAGGGTGGTCAGCAGCCCGCCCTGCCCGAGTGCCCTCGCGGCGAGCCGGCGGCGCGCGTTCGTGTCCATACGGCATCGTGCACGCACGCGTCCGCGCCGGGTGTGCCCGCACGACATCTGTGGACGACGTGCCGGCCAGGTGATCGCCGTGCGACGGGCGCGGGGCTGGGCTGCGCGTGCGGGTGGCACGGCGATCTCGCGGGCGCGGGCCAGATGATCGGCGTGCACATATACGGGCTGTGGTGAGCGTGCGGGTGGCACGCCGATCTCCCGGGAGTCGGCCAGGTGATCGGCGTGCCCCGGGTCGGGCTGCGCTGAGTGTGCGGGTGGCACGGCGATCTCGCGGGAGCGGGCCAGATGATCGGCGTGCACATATACGGGCTGTGGTGAGCGTGCGGGTGGCACGCCGATCTCCCGGGAGTCGGCCAGGTGATAGGCGTGCCCCGGGTCGGGCTGCGCTGAGTGTGCGGGTGGCACGGCGATCTCGCGGGAGCGGGCCAGATGATCGGCGTGCACATATACGGGCTGTGGTGAGCGTGCGGGTGGCACGCCGATCTCCCGGGAGTCGGCCAGGTGATCGGCGTTCCACGGGGCGAGCGCGCAGCCGGCCGGCCGTGGGACGAGCCCGCAGCCGGCCGGCCGTGGGCCGGGCCTGCGCACCCCCGGCGAGATGCGCCGTCCGCCCCCGGTACGGTGCGGGGGTCGTACGACCTGCGGTAGAACGACAACGAGGGGATCCCCGGTGAGCGTGCTCGACGACATCGTCGCCGGGGTGCGGGAGGACCTGGTCGGCCGGCAGGTGGTCACCCCGCTGGAGGCGCTGAAGGTGCGGGCTGCGATTCAGCCGCCGGCCCTGGACGGCGCGGCAGCCCTTCGCCAGCCCGGGGTGGCGGTCATCGCCGAGGTCAAGCGGAGCAGCCCGAGCAAGGGCGCGCTGGCCGACATCGCCGACCCGGCCGGCCTGGCCGAGGACTACGACGCCGGCGGTGCGAGCGTGATCAGCGTCCTCACCGAGCGGCGCTGCTTCGGCGGGAGCCTGGAGGACTTCGACGCCGTACGCGCGCGGGTCGAGCGTCCCCTGCTGCGCAAGGACTTCGTGGTGTCGGGCTACCAGGTGTGGGAGGCGCGGGCGCACGGCGCCGACCTCGTCCTGCTCATCGTCGCGGCCCTGGAGCAGAACGCGCTGGTGTCCCTGGTCGAGCGGGTGGAGTCGCTCGGCATGACCCCGCTGGTCGAGGTGCACGACGCGCTCGAGCTGAGCCGGGCCCTGGACGCCGGCGCCCGGGTCGTCGGGGTCAACGCCCGCAACCTGCGCACGCTCGAGGTGGACCGCTCGGTGTTCGGTCGACTGTCGCCGACGATCCCCGGCGATGTCGTGAAGGTCGCCGAGTCGGGGGTGCGCGGTCCGCACGACCTGCTGGCCTACGCCTCGGTCGGGGCCGACGCGGTCCTGGTCGGCGAGGGGGTGGTCACCGGCGGCAACCCCCGGCAGGCCGTGGCGGACCTCGTCGCGGCTGGAGCACACCCGAGCGCGAGGCACCAGGCATGAGCAGTCACCACAAACCTGCGCGACCGGCCCGACGCACGAGCCGGCACCGGCCGTGACCCAGCCGGACAGCAGCGGTCATTTCGGCCCGTACGGCGGCCGTTTCGTGCCCGAGGCCCTCGTGGCGGCCCTGGACGAGCTGACCGCGGCGCATGCCGCTGCCAAGGTCGACCCGGTGTTCACCGGTGAGCTCGACCGCCTGCTCAGGACGTACGCCGGGCGGCCGACGCCGCTGACCGACGCGAAGCGGCTGAGCGAGCACGCGGGCGGCGCGCGCGTCCTGCTCAAGCGGGAAGATCTCGCGCACACCGGCAGCCACAAGATCAACAACGTGCTGGGCCAGGCGCTGCTGACCAAGCGGATGGGCAAGAAGCGCGTCATCGCCGAGACCGGCGCCGGGCAGCACGGGGTGGCGACCGCGACCGCCTGCGCGCTGTTCGGCTTCGACTGCACGGTCTACATGGGCGAGGAGGACACCCGCCGGCAGGCCCTCAACGTGGCGCGGATGCGCCTGCTGGGCGCCGAGGTCGTCCCGGTGAACAGCGGGACGAAGACCTTGAAGGACGCCACCAACGAGGCCATGCGTGACTGGGTCACCAACGTGGAGAGCACGCACTACGTGCTGGGCTCGGTCGTCGGACCGCACCCCTTCCCGATGCTGGTCCGGGACTTCCAGCGCATCATCGGCGTCGAGGCCCGGCAGCAGGTGCTCGAGCTCGTCGGGCGGCTGCCGGACGCGGTGGTGGCCTGCGTCGGCGGCGGCAGCAATGCGATCGGTCTGTTCCACGCCTTCCTTGCCGACGAGGCAGTCGCCCTGATCGGGGCCGAGGCCGGCGGGGACGGCGTCGAGACCGGCCGACACGCCGCGCCGCTCACCGCCGGTACTCCCGGTGTGCTGCACGGTGCCCGCAGCTACCTCATGCAGGACGCAGACGGTCAGACTTCGGCGACCACGAGCATCAGCGCGGGCCTGGACTACCCGGGGGTCGGCCCCGAGCACGCCTTCCTGCGCGACAGCGGTCGCGCGAGCTACACCGGGATCAGTGACCGCTGGGCCATGGCGTGCCTGGACCGGCTCGCCAAGAGCGAGGGCATCCTGTGCGCCATCGAGACGGCCCACGCCTTCGCGGGTGCCTGTGACTGGGGGCGGGCGCAGGTCGCCGCGGGTCGCGACGCCGGCGATCTGGTGCTGGTCGTCAACGTCTCGGGCCGCGGCGACAAGGACGTCGACACCGCTGCGCGCTTCTTCGGTCTCGTCACCGCCGAGGAGGTCGCCGAGTCCGAGCTCGTCCGGGCGGCCGACGGAGAGCAGCCGTGAGCGCGCTCGACGAGCTGTTCGCCCGGACCCGCGCCGAGGGCCGGGCCGCGCTGATCGGTTACCTCCCCGCCGGTTTCCCGTCGTACGACGGTGCGGTGGCCGCGATGGTGGCGATGGTCGAGGCGGGCGTCGACGCGGTCGAGGTCGGTATGCCCTACAGCGACCCGCTCATGGAGGGACCCGTCATCCAGGCGGCCCACAAGGCCTCGCTGGACAACGGGACGAGCACCCTGGACGTCCTGCGCACCGTCGAGGCGGTGGCCGCGACCGGCGCCCCGACGCTGGTCATGGGCTACTGGAACCCCGTGCACCACTACGGCTTCGAGCGCTGGGCCAAGGACCTCAAGGCGGCCGGCGGTGCGGGCGCCATCACGCCCGACCTCATCCCCGAGGAGGCGACGGTCTGGCTCGCGGCCACCCTCGAGCACGACCTCGCCCCGATCTTCCTGGTTGCGCCGAGCAGCACCGACGAGCGCATTTCGGTGGTGGGCCGGACCAACCGCGGCTTCATCTACGCGGCCTCGACCATGGGCGTCACCGGCGCACGCGGCACAGTCGGCGCCCGGGCGCAGGAGCTCGTCGCGCGGACGCGGGCGCAGACCGACCTGCCGGTGTGCGTCGGCCTGGGCGTCAGCAACGGCGAACAGGCCGCCGAGGTCGCGAGCTTCGCCGACGGGGTGATCGTCGGGTCCGCGCTGGTGACGGCGCTCCTGGACGTCGGTGTGGACGGCGTACGCCGGCTCGCCGCCGATCTCGCCGCCGGCGTCCGCCGCGTCCCGGTGAACCAGTCCCGGTGAACCAGTCCCGGTGAACCAGGCGTCGACCCGGTGCCGGTGGTTCGGTCCACGACGCGCGGCGCGATGAGCCGGCGACGCACCCGGCCTATCCTGAAGCGGTGAGCCCTCTCGCCTCCCTCCCGAGCCCGCCGTACGGGGTGGTGCACCTCGGGCCGCTGCCACTGCGGGCGTACGCCGCCTGCATCCTGCTGGGCGTACTCGCCGCCGTGGTGATCGCCGAGCGACGCTGGGTCGCCCGCGGGGGCCAGAAGGGCGTCGTCGCCGACATCGCCAGCATCGGCGTCCCCGTCGCGCTGGTGGGGGCCCGGCTCTACCACGTCATCACCAGCCCGGCGCGGTACCTCAAGGACCCGGTGGCTGCGCTCTACATCTGGCAGGGCGGGCTCGGCATCTGGGGTGGCGTGCTGGCCGGCGGGCTCGCAGCGGCGTACCTCCTGCGCAAGCGCGGGCTGTCGGTAGGGGCGTTCGCCGACGTCGTGGCTCCGGCCCTGCCGGTCGCGCAGGCCATCGGGCGCTTCGGGAACTACTTCAACCAGGAGCTGTTCGGCCGTCCGACGACGCTGCCGTGGGGTCTGCGCATCGACCCTGCGCACCGCCCGGTCGGCTACGGCCAGTACGCCACGTTCCACCCGACGTTCCTCTACGAGTCGTTGTGGGACCTCGGTGTCGCCGGTCTGGTGCTGTGGGCCGACCGTCGCTGGCGTCTGGGTGGCGGCCGGGCGTTCGCCCTCTACGTCGCCGCGTACTGCGTCGGACGGGGCTGGATCGAGGCGCTGCGCATCGACGACGCCAACCACCTGTTCGGCCTGCGGCTCAACGACTACGTGTCCGTCCTCGTGTTCGGCCTGGCCGTCGCCTTCCTCGTCGTACGCCGCGGAGCGGGTCCCGACGAGCGGGCGGACCTGCGCCCGGTCGACGTACCCTTGAGCGCATGAGCACCGAGGTCGGGCCCGCACCGCGCGCGGGCCATGACCACGAGCACGTCGACCACGGGCACCGGGACGTCTCGGGCGGCTGGCTGCGGCCGGCCGTCTTCGGCGCGATGGACGGTCTGGTCACCAACGTCTCACTCATCGCCGGCGTCGGCGGCAGCGGACAGAGCAGCCACGTGGTCGTCATCACCGGACTGGCCGGGCTCGTTGCCGGTGCCTTCAGCATGGCCACGGGGGAGTACATCTCGGTCGCGAGCCAGAACGAGTTGGTCCAGGCCGAGGTCGACGCCGAGCGCCTGGAGCTCGCGCGTGCCCCCAAAGCGGAGGCGGCGGAGTTGGCGGGGGTCTACCGGGCGCAGGGGATGGACGCCGAGACGGCGCAGCGCGCCGCCGAGCAGGTCAGCCGCAACCCCGAGACCGCCCTGCTCATCCACGCCCGCGAGGAGCTCGGGGTCGACCCCAACGACCTGCCGTCGCCCTACACCGCGGCGGGGGCGTCGTTCCTGTGCTTCGCGGTCGGGGCGCTGCTGCCGCTGCTGCCCTACCTGCTCGGCGCCGGCGCAGCATCTCTCACCCTCGCGCTCGCGCTCGGCGCAGTGGTGGCCTTTGTCGGAGGCACGATCGTCAGCCGGGTCACGAGCCGCGGACCGGTCTGGTCGGGACTGCGGCAGCTCGCGCTCGGCGGCCTGGCGGCGGCCTTCACCTATGGCGTCGGCCACCTGCTCGGCGCCACCGTCGGCTGAGGCGAGCTCAGGCACGCCGGACCGCGTGGTCCTCCGCTAGGCCACGGCGACGCGCTGCCGTACCGGCAGGTCCGCCGAGCGCAGATGCACCTCGACGGTCACCCAGCCGCCGTCGGAGCGCACGGCGATCTTCCCGGCGTAGACGTCGAGCAGCCGGCGTACGACGTACAGGCCCATGCCCAGGCCCTCGTGCGCCCGGGTCGAGCCGGCATCGGCCTGGGTGAACGGCTCGAACAAGCGGTTCACAGCAGCGAGGTCGAGCGGGCCGCCCTCGTTGCTCACGGCCATCCACACCCGGCCGGCGTCCTGCCCCCCTGCGATCAGCGGGACGGCGCCCGGTACGCCGTGCTGCTGGGCGTTGTCGACGAGGTTGGCGAGCACCTGATGGAGCGCATGCCGGTCGATCCGGGCGACCACGCCCGGCTCGATCACCACCGAGACCGGCGGGCTTTCGGGCCGCTCGGAGCTGGCCAGCATCGCGACCTCGGTGGCCACGGCGTGCACGTCGGCGACGGCGGCCGGATCGGCCGAGGTGGCCCGGGCTGCGGTCAGCATGTTCTCGAGCAGCCGGGACAGCCGCTCCTGCTGGTCGAGCACGCCGCGCAGCAGGAGCTCACGGCCGCACTCGTCGAGGCGGTCGCCGCGCTTGAGCAGCGTGAGCGCTGCCCCACGGATCCCGGTCAGCGGGGTGCGGAACTCGTGACTGACCGTGCCGATCAGGTCGGTGCGGATCCGCTCGGTCTCCTCCAGCCGGGCGCGCACGCTGTCGTGGCCCTCCCACAGCGCGGCCTGCAGACGCTGCTCGCCCCGCCGCGCGTGCTCCTCCGCCCGCCAGAACACCACGAGCACCGCGCACTCGGCGAGCACCGCGGCCCCCGTGGCCAGGGCCCAGCCACGAACGGACCGTTCCGCGAGGGGCTGGACGAGCACCCATGCGGCGACGAGGGCCAGGGCCGAGCCGTCCTGGTAGAGGGCGATGACCGCGACGGCCACGAAGACGTGCACCTGCGCCGCGGGCTGGCCCGCGTACAGGTGCATGAGAAGGGCCGAGCACCACAGCAGCCCGGCGCTTGCGGCCAGCGTGCGGGTGCGCTGGCGAAACGGCCCGTTCGCCACCGCCCAGGCCAGCAGGATGGGTGCGACCTGGAGCGCGGCCAGCCACGCTGCCTGGTCGGCCAGCAGGGCGAGCCCGAGCAGCACGGGTGCGTGGGTCAGGACGAGGGCGGCGACCAGCCGGTGCCGCCAGGCGAGGTCGTGCGCCGACAACGGAGCAGCACGGGTCCAGGAGGGGTGGGGCAGGGCCGGGCGCACCCCCTGAGCCTGCGGGGTGCGGGGCCGGTGCACCATCGTCAGATCGGGTCATGCCGTACGGCTCGGACGAGCCATCCCGGTGGCTCACGCACCCCGGTCGTGTAACCTCGGCGCAATCTGCAGCAGGGCCACCGACGTCCCGGGTGTGCAGCACAGCACGACGGTCGAGCACCCGACGGAAGGCCAGCGCACCATGACGACCAGCCCTGCGCCGAGCACGGTCCCCCTCCTCCCGCACGCCCCGGGGGCGCAGGGGCTGTACGACCCGGCGAACGAGCACGACGCGTGCGGGGTCGCCTTCGTCGTCGACATCGCCGGCCGCAGCACCCACGACCTCGTGGAGCAGGGGCTGCAGGCGCTGGTCAACATGGAGCACCGCGGCGCGAGCGGCCAGGAGCCCGCGTCCGGCGACGGTGCCGGGATCTTGGTGCAGGTGCCCGACGCGTTCTACCGGGCGGTGGCGCCCGCGGCTCTGCCCGAGGCCGGGACCTACGCCGTCGGCACGGCCTTCCTGCCCACCAACCCGCGTGAGGCCGTGGACGCCCAGCTCGCGGTCGAGCGGCTCGCCGGCGAGGAGGGCCTTCGCGTCCTGTGCTGGCGGGACCTGCCCGTGGACCCCCAGGGGGCGGGGGTGGGCCGCACGGCGGCTTCGGTCATGCCCGTGTTCCGCCAGGTGTTCCTCGCCGCCGGTGAGGAGCCCCTGTCGGCGTACGCCGTGGAGCGCCGGGCCTACGTCGTGCGCAAGCGCGTCGAGCACGAGACCGGGACCTACTTCCCGTCGCTGTCCACCCGGACCGTCGTCTACAAGGGGATGCTCACCACCGGGCAGCTGCAACCGTTCTTCCCCGACCTGTCCGACGAGCGGTTCGTCAGCGCCCTGATGTTGGTGCACAGCCGCTTCTCGACCAACACGTTCCCGAGCTGGCCGCTGGCGCACCCCTACCGCTACATCGCGCACAACGGCGAGATCAACACCGTCAAGGGCAATCGCAACTGGATGCTGGCCCGGGAAGCACTGCTGCGCGGCCCGGACGAGCTGCCCGACGACCTGTCCCGACTGTTCCCCGTATGCACACCCGGCGCCTCCGACAGCGCCACCTTCGACGAGGTGCTCGAGCTGCTGCACATGGCCGGCCGGTCCCTGCCGCACGCGGTGCTGATGATGGTGCCTGAGGCATGGGAGAACGCGCTGGACATGGACCCCGCCAAGCGGGCGTTCTATGAGTTCCACTCCGCGCTGATGGAGCCGTGGGACGGGCCGGCCTGCGTGACGTTCACCGACGGCTCGGTCATCGGGGCGGTGCTGGACCGCAACGGCCTGCGCCCCAGCCGGTGGTGGGAGACCGTGGACGGCCGGATCGTGCTCAGCAGCGAGGTCGGCGTGCTGGACATCCCCGCCGACCAGGTGGTCCGCAAGGGTCGCCTGCAACCCGGGAAGATGTTCCTCGTCGACACCGCCCAGGGCCGGGTCGTCGACGACGAGGAGATCAAGGCGGCCCTGGCCGCCGAGCACCCGTACGACGACTGGCTGCACGCCGGTCAGCTGCAGCTGGGCCAGCTCGCCCCGCGCACCCGCGTCGTCGCCTCGCACGAGTCGGTGCTGCGCCGCCAGCAGACCTTCGGCTACACCGAGGAGGAGGTGCGCATCCTGCTCGCCCCGATGGCCAGGAGCGGCCTCGAGCCGATCGGGTCGATGGGCACCGACACCCCGGTCGCGGTCCTGTCTGAACGGCCCCGCCTGCTGTTCGACTACTTCAGCCAGCTGTTCGCCCAGGTCACCAACCCGCCGCTGGATGCAATTCGCGAGGAGCTCGTCACCTCGCTTGCGGGCAGCATCGGTCCGGAGCAGAACCTGCTGGATCCCTCCGCGGCCTCGTGCCGCCAGATCGTGCTGCCGTTCCCGGTCCTGTCCAACGACGAGTTGGCGGCGATCGTGGGGGTCAACGACGACGGCGACATGCCGGGCTTCGCCGCCGTGACCGTGCACGGGCTCTACCCCGTACACGGTGGCGGGGAGGCCCTGCGCGACGCGCTGGACCGGGTCCGCCGCGAGGTCTCGACCGCCATTGCCGCGGGCGCCCGCATCATCGTGTTGTCCGACCGCGACTCCACCGAGGCCATGGCGCCGATCCCGTCGCTGCTGCTGACCAGTGCGGTCCATCACCACCTGATCCGCGACAAGACCCGTACCCGGGTGGGTCTGGTGCTGGAGGCCGGTGACGCCCGCGAGGTCCACCACATGGCGCTGCTGGTTGGCTACGGCGCGGCCGCGGTCAACCCCTACCTGGCGTTCGAGACGATCGAGGACCTGATCACCGACGGCGGCCTGACCGGCATCGCCGCCGAGCAGGCCGTGCGCAACTACGTCAAGGCCGCCGGCAAGGGCGTGCTCAAGGTGATGAGCAAGATGGGCATCAGCACCATCGCGAGCTACACCGGGGCGCAGGTCTTCGAGGCGCTCGGGCTCTCGCAGGAGCTCGTCGAGGAGTACTTCACCGGTACGACGTCCCGGCTCGGCGGCATCGGCCTGGAGGTCATCGCCGAGGAGACGGCGGCCCGGCACCGTCGTGCGTACCCGGTCAACGCCAGCGAGCGGGCCCACCGGCGCCTGGAGATCGGCGGGGAGTACCAGTGGCGCCGCGAGGGCGAGGTGCACCTGTTCAACCCCGAGACGGTCTTCGCGCTGCAGCACTCGACCCGCAACCGGCAGTTCGACGTCTTCCAGGACTACACCGCCAAGGTCGATGCCCTGTCGGCCAAGGCCGGCACGCTTCGCGGGCTGTTCCACCTGCGTGAGGGCCTGCGGCCGCCCGTGCCGCTGGAGGAGGTGGAGTCGGTCGGCGACATCTGCACGCGCTTCAACACCGGGGCGATGAGCCTGGGCTCGATCTCCAACGAGGCGCACGAGACCCTCGCCATCGCCATGAACCGCATCGGTGGCCGCAGCAACACCGGGGAGGGCGGCGAGGCCTCGGACCGCCTGCAGGACCCGCAGCGGCGCTCGGCCGTCAAGCAGGTCGCGAGCGGGCGCTTCGGCGTCACCAGCGAGTACCTCGTCAACGCCAGCGACATCCAGATCAAGATGGCGCAGGGCGCCAAGCCCGGCGAGGGCGGTCAGCTGCCCGGCCACAAGGTCTACCCGGCGATCGCGCGGGTGCGGCACTCGACGCCGGGCGTCGGGCTGATCAGCCCGCCGCCGCACCACGACATCTACTCCATCGAGGACCTCGCCCAGCTCATCCACGACCTGAAGAACGCAAACTGCACGGCCCGGGTGCACGTCAAGCTCGTGGCCGAGGTCGGCGTCGGCACGGTCGCCGCAGGCGTGAGCAAGGCGCACGCCGACGTCGTGCTCATCTCCGGCCATGACGGCGGCACGGGCGCCTCCCCGCTCACCTCGTTGAAGCACGCCGGGGCGCCCTGGGAGCTGGGGTTGGCCGAGACCCAGCAGACGCTGCTGCTCAACGGGTTGCGGGACCGCATCACGGTGCAGGTCGACGGGCAGCTCAAGACCGGCCGCGACGTCGTGATCGCGGCGCTGCTCGGCGCCGAAGAGTACGGCTTCGCCACGGCGCCCCTGGTCGTCAGCGGCTGCATCATGATGCGGGTCTGCCACCTGGACACCTGCCCGGTCGGCATCGCGACGCAGAACCCCGAGCTGCGCAAGCGCTTCAGCGGTA
>JAABUX010001964.1_pt1 | contig 29868 bp, 27 predicted proteins | sample 5561851 | NCBI WGS metagenome assembly JAABUX01 (sample SAMN10711883, study PRJNA513361) | rock metagenome | isolation source: Antarctica rocks | place: Antarctica: Victoria Land, Richard Nunatak red sandstone | collected 2016-01-03 | reverse complement strand
TTCAGCGTAGGCATCGAAAATTTTTTGGCGTAGGTCAAGCGAGTATGCTTTCATTTATTTTGCCGTAAATACGATGTTTATCTGCTTTTATTGTACCTCACTCGGTCGGGAAACGCTATAACTGGATAAAGAATTAATTAATCCAGGAGCAGTGGACGGAATAAGGAAGGCGCTTACCTCAAAGACTCTCCCATTCCTCGGGAGTGACTCCAGCTTGAGGCAAGATTTTGGCAAGCAGGTCTTTGCTGATGTCGGCCTGATGCGGGTTAGGAATGGTCAGGGTAATATCCCCTTTTTTCATGTGAGCAGTGCTTACCCCTCGAGGTTGGGCGGTTGAAGTCTAGCTCGCGCAAGTACCGAATCAAATCTCTGCGTTTAATCCTGATCAAGCATGTTCATGGCCATGGCGAAACTAATTTGCATGCGTGTGAAGGCTTCGGCTAACCTACCCACTTCATCGTTGGACACTCGTTCAAACTTAGCATCTTTGTCCCCTGTACTCACTGCTTGTGCAACTCGGGCCATGCGATTGAGAGGCCGAACAACGTATCGCTTCAGCCAGAAGTTGACCATGAGTATGGCCACCGCAAAAACTCCGATGACACTCCCCATGATTAAGACAAAAGATTGACGGGCGCTCTGGAGCACTGTACTGGCAGGGACAGAGATCATTTGAGCGCCAATAATTTGATTGAGTTTCCACCCAAACCCATGGTCTGCTCCATAATGCTCAACCATGGTCTTGGGCGCAACATCTGGTGTACTGTGACATTCTAGGCAGCTGGAGTTAGAGACTTTTAGGGGGCGGGCGACATAGAAAAACTTCCCACTAGGTAGGGAATGAAATCCTGTCAATTCTTTGAGATTAGTTTCCGTACCGAATCGTTCTACAATTGCTGTCTCAAATTCATCAGCTTGATCGCGAAGATTGGTGGGATTAGGCGCTGCTTCCTTATAGAAAAATTCCCTGTAGGCTTTATCGGCACGCACATTTTCAAATACTTCCCGTGCGGAGTAGGGACCAATAGCCTGTGGTGAAAACTCAGATTTTAACTTATCATTCAACTCGGGCCTGACTTGATTTCTTGTGTACTCACGAACCGAGTCCATAGTCGCGAGAAGCATCAGACCTTTTGAGGTGATTTCATTTTGAGCGTTACCCTCCAGGATCGTAGCCAAAGCAATACCACTAAAGACAACTCCCCAAGCAAAGACTACGAGCAATAGAATTGTAAGTTTATTGCCTAGTTTAAGATTTTTTAAGATTGAACCAAGGTATTTTAACATGATGCCTCCGCAACACAACTTTTTGGCTAATACTGACATTTTGCACCAGGCGACGGTCACCCGCCGCCGCTACACGAGACAAAACATGCTTACCGCAACAGGCATCCCCTGCTCTCTTACGCAGGTTCTAGAACTCTTGTTCTGCCTTGAGTCGGTGGCGCCGGTGTCCTCGTCTACGGCGGACTAATCAACGGCTAGACCTGCTAATCTTCGAGGATCAGCTACGCATCTAAGTTACTGCGACCTCCGTTACTATACTGCTCAAGCATTTTCATGGCCATGACGAAACTCGTCTTCATGCGTGTAAAGGCTTCGGCTAACCTACCCACTTCATCGTTGGACACTCGTTCAAACTCAGCATCCGTGTCGCCTGTACTCACTGCTTCTGCAACTCCGGCCATGGGATTAAGAGGCCGAACAACGTATCGTTTCAGCCAAAAGTTGACCATGAGTATGGCTACCGCAAAAACTCCGACGACAGTCCCCATGATTAAGACAAACGATTGACGGGCACTCTGGAGTATTGTACTGGCGGGGACAGAGAACATTTGAGCGGCGATAATTTGATTAAGTTTCCACCCAAAACCATTTTCTGAGCCATAACGCTCAATCATGCTCTTGGGCGCAACATCTAGTGTAGTGTGACATTCTAGGCAACTGGATTGAGAGACCGTTAGGGGACGGGCGATATAGAAAAAGTCCCCACTAGGCAAGGAACGAAATCCTCTCAATTCTTTAAGATTAGTTTCCTTAACGAAGCGTTCTACAATTTCTGTCTCAAAATCATCAGCCTTATCCTGAAGATTGGTGGGATTAAGCGTTGCTTCCTTATAGAAAAATTCCCTGTAGGCTTTGTCGGTGCGCAGCTTTTCAAATACTTGCCATGCAGAGTATGCAGGGACAACCTGTGGTAAAAACTCAGATGTTAACTTATCAGTCAACTGTGACTTGACTTGAGTGCTTGTGTAATCACGAACCGAGTTCATAGTCCTGAGCAGCATCAGCGCTTTTGAGGTCATTTCATTTTGGGCGTTACGCTCTAGGAGCGTAGCCAAAGCGATACCACTAAAGACAACTTCCCAAGTAAAGACTAGGAGCAATAGAAGTGTAAACTTCTTGCCTAGCTTAAGATTTTTTAATCTAGAGTCAAGGGGTTTAAACATGACACCTCCGCAACACAACTTTCAAATATTTACTCCTCTGGTCAGAAACACGCTGTCGTTTTGGAAAAAACTGGAAAGTCATGTGACCAAATGGTCAACTGTTGTAGTGGTGGGCTTGATTTATTCTATAGGGCGACCTCTGCTTTTTATGCACTCGACCTGAGCCCTTATGGTACACCCTGGCTGCATAAACCGAAAATGTCAGTGAAAGCCTGAACCGGCTCTTGGTCACCAGGGTGGCGATCGCCCACCGCCTCAGCACAATCCGTCACGCTGACCGCATCTAGGTACTCCCTTCTACTCGACATCTTCCCTCTGCCACTGAGCTAAAACTTCAAAGGGATTAAACCCTCTGTACTTTAAGTAATTAAATAACTTCGCCTTAGTTTTTTGCTCAAGATTTTGAAACTCATTAATCTTGTACTTTTGCATGACTTTTGCTTTTAAAGACCCCAGTTCACCTGTTGACTCACTCTCCGCTTGCTCGAGCCATGTTTGCTCGAATATATCGGCAGCAATCCCTTTTTCAAAGCATTTGCGTTTAACTACAGATTTGCCGTATTTACCTGTAGATGATGAAATCAGGTTGGCGACTAAGCGAGTGTCTGACTGGTAACCTTTGAGCTGAAGGTCATTGATTGCCTCAGTGATTTCGCTTTGGTCAAATCCCTTTGATTGTCCTTTTCTCAGGAGTTCCTTAGCACTGTATTCTCGAGCAGACACTAGTCGCAAGAAATAGTCTAGGCAAGTCATTAATTTAGAAACCTTACTAGCAGCGTTTTGTTGACAATGCCTGTAACGAAGAGCACGCCGCTGTCAGCAACATTGCAGCTGGCGCAGGAGTTACGAATAATACTGCCCCAACTGTAACCAATAATAACTTTTTCATCATGCAGTCTGATTTTACAAAATAGTTTACACTCAGCAGGTACTCTATAGGAACGTCTACAACCAAGCGGTTTGTCGTTATAGAGCGATCGCACATATAGTCGCTCCCAGCCAGAGTTAGGCTGTGCGATGGTAGCCTCTGATGGGCTTGCATCCGACAAAGACCCAAGTAGTTTATATCTAGCAGTTCCAGACCTGGTAGCAGAACTGCGGCTAACGGTGAGGGATTTATTTGGATGCTTGAGTCTAGGAAGCAATCTCTACTATACCACATTTTTGAAAAACTCTACTAAGTATCTTTAACAACAGAAGAAAATTTAATGACTCATCCCATTCCCTTCCAACTTGAATTTGTTCGCCAGCAGTTTCCCTCTCTTGCGGGTGACTGGGTGTTTTTCGATAATGCGGGTGGTTCGCAAACCCTGAAGCTGGTGGTAGACCGGATTAGCGAATATTTACTGACATCAAATGTGCAGTTGGGAGCTTCTTATGCAGTATCACAGCTAGCAAGTTCGCGCCTAGCAAAAGCCACCAAGGCAGTGGCGACTTTGATTAATGCTGCTGATGCCTCAGAGGTGGTGATGGGACCAGCCACCACCATGCTATTTCGGATTCTTTCCCTTTGTCTGGGTCAGACATTTACTCCTGGTGACGAAATTATTGTCACCAACTGCGACCATGAAGCCAATATTGGTGCTTGGGTTGATCTGGAAAAGCAAGGCATCAAAATCAAAGTGTGGCAGATTAACCCTGACACATTAGAGCTACACCGAGAAGATTTAGAGAAATTAATGGGACCACGCACCAAGCTGGTTGCCCTTACTCATGCTTCTAACATTTTGGGAACTATCAATCCAATCAAGGAAATTACTCAAGCGGTTCATGCTCACGGGGCAAAGATTTGTGTCGATGGTGTTGCCTACGCACCACATCGATTAATCGATGTGCAAGACTTAGATGTAGATTTCTATGCGTTGAGTTTTTATAAAGTCTATGGTTCACATTACTCCTTACTTTATGGCAAACGAGAGCATCTGTTAAACCTACCTGGAATCAACCATTACTTTATTGAACAGACCAATATTCCGTATAAATTCCAACTCGGAAATGTGAACTTTGAGCTTAGCTACGGGATGTTAGGTCTATGTGATTATTTGAGCGAATTCGCACACATTCACTATGGTACACAAATTGCTCCTGATTTGAGAAGCCAAATGGTGCAAGCGTTTGATTTAATCAGTGTCCATGAGAACACAATTGGCTCGCGCTTGCTTAGTTACCTAAGCAGCAAGTCCAATGTCCGAGTGATTGGTCAATCAAAGGCGGATCTTACTAAGCGGGTTCCCACTATTTCTTTTGTGGTAGATGGGATGCCAAGCGATACAATACCCCTACAAATTGACAAACATAACATTGGGATTCGCCATGGTGACTTTTATGCTAAACGACTGATTGAATACCTGGGGTTAGGAAACCAGGGTGGAGTCGTGCGGGTGAGTATGGTGCATTACAATAGCTTGGAGGAAGTTGACCGCCTGATTCATTGTTTCGAGCAAGTGTTTTGAGCAGCGCAAACTGAAGGTTCACAACAGTGGCATCAAGATTCGTCATAAAGAGTGCCAAGCATATTTGTCCTAGCACAATTTTCTGCCAAATTCGATTCATCCCTGTTACCTCTATCATTCAGCTGGTTAAACTGCTGTAACTTGAGGATTTCTTGATAGTAATGGTTGAGTCTTTGGCATCCTAGTTCAACCGAGAAATGCTGTACACTTTGCAATGCGTTCCGTACAATTTCTACATTATTGCTCGATAGCGCTGTTTGAAGACCGTTAGTTAACTCCTCAACACTGTTAGCTGGAACCAGGTATCCATTCACTCTGTCAATAAGGTAATCAGGGACGGCACCACTATTGACAGCAACAACAGGAATACCTGAAGCCATTGCCTCAACCACCACTCGACCAAAAGTTTCGTAAGGCGAAGGTAAGCAAAATACATCACACGAAGCTAATACATTTGCCTTGGTTTCTCCATGCAGAAAACCTGTAAAGTGAATATCAGGAATCCCTTGAGCCAAAATTTTTAATTGTCTAACGCTATCAAGCGGCCCATCTCCAGCTATGAGAAGAGAATATTTATATTGATTACTAAGTTTTAATTTTGCGAATGCTTTAATCAGCAAATCTACTCTTTTTTCGGGACCAAGACGACCCAAAAATAGTATAACTACGTTATTTTTTCTTCAATTTTTAACCATGGTTCTAGCCATTTACGACTGCGCCTAGCAGGACTATAGTTTGAAACATCAATGCCTACAAACTCGATTGCTTTGACGTTTGAAAGCCCCATGTTTTCAAGACTTTTCCTGGCATTACTGGTAGAGCAGATCGTGCCGTCAAGTTGACTATATAGCTGCTTTGTCAGAGGACGAAGAAAAACGTTTCGCGACCACCGCCAACGAGGATAGGCAAGGGCAAAGTTGTAAAAATCAGTATGATAATGGGCGATATAGCGAATATTATTTTGTCTCGCATACTGTCTACCTGGAAGTTGCCAAGTGCTGAAGAAAAATACGCGCTCAACGTCAGCTAATATAATCAAATTTGGTTGATATTGAGCCAGGTTTTTACTAATTTGACGAGCTGCAAATAACCTAGGAACATGGTTCAGATTGTATACAAACCATGGTTTTGAGGGGTAACGTTCAATAATAAAATTTTCGCATAAATCAGATGGTACTGGCAGAGATACTGTCCTATTTTGCCAATCAGGCACAAATACAACAACACGGTATACCCCTTGCTTTGCAAACCATTGGATGCGCTCCCAATTTCCTAGCGAAGTACCACTCACTTCTGGAGGAAAACTCGTGATAATAAAAGCGAGTGTGTGGGTTATACGAGTATTAAGCAACTTTTTTTTCCTCTTCATGAACTACTGCTAAATCAGGCCCAACTACCCGCTCCGCACTGATGAATTGTCCCCGCTGCCACTCAACTCGAACCACTCAAATAAAAAGAACTGCCGAACTAGTGTACTCGGTGTTTCGGTGTCGTGAGTGCTCTTCGCAGTTTCAACGAAATATGAATCATCTAATTCTGAGATGGCTTGAGCTAGCGCACTACCTTGGAGACTAAAATCATACCGAACTATCAAAGGCGTGACCTAGACTTAACTCAACGATTTTATGTCTGAAGCCTCGGTTTTTATCTCAACTCAGCAAGTATCATTATTAATCAAGCGAATATTTCATTAAAATCCTGATAGTTGTATCTTTTGTTAGCGAAAAACTTGCGTCTTTAAATTTAGGGGCACCTGTTAGTACCGATACAGTTGGATTATTGGAAATACCAAAACCTTCTTGTGGAATACCTAAAAAGTTTGTGTGTAGTTTGTGATCTCCCTGCTCATCATCAAGTACAGCGACGGCATACTTTCCAGGCTTCAAGCCATAGAATTCCTTGGTTACAGAACTTCCTGTTATCGTAGTGCAGCCACTTTGTACTTCACTTGTATCACTTCTAGGAAATCCTCGTTCACTGGAGTAAATTCTTAGGCAAACCTGACCGTTTTGATGACGTAGTCCATCTATGATGACAGGTAACCGTTCAGGGGGGGATCAAAAAAACGTCCAATATGAAATCACACGTAATCAGTACGAAAACCAGTCTAGATTGGATTTATACCGGATAATTGTGAGTAGTCAAAAGTGCTATACTGGTCTGCAAATTGTCTTTTAGACATTTTAGGTACGATATTTTGATGCGCATAAAACCCAAAGCTTTTGCTTAGCAAGGCTTTGACGTTTATGCGCATGATGTACCCCCCCGTGAACGGTTACGATGACAGTAAGTTTTGCAGTAGATGCAGTCACTGTTTTAGCAAAGCTGAGGATCGCTAAAGTAGCGAGCAAAAAGGGACTGAATTTAGATGCTTTTACCATAATCTAATAGTTGTCAACGCGCTGCGCGCGGGTGTGGGGTGTGGGGTGTAGGGTGTAGGGTGTGGGGTGTGGGGTGTGTGGGGGGAACCCAATAGATAAATCTCGGTGCTTGTAATCAGGACAAAACATGTTTGTTCGGGCCCAGCCGCTCAAAACCAATATTTCTGGTTCTCCATGGATGAATCCTCTCGAATTGAAGGACAGTGGGGTGTGTCCACCAAACTTTTCCCCACACCCTACCCCCTACCCCCTACCCCCCACACCCCGTTCCCATAAACGATAGTACTAGCGCGAGGACAATTCAAAATTGTCGGGGCGCTTGTCGGATTTAACCTGACCGTGTATCAGCTTGACAATCCGGTCTGCCAGGTAAAAATATTGGTCGTCATGAGTGATTGCCACTACGGTTTTGCCTTTACGCTTCAGCTCTGGCAGGAGTTGAGTGTAGAAAATTTCCTTGAATAGCGGGTCTTGGTCTGAGGCCCACTCATCGAACACGTAGATCGGACGGTCTTCCAGGTAGGTGCTGAGCAAAGCCAGGCGCTTGCGCTGTCCCTGCGAGAGGGCAGTGGTAGAAAGCACACCATCTTGAACCTGAACTTTATGGTCGAGTTGCAGTTGTACCAGGTAGTCTCGTGTCTGCGTGTCGAGGTCGAGGCGGCCCATGCCCAGGAAGCGCTCGAACAGATAAAAGTCAGAGAATACTACTGAAAATTGCTGGCGATACCACTCCAGATGCTGATGGTCGATCAGCTTGCTATCTACATAAATCTCTCCAGTTTCAGGAGTGTAAAGCCCGGTGATCAGCTTAACGAGGGTGGACTTGCCGCTGCCGTTACCACCTACGATAAAAACCAGTTCTCCAGGATGGAGCTGCAGGTCAATCGGACCGAGGATGAAGTTGCTTTCCCCTCGCTCCTGATAATAAGCATGGGTCACACCTACAAGTTCTAGACACTTCCAGGAGAGCTCTGGGTGAAGCAGGGTAGTCGCTCCTCTGTCTTCAGGGGAGTAGTTTGCCAATGATAAACCTAGAGACTCAATCTTTTGCAGAGCGACTGTAGCGCTGCTTAATGACGGGAGCATACTCATGATGTACTCCAGGGGTGTCATTAGGTAGACGATAGTCAGAGCATAACCAGATAAAATTGGAGCCTTGACATGCGTCAGGGCTGGCAGGGTGAACAGAAGCAGGCCAAGGGCGACAAAGAATAGGATCTGCCCCCAACTGGCGGCGACAGCGAAGACAGTCAGACCGACAACGTTATGATGTCGATAGGTTGCGGCAGTGGTCTGAAGCTCTTCACGCAGAAATGCTTGGCGTCGCTGGCTGTGGAGCTTGAGTTCCTTAGTCCCCTCAGTGATGGCGCGCAAGTGTGTAAATAGCCTATCCTCCTGCTCTCGGGCAGACTTCAACCAGGACAGGGCCTTGCTCATCGGCAGGTAATAGCTGCATATCCCCAGAATCAAAAAGCTCATACCCACAAGGAACACGGTTTGGGAGAGCGTGCATAGATAGATCAGGCAGCCAATCAAAATCGTGATGTTGATGCAGTAAAAGGGAATAATGAAAACCGTGTTAGAGATTGCTTGGATATCTTCAGTTAGGACGGCTAAAAGACGAGGGGCGCCGATCTGTTCTAAGTGACGTAAGGGAGAAGCAAGAATCCGGCGGCTCAAGCGCATCCGCAGGTCGAGGAGGGCGCTTTGTGCAAGACGGACCAACATAACTTGACAAGCAAGATTAGTGATGAGCCGAATCAGGCACAGACCGGCAAAGCTCCAAACCAGTGTACCCGTTGATGGCTGATCCTGACTCAAAGTGGTGTTGAGCAAGGCAATCAGCCCAGCAGCACTGGCGCCGCTAAGGACACCAGCTACCACAGCCAAGGTGACGTGAAAAGCGCCAGTGCGTAAGAGAAGGCGGATCAGGTTCATTGTTCGTCAAGTTCCACGCGGTTAATAAATGGCCCAATCACCAGAGGGTGCATAGCAATCGTTTGAAACAAAAAAATCTTTTCCCGAACTAAACGCTTAAGATGTGTACGTAAAATTAAGTGCTTATTTTCTATATTTTGTGTATTCCTCTTTCCAAGTTCCTGCAATCTTATTTATCAACAAAATAAACATTTTAATAACACCTCCACAAATTTTTGCTTTGCTTCCATCAAAGCTTATCTACCCATAACAACTTTGACAATCGGTAAAAATCAGAGTAATATCCTCAAAAAGTTAGACAAAAGTCATAATTTTCGCTTCAATCGGACTTGGCTTACCGCCCTTGAATATCCTTTTCAGCCTGAGACAATGCCTTAGGTTTCATCCGGCGCAAATCCCGTAAGACTGCTACTGCATCCTCAGCACTATTAAATTTGTAGTATTCTGTCAAAGTGCCAATGGGGTAATTGAAATCGTGATAGCGGTGTTTGAAGTATTTTTCTACGTTGCCCCGGTGTGACCAAGTGCCAATTACTTTGATTGCTACTGATTCAAAATGTGCTCTCAAGTCGCGCTGCACTTCTGTTACTCGTTCTTCAATTAGGCGACGGGTCACGCCAATTTTGTGTAAACTCTCCCCTTCAGCCTGAATTTCCAAAAAGTACAATGTGTCTGACAAAATGCGCTTGAGCTGAGCGCGATAGAGTCTCAGGTCGGTAAGTCGCGATAGATAGAAAAGTGAGTTTATGGCCTTGGCGCGTTCAGCCTTCTCCTCCAGCTCAGACAGCTTCTCGGTGAGCAACGGCTCTTGTACCTGATTGAACAACATCAACTCGAGTTCCCCAAAAGGGATTTGACCCAGTTTGGTGAATTCGTAATCATAGCTGCTATAAGGAAATTCAGCTTCTTGCAACAAACCAAGCAAAACAAATCGCCGGGGAACCAAAAACTTTGAAACCCTATATCCTTTCGACCCGTACTGCCTCCAGAGGGTTTTTAATTGCTCCAGTTCCTTGCCTGATAGCTGGATGTTGAAATTGTCATAAAGCGGCAGAACGGGGATTTCACGACTGTCCCGGCCTGCCACAAAGCGGCAGGTTTCCCCTGTGTGGGCGAAATGGTGTTCCTTAATGCGCCCCTTTTTCGCCGTTAGCCCACTCTGACAGTAAGGACACAAAAGAGATGTCTTGCCGCTGGGCACATCTTCAATAGCGACCAGAACATCATTGTCATCGACCCCATATCTGAGCCACATAGAGTACCCTTTTTTTGCTCCACCTGATTAGGGAGTTCTGCCTCGATAAAGTTTGGCGAGCAAGGTACTTTAAGTCTATCAAAAAAAGGTCGGCAGATTGCGCTCCAGCCAAAACGAGGTCAATAAGTCGCTTTCAACTCCTTATCCTTAATTCTCAGCTCCTTATTCACTGTTGGCAGTTCGTCAGTCAAAGCGACTAAGTCAATTTACTGCTGTTGCGGTTGCCAGTCTTTGGATTTTTTTGGGATAGTATTCACAACTAAAACGAGAAAAATCGAATGTACCCCAATCGAACAGTTGCCAGTTGGTAAATACAGTTACTTCTATATCAAAAGGTATGGGATGGCATACAGAAACAGTTTTGAATACTAGTCGCCCATCCTTACAGATAGTGACTGTTATAGACCAGATTGCCCCATCGGAGCTTAACTGTAATTCTGCATATGGGTTATTCGGTTGGGTATTTATTTGCATTATGCTAATGTCCAGGGAAATTTGTTTTGTGATCTACTAGCACCTTGCTGCACTCAAACAATGACTCTATAAATAGCTACACCGTCTTTTTATCCCATGCCGGGAGTTACTAAGAATATTACAAAGCTAAACAAATCCATGAAGAAGCTAAAAAAAATAAATTCTTGACGGACAATAAGGTGAGCAATTTAAATTCTCAGTAAGCGGTGCTTATTAATGTGAGTAGTTACGGCTAGTGCTAAAAGTTTACCTACTTAGAAGGATCTTAACAATCGGTAAAAATCAGAATAAAATCATCAAAAAGTCATAATAAAGTCACCTGGCGCTGGGCTTGGCGTTGATCGCCCTAGCCGCCACCACGACTCCAGATGCCCACACACCCGACGAATTCCTCCATCCCCGTGCCTTAATCGAGTGTGGTCAAAACCAGTCTGTAGGCAGCGAGAACCCTGTGCAGAAATATAGCAGTGTTTTGAAGGACTTCTGACTTGCCCCAAGACACTGCCATGAATTCTGATTAGAGTGATCTAATCAATGAAATTAGCCAACTGCTGTTCAAGGCAATCTCTGATCGCTCTTCAGACTTGGTGGTGATATTGTCTGATCAAGTCATATTGTCGATTGGCGCAAGTCAACTTTTGTAGTATTTTTCAGCTGCTCACAAAACTTTTCCCAGTGCTTTTCAAAAGATGCATGAGAATTACAAAAACTTAAACATCTATTCTTGTAACCTTCTCTATCTTGCATAATCTGCTTAATTGCATTAGGAATTTCTACTGGATGGTTTACTAAAACTCCAATGTTGTGTTCTGTGACAAAAGATAGTGATGACATCTTAGAAGCAATTACAGGGCAGCCATATGCCAGACTACGCATTAATTTCCCAGATGCGAACCCCATATATTCAAAATTTGGCCCAGTGTTACGGTAAAGTGCGAAGTTCGCTGTACAGTATGAAACAAGTGAGTTAAGATAGTTTACTGTAAGAGGGTCAGGACTCCAAAAAACTTTAGTTGGAATATCAAGATGTGAAAGGCACTTGCGGTATTTTTCGATTTCCTTCTCCGACCGGCCATGCAGCACTAAAACTGCTTTTTCAGGCCAATAAGGCACGCTAGATAATATCTCGGGAATTTGGGCCCAATCATTGATAGAACCAGCGTGCAAGAAGGGAATTGAGTCTTCAGGTAAGTTTAGTTTTTGGTGCCAATCAATCTCTTCAACAGGTGTTTTAATGAGTGGAATATTTGGTAAAACAGCATGGACTTTTAAGGCAATAATCGGGAGTTCTTGGGACAAAGGTTGAAAGCGATGTTTGTCAGGAACTACTACCATCGCAGCATTTTTAACAGCCTGCTTTTCGAGTTTTTTCCAGAGATTGTTATGCTGCCACTCGCTAGGAAACTCATCGTTAATATAGATGAAAGGGCATTGGCTAGATTTTGCGATTATATCAGCTATATAAGCACCTTTTGGACCAAGCCCAAACGCACAGTAGTAACCATTTTTCTTAAAGTAAACTTGCAGCCAGATCACCGTTAGCAGCTTGGTAAGTGGATTATTTTGTGACTCTACAGAATACAGTATAGTGACATTTTTTGGCAATAAGTCGTCGTAATTTGAAGAAGGTTTTTCCCACAGGTAAACGTCAACTTCCCAACCATCATTTGCTAAGGCAGCGATAGAATTTAAGGCAAATGGCATGGTTTCCAACCGAGTCAAATTGTGCAGATGTGAATAATGTACAAAGGCAATCTTTTTTGTTTTCATCGTTTCACAATTAAAAATTTTGGAGAACACTCTTTTTTTCAAGCAATGTTAGATGTGATGGAGCCTTGATTTGGTATTTCACACTTTTTGTCTAACATCAGTCTTCTCTTGCGGGTAATTATCATATTAATCAGAGCTTTTTTCAACATAATTTTACTTGAGCTCACACATTATATTGCATTCTGTGAGATTTTAAAATTAAAAAGTTAACGAATGATTAAGTTTTTATTAAAGTTTAGTTAATACAATTGCCCTCAGGGCAAACCTATTTAAATTTTATGGTTGGCATGACGTGAGGTTCTGGAACAACATTTTTTCAGTAAAGAAAAATAATTTCTAATACCACACTCAAGGCAACTCCAACCTAAAAGTATGTGTTACTACTTTTGGAGATGGATAACCGATTGCCACGTCATAATCAAAGTTTTCCATAGTCCTGCCCAGGGTCGTTTAGCTAAAAGCTTTAAATGCCTAACTGAATTGGATTTGTACCGGATGATTAGAGCTATGCATCGTCACAGCAAAACCGCCCTGGGTCAAAACTGAGCCAAGGCGGTATAGTGCAGGGGTGTAATCACACTCAGTCGGGAGGTGGAATCAAGAGTGCTCTTTACTACCTGTCTTGGAGCAGACGAGCGGCTATCCTTGCTGCCCCTTCCGTAAGGGCAGGATCTCGGCATCCCGTAACTCCAAGTCTTTACGTAACTTTTCGTTTTCGTTTGCTAACTGACTAATTATCGCTTGATCAATCAGGTCGGTGTCAGTGGTAGTGTAGCTGTTGACACCGCGCAGTTGGGGTGGTTTCTGTTTGTATCGGCTAAAGTACAACTGCTCTAGGTTGCGTCCTACTTCCAACAGCTTAGGCCGAGTACAGTTTAAATGTAACTGCTGACACCGATCGCTGATGGTGATGCGAGGAGTTAGAGTTGCCGCGCCTGCATCGGATCGTTGGGCTGCAACAGGTGTACTGGTGATGAGCAAAGTTGCTAAGATCGCAATGATGGTTTTCATAACTCAGTCTCCTGGTCGATGGTTTTCCAGGGATAGGCGGATAGCTACCTTAATTACCTTACGATTCTTCATATCATGAAACACCTGCTCTAAATGTTTCAACGGTCGGTGTTCACTGATTAGTAATTCAAATGGAATGGCTCGACTTGCCAGTAGTGACAGCGCGGCACGTACATACTTCGGCGTGTTGTGAAATACTCCTTTGAGGTTTAGTTCGCTGTAGTGCAGCTGTTCTGTATTTACAGTAATGGTGGTATCTCGTGGACAACCTCCGAATAAGTTGACGGTTGCACCTGGACGGGCACAAGCGATCGCACTCTCCCAAACAGCGGGCACACCAGTGGCTTCAATCACTACATCTGCCCCCCAGCCCTCTGTCTGTGATCTCACCACAGCTGGTATATCCGTCACCTGATGATAGTTAAACGTCTGTGCTGCACCCAGTTGTTTACCAATTTGCAGCCGCTCGTCGTTGCCGCCGACTAGTAACACACAAGCTAACCCGTCGTCTGCCAACAAAGCAACAAACATCAGCCCGATCGCGCCATCTCCCAGTACCACTACGCGATCACCCCGTTTCACATTCGACCGTGCTACCCCATGCAGCACACAAGCCAATGGTTCCGTCATTGCTGCCAATTCGTCCGGCAAATCCTCTGGGATCGGCAACAGATTGTGTTGGACAATCGCCGCAGGAATTTTGAGGTATTCCGCAAACGTCCCGTTATTCCACGTCAAGTTCGAGCAGAGGGAATATTCCTGGCGTTGACAAAAAAAACATTTCATGCATGGGGCGGAATTATTAGCCACTACGCGATCGCCCACATGCCAGTTGGTCACACCTGACCCCACTGCAACAATCTGCCCAGCTGCCTCATGCCCAAACAGAGTAGGGAGTCGTAGCATTCGCGCATGACCCCCCCGACGCCACACTTTGAGGTCGGTGCCACAGGTAGTCGCCGCCCCCACTTGCATCACCACCTCACCGGCAGCTGGAGTGGGGTCAGCAACCTGTTCTAGACGTAAGTCCTCTTGACCATAAAGTAATGCTGCTAACAAATCACGCCTCCGGAGGGGTTTCAACCCCAGGCTAGCCTCACTCGTCTGGTATCGGCAACATCTAGGAATTCACAGGTTCGGTGGAGCGCGATAGCGCTGCTATGGAGTCTGGGCGGGGAAGCGTACCGGCAAGCAAGAGTGACATATCCTGGCGGCAGGAGGTACAAAACCAATACACACCGCCTTGCTTAGCGTGGCGGAGCAGGGAACTACCGCAACAAGGACAAGTATTAAGTCGCATATTTTTTATACCCTTTTTGCAAAACACGGTTGATTAAAACGATGGTTTGATGCCATGAATCCGCCCCATGTGGCGTCAGCTTCCGCGTCAATCCACTCAGTACCGGCTTTCCTTGCATCTATGTTTCTAAGATAGAGCCTGCCGAGTCGTGATCTCATCTATCTCGGGGATCATTTGCCAGCAAAGATCCTGACGCCTGAAGGCGAAGACCCCTCTGTAATTAAATGCACAATATGAGTTAAACTAAATTTATTCGCGGATAGGGTCTTAGTACCATTTTTCCAGACTCAACCCAAACAGCGGTGTTGCTCTGGCTGCTATCCTTTCACAGGAGAGGCCAGATGGACGAACAGAAACGGATCTTGCTTTACGGTGTGGGCAATAGAGATTTCAGGTAATCGGCAACGATAGTAAGTATTTTAGTCAGGCTGAACTCAATCAGGAGAGCGCCGACAAGACAAGAGCGCGATTCGGCTCAAAGTCAATTTAAATTTGACACCCGATAAATTTCACTCAACCCAAAGCAAGTTCATGCTTTCTTTAAACTGAACTAATTCGCCAAAAACCTTGTCTTCGTTTTTTGCATAAATGCCATAGTTATCGCCGAAAAACAAGCTCCCAAAAATTTATTCTTCTGACGGCAGAGGAGTGGTAAGTCCCAAATCCTGAAAATTTAACATATGTTTGAAGCTCTGTCTAATAAAAACGGCATTTTACTAGTGGAAAATGAGGCGGAAAAAATTTTCCTGATGCAAAAGGGATTTCAAGCAGTCAATCAAAGCAATTTACTTGGGTTGAAGGTAATAGAAAGTGGGTCTGAAGCAATGCTCTACTTAGGTGGTCAAGGTTCTTACGCTAACCGCTCGCGCTACCCCCTGCCTGCACTAATCTTAGCCAATATGGAATTACCTGATAGCTCTGGGCGTGAAGTTCTGAAATGGGTACGACGGCAACCAAAGTTGAAGCACCTACCGTTCATTTTGTTGAACCCCATTAGAGAGCCTACTGTTATTGAACAGATCCTAGAAATTCGTGCAGATGGTTTGCTAATTAAACCATCCACTATAGAGGCGGCAGTGCAACTATTTCAAAACATCAACCTAGCCTGGTTTGAACTTGCATCCTAGCGCTTCGCGGCTCAACTGGATAGTAAAGGTAGTCCATCCCTCGCTACTTTTAACGTGAATCGTCCCCTGGAGCTGCTCAACTAGCTTTTGTACTAAGGCAAGCCCTAACCCCGTTCCGCCTTGCTTCCAGGGGTCAGCATTGGGAACCCGATAAAACTTTTTAAAAATGTGCGGTAACTCGTGGGATGGAATTTCTGCTTGATTGCTAACGGTAAACACAATTTCTGGGGTGATGCCTGAAGCCCAGCTTAATGCCTGGGATTGACAGCGAACGCTAAAATCAATCCTGCCCTCTTCCGGGGTATATTTACAGGCATTGTTCAATAGCTCCATCAGGATGCGTGACATAATGTCGATGTTTAGGTGCAGTGGAGGGAGATCAGTAGGAACACTAACCTGTAAGCTTTGCTGGCGCTCAGCCGTCCGGAGCTGAAACGGCTCAAGGATGAGGAGCAACCAGTCTTGTAGGACTACAGTCTCGTCGAGAGAGTCTTTATTCATCGAAACTTCCAGGCGCTGCAAATCTAAAAGATTATTAATCAATTCAACCTCTCGATTGCACTCGAATTGCAAAATATCCAGATAGCGGTGTTTTTTTTCAGCATGCAGGTCATTTTTGAGCATTTGGAGCGCTAGTTTTATGTTAGTTATAGGCGTGCGCAATTCGTGTGAAACTGTACTTAGAAAATCATCTTTGAGCTGATTTAGCTTTTCCAGTGCCTTGACTTGCAATTGAGCTGCCTGGTAAAGTCGAGCTTGGCGAAGGGCAAAGACGCATTGATTCGCCACCTGCTTCACCAGCTTAACTTCTATTTGGCTGAAGGCCTTGGATCGCTGCTTGAACAACCTGATGTCGCCCAAAACACCTTGCTCGTCAATAATGGGACAACAGAGGATGGCGCTGTGTCCGCCAACCGGGTCAGGGGTAATTAGACAAAATTGAAAATATAATCCTCGCAACAGCTGACGGTAGTCCTCCCGGAAGTCTGTCATCTGTTCCACACGTCCCTCAAAGGAGAGTGGCTGATCTGTGTACTCGTAGCCAATGTGGGAAGTTGCCTTGTTAAGGTCATACAAAGCCGTATAACAACGATCAATCTTCAGCCCCAAAGCCAGTTCCTGCAGAGCGGTTTGCAAAATCTGACCTTCGTCAAAGCTGTCGCGGACTCGATCTGTGAGCCGTTTCAGGCTAGCTTCAAAATCGCAGGACTGTTGCAGTTGCTCATTTGTTTCCTGCACTTGGCGCTCTAAAATACCGACCATCGTAGCGATCGCCGGGGTAGTTACTGCTAGGACGATAAGCGAAGAGAGGTTGTCGTCGCTATAGTGAAACAGTTGTCCGGGGGTGGAGAAGAAATAGACACCGTCGAGCAGAGTGATTGCTGCACTGATTAACCCTAAGCGCAATCCACCCCAAAAAGCAGCATGTACAACGGCTGTGAGGTAGATAGGAAAAGCGAATTGAGAAATTTTGTGTCCTGTTTGAGACAGCAGTTCAATGGCAATTACCACACCGATTGTAAGGAGTGGACTGAATGTCTTTATCCTCATGTTGAACGAATATGCGAAAGATCTTCTATTACTGGAGTCATTCATGTACGGTTACCCTACCCCTCGGCTTAGTACTGCTCAAGGATGACTTCATCCCAAGCGCTGCCTTGAATTCGTAACTCATAGGGGGTGACCGAAGCTGTTATGAAGGGTAAATTAGAGACTGCCGTGCTTGACCCGACAGGGCTCTAGCAAACCACTCGCATGACCAATATCCAATGGCATTTTTAAGCTAACGCTAGCGCCGACTTAGAGTTTGAAAGAATTTGACATTAGTTTACTACTCAAGAATCTACCAAGAATATACCTCTTATCCAACAGTATTTTTACTGACAACTTTACGTGAATTATCAAATAAATTCGGTAACTTTACGGATTTTGTTGTCTAGGGAGGAGTTCTCAAGCTGTAGATAAGTTTCCGCCTGAAGCGACAGCAAGGCGTGAAACGAACGGTCGAACGCAGGTCATTACAGAAAAGCTTTACGATAAACCACTACACCTAAAATTGAGGGAGAGAAACCAAGCTAAATCCAATGACGACCTTTTCTCAAGCAGACTCCGGTCTCTTCTTTCCTGAGAGTGACGGCAAGCCAATGGTAGAGAACACAGAGCAGTACCGTTGGATTGTCATTATTAAAGAGAATCTGGAGATTCTCTTTAATAACGTTGCGGATGTCTTTATTGCCGGGGATTTACTTTGGTATCCTGTTCGCTCCAGGCTTATTGCCCCAATGGCACCCGATGTGATGGTAGTCTTCGGTAGACCCAAGGGTAAACGTGGCTCTTATCGCCAGTGGCAAGAAGAAAATATCCCACCCCAGGTCGTCTTTGAGATTCTTTCCCCCAGCAACAATGCTCTTGAGATGGAGCGCAAGCTGGAGTTTGACGACACCTATGGGGTTGAAGAGCGAGCTACACTTTCTTGACTCGACAAGCAAAGCATTTATAGGCTTGCTGACCTGAAAGGTTGTCGTAATACTTGTCGTCTAACAGGGTATTGGCCGCTTCATAGTAGGGAGTTCCGAGTTCTTCGGCCATTTTCTGCCTTGGTCCGAAAGTGTTGGGAACGAAAATCGTGTCCTCGCGGATACCATCCCAAATTAGGGCCGTTCCGGTGATAGCTCCTCTGGGACTCTCCACCGTGATCGCATCTCCGTTCTTGATACCAGCCTTCTGGGCGACTTTCGGGTGAATCTGAACTAGACGAATGCCGTTCATTTGCTTGCCAGTGTACGTCCACTGCGTTACCTCAGCGAAATGAACAACGCTAGGTCTGCCAATCATCCCCATCAGCGGGTATTGTTTGTGAACAACGCCGGAAGACATTCCACCTAGCTTGACTTTTTGGGTCAGGGCTTGGGGATTGACTGGGTTTTGAACAAATTCCTGCGTGTACTCGATGCTGGGATTCTTACCCGTGACTTCAGGATGGGTGTAGAAGATGGGCAAGGCTGAGTGTCCAGCAGTAGCTAACTTCTTTTCCAGGTCTGGGGTATAGATTTCCACTTTGCCGCTAGGAGTCAGGAAGCGCTTGCGCTTATTTTTGGGATCGAGTGCCAGCGCCGCCTGATACCAGGAGGGATGATCCAGATAGAGGGTACTAACACCAGGATGCGAAAGAGTTGGACAAGGCCAACGCAGCGGTTCGGCTCGCTTTTCCAGGCGCTCTGCGGTCATGCCGCCCATGCCGGGAGTATTCTTAACAAAGACTCCCCAGAGACTTCGGTAGTCTTTCCATTCCAGCGGAAAATTCTCTGTCCAATATTCCGGTGGATTCTTTTTGTCCAACCGCGCCATAGTGTGAGCCAGCTCGATCCAAATTTCCCAGTCTGGCTTGGACTCTCCCACACGGGCAACGACCTGCTTCTGCCAACGAATCGCGCGGTCATCCCGGCGCATGTAGATAGTTTCCATCTCAAAACCGCTACATACGGGGAGGATGATATCGGCGTAATAGGCAGCCTCCTCCATAAATAGGCCCGTGTAAACGTAGAATTGCAGCTGGCGGAATGCCTCTTTGACCTTATTAGTGTTAGAGCTGGCGACGAGGGGATTACCCTCAGTCACGATCGCCTTCAAGCGGTAGGGCTTGCCAGTTAGAATCGATGTCGCAAAGTAATCAGGCCCAACCGGCAAAGCTACATTTTTTTGTGGCGTATTTCCCTTAATTGGAGGGAGATTTAACCCGCCGGGCCAGGTGTTGTGCATGAAATTGCATCCACCGCCGTTGATGCCAATGTTGCCTGTAACTGCTGCCAGGAACGCCAGTGTCCTGTAGGTATCAAAGGCACTCAGTTGATGGGAAATTCCGGCGTTGCAGAAAATCGCCGCTGGTTTAGCTCTGGCATAATCCTCAGCGATTTGCTTGATTTTGACCGCTGGCACCCCAGTGACACTTTCTGCCCATTCCGGCGTGTAACCTTGCTTTAGCAGGTGAGTTTTCAACTCGTCGAAGCCCAGCACCCATTTTTGCACGAAGGCTTGATCATGCAGGTTATTGACCAGGATGTGATGCAGCATGGCTAGAACCACAGCCATGTCTGTATGGGGTTTGGGAGCAATCCACTCATCTGCTTGGGCTCCTGTGGGCGTCATCCGGGGGTCAACGACTACTAACTTCGCCTTGGTCTGGGCACGGCTCCGAAGCAGATAGGCAAACGTCACTGGCTGAGTTTCTGCTTGATTTGTGCCCAAAAACAGGAAGAATTTCGCTGCTCCTAGATCTTCTTTCCCGGTAGCGCCATCCTTGCCGTAGCCGTTTGTGAAATTCCCTAGACCAAATGTCCACGCCAAAGCGTCTCCCCCAGAGTCGTTACAGACTGGACCCACGTCGGTGTCGTTCGGACTGCCAAGGAGCGTGAAAAAGCGATTAACTAGAGAACCTGTACCGCGTGGCAATCTGCCAGAGGTTTTGTTGGCGATTGCCCGCGCTTCCCCAGCATCCCGCAGCGCCAGGAATTGCGTCGCGATCGTCTCTAAGGCTTCTTCCCAGGAAATCGGCTCAAACTTGGCATCAGGCGAGCCCTTCTCTCCTGTCACCCGCTTCATGGGGGTCTTCAGGCGGAAGCGATTGTATACCAGTTGGGTCATCATCGGCCCTTTGACGCAAAGTCCGCCTGCCTGAACTGGATCGTCCGGCTCGCCCACAACATCAATGATCCGCCCATCTTTGACATGCACTTTCAGTCGGCACAGACAGTTGCAGAATTGACAAGCGCTGTCCACTATCTTGTCTGGCTGCAACGCCCCTGATTGCCTAGTGAAGTTATACTCAGGGGTTTGGGTACTCGTTGCTGGATATTGGCCATCCGCAGTGGCATCAGCCTTGCTTTCCAGCAAATTAGCGCTACCGAAAGTTGCTGCGCCAAGGGCAGTCCCTTTCAAAAAGCGCCGACGCGAAAAGCCTTGGCAAGGTACCTTCTTTTTGTCACTCGATTTCATCAAAACGTCCCTAGCTGCAACCGCCGCCTTTATAGTGCCACACTGATGACTTGTTTTGACCTTGGTGACAAACTCAAAAGTGTCACTGATGGCAGCAGCAAATAGGGTGGCGCTACATAGACTGATAAGCATCTAGGTTTCGTACAGCCAATGTGTTGAGTGCATAAGAAAGCAGAAGTAGCCCTATCAAATTAATAAGTGGACTCAAGCATCTAGACAGTACCCACGACTGGATTACAAGGAGTGATTATGATAGTGAAACTTTTCGGTCTAGTTGGCCAGTGGCTTGATTCAATAGAGGTTCATGACCCCAAGGTGGCCCAGTTCTTGTGTAAGTTGATCCCGGCGAGTTGTCCTTTTGAGCGAGACATCAAGTTTTTTGACCACACCTTATTTCACATTCCACACGGCAGTCTGCGGGAAGAATAATCTCCCCGCAGCTGCCTCCCCTGTGCAAACTGAACCCTTTCTACTTTCAAGTGGTTAGCCTTCGCTTCAAAGCTCTATCCTATCTGGCCGATGAATGCGGTAAGGATGTAGCAATATATTGCTGAAACTACTATCACTCTTCCTAAAAACCAGGAGACACAATGGACATTAATATCCCCTTTGAATCAGCACTTCAGCTCCTAGCAATGGCCTATGTAGCCTCAGGGATGCTCGTAATGGTAGCTTCTAACGTTTGTTTAGCAGTAATTGAAACTATTGAAGAATTTGGCGACTCCTAATAAACTCTACGGAAACAACTATTGCGGATCAAGGCGCAGCACAGCCATAAAAGCTTCCTGCGGCACATCCACCGTCCCAACTGCTTTCATCCGTTTTTTACCTTTCGCCTGCTTTTGAAGTAGTTTTTTCTTCCGGCTGATGTCGCCCCCATAACATTTGGCAAGCACATCTTTACGCAGGGCGGGGATGTGTTCACTGGCAATAACTTTACTGCCAATCGTCGCCTGAATCGGCACCTTGAATTGATGGCGTGGTATCAGCTCCTTGAGTTTTTCCGCCAGCGCCCGTCCCACACCATAAGCCTTGTCTCTGTGAACAATCATTGCCAAGGCATCCACAGGATCATTATTGATCATGATATCCAGGCGAACCAAGGGATTCTCGCGGTAGCCAATCAGGTGGTATTCCATACTCGCGTACCCGCGAGACCTGGACTTCATCTGGTCGAAAAAGTCAGTGACGACTTCCGCCAGCGGTAAATCATAGCTCAGTGTTGTGCGACCCTGTGTCAGGTACTTCATATCCTTGAAGATCCCACGGCGGTTTTGACACAACTCCATCAGGGTGCCTACGTAGGTTTCCGGTGTAATCATGTCTACCTGGACATAAGGCTCTTCAATTTTTTCCCGTTCATTAGGAGGCGGTAAGGTACTAGGATTATCAATGTACATCACCTCCCCTTTGACGGTTGTTACTTGGTAAACTACGGACGGGGCTGTAGTAATCAAATCCAGGTCGTACTCTCTCTCCAAGCGCTCCTGCACAATTTCCATATGCAGCAGTCCTAAGAACCCACAACGGAAGCCAAACCCCATCGCGCTTGATGTTTCCGGTTCATAGTTCAGCGCCGCATCGTTGAGTTTTAGCTTTTCCAGGGCCTCCCGCAAATCTTCAAATTGATCAGCATCGGTGGGAAACAAGCCGCAAAATACCATTGGCTTGGCTTCGGTATAACCCGGTAGCGGTGTAGCTGCCCGTGCAGCGGCTAACGTAATCGTGTCCCCCACTCGTGCATCGGCTACGGCTCTAATCGACGCCGCCAAGTAGCCCACTTCCCCAGCATGGAGGTCCTCAACCTGCTTCTGAGTGGGGGAAAGAACGCCGAGCTCGTCAATTTCAAATTCTTTGCCAGAGGCCATTAGCCGGATGCGATCGCCTTTTTTGACGTTGCCATCCATCACCCGGAAATAAACAATCACACCCCGGTAGCTGTCGTAGTAGCTATCAAAAATCAACGCCCGTAAGGGTTTGCTCACCGTATCTTGTGGCGGCGGCACTCGCTGTACGATCGCCTCCAGAATCTCATCAATCCCAATTCCCTCTTTGGCAGAAGCCAGAATCGCTCCGCTGCAATCGAGCCCAATGATTTCTTCAATTTCCCCTATCACCCGCTCTGGTTCTGCCCCAGGTAGGTCGATTTTATTCAGTACGGGAATAATTTCCAGGTTATGTTCCAAAGCTAGGTAGACATTCGCCAGTGTTTGTGCTTCCACACCTTGGGATGCGTCTACTACCAAAAGAGCCCCTTCACAAGCCGCTAGCGATCGCGACACCTCGTAGGAAAAATCTACATGACCGGGTGTATCAATCAGATTTAGAACGCACGGCTGACCATCCTTGGCCTTGTAATTCATCCGAGCCGCTTGCAGCTTAATCGTAATGCCGCGCTCGCGTTCCAAATCCATGTTGTCGAGAAACTGTTCCTTCATCTGCCGCTGATCCACCGTGCCGGTGGTTTGCAATAGGCGGTCTGCGAGGGTAGATTTCCCGTGGTCTATATGTGCAATAATAGAAAAATTGCGAATGCGAGAGACGGGAACGTCAGTCATATTTCTTCTGATTAAGCGGCAACCAAGGTTAGGACATCACCTTACTTAACGCATTCTAATCCTTTCTTAGTCAAGACGTTGCGGTGGCTTAAAGCCATGAATGCGGAACGCTTTGTTTGTGGTATTTCTCACGTAGGAGCGTACAATAGACAGCAGTAGGCGCAACTTTCATTAGCGGGGAGCGCGCCTTTAATTGCCCTAGCCAGCTTTTCGGATGATGTTTGAGCTATGAAAGAGAATGCCATAAATTCGGTTCGCTCAGATGATAAGGTAGAAATCTCTATCCACTTGGATTCTGAGTTATTAAGCCAAATCCAGCACTTGACGAACGATCCGAGTAAAGTAATTGAAGTTGCGATCCGACAGTGGCTTCGGGGTGAAACTCAACGGGATGATGAACTAACCCGCACGCTTGGACGAACGCCGATGCCACCTCGTGGCGAGTGGAATGATTGAGCCCTAAAACACCAAAGTCGTTAGATTTTGTGCAAAACTCTAAGCAGTCCAAAGCTTTCTAGGTAGCAGTTTGTCTATCTAACGTAAGTAATGAGTTTTCCTGGTAATTCCCAACTGCCGCTATATGGAGCTACCGATTTGGCAGATGCTGCCACCAGCCCTTCGGGTTCGCTATCAGCCTTAGGAGCGGAGTTGGTCTTTACGCAGGATGCGTCCGGTCGCTACCTATCTTTTTATTGGCACTCAGCTGAGCTACACGGCTTAACACATGAGCAAGTAGCGGGATACCTGATGGGAGAGAAGTTTGCTCCGGTGGAGAAGGTTCCCTATTTAGAGCGAGTGCAGCGGATTCTGGCTAGTCTAGTTCCCGAATCATGCTGCTGTCTATTTAGCTACGCTACTCAGTTCTTTTTGTTTGAGCTGGTCATCAGTCCGATTTTACCGTCAAAGGGCAAAGCGACAAAGGTTTTGGTGATGGGACGGCTGGTTGAGGCAGTACGGCACGAACAGATATCCAGTGTTGAGGAAGAAACTGCCACACAGTTGCTCTCATTACCGGCGGTGAAATCCAAGAAACTGCTGACGCAAATTGCTCGAAATATCCGGCGTACACTGGATCTAAATACCATTTGGCAGCAAACGGTTGACAGTTTGGGAGCAGCATTGGGTGTGAGCCGCTGCGTTATTTATCCCTATAAACTGGACTGCTTAGAGATTTCAGTGGTTGCCGAGTATCGGCAGCAACCGTTTCGCTCAATGTTGGGGTTAGAACTCGCCGCCGCTAATCAGCCCGCGTTGTATCAGGCGCTGGAGACACTGGAGCCGGTTGTGGTCGAGCAAAGCGAGCATCCTGACTTGCAGCAGCAGTCGGTTTTGGTGGTTGCGACTTGCTATCAAGATCAACCAAATGGTCTAATTAGCCTTCAGCAGTGCGATCGCCCCCGCCAGTGGACAGCGATTGAGATTGCACTAGTGCGAGAGTTGGCGGATCAGGTGGGGACTGCGATCGCCCATGCCACCCTTTACAAACAGCTGGAAGAAGCCAGCCAACAAGCCGAAGAAGCCTCACGGCTCAAAAGCGAGTTTCTGGCGAATACCTCCCACGAAATTCGCACTCCCCTCAACGGTATGATCGGGTTCCTGAAGTTGATACTGGAGGGCATGGCAGACGGCCCAGAGGAGCAGATGGAATTTATCCAGGAGGCTTACCGCTCCGCGTTACACCTGCTCAACATCATCAACGACATCTTGGACATCGCCAAGATCGAAGCAGGCAAACTGGAGCTAGAGCTAGGACCCGTCAAGCTAGATGAACTATTCAGTGCTGTGGAAGATTTTACGAGTACCCAGGCCGAACAGAAGCACTTGAGCTTGCAGATTCAAATGCCTGCTACCTCCGATGAAATTATCGTGCACGGCAACTACCAGCGACTGTTGCAAGTGATGCTTAATCTGGTTGGCAACGCGATCAAATTCACCCCTGAAGGTGGCATCACCATCAGCGCCGATGTAGTTCCCAAAAAGGTAATGTTTCAAAACCAGAACCTCCCTGGTATGGTAAAAGTCCGCGTAGCGGATACCGGCATCGGCGTTTCGCTAGACAAACAAGACAAACTGTTTCAATCGTTTAGTCAAGTGGATGGGTCCCGTACCCGCCAATATGGCGGCACCGGCTTGGGACTCACGATCTCCCAGAAGCTTGTAGAGGCGATGGGGGGTGCGGTGAATTTTTACAGCATGGGTGAAGGACTGGGTTCGACGGTCACGTTCACAGTGCCTCTGTATCAACAACCAGTGATGGTTTCAGCGCCGCCGGGCGATTCGCTCCAAAGTTTTGGGGCTAGGGGCTAGAACTGACTGAGTCGGTCTGTAGACTACTAGTCGGGCGAGTATGTCAAACTGTAAAGGAAGTTGAAGTCAGAACGGTTTCATGACAGAGCAAAGTACTGCCAAAGAGTTATTCCAGGCTGCTTACGAAAATCGTTACACTTGGGACCAGAACTTTCCCGGCTACAGTGCGGATGTTCAAATCAAGCAGGGCGATGAAGTCTACACCGGCAAAGTTTGCATTAACCGCGATCTGAGTGTGGAAGTCAGCGGTATTAAAGATGAACAGGTACAAGAGAGTATCTATACTCAGTTGCGGGATGTTGTAACTCACCGCAAACGGGCGGTGTTTGACCAGGCTCATGGAAAGAACCAGTTTAGCCTGGGTCAAAGGGATGAAAGCGGTGCAGTGGAAATCCTGGTTCAGGGCGACGCCATGGGGTCTAATTACAAGGTCCGGGGAACCGAAATTTCCCAAGTAAGCCGAGTGATGGGTCGGATGGCATTTGTGATTGACACCCACGAAAGCTTAAACACCACCCAAGGCTACCTTGCGAGTCGCTATGATGCCATTTTCCGCAATCCGCAGACCAATGAAATCACCAATGTCCTAAATTTTGAAGACACTTTTGAGAAGATTGGTGACTATTATGTCATGACCAAGCAGGTCGTCCAATCCTATAAGAACGGAGAGCGCACCACAACCGAGTTTAACTTCTCCAACGTGAAGCTGCTAGAACCAGTAGCTGTTTAGGAACGAGCAGCAATTGGATCTAGGATCGAGATAGCCACTCTTGAAAATAAGATTCTCTAAGGTAAACAAGGTCTCAAAAAATGGAACTCACAACCGACAACGTTGAAACAGTTTTGGATGAAATGCGCCCCTACCTAATATCCGATGGGGGCAATGTGGAACTGGTAGAACTGGATGGTCCAGTAGTGAAGCTACGGCTACAGGGAGCCTGTGGTGCTTGTCCCAGCTCAACGATGACGCTGAGAATGGGCATCGAGCGCCGACTGCGCGAAATGATTCCTGAAATTGCTGAAGTTGAGCAGGTGTTTTAAAACTATCTGCGCTTAAGTATCAACAATGAACTATAAAGGCAAAAGGAAATTCCTTTTGCCTTTTATCGTCTTACCCCAATATTTGGGGAAGCTCTCGCTACACCCGGATTTGGCGCTTTTTACTTTTTATTTATCTTATGGCTCATCCTCTCTACGTCGCTTTTATCTGGCATCAGCACCAACCGCTGTACAAACGTCGGGATAGCGTCGAGGTTTCCTCTGCTCAGTACCGCCTGCCTTGGGTGCGGCTGCATGGCACAAAAGATTACCTAGATCTGGTGCTACTGCTAGAGCGCTATCCCAAGTTGCATCAAACGGTGAACTTGGTTCCGTCCCTGATATTGCAACTCGAAGATTACATTGCTGGCACTGCCTTTGACCCGTATCTGGTAGTGAGCCTGACACCTACAGAACAGTTGAGTCGGGAGCAGCAGCAATTTATCGTAGAACACTTTTTTGATGCCAATCACCACACGCTGATTGACCCCCATCCCCGCTATGCCCAGCTCTACCAGCAACGACAGGAGAAAGGGCAAGCGTGGTGCCTGGAAAATTGGCAGCTGCAAGATTACAGCGACTTGTTAGCTTGGCATAATCTCGCTTGGATTGACCCGCTGTTTTGGGATGACCCGGAAATAGAAACCTGGTTGCGGCAGGGTCGGGGTTTTACTTTGAGCGATCGCCAGCGAATTTATTCCAAACAGCAAGAAATAATTAGGCGCATTATACCACAACACCGGCAAATGCAACAAGCGGGCCAGTTGGAGGTAACAACCACACCCTACACTCACCCGATCTTGCCCCTTCTAGCCGATACCAATGCAGGGCGGGTGGCGGTACCTAATATGACTTTGCCCCAGCATCGGTTCCAGTGGCCCGAAGACATTGCCCGGCACTTGCACAAAGCATGGGACTTGTATCAAGACCAGTTTGGGCAAGAACCCCGTGGATTGTGGCCTTCTGAACAGTCGGTCAGTCCCCAGATTTTGCCCTACATTGTCAAGCAGGGATTCAAGTGGATTTGCTCAGATGAAGCGGTGCTGGGTTGGACGCTCTCGCACTTTTTTCACCGGGATGCGGCTGGCAATGTCTTGGAACCAGAGGTACTTTACCAGCCTTATCGTTTGGAAACCACAGCAGGTGATTTGGCGATTGTGTTTCGAGACCATCGGTTATCAGATTTGATTGGCTTTACCTACGGGTCGATGGAGCCAAAGCAGGCGGCAGCTGATCTAGTGGGGCATTTGGAAGCGATCGCGCATTCTCTAAAACACCGACAAACCGGCGGCAGCACAACACTGGAAGACCCAAGGCTTGTTACAATTGCTCTTGATGGCGAGAATTGCTGGGAATTTTATTCCCAAGATGGTAAGCCCTTCCTGGAGAAACTTTACCAAACTCTGAGCGACCATCCCGAGCTGAAACTCGTAACCGTCTCTGAATTTCTCGACCAGTTCCCAGCCACCGCCACCCTGAGTGCTGATCAGCTGCATAGCGGTTCTTGGGTGGATGGCAGCTTCACCACCTGGATTGGTGACCCCGCCAAAAATCGCGCCTGGGATCTCTTGGCAGAGGCAAGGGCTGTGTTGGCTCTTCATCCAGAGGCAACAGAAGAAACCAATCCCGCTGCCTGGGAAGCTTTATATGCCGCAGAGGGTTCCGACTGGTTCTGGTGGTTTGGCGAAGGCCATTCCTCGAACCAGGATGCTATCTTCGACCAGCTGTTTCGGGAACACTTGTCTGGGATTTACAAGGCGTTGAGTGAACCGATTCCACCTCATCTACGCCAACCAGTGGAAGCTCATGAGGTACAGGGTGACCACCGACCGCAAGGGTTTATTCATCCGGTGATCAATGGACGGGGCGATGAACAGGACTGGGACAAAGCAGGTCGTGTGGATGTTGGCGGGGCGCGGGGAACGATGCATCGCAGCAGCGCGATCCAGCGGATCTGGTACGGGGTGGATCACCTGAATTTCTACCTGCGGTTAGATTTACAAACGGGCGTCCAACCAGGGAGGGATTTCCCAGCTCAGTTGAATTTGTTGTGGTTCTATCCCGACCAGACAATGCACAACAGCCCAGTTCCCCTGGAGAATGTGCCGGATGAAGCGCCGATGAACTATATGTATCACCACCACCTGGAAATTAATTTGTTAACTCAATCGATTCACTTTCAGGAGGCTGGCGACAATCATCAATGGCATCCGCGTGTCAGTCGCGCTCAAGTGGCTCTTGAGAGCTGCCTGGAGGTGGCGGTACCGTGGGCAGATTTGCAAATCCCCCCTGACTATCCGCTGCGGATGATTTTAGTTTTGGCTGATGGTGAGCGTTTTAGCAGTTATTTGCCTGAGAACGCCTTGATTCCGGTTGAGGTGCCTTAGAAAGACGAACCGCTCTGAATCAAGCTCGCCCGAAGAGAGGAGAGAGGCGATCGCACGTTGATCTACTCAGGCGTTGTAGGAGCATCGCGCTCCTCTACTCCCCTGTTTTCAAGACCTCCTCAACCGTCAGCCGTAGTTCTGGGAAGATCTGAGACTTAATCTGGTCAGAACCTCGGAATGGCTTAGCTTCCAAGTATTCTTCTCCTGCCAGTTCGTATACCCAGATAGTAGGAATCTTAGGAGAGCCGATGTACCTTGTACCTCCCAATGCTTTGTAGTCCACAATCCAATATTCAGGGATGCCTAGCAGCCTGTCGGAGAAAAGTTTAAGCTGTCGCCATGAGGACATTTAAGCGCCTCAAGTTGAAGGCTAGACAGACGAGACACCACTCGCCCGCTGCTTTGGTCAACCCTCGCAAGGAAAACT